>ERZ827043.75-NODE-75-length-113950-cov-9.711260_pt1 | contig 113950 bp, 96 predicted proteins | sample MGYA00519923_ERZ827043 | MGnify/ENA primary metagenome ERZ827043 (study PRJEB31778, sample SAMEA3449251) | human gut metagenome | biome: human gut; feature: human-associated habitat; material: faeces | place: United Kingdom | collected 2010/2012 ... | reverse complement strand
CACCAATCTCAATATTATGACTGCAAAATTCTTCACCAAGCATTCCACTCGACAAACTTACAATTGCTACTTTGTCACCTTTTCTCAATTTTCTTGCATATTGCATAACTATAATTCCTCCATAGATAAAACAATATTATTTTTTATCCGTACGCTGCTTATCCTTAAATTGCTTCTCTATATAACAATGTTCCTGTTTGGCAATCAACTTAAAACTGTAAATCGGACATTCAGATTCCAGTTCGTTACAGCTGCTTTCAAAGTCCAGTTCGATAATATATGGCACCACAGAATCTTTCTTACCTTCTTCCGTCAAAAGTCTTGTCCTGTCTTCTTCCCAATTGTGTTCCGGCTGTGCGTGTCACACGAAATAAACTCTTGTCATTTGATCAGCTCCATTTCATCTTCCATTTTTACAAATCCATACTTTTCATATAACGGTCATCCCATCTCTGTCGCCTCTAAAGCAATCTGTGATACGCCCTGTTTCCTTACATCCTTTACCAGCAAATCCAATGTGTGAATTGCAATTCCCTGTCTTCGATATTCCGGTGCCGTATACATATTCATAATATAAGCCTTTTTACCTGTCGGATTATGGTAGGTCGGCATAACCTGATAAAAGCTGACACCACCAGCGCCAATAAAGGTTTCGTTATCATACACCAGATATGCAACATGCTCACCAGTTTCTAATACACTCTTATAATACTCATAGGATTCTTTTTCCACTAATGACATATCCACATCATTCGATAGTTTGTTAGCTGCTCGAAGGACGATAATTCTAGTTTTTACAAGTTCATCTATGTCTGCTATGGTTGCTTTTTTATATTTATAGTTTCTTGCCATCACATACTACTCCTCTAAATCTGTTAACCTTTTCGAATCAATTTTACCACCTATCCTTAACTCTTTCTGCTGTTGCTCCATTTCTTACAAGACTACAATTCATTACCAATACTTTCATTTTGACCTCCGTTTTCATGTACCATATTTTATATGATATCACAGAATCACCACCTCATCAATAACAATCGCAACTTCTTGCGATTGTTTCCCTATTTGCAATATATAATTCAGGTGCGTAAAGTGAATCGGGTACATGCAGAGGAATCATTATTTCATAGTGCGTAAATGCATGGTTTGGAATCCTTCTTAAGAAGTTATATGAACTGCACAGTTATTCGCCAGTCTGCTAAAAAAGTGCAAAAATTAGAGCCAGCCTTTCAACTGACTCTGCTCTACCCCAAAGCATATAATAATTTACTCTGATAATTCTCTAGCTGGTGGAATATACCAACTACATTCACAACATTCACTCTCACATCAAATATGACAATATAATTCATCTTATTGGGCACATTTACGAGACAAGCTGGAGGATGGAGAAATATCAGAAACGGAATATTATCTCAAAGAGGAAAAATGCCCAATGAACCCAACAGACCCAAATATAGGGTATACTATTTCGTTGAATCTTGATGATGACGACCTGCTACTGGTTCAGAATATGAATGAGGATGACGATGCAGCTGTAACATTTTTATCATCATACCAGTACGTGCATTTTTTGCACATACTGCTTTTATGTCCAGATTATACATATCATTCAAAATAACCCAAACAAATAATTTATATTTTTTGTATATATCAATATCAATGATTTTCTCCATTGCAATCAACATGTGCAAAATTTGCACCTGTTAAATCATTTCCTGCTTCTTCATACATACTCTTATATGTATATATTTCAGATGTAACCATTTCTGGATATAAATATATATACTTTCTACATACACACTTGAATAGCTCTAACATCCTGTCACTGCTACATATTCCAACCATATAATCCAGCAAATATTCTACTTCTGATTCAGATGCTTTTCTTGCACATGTTTCTTCGACTATCGGTTTATATGTAGCATATGTTAAGTCATCAAGTTCTGTTATCATGCATACTATTTTCTTAATTTCGTCATCCATAGCTTGTACTATATAATCCACCTTTCCTGATATTACGCACATTTGTTTATATATAAACGTTTCCAGTACTCAGATAATCTTTTATAACTTGATGTACATACACACATTTCCACCTCTCTGATACTTTCACATTGGGGCACAAGCAAATCTTCCATATGTACTTTCAGCAACCTGCTCAATACATAAAGATGATCAACAGATGGCAGAATCATTCCCTTAAACCAACGATATATAGGCTGTGGACATGATAACTGCAATATTTTCTGTATATCCTTTACTGTATAACCTGCTTTTTCAATTCTATATTTTAATAAGATGCCTGTTTTCTTCATATCAATATGTTCATACATATGTTGTCAACTCCTTTAGCAAAATTCACCCTCTGTCCAATCGAATGGATAATCTGGATCTTCCCAACTCTTCTCATCACTCCATATTCTTTCATGCACATGAAAACGTTCCTTCGCCAATTTTTCCTTCTCGTTGTATTCTCTATGACAGAATGGCATATATATTTCCGCTTCCTGCTCTGTACATGATGCCATATGTAATCTAGGACCATTATCTGGAAAAATAGGATCAATATCATATATCCATTTCCTTGGCTCTGCCTTACGCTGACTATGATTGTACACTTTTTTGAAATATTGTTTCCATGTGTATCTCCTGCCATATTCATCATAGATACTTACCATGCTCTTATTTTCCAGGCAAAATTCTTCCAATTCCTTAAATGTACTGATAGTCTTATGTCTTTGAAATAGTGGTCGCCAACCTGCACTCAGTTTACAAAGATGTACCTCATACCCTAAATATGGCTCATCTACAATTTCATATTCGATATCCTTGATTGTATATTCTGTTTCAACGGCAAAATACTCTCGCATTAGCTTTTTATTTCTACTCATCAAATAAAAATTAGTTCCCATAAGATATACACCAATCCTCTTCTTTTGATTATATGATATCCTATAGGAACTATAATTGCATTGGACTGTTAGTCCAAAAGTTTATCCCACTCTGCTTCTTTAAAACCTATACTCTGTATTCACTCTTTAATCTCCCAATGACCACTGTAGCCGCTTCCTTTCATATAAACTATAACCAATTATACTATAAGCAAGGTTTACCGGCTACCGCAAAATAAAACCGAACCTGAAAAATTGGCTCTATTCGAAACTATATCCCCACTCTCAAATCCGTATGTTTCAAAGGTTTCTTGACACTATTTATTTTGACCTACTGAATGGACGTTGCCAAACTGTTGCCACGAGGTTATTATAGTTTGGATTAGGATGAAATGCAACAGATTCTTTAAAATTAGCACTGTTCAATATATTCTCTCAAATACTTAAACGGGAATGGAAGAACCGTATATTGACTATTACGCACAAATTCTACTGCCATCAACGGAAGAGCCTCCTCATATTCAAGTTCTTCTCCCAAAGAAATCACCTTACGCATACAACAAGCATTTGGATATGCTAATCTTTTACTCTTAGCCCCCACATAATATACAAATGTACGTCCATCTAAGTAGTCTTTATCATTGTATTCGTACTTGATGTTTAAGAGATTTCCAATTTGGTAAGTCGCTTCAAATTCCCCTTTTCTCAGCTCGCCATCAATCCAGACTCCATACTTTTCATGTAAAAACCTATTGAATTTTGATGCAATCCCTGTGCGCATATTTAAAATCTTTTTCATTGCTTTCTTGGTAATCATTTCTGTTTCTGCAGCCACCTTACTTTTCCATTCAGAAATACATTCCCTTGAATCAATATTATCTTTTTCAAAATCATCTATTGCTTCCAATAATAATTCTTTTGAAACTCTTTCTTTTGCATCCGTTTCCATAAGTGTATTCATTAATGCTGATATATTAGGCAATGTCTTTTCGCGTGTTAACAATATGGCATGAATATTATCAATATCCGAATACATTAATCCTTCTACCTGATTCTGTGCACCACGATGTTTGTCTTCTACAAAATCATATGCATAACAAATCTTGTTCCACTCTTCTGCTTCATCTTGATTACTATCACAAAATGTATCAAATTCCATTTCACCATTGCAATCAATTTTCAAACGATAATATTGGAAATAATTGAGTGCCTTTTTATTAACATAATTTATATGCGCTGCATTTTCGCCGTATTTTGTTTTTATCTTCTTTCTAAGAACAAAGGTCCAATCTTTTCCAGAATCAAGTCTTTCCCAATCAAAAATTGAAATTATGCGTTCTCTTACATCACCTTTTATTATAAGTTCCTGAACAATCTTCTTTATATCCGGAGAACTTCCCTTTGTATTTGTAAAATGCTCGGCCTCTTCTGTTATATGCTGAACAATATATCCTTTTAAGTTATCACTGTGTGGATCATGCATCTCATTTTCAGCATAATATTCACCGTTATGAATGATTCTGATATTATATGCTTCTTCCGAAAGATTTCCTACCGCTGCCTTTACATGATAATACTTCTCCAACTCCTCTTGGAGCTTTGCTACAATATTCTTTGATACTTCAGAGTTATTATCATCTACAATTACAACACCTTTTTTCTGTAACATTTCACCATATTCAAACTCTGATATTCCCTTCTTTTCCAAATTGGAGATATCAAATTCTTGTGCATCTTCCCTCTCCACAATGTCTATGGACATATATTTAGAAAGATTATCATTCACATCTATTAAAAACTGCTCCATTACGCCCATCTTACTTTTCCTAAAATGCGCAATATCAGATATATCAAAATTATCTACTCTAAAGTGATTATGCGGCAAGGAACCTTCCTTGTATGTAATGACATTGGTATCTGTCTTTAATTTTTTTCTAAACTCACCAGTCTTTGAATCTATTATATACAATCCGTTACTTTCTCGATCATATCTCTTGAAAGTTTTATGTTCCAAATTGAGATACATTCCTGGATTAATAACAATCTCCAAGAATCTGATAAAATTCACCTTACCTGTTAATTTATCTTTATGTCTCCATGATGGGTCATGATAGAAAAGCTTACCTGTGAGATTATTATACATAAAAGCCTCATGCTTAGGCGTTCTCATTGAATTTATCAACAGTTGTGCAAGTAATCTATTTTCAAAATAGAAACATTTATTGCACTGCTCACTATCAAACAAATCAATCTTTTGGATTTTTACATCCTCATACTCTTTCATAATACTTTCTTTAAATTGCTGTTCTGTTACCTCCCACTTACGGAACAGCACCAATGCAGTTGCACCAAAGGTCCACTGAACTGCTGCCGCCTTAAATTCATATACAGCTGAATCTAATATATTATATTTATAATAATCCTTGTTAGCCTTCTCGACTCTAAAAATATCAAAGTCGGCATCAATATATTCCATATTGTAGGTAACATTAATTCTGTTAGTTAACATTTTCGAAATCCTCCTTGCGAATCATATGTAAATTTTCATAACACACTGTACCATCTTCTCTTATAAGCATCGGGATCTCTACCAATCGCTGATCCACTATGGCATTCGGCCTGTAATTTTTATCTGATACAACATTTATGATATAAACCCGTTTAGCCCCTATAGCCTCCATCTTTCTCAATATGTCTTTTCTGATTTCGTCTCTATCCTGCACATATGTAAACTTCCAATTCTTAAAATCAACATACACATCATCAGATAGCTTATAATCGAAGAATTCAAAATATTCCGGCTCTGTTATTGGTGATAATTCAATTCCCAATTCTCTGTTCATTATAAACTTACCAGCCACTTCGCCCAATGCACCTTTATAAATATTATGAAACAACACTGGGCTAAGAAGATATTCATTCATTTCAAATTTCAATGCATATCCCATTTCTTCAAAATGAGCTTTCATTCCGGGATATCTAAGTATCGCCTGCAAACCGGATTCCTTTTCACTCATTTCATAAATAGCAACTTCATCAGAATTCCCTTTTATTTTAGCTCTTTTACTGTTTTTAAATGCCACCTTGTCGTTTCCAAAATCTATAGTAACATCATTGAAATCTGAATACTGCGAATAAATATACTGGTTTTGCTTTTCTCCACTTGTAATATAAAGTTTTTGAAGATATTCATTATTCTGCCAGTCATATGTACTTGCCGTCGGATGCTGTAATACCAACGACCTTAACTGTTCCCACAACTGCATACTTTCAATAGTCCAATCCTTTGCCAACATTCTTCGAATCGTCCAAAGACCAACCGAGGATATCTTTTCCGCCTTATTAAGCATAATGTTTTCTTCTGGAAGATAATCCTTTCCAATTGTCTCTCGCATAGATACAATTGCTTTCATTTCAGGTGATAATATACGTTTATTTATTTCACCAACATACAATTTTTCTAACAGTTCTGACTCAACAAACAAGTATATATTAGTACTCTTTACAAATGTTCTACACATACGCCCCACTGCTTGTAAAACCATTCGGCTAGCTTGCACAACTACACTCTTTAACTTATACAACTTGTTTAAAGTAAATTGGTCACTTCCTGTATAAGAGCGAAACGCAAGCTTTAACATTTTGTCCTTTTCAGAATAATTCATTTCACCATTCTCGTATAATTCCTCAATTTGAAACAACATCTGCAACAAATCATGAGATGTTATTGACTCATCCTGATATGTATTTACTGTCATATTAGTTATATTTCCCAGATACAATGCATCGAAATCCTTATATAAGAATCTCTTGTCACCTTCGGTAAACTCTCCCAGTTGAACAACTTTTTTACCTTTCGGAATCTTATATTGTAAATTCTGTCCAGCACCTATAGTCTGATAAGATGACATAACAAATATCTTTTCTCCACATGACAATCGCTGCTGCAATTCTTCCTTATCCTGTTCAAAATTGTCGCTTTTCAAGAAACAAACACTACTATTACTCTGCTGTATCTCCATCTGAGAGTATTCAAACAACTGCTGCAGAATGCCTTCATCCATTCCGGGATTGTTCTTTTTCGGCAATGCCATTCCCAAGTACAACATTGATTGAATATCTTCATTCCTATTAAAAATACACATTGATTGAAGTACATTGCAGTATCTTATTATCTGATATTCGTTATCTGTTATATTGGTGATAATGTTTGAAGCATAACGTGCAAATTCTGCATCCATGAATGTTTTGCAATAATCTTCTGCATTGAATCCTTGTATATTACTACTGATTACTTCCCCATGTATATTTATCTCGCCATCTGCATAAACGCTCCATCTTTTTTCTAATGCAGTTCTTGTTTTCTCCTTTAAATACCCCGGCGTCTTATGAAACCTTTCTTTTAACTGTTCCTTCAAATATCTCAAATCATAATTTCCAACAACTGTATTAACTTCAGCAGTTGCCGATATTCCAAACACAGTTGCTTTTCCTGCAAGGTATAACATGATTTTTTCAGGAGTATCATATACCTTAACAAATTTAAGATTCGTATTATCATGATGAGAATCATTATCCTCAAATTCATAATACTCCATGCCAACTTGATAGAAGCTTCTATCCTCCAATATCAGTTCACGATCATTTCTAATCATCTGGCATGTTTCACCCATCAACAAATCTCTTTGCTTATTAGTTAATTCTAATCTTTTTAGGATTGTACTAATAGCATTCTCCAAATTCATCGCATCCATGATACCGCTTCTGGAGCTATTTATAATTTCCATGTAATTTCTTGCCCATTCTATAGAAAATAACCTAAAATGCAAAAGAAATACATTAATCTCACGCAATAAGCTATATAACACAATATCCTTCTCTTTGTTTCTGTTCTTGAAAAAATCATCTTTCCCCTCAAAGAAAACATCAATACGATTGTCTTCTTTATTTAAGGATGAGCGGATATACTGTGCCCCTTCTTTTAAAACCGTATGGAATGAGCCATCATTAAACAAGAAAATCTGTCTCTGATCCACTAAATCTTCTTTGGTTTTTATACTTAACCTTACATGATAATCCTCTGCAATTTTTCTTGCTTCATCCATTAGTGTTGTAAATGTATTTCTATTCCCTGATTTTTCGACCTCATCCATAGCTTGTCTCATACTGGAAGAAAAATCGTTTGGATTCAAAGTACGATATATCTGACGAAACAACTGTATATAGTCTTCCTGCATTGCCAATGACTTATCAATCAGCTCACTTTGTATAGTATCCTTCGTTGCATCAAATTCATCAATAACAATTACTGCGTTTTCTATTAAATCCGAATTCAAAAACTCATAACTAGAATCAATAAGAATAGAATTTCTCTTCATAAACTTACTGACACTCATTAATATTATTTTGTAATCGTCTGTAAATACCGCAGGATACAATTTCCCAATCCATTTATATTTCGCATCAGTTCTAATAGCATTTTTTCGCTGTGTCTTTGTTTGAAATCTATTCTTTAAACGTTTAGTAATTTCATATCGAAGCTGCCTGTCCCCTTCTGTTATTCTGTCAGCCAATTCTTTTATATATTCCTTATCTGCATATCTTTTTTCCACAGCATTACGATAAAGGGAAACATCCTTGCATAATTTAAGATACGCATCCGTTTTCATTTTCTCCGGCACTTCAATCTCAAGAATTTTTTCTACAACCTCATCAAAATTAGAGCGTAATCTCAATACATTACGCTTATAAAGCTCCTCACTCCCATATGCCGCCCTCAATGCATCTTCTGGTAAATTCTTATTTAAAGTTGTCAGGTAAATGATTTTGGTATCATCACCAATTAAATCCGCATATTCTTTCATTGCACGTGCCGAATCATAAGTTTTTCCATTGCCCGTTGGTAATTCGCACATATACAAACCATGTTCATGTTGTTGCATAACATCTAATAAGTAATCTTTCAACACCAAACCTCCTTGTGGTTGCTTATTTCTTGCATGATTGGTAACAGTAAAATTATATATAATTTTATCATAGAACGGAAAAAGAATTGCCGCATATTTGCGTCAATTCTTTTTAGAATATATTTCCATATTTTGTTTTATCAAATCAGTCATAGCATTCCTAACACTCTGTGGTTCTAATACCTCTACATATTGTAATCCTAATAACCATCCAAGCAAGATAACAGACGCAACTGCATTAAAAGTAACTAACAACATACCCTCTGTGTATTCCGAAATTGTAATCCTCTTACCAAATTGATCTATAAAAGGGCCAACTAACGTATCCGGAATTCTCACAGTTATTACCTGTTCTTTTCCTGAAAACATACCCATCCGTCTTGAAACATATGTATTAGCATTAAAAATACGGAACTGACTTTTACCAGCTCTTGGTATATTGGACAACTTTATATTATCAAGTTTATCCACTCTATAATTTCTTTCACTTAATACACCTTCTTTTTCTTTTACATCATAGCCATACAAATAATACCTATCATTTGCCCATATTAAAGCCCAGGGGTTCATGTTATATCGTCTATCCGACTTTTTTACCAGCTTCTTATTTCTGTCCCACACCATATAATCAAAGCTTATCTGAACCCCCTTAGATAGAGCTTCCTGAATCAAATTTACATTATAGAGAATTTTCTTATTCTCTGCTTTTGCAATATTAATTCCTAATACACTTCTATCCAGTTCTTCCGCATCATACAGACTCATAGTAGATTTCAATTTATCAATCATTTTGGTGGCAATACTTTTCTCAATAAAATTAGACGCATTAACTGAATCAATAATAAGTTTCATCTCTTCCTTTTCCAAAAGTCTGTTCCCAATGAAATAACGAGCATTCCTTCCACGACCGGAAATTACATCTACCCCTAATTCATTTCTTAATTGTTTTATATATCGCAGAATACTGTCTTCACTACAATAATAACCTTCTGCATCCATGTGAACCAGAATATCCTGCATAGAAATCTGATGTTGTTCGTCTGTATATGCTGTCAGAATCTTATATAATGCCAGTACTCTGTTTTTTCCGAAATCACTCACAATTTACCTCTTTCTTTTATTCAACAAGATCAATCTTATGTCTTTCACACCATTGCCTTGCTATTTTTTCATAAGCTTCATCACGATATTGGTACCACTGTTTCTCCAGATTCAAGTCATGCAATTTATCCTTAAATCTTCTAAAAGCGCCTCTTCCCTGGATTGCCCCTGCCAATACATTCTGATTCTTTCCCTCTGGAAGCTCGTATATAAACTCTTTCATTATTCGATACTCATTGATATCGTATTGTCCCGGTAATGGTATATAATCCTCGACAAATCCCTCTTTAATATCTTCGAAGAGTTCCGGATTGTCTTCATCATCCACCATTCCATCAAAAATCATCAGAACTTTTTCATTGTGGATATCATAATAATATTCTGTTTCCATATTGGCAAATTCCATTGCCTCGATTATGTCTTCTAATTTTACTTTCATCTTTTATCCTTTTTCATATTCCTTTTTAAATTGTTCCCTAGCCCGAGGAACATTTTTAGCATCCATTTGCATTATTCTCTAAAATATACTTTATTCTTTGTTTTTCCGTAACTTTTATGAATATCCAATTTTGCTGCAAATATAATATTTATCGTTCTTTTTCATGTCTATATCTGATAACGCATTCAATAATCTCTGATTGCTTTCTTTACTTTCGACTACAAGTGCATCATTAAAGAAAAGTTGGTTAACCAATTTCCAGAAGTGAAGTCCTGCGCCGGTATCTTCTGTCCATAAATACTTCATATCACAACTCCTCTTCCAGTGTTATCCAATTATTGTCAAACTTCAACACCTTAAAGCTCTTATCAGATACATTTAGTCCGTCGCAATTTCGTAGGAAAAGCATATATTGATTCGACGGCTCAAAATTAATAAAACGTCTGACCTCATCATTAATCAAATTATCTGCATTATCGACTACAATAAAACTATCTCTGCACTGTTCAATCGATTCTGAGAAATTATCTGATTTGTAATTAAACAATTTTATAGCTTTGTATTCATTAGTTAATCGTAGATCTTCTAACATTTCATAAAGCACTGTTTTACCGGTACCGCTATTTCCGCCAACAAGAGTTATTCTATCGTCAAATTCCAGATTGTATGAAAATGGATCTGCTTTAAATGTAATATTCTTATAAATCATCTGCTTCTCTCCTTTCATACTCCTTGCCCCACCAGGCATTATATCCTCTCCCTCCGGTCACTATATCAGAATCATTGAATCTGATTTGCACATCATCCGGGATATCAAAAAGCGATGGTCTGGACATATAAATCTTTATATTATCCATGGTAAAAATTATTTTAAGCACATTCGGACCACATTCTTCTACATTCACCACCTTATCAGAATGCTTTACAATATTAAGTAATGTCTTGCAGCCATATGACAAATTACGGATTGTACCTAAACCATATTTTGTTTCAATATGCTTATCCGGTGTCAACTTCGCCTCATCTACTTGCTGAATGAGATTTATTTCATTTTGAGACATTTCTTCATTACCTGTATTCAAATTGAAATACAAATCGTTTTGAAGTATCCAGTCCTTGGAATCTTTTTTTCTGTATATATGTCTATCATATCTGTCAATTCCTTTCTAAAATATCACTAATTTTTTCAATACACTACAATGATATTTCAAACTCTCTTTCATATAAACTATAACCAATTAAACTATAATCATGGTTGACCGACTACCTCAAAATAAGACCGAACTTGAAAATATGGGTCTATTCCGAAACCGCATCCCCACACGCATATCCGCATGTTTTAAGGATTTCTTGATACTATGAGCCAAAATTTAGAGCCGAATTACACTAAATCAGAGTGAAACATCCCCATTTCATCTCCAATCTAAAATAAAAATCCCCACAAAGCCCATAAATACAGGCTTTGTGAGGCATATTTCTCTATTCAAACTCGGGTCATGATACTTTGCATTAACGTTTTTCTGTTTATTTTCTGTGCGTTAAGGTTCTTAATTTGCGTTTTGGTGTCCTTATTTTTCTTTTCAGAAAAATTTTGTACTCAAAATGTACTCAAAGCAATAAAGGAAAAATTAATCACGGGCTTTCTTCTCTCCGAGTGTGTTGTATTACCTTGACAATACTTTTTGAAACATTAAACTTCATCTTCTCATAATCGACAGATTATGATACAATTCGTATGTTGTCACTACCTAATCCGACAACGGAAAGGGGGTGCTGACTTGGAGTTACTAATCTCATTTTTAATTTCCGTCATAGCAGGTGTAGCCTGCCACTATATCTGCAAATGGCTAGACGGAAATGACAGTGACAATTAGCCTAAAGAAACCCCACGAACTGCCATTCGTGGGGTTTCGCTTTGTGCCAACTTGGACACTAATCTCATTTCTTGCCTAGGCATAGTATAGCATATGCCAACATTGTTTGCAATATTCATTTTTTGATAAGTTCATTTTTCCATATCAAACGGTCAGATAAATGCCTTTTTCCTATAACATATTCTACCGAAATTCAAAAAGCTTCGCAACAGGAATATTCAAAGCCTTTGCAATACTGAAAATAACATCAAGCGATACTGCGCAATCGTTATTTTCTATGCGTGACATATGTGTTCTGCTTATATCAATCTTGTCTGCAAGCTGTATCTGTGACAATCCCTGTTCCTTTCTATAATAAGCTATATTTAAGCCCAATTTCTTATATTCCTCGAAATGCTCTCGTTCCATAAGCGCTGCCTCCTACTCATATAGCTTATGGAATTTTCAATTATTATACGACAACGCTTATTATAATTTATGTTATACTACACGTTGCATTTATACTATGAAGTATGATATAATCAACTTCAAAAGCACACATGGAGGTAAAATGACGAACTATAAAAAGATGTATGAACTTACAAGCAAAGCTATATCAGATGCACTAGCTATTTTATCATCAGACCCCCAACGTGAAGATGCCAAAGAGTGGGTTCAATTTCTGCTTGAGCAGGCTCAAATACGTGCTAATTATGTGTATAGAGTTACCGCAGACAACATCTGCAACATGGAGGTATCACATGAATAAATTGGGAACAAAAACATTAAAAATCTTACTGTTTATAGGCGTATTTTCCTATCTACAATACTATGACGTGAAACGCGGTGCGTTTTCTGTAAATTCCATAACAGGCGGTCTTTTTGCGGCATCAGCCGTCTATCTGATTGCATCACTATTTGGTATCGTGCTAAGCCTTACGCAAAACTATCTGATAGCGATTGTAGGAACTGCCGCACTTGCGCTATTTCTTGCATTTAAGTTAGATGATTTAATTGCATCTGTTTCATGGCTTACAGAGGAACGAATGATGTATATACTCGGCGGCTTTGCCACATTATGTTTCATTCGGGATATTATCATCATAAAAAAAACCTTGTCCGGCGCATCAACCACGACAACCGAAGAAGCACAATCTACGTCCGAGCCGAACATTGATGTAAATGCAGGCAAACCAATAAAAACCATACAAGAAGTCTGCAAAGAAAACCCTAAAATGATGATGGAACTCTCTAAACATCTTGAAAAACGTAACGGACATAAACCCACCTACGAAGAACTCATTGAATATATAGACAACGAAGCGTTCCATTTATTAAGCGATAACCAAGTAGAACAGGAAACGCAAGCCATTATAGAACAGGCAAGAAACAAAGCCCGCCAACAAATAAACGGACAATGAAAGTACACTCTGTCAAAACGTCTTAATACTTCATTAAGGCGTTTTTCAATTCATCTAATATTTCTTATCACTCACTTTTATTTGAATGCCTTGACAAGCGTTAAGGCTCCTGTGGCAGCAACAACAAAATCAATACGGATTGTCCACTTTTTCACGTACAAACGCATCATATACCGCCAATAATTCGGTATATTCTACTATCAGCATTTCTATATCCATCGTCACAACTTCCCTCCTGCCATTTACAGCATGGGCAATCTCGTTAATTCTATTTCCAATTTCATTTAGCCTTTGACATATTTCCACTGCAAAATCAGAAGAATAACGAGCGCGTTCTCCTGCGGGCGCAAACAATATCACATTCCGCAAATAATCTGATTTTGTCATGTTCGCTTCATCCTTTTTTGCTTCAAGCAAAGCGTCCTCGTATTCATGTAATCGCATGCTAAAATAGTGTTTTCTCATTCTATTATCCGTCCCCATATATCTTTCACTCCCTGCGCACCTCGATAATCAATTTACGTCCCCTTTTCCATGTATAAAATCATAAAAAGCAGACAGCAACTCCATGTAGTTATCCCTCAATTTAAAAAACTCAATTTCATCTATGTTGGAACTACCATTTGCACGAACGGCAATCTGATTTATGTTGTTTCCTATTTTGTCAATTTCATATTGCAACTTTCCTACATCTTCTGCCGTAAAATTTGTTTTTTCATACGCACCCCCTTGTAGAATTACATTCTTCAAAAATCTTGCCTTTGACATATTAGCTTCTTCTGCTTTTGCCTGTAAAACTTCTGCTTCCTCGGGCAATAATCGTACGCCAACTATTTTTTCTTTTGGTCGATTGTTTTCACTCATATTTTATATTATCCTCTCCTATTTTTTATCACGGTGATAACACCATAATTTACATGGCACAGTGACTTTAATTTAACCGCCAAAGCAGGCACATAAAGCGGGGGTTTTAGGGGGGCAACCCCACTGGCAAGCGGAAAATTATGACACCATGTGGCATTACATTTTCCTATGCTTGCTAAGGACTAACAAGCGGGAAATTTCGACGCCATGTGGCGTTACATTTCCCCCTGCTTGCTAATGCTGAAATCTTGGTATATCGCCGCCCTGTTCTTTCCTCCTTTACCGCTCATTTCACAAGCAATAAAAGGAAAAAATTACCTACGGTCGTGTCAGCCGTGACAACCGTGACGGCTATATCTATGACCGTCACGGCTGTCACAGTTGTCACGCTTTCTTTTCGCATAAAAAAAGTTTTATATATCTTCCACTATGATTACGTCCCTTTTCATAGCAAATTTGATATTCTTCAAATAGTTTTCCCGCTCTTACATTCAGCATCATAGAAAGTGCGTTAGGCTGTATATCTCCTGCTAATATTTTTGCAAGTTCCGTAGGTGTACCGCTCCACTCTCCATTGTTGGAATTAATAAAATCTGCGATTACTTCAAGCAATGGGTCTGGCTTTTCTTTCCACAATTCACTCTCGCTTTTTTCAAACTGCCATATCAGCCGTTCTTCATCACGTTTAAGATAAATTCTTTGGTCTGTTTGGTCACGTCCTGTTATATCCAAAATTGCCTTATTGCTTGTACGTTTTTCCTTGTGGAGTATCATAGAACAATCTGCCGCTCCCATCAGTCCGTTTGTTCCAGAAATCATATCAAAAGCATCATCAGATTGCTGTTTGCGTGTGTGATGAACAACCATGATACACACATCATTTCTATCCGCAATTTCTTTCAACTTACCTACTGTGTCATAATCTTTGGCATAACTTAACGTATCACTTTCAGTTCCTCTGACTTTCTGCAATGTATCAATAATAATCAGCCCTGTTTCCCTATGCTCTTTCAGAAATAATTCAATTTCATTTTCCAACTGTCCCGACAATGCTATTTTTTCAGTAGAGAAAAACAAATTGTCGGACACATCCTGCACCCCAAACATTTGATACAAACGTTGCTGTATTCTGCGGTTATCATCCTCCAATGCCAAATACAAAACTGTGGCTTTTTTTACTTCATATCCCCAAAGAGATATTCCCATACTCACATGATAAGCTAACTGCATCATAAAATATGATTTTCCGATTTTCGGTGCGCCCACAAACAAATATGCTCCCGCGTATATCATCCCCTTTACAATGGGACGACGATTTTGATAAACCAAATCAAATATTTCTTCCATTGACTTCGGGTTTAGCACGCTGACTTTTGAGTGTTTATCCTGCTTTAAAATTGCTTCATTTTCGTTTTCGGTTTTATTCATTTCAGTCCTCCATGTTTTTATTGCAATCGGAAACCTGCCATGATAGTATATTAGTTGTAAAGAGAATATCTATCACAGCAGAAAAGTCTTTGTATTTGCAGATACAAGGGCTTTTATTTTTCCATTGCAAAGTCCTCTGCTGTTACTGTATTTTTTGTTTCATTCTTTTGCATCAAGTCCATAAGTTCTGTTAAAAGTGCCTTACACTCCGTTAACAGCTCATACAGAGCATTTTCGTCTTGCTGTGGTATTTCTTCCAACCGTTTCCTTAAACGACGAATTTCAAGGCTTAAACGGTCACTTTGATACTTGCCGACTATAATGTTTATTTCTTGATGAAGCAGTGATTGAATATAAAACTCTCCTTTTGGCATACCGCTTACAGTAATACGCGCTTCTATCTGCCGCCGTTCCTCCGCTGTTGCACGAAAACATACCGTCTGATTACGCACTCTGTTTTTATCTAAGCCACTCATGAAAGCCCCTCCCTGTATTCTTTGTCAAGTCTATCTGCAAGCTGCTCCTGTTTATCCGGATATAAATGCGAATAGGTATTCAATGTCGTTTCTATCTTTTCATGCCCCAAACGATTCGCAATTTCCAATGGAGAAAAGCCCATTTCTACAAGCAATGATGCATGGGAATGCCTCAAATCGTGGATACGAATACGCTTTACGCCACTTTCTTTGATACCTCGTTGCATCTCATGTTCCAAATAATATTTTGTAATTGGAAACAGTCTATCCTCTCCCTGCACCCCATACATACTATTTACATAATCCTGTAAATCAACTGCAAGAAACTGCGGAATTGCAATAACACGCTTACTCTTTGGCGTTTTAGGCTCTGTAATAACATCTCTGCCACCCATGCGCTGATAAGATTTCATAATGCTGATAGTACGCTTTTCAAAGTCTACATCTGCAACATTAAGGGCAAGCAATTCGCCTATGCGTATTCCAGTCCAAAATAACGTCATAAACGCCATATAAGACTGTTGCTTATTCATAATGGCATCTATGAATTTGTCAAATTCCTCTTTTGTCCAAAAGTTCATTTCATCAGCTTTCCCTTTTCCCATACTCCCCGCTTTCCTGCATGGGTTATTAGGCAAATCATAATAACGTACTGCATAGTTAAATAATGCCGCAAGTTGGTTGCTAATGGTTTTTAGATAAGTCGGAGCGTATCCCTGCTTTATCAATTCACTCTGCCACTTACGAATATCCGATGCTGTAATTTCATTCATTTTCATCTTCCCAAAATACGGAAGAATTTTTAAATCAAAAACATACTTCTTGGTTCTCATGGTATGTTCACGCAATCGTGTTTCCATATCGGCATAATAAATTTTCAAAAAGTCCTCAAACAACATATTGAAATCTGCCTGTTTTGTTGCAAGAAAATTCTGCAACCATTCTTCCGCTTCTCTTTTGGTCTTAAAGCCCCGTTTCATTGATTTTTTTCTGTTGCCCTGCCAATCCGTATAGCGGTACTGAATGAGCCATTTCCCCGTCTTAGGGTCTTTCTCTGCTTTTGCCGCCATAATGCTATTCCTCCTTTACCGCTTGTTCTGATGTTCCATAGCCATACCACTTCTTTTCAAGATAACGGCGCGGGCACTTCCCTGCTACGGTAATAAAGCCCTCTTTTGCCAATTCGCTGTTTAACTGCCGAATTATCTTGTATGACTTTCCCATTGAAATATCAAGGGTCTCGGCAAGTTCAGAAGCAGTAACGTAAGTTTTTTCCTGTGTGTTCATATTATTCCTCCTTTCGTTTTTGATTATTTATATACATTTTTGCTTTATTTGATTTTATTCTTTCTTTTGAGTTTTGTCAACTGATTATTTCCATTCACATTTGATTTTTTATATACAATATGGTATATTTATTGTAATGTACATATATTGTCAAGTATAGGAGTAGTTGTATGCAAATCAATGAACGCATTAAGCGTATACGCGAATACAGGAATATGACACAAAAAGAGTTGGGAATAGCTTTAGGAAGTACGGAAAAGAGTGCGGCAGTACGGGTTGGACAATACGAAACAGGTGCACGCATCCCAAAATTAGATAGCGCCAAGGCTCTTGCTGAAGTTCTCCATTGTAATTACATCAATTTTTATGATGGTGCAGAATTAAGTCAACCCGAACGAATTATGATGAATTTCTTTTGGCTTGAAGAAACTGTTGGTGACTCATTATACGTTTTTCAACTTCAAAAGTACAATGATAAAGACGATAAGCGCATTGCTCATGGTATGTATAATGATTACCAATATAACGGCGTATTTCCGCCAGTGGCAATCGCATTGAATTATAACAAGATAAATGACTTTATGCGTGAGTGGGCGATACGCTTTCAAGAACTTGCGGATAATGAAATTACCCGTGAAGAATATTTTGAATGGAAAATAAATTGGCCTTTCACCTGTGATGATGGCGGGCGGTTTGAGCCATCTATTCATTGGAGGAAATATACATCTACTTAATATAGGAGAAATATCTTTTATGACACAATCATGGATTAGAAAAGGATTTAAGAAACTGAAAAAGAAGAATAACAAAGCCCTAGACAAGAAAATTTTATATTACAAATTTGATTCTTTTATTCAAAAAACCAGCCATATATGTCTACTTTTTTATTTTGTTCTAATTCTCATTATCTTTGGATATAAAAAGTGGGATTTATCTATTGCTTCACTTTCGTTACTACTACTTATTGTCTCTTTTTTCAAAAAGAAATTTCACTCACAGTATCTATATGAACTGTTGCTCATATTAACACTATTTTTTGGAATTTTTCTCTTTGTATTTATTGTAAAATCTATTCCCTACGAAGAAATAATTGCGCGTGTAGTTTCAATAATTTCATTGATTATATCTGTAATTATTGAATTTCATGGAATACTTCTTTATGACAAATCACGCACACAAGACGCGATTGAAAAGCTTCAAAGTCAAAAGAAAAAATAAATTGAATTTCGTATTTGTACTCAATTTGCACTCAAAATGCATAATAAAACGCCGCAAACCCGCATAAATACTGGATTTGTGGCGTTATTTTATTTACTCAAACTCAATAGTTCCCGGTGGCTTACTGGTCAAATCATAGAATACTCTATTGACTCCCTTTACCTCATTTATAATTCTGCTCATCACTGTCTGAAGTACCTCAAACGGTATCTCGGCTGCTTCGGCTGTCATGAAGTCCACGGTGCGGACTGCACGGACTGCAACGGCATAATCATATGTTCTCTCATCACCCATGACACCTACTGAACGCATGTTTGTAAGGGCTGCAAAGTACTGGTTTGGCATCCATGATGGTTCCTCGCCGTTGGCCTCTTTGTACTCTTTTGCTGCCTTTTCCACTTCGCTTCTGTAAATCCAATCTGCATCCTGGACAATGCGTACCTTTTCGGCTGTGACTTCGCCGATGATACGGATTCCAAGGCCTGGGCCTGGGAATGGCTGACGGAATACGAGATAGTCAGGTAATCCAAGCTCCAGTCCGACCTTGCGTACCTCGTCCTTGAAGAGGTTTCTGAGTGGCTCCACGATATCCTTGAAATCGACATGCTCCGGGAGACCTCCTACGTTGTGGTGTGATTTGATGACTGCAGATTCTCCGCCGAGTCCACTCTCCACTACGTCTGGATAGATGGTTCCCTGTGCAAGGAAGTCAACCTTTCCGATTTTCTTAGCTTCTTCCTCGAATACACGGATGAATTCCTCACCGATGATTTTACGCTTGCGCTCAGGCTCTGTGACGCCTGCAAGCTTGCTGTAGTAGCGCTCCTGTGCGTTGACACGGACAAAGTTGATGTCGAACGAACCGCCTTTGCCGAATACGCCCTCTACCTCATCGCCCTCGTTCTTACGGAGAAGTCCGTGGTCTACGAATACACAGGTGAGCTGCTTGCCGATTGCCTTGGCAAGGAGTGCTGCGAGCACTGATGAGTCTACTCCACCCGAAAGCGCAAGGAGCACTTTGCCGTCACCGACCTGCTCTCTGATTTCTTCGATTGTGTTTTTGACGAATGAATCCATCTTCCATGTGCCTGCACATCCACATACGCCACGGACGAAATTGTAAATCATCTGTGTTCCGTTCTTGGTGTGAAGTACCTCCGGATGGAACTGTACTGCATATAATTTCTTCTCAACATTCTGTGTTGCGGCTATTGGACAGTCTGCAGTGTGCGCAACTACCTCAAAGCCCGGTGCAGCCTCTGCAATTCTGTCGAAATGACTCATCCAGCATACTGATTCTGATGGCAGATCCTTGAACATCACGCCATTTGCAGAATATGTGATTTCTGTCTTTCCATACTCTCCAACCTCCGGTGTGATTACCTTTCCGCCTAATTTATACATCATAAGCTGTGCACCGTAGCAGATGCCAAGCACCGGTATTCCCAGCTCAAACAGCTCTTTCTGGTATGATGGAGAATCCTCTTCATAACAGCTGTTTGGACCTCCTGTAAGGATGATGCCCTTTGGATTCATTTCTTTGATTTTCTCAATGTCTATTTTGTATGAGTAAATCTCACAGTACACGTTGCACTCGCGGACACGGCGCGCAACAAGCTGATTGTACTGACCACCAAAGTCTATGACTATGACCTTTTCCTGATCCATGTTTTCCTCCTAATTGTTTATTCGCTATGCTGCTGTTTTACAATCTTTGAAACGTCACGTAATTGCTGTTTGTCACACTGTGGTGTAAACAATAACAAAAACATAACATATGTTATCTGCTGCCATCTCATTGATTACGTAAAAGCAACATGTATTCTTATGTCATTATAGATTACGGAGTGCTTATCTGCAAGCGATTTTGTTAAATTTATGTTTTGATTTTATGTGCAATTACGTTATAATGAATTATAAACACTTTTATAGGCTGGGAGGTTTCATCATGAGTTTTAAAATAATCACTATAAGCCGAGAGTTTGGCAGTGGCGGTCGCTTTATCGGCGAGCAGATTGCTCAAAAATGCGGCATTGAGTTTTACGATAAAAAAATAATTGAGCATGTGGCAAAGGAGCTCGGTATCTCTGAGCAGATTGTCGCAAACCAGGGCGAATATGCACCTGCCGGAAGTATTTTTTCATATGCATTTGTGGGGCGCGACATCACAGGAGTTTCTCTTTCCGACCAGATTTTCAATATCCAGCAGAAGCTCATCAAGGATATTGCGCAAAAAGAGCCATGCGTTATTGTGGGACGTTGCGCAGACTACATTCTTTCTGATAGGGATGATGTGCTTAATGTTTTTATAGAGGCAAACACTCCTGAGAAGGCCGCAAGAATAAAAAAGCTCTACCAAAAGAGCGATGACGAGGTCAAAAAGCTGCTAAAGGATGTCGATAAGAAGCGCTCGGTAAATTACCGCTACTTCACCGACAAGGAGTGGGGCAGCAGGAAAAATTATGACCTGGTGCTAAACAGCTCTGTGCTTGGATACGATAAATGTATTGAGCTCATCGCATCCGCATACGCTTAATTCACTTAAGATACAGCTTTCCTGCGGTTAAGAAACCGTTTTCTTATTTTACGAAAAACGTAAATAGAATTACAACCTGTGTGTAATATTAAAAATACTCCTGCATAAACTGTAACAACAGAATATGCAGGAGTATTTTTTGAAATCATATATTGAGACAAGGGCGGTGGAAATCGCCAACTACATAGTTGAAAACAATGCCACGGTGCGTCAGGCTGCAAAGCAGTTTGGCATCAGCAAATCCACTGTGCACAAGGATATCACGGATGCTGACAGGCTGCTTCGCATTGACCCGGAGCTTGCCGCAAAGGCGCGTCACATTCTCGATATCAACAAGTCCGAGCGCCATATCCGCGGCGGACTTGCCACCAGAGAGAAGTATCTGCATCTGCCTCATGTGCATGCCGGCTGAGTGCATGGATGCTTCTATCCCTGCATTGCCAGGTGCGCCGTTTTCCGTACATCTGAGGCTTTTCGTTAATTCAAGACCTGTGTCACATGACTTGTGAGCACACCGTACAGCCACTTGCCCTCATCACTTAGATCCTCATAGGTAAAGCCGCTTGTCTTATCGCAGGCAGCTGTTAAAAGCGCTGATTTTTCGTCCTTATTGGACAGATTCCAGCACACATAGCTGATGCCGTAACTGTCGAGCAGGCTGATCCAGCTGTTTGCGGAATCTATGTCCACCTGACCGTTTCCGTCGGCGCTGCAGATGCCAAACTCTGATACAAATATCGGCAGTCCGGCGTCTGCCGCCGATTTTAGCTTGTTTTGCAAGTCCTCCTTGTGGGTTTCGGCATAGAAATGCAGTGTATACATGATATTATCATAGCCTGTGACAGGGTCCTTGACTGCCTCATCCACATCCTGGCTCCAGTTAGGTGTGCCTATCAGTATGACTGCATCCTTGTCGTAGCTTCTGATTGACGGAATGACCTCGCTGGCATAAAACTTCACATCTCCCCAGGTCGCACCTTTGCACGGCTCATTACAAATCTCGTAAATCACGTTGTTGTATGAGGCATACTGCTGTGCCATTTTGGCAAAAAATGTCTTTGCCACATCACTGTAGCGGTTTGGATTGCCATCGTTTAGCACATGCCAGTCGATGATGACATACATGTCGTTGTTGAACGCGTACTGCACTCCGTTTTGCACAAGTGTCTCAAGCTGCTGCCTGTCACCGTCTGTGCAGTAGCCACCGCTTTCGTAGGTGTACATGGCGAGCCTCACCACGTTTGCTCCAAAGCTTTTCAGCGTGGCAAAGCAATCATTGGTCACATACTGTGGATACCACGCAAGACCGTGTGTGCTGACTCCGCGAAGCTGCACCTCGTTGTTATTTTGATCAACGAGCTTGCTGCCCTCCACATGCAGCTTACCGTTTACAGACGGACAGGCAAGAACTGAGCTCTCCTGTCCGTTTTCTGTGGTGAGCTGCTCTGTATCAGCCACATTCTGATTTTCTGTACTGCTTTGCGTACTGTCCTCAGTATTATTTTCTGCAGAATTCACCGACTCAGTGGCTTTCTCATCTGTCTGTGATTCTGTCTCTTTGTTGCCCTTGTTACCACATCCTGTAAAAATCCCAAGCACCAGCACTGCAGCCAATACCAATGCTATATATTTCTTCATATTGTTATACTGTCTGACTGATTACTGAATTGATGTAACCTTGTAGTCCTCAGCCTCTACAGTCTCCTTTAATTTCTCATCGGAAATGTCAGAGCTTAATGTCACTACTGCAGTTCCGCTCTCATGGCTTACTGCTGCCTCACTAACTGCATCAAGCGCCTCGAGTGCCTTCTTTACTCTTGCCTCGCAGTGGCCGCACATCATTCCTTCGATATTCATTGTCTTTGTCATTGATTTTTCCTCACTTTCATTTGGTTTATCTGTTTTGTTTTTTCTATCTGGTGTTGCTTTTCTGTCATGCTTAGGATCATACACCCTGCACAGATTCAGCCGCAGGGCATTGGTAACAACGCAGAAGCTCGACAGGCTCATCGCCGCCGCTCCAAACATCGGATTGAGCTTCCATCCTAATAAAGGATACCACAAACCGGCCGCAAGTGGAATACCTATTACATTATAGAAAAATGCCCAGAACAGATTTTCGTGTATATTTGTCAATGTAGCACGGCTTAACCGCACTGCTGCCGGTACATCTATCAGGCGGCTCTTCATCAGGACAACATCCGCTGCATCTATTGCCACATCACTTCCCGCGCCGATTGCAATTCCCATATCCGCACGTGTGAGTGCCGGTGCATCATTGATTCCATCACCAACCATGGCTACCCTGCCCTGTTTTTTTAGCTTCCTTATGACAGCCTCCTTACCATCCGGAAGCACACCTGCGATGACTTCGTCCACTCCCGCCTGCTTTCCAATGGCATTGGCAGTCTGCTCGTTGTCACCGGTGAGCATAACAACTCTGATACCCATATTTTTAAGCTGTCTGACAGCTTCCGGACTGTCCTCCTTTATTGTATCTGCAACGGCTATGATACCGCAAAGCCTGTCATCTGAGGCAAAGAACAGAGGAGTTTTTCCTTCCTTTGAAAATTCGACAGCTTTCGCACGCATATCATCTGACACTTTCACAAATTTGCTGACAAAAGCAAGATTTCCCGCTTTTATCATTTTGCCTGCAAGTATTGCAGTCAGACCATTTCCTACAACAGCGCTAAAATCCGTCACCTCTGCGACAGCGATTTCATCCGTTTTAGCGCGCTCCATAATGGCTTTTGCAAGCGGATGCTCGCTCTTGGCCTCGACTGATGCGGCTATTGCAAGAAGCTTCCTTGACCACAGTGCTTTATCTGCTGATGAGTACGGGTTTAAATCGTCTGCCTTACGCTGACACTCACCGGCATGCTTGCCGATTTCCTCAAAAAATGTATCATCCGGCACGATATCCGTCACCTTCGGCTCACCGCTTGTTATGGTGCCTGTCTTATCAAGAGCCACAATCTGTGTGCGGCCTGTTGCCTCAAGGCTTGCCGCTGTCTTGAAGAGTATACCGCTCTTTGCGCCCTTGCCATTTCCTACCATTATCGCAACAGGAGTTGCCAGTCCAAGTGCACACGGACAACTTATCACGAGCACCGAAATGCCTCTGGCAAGCGCAAAGCCCACGGTCTCACCGGCTATAAGCCATGCTATTATTGTAATGATTGCAATTGTAATAACCGCCGGCACAAATACTCCTGATACCCTGTCAGCGATTTTTGCAATAGGTGCCTTTGTCGCTGCGGCATCAGAAACCATCTGTATAATCTGTGAGAGTGTGGTGTCTTCGCCTACTCTCGTTGCGCGGCATTTTATAAAGCCTGACTGGTTCACTGTGGCAGCGCTTACTGCATCTTTCGGCTGCTTATCCACAGGGATGCTCTCTCCTGTGAGTGCCGATTCATTGACAGCGGTTGTTCCATCTATTATTTCACCGTCCACAGGGATATTTTCCCCGGGTCTGACCACGAAAATATCGCCCTTTTTCACTGCATCCACAGAAATTTCCTGCTCCACGCCATCCCTTACAACGGTTGCTGTCTTTGGGGCAAGCTGCATCAGGCTCTTTAAAGCGTCTGTTGTTTTGCCCTTTGAGTGCGCTTCAAGCATTTTTCCGACAGTAATCAGTGCCAAAATCATGGCTGCGGATTCAAAATAAAACTCATGCATATATGACATGACCGCATCCATATCGCCATTCACCTGCGCAGCTGTCATGGCAAAAAGTGCATACACGCTGTATCCAAACGATGCCGCAGAGCCAAGCGCAACAAGCGTATCCATGTTGGGAGCGCCGTGAATCAAGCCCTTAAAGCCACTAATAAAAAACTTCTGGTTTATTACCATTACCGCCACTGTAAGCAGAAGCTGCAAAAGCCCCATAGCCACATGGTTTCCATTAAAAAACTCAGGCAACGGCCAGCCCCACATCATATGTCCCATGGAAAAATACATGAGAACAACTAAGAATATGAGCGATGCTATAAGCCTGTTTACAAGCTTCGGTGTCTCCCTGTCTACAAGCGCATCCTGCGCTGCCTTTAGCTGCTCTAAGCTGTTATTTGCTTTGTCATTATCTGATTCTGTTGCTGTGCCTTTGGGACTCGCTCCATAGCCCGCCTGCTCTACTGCCTCCACTATCTGCGCATCTGTCGCGCTTCCCTCGACTCCCATCGAGTTGGTCAAAAGGCTGACAGAGCAGCTCGTCACACCATCAACCTTAGAGACCGCCTTTTCCACTCTGGCAGAGCATGCCGCACAGCTCATTCCTGTAACTGTATATTGCTTCATACTGTCTGTATTTCCTTCTTTCTACTATTCGAATCTAACTATTCAGAAGCCTTTTCTAAAATCTCTCAATTCCTGTCACCTTGAAATCCAGTCTTTCGATGGCAAATGTGATTTCCTCATCGCTTAGCTCTCTGGTTGCCTCAACATGTGCCACGCCATGCTTTAAATCCACATCTGCCGATACTCCGCTCATCTTCTGAAGCGAGCGTGTGACTGAGTTCTTGCAGTTCATGCAGTGCATTCCGTCTATGTGCACATCTGCTCTCGTGACTATCTCGCCTGTAAGCTGTACTGTGGCTTCCTCGTCCTCCTTCATGGCTCCACCGCCACAGCAGGCTCCCTCGCCCTTTGAATGCCTAATAGTCTCCTTTAAGCCCACAATCACCAGTGCGGCAATTATTGCTATTATTAATATTGTGATTATTGTACTCATTTTTATACCTGCCTTCTTATAATACTACTTCATAAGCTTCTGCAGCGTGTTCAAAAGCTCATCTATTGTCTCATCCTTGCCGGCTCTTATGTCATCTGCCACACACGTCTTTATATGATTGGCCAAAAGGACTTTATTGAAGCTGTTGAGCGCGGCATTTGCGGCCGCCACCTGTGTGATGATGTCAGGGCAGTAGCAATCCTCATCCAGCATACGCTTGATTCCACGGATTTGCCCCTCTATACGGCTAAGTCTGTTGATGAGATCCTTATATTCCTGCTCTGACCGCTCTTTTTTGCGGTTGCAGCAACAGCATTTGGTTTCTTTTTCTGTCATGGGTACCTCCATTTGTTCTTTGTTCCGCATTATGCATTTGTTTTACGCGTCTAACCATACCCCTTATGGGTATCTGTCTTCAAGAGCATTATATACCCCGGTGGGGTATATTGCAAGGGCAGATTTCCTTATTGAGAAATTTTCATGTTATACCATACTCGTATAATATCTCATATGAATATATACAACGAAAAAAGCCGGTACATCATGTTTCCATGAATGTACCGGCTTTAAATACTTAGCAGTCCGTACGGGAATCGAACCCGTGTTTCCGCCGTGAGAGGGCGGCGTCTTAACCGCTTGACCAACGAACCGTGTATTATAATATCATGGTCAAACGAATAATGCAAGTACTTTTTTAAATTTTTTTAAAATTTTTTCCGATCTCTTTGCCTTGAACATTATCCCTTTAAATGCTTCTGGCTTTAATTCCATTTTCGTCCCTATGTATGCTCTGTGATAATCTATTATATTCCGGCTCCTTATCTCAAAGCACGCGTTCTTATCCTCATATTTTATTTATACGTTTTCCTCTTGAATAAGATTATACACCTCTTTGGTCACACAACGGTCACACGGAGCCCTTTTCCACGGATTTTGTAAAAAGTATACATTAAAAATGCCGAAAGCTGTACAGTTTTAGATATTTTTCGGAATTTGTGCATTTTTTATTCGTTATAATCAACTATTATTTATTATATTTTTTGTATATCTTTTCAAACGCAGGCATGGAGCGCTTTATCATTTCCCTATCCACACAGTATGATATTCTCACCCAGCCCGGACAGCCGAAGCCGTCTGCTGCTACTATGAGCACATCCTCCTCCTTTGCCTTCTCGCAGAATGCATTGCTGTCATCCTCGAGTGCCTTTACAAACATATAAAAGGCTCCGTCCGGCTTGAAGCAGTGATAACCTATCCTTGTGAGTCCCTCGTACAGAAGGTCTCTGTTTTCTTTGTAGGCATTGATATCACCGGTTGCCCCCTGGCATTTTACTATCATCTTCTGGAACAGGCTTGGTGCACACACGTAACCGAGTGCTCTTCCCGCACCACAGACTGCTGCATACAGCTCTGCCTTATCGTACACCTCATCAGGCACGAGGACGTATCCTATTCTCTCTCCCGGCAGCGAAAGTGACTTGCTGTATGAGTAGCATACCAGTGTGTTGCCGTAATATTTGGTCACAAACGGTACCTTGATTCCGTCGTAGACTATCTCTCTGTACGGCTCATCTGCGATGATGAATATCGGTCTTCCTATCTCCTCAGACTTTTTCTCAAGGAGGTCTGAAAGCTTTTTGATGGTCTCCTCAGAATAGACTGTGCCGGATGGGTTGTTTGGTGAATTGATTATGACACCTCTGGTGTGCGCATTGATTCTCTCCTCAAGAGCCTCAAAATCTATCTGAAAATGCTCTGTGTCTGCAGGCACCTCTACAAGCCTTGCTCCTGCTGCATTCACAAATACCTTGTACTCCGGGAAATATGGCGCTATGGTAATAAACTCATCATATGCGTCGCTTGTCAACGCACGAAAGCAGATTGACAGCGATGCCGCTGCTCCCATTGTCATGTAAAGGTTGTCCGCATTAAAATGTGTGCCGTGTGTGTTGTTCAAAAATTCAGCTATTGCCGCTCTCGTTTCCACGTCTCCCTGTGCTGAGGTGTAGCCGTGCAGCGCAACAGAATCATAATCTGTCACAAGCTCCTTTATTGTGTCGTTTACTATCTGCGGAGCCGGTATGCTCGGGTTTCCTATTGAGAAATCATACACATTTTCCTTACCTACAATTGCTGCTCTTTTTTTACCATACTCGAAAAGCTCCCTGATTGCTGAGCGCACGCTTCCGAGCTTGTACATGCTTTCGTTTACTACCATTTTCTTGTCTCCTTATCTCTGATGCTCTTGCATGTTTACTATTATAATATCTCTGCTTATGACATACAAATGTCTTTATAAACATCTCTTTATACACATATTGTTACCATTTATGACCGTTTATCCTGATATGAATGCCTCCATCCCGGCACGCTTCGTCATCTCAATATGCTCCTTAAGCTCGCGTGCTGACATTCGCAGTGCCCCTAGGCTCATGACCGTCTGCTGCTCCAGTCCGTCAGAGGTTGCCACTGTTACCTTGTACCTGTCACGTATGCCAAACACAGTCTTTTCGATAAATGCATCGGCTGTCTCGTCCTGCTTTGTATACACAACCTCTATGTTGTGGAAGGTCTCTCTCTTTCCGGCATTGCCCTTCACCTTGTACGCATCAAACACCAGCAGCAGATGACAGCCCTTATAGCCCTGGTAATCCGATAAAACATCCTTCAGCGCATCTCTCGCCGAATCAATGTTTATGCGTGAAAGCTCCTTTAAATCCTCCCATGCAAATATTATATTATATCCGTCAACTATCAGGTACTCTTCCCCCGGGGATTTCTTCGGATAAATCGGATTGCCGTGCTTATCATGCTTTACGGTGCGCGGTTTACCACTTAGGCCTTCATACTCATTTTTCTTTTTGCCTGACCATTTGCGCCTCTGATCCTCTGCGATATCGTTTTTGCCCATGCCAAACTCCCTGGCATAAACATCTGCAAGCTGCGCATCAAGCTCCACTGATGACATACCTGAAACAGCTTTCTCAAAGCTCATCCTGCGGCGGTTTCCGGCAAGAGCCTGCGCATCCTCCGCTGAAAATGCATTCTGCGTGCGGGCACTCGCTGCAAGTGCCTCCTCAGACTCATCTCCGTGGTAGACATACGGCAGGTGCATATGCTCCGGGACCTCATCCCACGGCACAACGTAGCCTGAGCCGTGCGCACAAAATACCGAGCCTGTCGGATTGCGGAAATCCTCCTCGCTGTCATAGTGCATCTGCGCAATCACCTCCGCAGGATTGTGACACTCATCATAACCCCACAGCTCCAGTGTCAGGTGCCCGAGCCCCTTTGTATACGCATGCACCAGACTCACATAATCCTGCATTGTCGCAACCGGTGCCTTACCGGTAATTGTTGCCATCTCCCTCGCAGCGGTTGTGGCAAACTGCGGGCTCTCGGCTCTTGCAAATCTCTGCTCCAGATCTGTCATTGCACGGCCGACATACTCCATCGGCACCTGTAGGATAAAGCTGTAGTATGGCTCCAGCAGCACGCTCTCTGTGGATTTAAGTCCCTGGCGGATTGCTCTGTATGTAGCCTGACGGAAATCGCCTCCCTCCGTGTGCTTTACATGTGCTCTTCCTGTAAGAATAGTGACCTTCACATCGGTAAGCGCTGAGCCTGTGAGCACCCCCCTGTGCTCCTTTTCCTCAACGTGTGTGGCTATGAGGCGCTGCCAGTTTTTGTCGAGCACATCCTCACTGCAGGTGGATGTAACCGTGATTCCGCTGCCACGCTCCGCCGGCGACAAAAGCAGATGCACCTCTGCATAATGGCGCAACGGCTCGAAATGTCCTACTCCCTCGACAGCCCTTGCTATCGTTTCCTTATATACAATGCTGCCCGGTCCAAACGTGACAACAACACCAAACCTTTCCTTTATGAGACGCACAAGCACCTCCATCTGCACCTGTCCCATAAGCTGCACATGGATTTCCTTAAACTCCTCCACCCACACTATGTAAAGCTGTGGGTCTTCCTCCTCAAGCTGCTTTAGCTTTTCCATAAATGCCGCCGGATTTACATCATCCGGCAGAATCATCCTATAGTTTAGTACCGGTTCAAGGATTGGCATATTGGACTGCTGCTCAACCCCGAGCCCCTGCCCCGGAAATGTCGAGCTAAGACCTGTGACAGCAACTATCTCTCCCGCCTCTGCCACATCAGCTATCTCATATTTTTCACCGGAATACTTTCTTATCTGGTCGATTTTCTCAATCAGAAGGCCTTTCGCCTCGTCACCGCCATGCGCTTTGTACTCTATTTTGTCCCTGACTCTAAGACAGCCTCCGGTAACCTTTAAAAATGTCAGCCTGCTGCCTCTGTCATCCCTGCCTATCTTGTATACGCGGGCAGAAAAATCGTCAGGATAATTTCTTTTACACATAAACCTCGAAAGTCCCTGAATCAGCGTATCCACTCTGTCGAGCTTAAGTGCCGAGCCGTAAAAGCAGGGGAACACCTCCCTTTGAGCCACAGCCTGCGCAATATGTACATCTGTAAGCTCTCCCGATTCCATAAATTCATCTAAAAGAGGCTCACTGCACATGGCAAGCTCATCAAATAAATCCTGTGAAGAAAAGTCCACGCAGCCATCGCTCAGCTCGCTCCTTAGCTCTGCCTGCACTTTCTCCGCATCCGTGCCCTGCATATCCATCTTGTTTACAAAAATAAATGTCGGCACATTATAGTGCTTTAAAAGTCTCCACAGTGTGCGCGTGTGCCCCTGCACTCCATCAGTTGCGCTGATTACAAGTATTGCATAGTCGAGCACCTGAAGGGTACGCTCCATCTCTGCCGAAAAATCCACATGCCCCGGTGTATCAAGCATGACTACATGCCATGTACGAGCTGTATCTGCCGTACGTGCTACATCTGCTGTACGTGCTGTATCTGCCGCATTTGTGCCACGCGAAATATCAAGCCTTGCCTGCTTTGAAAAAATGGTTATTCCACGCTCACGCTCCTGCGCATCGTTGTCCAAATATGCGTCCTGATGGTCCACGCGCCCGAGTGAGCGAATCTGCCCGGTGCTGTAAAGCATGGCCTCAGACAGGGTTGTCTTTCCCGCATCTACATGTGCGAGAATGCCTATTGTAATGTGATTGTTTGTCATTTTCTGCTCCATTTATGCCTCAATCCAAGAACAGAGACACCTGTGGATGTCTCTGTGTCAGCCTTTATATCATAATCCGTTGATTTCCTAAATTATAGCATTTTGTGGTTGGTCTGTCATCTTTTTTCTTGATTGACAGCGGGACATAAAAGGCGCCGCTCAATTGACAAATATTTATTCCATACATATAATGTGATTACGAAAATTTTTGAATGGTATGAAAATAATGCGAGGATAATATGAACAAAAAAGAAGTATTGGAACTAAAACGAAGATTAAAAAAAGACCAGGCAACCTTCAGTCGTCTGGTCGGCTGCTACGTGGACTGCAACCATGAAAAGGTCTGCAAATTCGGTGGCAAATTTCTCACTCTGGAGGAGGATGAATACTACAAATATCTGGAGATTTCAAACAAGGTGCTTTCCGGCACTCTCGGAAACAACCTGCTCAATCTGCAGTTTCCGCTTGAGGAGGAAGAGGTCGGAGGCCGCCAGCAGATTCTCATGGCGCTTCGCGACAGCGATCTTAATGATGAGACTCTGCTCGATACATACTATGATCTGGTCATCGACACCTACGATGAGGCCGGGAACTACTTGATTCTTTTGTATCTCGACAGCTACGATGTCATGACACGTACAAAGGACAACATCAACGTGGATGAGTCCGAGGAGGTGTACAAATACATGCTCTGCGCTATCTGCCCTGTCACACTTTCAAAGCCGGGTCTTGGCTATCTGGAAAAGGAGCAGCGTATCGGAGCCCGCATAAGGGACTGGGTAGTCGGCGCTCCTGAGACAGGTTTTTTATTCCCTGCTTTCAATGATAGGAGCACTGACATACACTCCACTCTTTTCTATACGAAAAATACCAAGGAGCCTCACTCTGAGTTTATGACAAACGGCCTTGGCTGCGGTGTGGAGCGCACAGCTACTGAGCAGAAGATGGCTTTTCATTCAATCGTCAGAAACGTGCTAGGTGCTGAGGACGAGAGCACGGATGACAAGCTGCTTGATATCCAGCAGAATCTGTCAGAGATGGCCGATGACTACGCTGAGACTCACGATGATGACGATGATCCGTTCATTCTCGACAGCGAGGCTATGAACAAGGTGCTGAGTGACTGCCATGTCTCTGAGGAAAAGATTTCACGCATTGAAAAATCCGTCAATGAGGCCTTCGGTGACAAGCCGCCTATCGCAGCCAATGTCATTGATTCAAAGGCTCTTGCAGCTAATGAAATCCGCGTGGAAAAGCTTGCTCTTGAGAGCCAGGTCGGCGATTTAACTCTAGAGCTCAATGAAAAAAATGCACAGCTTGAAGAGAAGGATTCTGTTATCCAGGAGAAAAATAATCAGATTGAAGAGCGCACTTCACAGCTTCTTGAGAAGCAGGAAGAGATTGATAATTACACTGCCCAAATTAAGACCTATGATGTGGTGCTTCATGTAAAGCCGGAGAAGGCTTCACAGATTCATGCACAGGTCATCAATGGGGAGAAGTGCCTCGTCATTCCTATGAGGGATAATGAGAATGCGACCATAAATGGGGTGAATACAAGTTTATAGGGGCTTCGCTATCATGGTGCTTCGCATATTCAGGCTGTGAAGACCGGCCTAGCATGCAGTATATTCCTCAGAAAAATATAAAATCAGCCACGGCAGCATTTGCGGATAGTTTATTGATAGTTTGCTATGAATTGTCGTATCCACATTTTATGGAACGCCGTGGCAGTTTATATTTTTCTTCGGAACACACCGCATACTCTCCGGTAAATTTAGGGTACTTATGCGAAGCAATCTACTATGAGTTTATAAACCATGTCCGGGGATGCAGAAATGCTCTCCCGAAGCTAACGCTTCACTTACTAGATTCTGTATGGGATTATACAAAATGGCGTGTGAAAAAACTTCGTTTTTCACACGCCCTTCATAATGTTATCACCTATGAAATAATATCCTTTTATAAAGGCACTCTCGTAATACTTACCGGTTTACCAACTCAGCACCTCATGGCCATCCTCTGTGACGAGTACCATGATTTCCCACTGGGCTGATGGAAGTCCGTCGTCGGTGTATACTTCCCAGTTGTTCTTGTCATCTACGTAGATATCGGCATTGCCCATGTTGACCATTGGCTCGATGGTAAATATCATGCCGGGTGCCATGACCATGTCGGTGCCGCGCTTGGTGTTGTAGCCTACCCACGGATCCTCGTGAAATTCAAGTCCCACTCCGTGTCCACCGATTTCACGCACTACTGTGTAACCGTTTGCAAATGCATGGTCGTGCACCGCCTGTCCCATATCTCCGAGGAAGCCCCACGGCTTTACCTCTTTGAGTCCAAGCTCCACACACTCCTTTGTGACTTCAACGAGCTTTTTCTTCTCAGGGCTTACATTTCCGATACAGTACATTCTTGATGAATCCGAAAAATATCCGTTTAAAATTGTAGAACAGTCTACATTTATGATGTCACCATCCTTTAAGATGACGTCCTTTGAAGGGAATCCGTGACAAACCTGCTCATTTACTGATGTACATACGCTGTAAGGATAACCCTCATAGTTGAGCGGTGCAGGGATGCCGCCCATGCTGGTGGTCATATCATAGACTATTTTATCAATCTCTGCTGTGTTCATACCCTCGTGGATATGCTCTCCTATGTAGTCGAGCACTGCGACATTTATCTTGGCGCTCTCCTTGATTCCCGCTATCTGGTCAGGTGTCTTGATGATTGAATGGCTCGGTATCTTATGATGTGCCTCAGCAAGCTTTTCAAGCTTCATATCAAATGCCGCATGACAGGTCTTATATTTCTTTCCGCTGCCACACCAGCAAGGGTCATTTCTTCCAATTTTTGTTGACATAAAATCTTCTTTCTAGTGATCAAGAGTAACGTTTCCCATATCGACTCTTTTCCACACTTTTTCTTTTATTTTATAGTTATTTTTCTCCAGCAGCTTCTTATATCTGCCTCCCGAGAAATCATAATCCGTTATATCGGCATTGTCAAGCCCTGCATATATATGCCTACACGCCGGCCATGACAGCCAGCACTGCAAGTATAATTGTTATGATGTGTTTTCTTATTTTGCGCAAAGCTTTGCAACCACCTGATTTATGACCTTTCCGTCAGCCTTGCCCTTGAAATGCGGCATGACTGCCTTCATTATCTGTCCTTTGTTTCCTGTTGCGATTACATCCGAAAACTGCTCTGTGAGCTCCTTTTCTACCTCTTCTGCCGACATCATTGCAGGAGCGTACTCCTCAAAGATTGCATATCTGGTATTGTACTCATCAAGCAGATCTGTTCTTGTTGCAGGGCATGTGTCAATCTGCTCCTTCACAGACTTCATTTCCTTAAGAATGACCTTGTTGACAAGCTCCTCCGGTATATTGTCTCTGCAGCCCTCATCTATTGCCGCCTTTTTGGCTGCCGATACAAGTGAGGATATAGCATCCTTTCTTACCTTGTCTCTTGCTTTCATTGCTGCAATCATGTCTTTTTGTAATTGTTCCATCTGCATGGCTTGTTCCTCCTGCTTTTCTTACTTTATTTACAGGCTTGCTAGTTCGTTTTGTGCGAATTGGTGCCGTCTATCTCTATAATACACCTTATGGGTGGAAATTGCTATTATTTATTACAATGAGTTTGTTGCCGGTTACTAACATTGGGTCGTGGCATGTCCGCGTCTTACGCCCTTACTTTATTGGTAACCATTCAGCTCTTTGTGGTAAAAATAAAAAGAGCCGGTAAGTATAATAAATATACTTATCGGCTCCTAACCATCCTATACAAGACGTCGTATAGCAAGTATTGTATGACACTGTACGCTTCTGTTTGCTGTGATTCCTGCCTTTGTGGACTGTGCCTCCACTATAACACCACCACCTGCATATATAGCTACATGTCCCGGATATACCACTACGTCTCCCGGCTGTATATTATCGAAGGATACGGCCTGTCCCACAGACTTAAATGCCTGTGAATATCTCGGTGTGCTGATACCAAAATGTGCATATACCTCATGTACAAAGCCTGAACAGTCTACACCGTTTGTAAGACTGTTTCCACCCCATACATATGGATTGCCCACAAACTGCATAGCGTATGATACTACAGAGCTTCCTGAAACTCCTGTTGAAGCACCCGGGTTCTTTCCACCGCCTGCTGCATAGTCACTGGCAATACTTCCGCCCTTACCGGCTCCACCACCATCATAGCTTGGACTGATTGATGAGCTGTTCGCTCTGGCAGCGGCTGCGGCTGCAGCTGCTGCCGCTGCTTCCTGCTCCTGAATGATTTTGCCCTGTGCCGTAATGATATTCTGATAATTATCTGCCTGCTGCTGTGCCTGAGCTATCTGGCTTGCATACTGCTCCTTCTGGTTTTCAAGAGCTACTATAGCCGCCTCGACATCTGCCTGCTGCTTCTCATAGTCATCCTGCATGGCTGTGAGCTCATTCATGTCGTTGTCAAGCTTAGTACCAATCTCCTTCACCTGCTCAACTGCTGCCTGATAAGAATCCATAAGAGCACGATCCGAATCATATACATCTGACACGTACTCTATACGATTGAGCATATCTGTGATACCATTTGACTCAATAATTGCTGTCCAGATATTGTCCTCAGCGCTATTTTCATACATGAACTGTATACGCTTCTTCATGGCGTCATACTGCTCCTGCTGCTTTTCCTGAGCTGCTGCAAGATCCTTCTGATTCTGCTCTATCTCTGCCTGTTTGCTTGTGATATCTTTCTGAAGCTTCTTTTGTGCTGCAAGAATCTCATCAAGCTTTGCGGATTTATTCTTTATATCATCAGCAGTAGTCTGCTGCTGATCCTTTAGACCATTAATCTCATTCTTCTTATCCTTGAGATCCTGCTCAGCCTGTGACTTCTTCTTCTCTGCATCCTTCTGCTTCTGTGTCTTGGCATATACCTTCTCAAGTCCACTGTTTATGTATCCGCTAAATGTAGTGCCCTCTACTGCCGGTCCTGTAAAAACGAGTGCCGATGTTAACACAGTACATATAGCACGTGTCCATTTCTGATTCATTTTATTCCTCCTGTAATACGACGGTCAGATTGACCTTTCCTTCCACAATTTATGTTCAATATACATTCGGATATATTATCGCACAAAATGAATCTTTTTTCCACATCTTTTTGTAAATTTACAGAATTTTCCACATTTTATATAATGATATGATTAAAAGGTCAAAAGGTATTTTGCCACTAATTTATGATTCACATACGCGCTATTATAAGTCTATCATCAGGTTTGATGCTATCTGATGTCAGAGCATTTATTTCCATTATGTTTTCAACAGTGGTGCGGTATCTTTTTGCAATGTCCCACATTTTATCATCCTTCTGCACTATATAGCCAACCAGAGCTGCTTCCTCTTCAGTATCAGACGCTGTTTTTTCCTGCTCCACCGATATTATGACTGACACTTCATCCTGCTGCAGGGCAATAGCGTTTATGCTGACAACACCCTTAATTTCATATTCGCTGTTGTCGAGCAGATTGACCTGCACCTGGTCTACCTGCAGATTTACCTCGCAGCAGGTGTTGGCATCCATGCCGGGTATCTCAACAAACTGTTCAAACGGCACAGAGTCTGTATGCATCTCTATCGGACAGCCATCATCCTCCACAATATTCACACAGTTCACCTGCAATACACCTGACACAATAATTCCTGTGTCTGCATTTTTTATCTGTGCAATAGCGGCCTGCGTCTTTGTACCGCATATTCTTAAAATTCTCTTTTTGCTGTTTTCTCTGTACAACTGCTCCAAAATACGGCATTTTGTGTCATTTTTCATAAGAAGGCTGCATACCTTCATATTTTCAAATACAGGTTTTACCGGACATGATACGCTGTACATGTCATTGAGCACCTCTACTGTTTCCTCACTCCAGACCTTTCCATCCACCGCAAGCGCTGCCTCAATCGAAAGCTGCCTGAGCTCTCCGTCGTAATCATTTTCCGCCTCAACCTGATGCATGGCAGGCTGTGTGCGAAGCCAGGCAATATTTCCGGCATCATCACCCTCGCAGCGTATTTCATTTGAAAATCCCTCCTGCACCTCAAAGCAGCAAATTTCCTGTTCTTCACTCAGATACACTATACACGCATGGCACTCGCCTGTCAGTGTGATATGGTCACGCTCGTATGTATACTCCAGATTTCTCATATCAACAAGACTTGATATGAGCTTGCATATATTCGGCTTGGTCTTTGGCAAGGTGACGACATTTTTAATTCTGACAATATCCCTTACAACACTGTCAAGCTTAAGCACCTTCATCTGCCCCATAAGCTGCTCCACGTCCTTGTCATCAATCCTTTGTGCAACCTCAAGATTTTCTTCCTTCTCTCCATAAAGCTCCACGCTTATAATGCCTCTGACCGAGAGTTTTCGCGAATTGATAACCCCAACCGTAAGCTCATCAAGCCCGGTATACACACGAACCGTATCCTTCTCGCAGACTCCTTGAAGAACAAGCTTCTCCTGAAACGGTATTGCATCCTTTATATGCTCCACTCTGTTTCCGCCGATATTTTCCTCCGGCTCATCGCCTTCAAAAACTTCCTCTCTCGTATACAGCACTTCAAATTCAATGCTTCCACTCAGCCAGATATTCTCGCCTGACGCTTTTATCTCGTCAATCTTTACCTGCCCGTTCTGACAAACCACTTTGGAAACATCAGGCTTATTGTCCTTTATGACATAATCCCTGTCGAAGCCAATCTGCGACATATCCTTTACCTTTTCTATGCACTGTCTGATTTTTTGTGTAATTAATTCCATAAAAAATACCCCACTTCAAATATGTATATAAAATACATATTCAAGATGGAGTAACTTTATGCAGATGCAAATATTTAAATTCATGATCATTATAATAAAGATGTAACATCTTTACTTCATGATACTAGCAAAGCTGCATCCTTATATCTTTTGTAATCACATCAGTGTAGGTGAAAGATAAGAGCTGTGGCGGATTCTGCTCAAACTCATCATCTATCAGAACCGTAAACACACTTGGGTATGCCTGCTGAATAACACCCTCCTGAATGTCAACCTTGTTGCGGCCAAGATCCTGCTGGATTTTTACCCTGTTGCCACACTGCTGGTGAATCGATGCTCTGACTTTTCTAATTTCTGTCTGTTCCATTTTAAGCCTCCTTATTGTGGATATGCCCACTGGCACATAACTATAGTCCTCATGGTAACCAGTATTGTAACGACGGTGTCATATATATGAAATCAATCTCTGTATAAATATAAAACAGGTCAAATTAATCAACAATTATATCAATCAATATATTTGAATATATAAATATGTCACCACAATATCTAGTAACTTTACTATAGCAAAGTATCGCAGTGATAGCAATAGGGCATTAGTACTGATTGTCAGTTTTTTCGCAACTTTTAACACAATTTACGAAATTTTCACTCAAACACAACAGGCATTTCACTCAATTCCGTCTTTATTACTATATACGGATAACTCGCCTGATTGCTGACCTTCTCGCCCTTATCCGGGGCTATCAGACGCGTATCAAAATACATTGCCTTATCCTTAACATAAAACTGGTTAACCGTAATACTGTAGCCACCTGTCTCCTTTGTGCCAAAGCCTTCCGCTATGTATAAATATTCATCATCCTTGTACGTCAGCTTCATCGCCTTTGCCTTGTTTTCATTTATCTGCTTTTTAAACTCCTCCGGGATTTCATCCCCGCAAATCACCGTGTACTCAACCATCCTGTCACTCTCCGTGCCTGAAATATTTGCGCGGCAGCCCGAAATCACTGTCGCTGCCGATATAACAAGCACACCTGCAGCCACCACCAGAATTTTTCTCAATTTTTCTGACATTTTTTCCTCTCTTTCTTATCATATCGCTTATGATATGATATAATATCAAATATTGAACTACAATTTATATAGAGTATGAAAAAGAGAGGTCAAATATGCGTTCAGTTTTAATCGTAATATTCGTATTTTTCTATCTGCTGCTCGGTCTTCCGGTGCTCGGAGCCATGTGGATAATACACAAATTTTCCCCGGCATGGGCCGATATGGCACAGCTTCGCCTGGTACAGTGGGCTTTCCGTGTCATCATATTCCTAAGTGGAGCAGACATTGAATTTATAGGGGAGGAAAATGTGCCAAAGGACGAGGCTGTACTATATATAGGAAATCACCGTAGTTTCTTTGACATCATAATCACCTACTCCAGATGTCCACGCCTGACCGGCTACATCTCAAAGCAGAGCATCACAAAAATACCGGTGCTGGGTCTATGGATGAAGCGCCTGCACTGCCTGTTTTTGGACCGCGATGACATCAAGCAGGGACTAAAGGTCGTGCTTGCAGCCATAGATCAGGTCAAATCCGGCATCAGTATATGTGTATTTCCTGAGGGCACACGCTGCAAAAACAAAGATGACCTGACAGATGTACAGTCTTTCAAAGAAGGTACTTTCAAGATTGCCACAAAGAGCAAATGTAAGATAGTGCCAATGGCAATCATGGGAACAAATGAAATATTCGAGGATCACCTTCCATGGGTCAAAAAGAATCATGTGGTTATCCGCTATGGCACTCCTATTGATCCGGCAACACTCAGCAAAGAGGAACAAAAGCATCTCGGAGCTCATTGCAGAGAAGTGATTGTGGATATGCTTCATGAAATGGTATAGCTGAAAAAACCGCCCATCCGGGCGGTTCTTTCATATCTCCTTGCTTTGGCAGAATATTTTTTGATTCGACATTATGTTATATTTCAAATGCTTTTATACTTTTAAGTGCATAACCATTATTATCAAAAACAGCTTGATTTTCCCACTCATTCCCCTTTCCACGAGCAACACCAACTCCCTTAATTTGATACCAACCCGGTTCCCAATAAAAAACACCAGCTCCATTTTTACACATCTTTACTGTTTTAATCACTTTTTCTAAAACTTTTTCTTGATTTTCAACCGAAGGTATTAACCCCATCACTTTTTTAGTTAATTCACCAGTAACAACATTTTGCATTTCATCATTTGATGTATCCGTATATGGAAAAGCTGTTTCAACAACAATAACCTGTTTATGAAATAGATTTCCTATATTTATAATATTATCCATCAAAAGATTATATGTTCCTGACCAATATGGATAATAAGATAATCCTACATAATCAAAATCCCAAAGTCCTTCACTATTCAAATTTGAAAAAAAATGTTTTGTACGCTCTTTATCAGCACCACATTCTATATGCAATACCGTTTTAATTTTCTTACTATTAGTGCTATACTGATTAATCTCTGCAATAGCTTTTAATCCCGAATTGATAAATTTAACTAACTGCTTTATATTATTGATATTGCCAAACTCCCATAACATACCATTTCCAATTTCATTTCCGATTTGTACAATATCCGGAACTGTTTCTTGTTCTATAAAACAATTTATGACATATTTTGTATATTCATAAACCATTTTTTCAATCTCAAATGCTTCAAGATTTTCCCAATCATTTGGAATTTTCTGTTGTTTCCAGTCTGCCCAAAAATCACTATAATGAAAATCCAACATAAATCCCAGTCCATATTTTTTTATACGTTTCGCCATTCTAAGCGTATGTTTTAAATCACAATAATCTCCCTTATCAAATGATTCAGTTGGCTTATTAAATAACCTTAACCTTATACAATTAACACCATGACTTGCAAGAATTTTTATTACATCTCCCTCTTCACCATTTAAATCATAGTATTTAGCTCCATAATCTTCCATTGCCTCTAAGCTAGAAATGTCAGCTCCTATAATAAAACTCATAAACTACCCTTTCAATATTTATACTTTTGTTGATTCTTTTAATAATATCGAATACCCTTGTATAATTCTTTTTTCTCTACTTTTTCCACATAATAAACCATACAATACATCTGATGCCGTATGAGCCAATTTCATAATATCTAGATTCACACAACTGATTGAAGGATAATATTCATCCAAAATCTGGCTATTATAAAAAGATGCAATTTTTATATCTTTAGGTATACGAACTTTATATTTACGCAACGAGTTAAGCACATTTATGCAAATATTATCATCCATACATATTATACATTCTATTTCTTCTTTTAACATCTTTAACGTTTGTTTCTCAGCAATTTCCGCATATCCAGTATTATCGAAAACTTTTGTACAGTCAAAATCAATTTGGCTTTTCTCATATGCCTGCAAAAACCCCTTCATTCGGCTTTTCGTCACTACATGTGTCATATCTCCACAGAATAACGCAATTTTACGCATTCCCATTTTCAATATCTGCTCTGTCAAATCCTGACAGCCAGCTTGTTGATTCACATCTACCTGATATACAGTGCTATCATTGTAACTGCCTATTACAACAAAAGGCACACCATTATCTTGTAAATATTTAATATCAAGTGCATTTTCTATTGTCCTTGACAATATTACACCATCACATTTATGACTTTTAATTATATTTTTTAAAGGTTCTATGTCTCCAGCACTTGTTTTTACCAGAATAACCTGATAGCCCAATGGTTGAAAATAATCATATGCTCCCATTATTACTTGTGAAAAATATGGAAGCAAACCATAATCTTTTTCTCCTGCAACCGTAATCAGAATATTTTTTGTTTTTCTGTGGGAGTATTCACGATTGTATACAGCAGGCTGTGCCCCCAGCTCTTCCAGATATTCTATAATTTTATTTCTGGTATCCTCTGACACTCTCCCTTTACCAGAGAGTGCCCTAGATACTGTAGTGGATGAAATTGATAAATCCTTTGCTATTTGCTTTATCGGTATAGGTTTGCTTTCCATATAAATCCTCATCATTTATTATTTATTTTTCATATATGCATCATACTGAGAATCAAATTCCTTGAGTACTTTATCTATCCCCGCATCCTTAAGCTGCGATTTAAAAGACTCAAATGTAGCTTCCGTATCTGCTCCATAAATTCCAAGAGAAAATGCCATCTTGTATTCATCTACTATTGACTGTACCACAGTAAACTCAGTTTGTACACTAGAAGGATCAAATGTAAATCCTGTCTGCTTTGGAATGTATTCCATTTCATCATTGTGCTTATTCACAGCAATTTCACGCTCATCAAGTCCCGCTTCATCTGGTTCATCCTGACGATTTATTGCCCATGCCCAGTTATTCCAACCATAACCTTCTGCGCCATCAAGAGTTGTGCGATTTCCATCTGAATCAAGTGAATAGTGTTTTCCTTCTATTCCCCCCAATAACAGTCTATTAAGGTTCACATCACCTTTCATATAATCCAAAACCAATGCTGCTCTCTCCGGATCTTCCGATTTTTCCGTAATCGCAATAGCATCTGTTGAATAACTACCACGAGTTCTCTTCACATCTGGTGTTACATCATATACTGAATATGTTCCAGCCTGTGCTTTTTCGAGATTTTTTCCTGCTGTAAACACAGATGAATTCCATACAAATGAGCCACTTGTACCATTTTCAAAATAAGCTTGAGCATCACTTGTATCATTTATTGCATCAGAAGACCAAACTTTTGCTGATGCAAGTTCTGCCATCTCATTACAGTAATCTTTGTAAAAATCAGAAGTATACAGATACCAAATATCATCCGTTGTTGGAGCTGCATCACTATTATTTGCATAATATTCAAAATCATATCCCTCTGTAACGCCTTGCACACCTTTCGACTGTCCATAAACTGTCAGCAATTGTTCTCTATTGGCATTTGTATTTAATGCTGTAACACCTGTTTCTCCCTGTTTCTCTGCAAGTTCTTTTAAATAAGAAACATAATTATCCCAAGAATCAGGTTTTGTTAGTCCATATTTATCAATAAGATCTTGTCTGGCAGCCACTACATTATACGCTGTAAATGTCGATTTTGCCTTCGGAACTGCATATATTTTTCCATCTATTGATATTTCATCCCAACTTTCCTTTGGCTGTAACTCATATGAAAGAGGCATATATTTCTTTAACCACTCAGAATCAAGTTCTTTAAACGCTTTATTTGCTACCTCGTCATTATAATAACACCAAGCTGCTGTATAAATAAGATCAACTGATTCTCCACCTGCTAGAAGCAAACTATATTTTGTACTATAATCACTCCAATTTAAAAACTCAAGATCCAATGTAGTATTAAGATTCGGTTCAAAATAATCTGCATTCGCTTTATCAAGTACTTCATCCATATCTTTAGGTTTATCCCCAAGCACATACATTACAATAGTTTCATGCTTTGATAAATCAAAATCCTGATTGGCATATGGACTATCACTCTCTATTTTCGTCCTTGAATCTGCAGCCGATTGTGACGATCCTTTTTCTCCATTTCCACAACCTGCTAATCCAACGGTCATTCCTGCGATGAGTGCTGCACTCACCATTTTCGTTACAATTTGTTTTTTCATTTTTTCCTCCTAAAATCATTTTATGTCTAAAAGGTTATTATCCCTTTACGGCACCAAGTGTTAATCCTTTCACAAAATATTTCTGCAAAAAAGGATAAAGTAATACAATAGGTCCTGTTGCAATAACTGTCATAGCCAATTTCAGTCCCTCTGACGGCATCTGTCCTACCTGCATTCCTGTCTGATTAGCAATTCTTTTAAGCGCTTCCGAACTATTCAATATATTTTGCAATGTGTATTGAAGGTTCCAATTATCACTTCCACTCATAAACAACATACAATTATACCAATCATTCCAGTATGCAAGTGCAATAAATAACGTTAATGTTGCTACAAGTGGCTTAGCCATTGGTAAAATTATTCTCATATATATAAAGAAATCCCCTGCACCATCTATTTTAGCAGCCTCAGTTATTTCAAAGGGAATTCCCTTCATAAAGCTTTTTGCAATAATCATGTTCCACACTGAAAATAATCCCGGAATAATAAGTGAATAAATATGATTATTAAAATTAAGATATTGTGTACACAACAAATACCATGGCACCAGTCCTCCACTAAAAAGAGTAGTGAAAAAGAAGAAAAAAGAAACACCATTTCTCCATGGGAAATCAGGTCTGGATAATACATATCCTGTCATAGTAGTCATAATAATTGAAAGTACAGTTCCAATTATCGTTACAAAAATCGTCACACCATAAGCATGTATAATACTTTGTGGATTTTTTAGGGCAAGCTTATAAGCTTCTGTAGAGATATTTTTTGCTGTAAGAAAAAAACTGTATCCTTCTTTCACTATCGTACTTTCATCAGTTAACGAGCCTGTAACTATCAAATAAAAAGGAAGCAAACACGCAACTGCAAATAAACCAACCAAAACATATGCCAATATATTAAAAATTATTTGATCTTTTCCTTTAATCATCTTTTCCTCCCTAGAATAATGTGTAATCGGGATCTACTTTTTTCACAATTCCATTTGCAACTAAAATTGTCACAAAACATAAAACAGATTGATACAAGCCTGCTGCAGCCGTAAGTCCAACATTAGGTGATGTAGTCAACATTCTATATATATATGTGTCCAAAATATCTGAGTTCTTCAACAACAACTGATTTGATCCAACTAATTGATAGAACATACCAAAGTCACCTCTAAATACATTTCCCAATGCAAGTAAAACCATAATCATAATTGTTGGTTTTAAACTGGGTAATGTAATATACCTGATTTTCTGCCAAATAGATGCTCCATCTATAGATGCTGCCTCATATAAATCCTTACTAATTCCTGCTATTGCAGCAAGATATACCACAGTTCCATAGCCTGTTTGTTTCCATAATCTGACCAAAACCAAAACTATCGGCCATTTGTTAACTTGTTTATATATACTAAAATCAGTCACCCCAAAATGTGCTAATACTGAATTTAAAACTCCATTATCTCCAAATATGTTTAACATAATTGTAGAGACCACAACCCATGATATAAAATATGGGAGAAACATAAATCCTTGAGCAAATTTCTTAAATACAACATTATTAATTTCACTTAACAATATTGCAAATCCAACTTCAAATATTAATCCTAGAAATATAAATGCTATATTATATAGCAACGTATTTCTTGTAAGGCTCCATATTTTTCCAGATACAAATAAATATTGAAAATTGCTCCAACCACACCACGGACTTTTAAATATTCCGAGCGTATACTTGAAATCTTTAAACGCAAGTACTATCCCTGACATTGGTAAATAGCAAAATATAATTACATATGCCAAAGCTGGTATCAACATACACAAAAGCACTCTGCTTTTTTTCATTTTTCCACATAACTGTTTCATATTGTTCTCTATTCCTTATCATTTTTTAAAATCATTAAATATTTGCAGCGATTGTAATGCAACACCATTTTTATCAAATAAAGTCATGTTATCCCACGAACTTCCTTGTGCAGATGTAGCATATTGAGAACCATTTAATACAAACAAATTCTCATAATTTTCTGAAACTGATGAACTCCATCCAGTTCCACAAGAATCACTAATTCTTTTTGAGGTGCCTATCCAAGATGGTTCCCAATAAAATCCACCAAGTCCATATCCTTTTGTTTTTTCTATACTATTAACACTTGCAACCGCATTAAAAATATCACTAATAGCTTGCTTCTGACCAGAAACACTAATAGGATAATCACAATATGTCATATCTTCTTTAGAGCCAATATTATTCACTGTATCATCAGCATTGTTAAAAGTATAAGGATATGCTGTTTCAGCTACCATAACTTTCTTATTATATTTAACAGAAATATTTTTTAATGTAGATGCTAAATCAGATGCATGCCCAAACCAAAATGGATAAGCTGACACAGACAAAACATCATAATCTACACCTACATTTCTAACCTGCTCTGCATACCATTCAGAAGTTGTTGTTGGATCTGTGAAATGTAATACACGAAGTATCTTTTTGGAATCTGAATAACCATAATATTTATTAATATCATTTACTGCATTGCATCCACTTTTCAATCCATCTCCTACACCAGATGTTAAATTCCACACTCCATCATATAATCCACCCATTCCACACATAGAACCATTTGTTTCATTTCCAATCTGTACCATCCCCACGTTAATTCCCGAATCAATCAACGTTTTTAATGAACTAAAAGTAAATTGATAAATCGACGATATCTTTTGTGAATTTGAATAATTTTTCCATTCTTTTGGTGCATACTGTTTTGCTGGATCAGCCCAAAAATCTGAATATTGAAAATCCACAAAAACCTTCATTCCCTTTTCGGTAGCCCTTTTGCCTATTTCTATGGCTTTCCAAATGTCATTATTTCCTCCGCCATATCCTAATCCTGTTTCAGTATCATAAGGATTGTTCCACACACGAACCCGTATATAATTTACTCCAGAATTTTTCAAAATATCAAAAATATCCCCTTGTTTTCCATCTTCGTAATAAAATTTCTGTCCTGATTTTTCAAATGCTATTATGCTTGATAAATCCACTCCTCGCACACTAAGATACGAATCTGATGACGCCTTGATAATTTCTTTATTCATTGGAATTGACGAAATAATTATCGCAAGTAACAGAATACAGCATAGTGCTCCTTTTCTAATTTTCTTCATATATGAATCCTCCTTTTTTGATATTAAAATATTACATTTTTTTAATAATTAATGCTACGTCATTATTATCTCAACTTAAAACTCACAAATTATGCAAAATGTCAAAATCTATTAAAATAAGCGTGCGCAATTGTATAATTGCGCACGCTTTAAAAATCATCCCTCAATTTAATTATATAATTTAATAATTTTACTTCAAAACAAGCACCGAATACGCCGGCAGCTTTGCCGTTCCATCCTTATACGACGGGGCTTTCTTTGTAGTCTGAAGCATTGCAACAGCATCATTTACTCCAAGCGATGACACATCCACACTTGCTTCATCCTTTGATGGATTAAATATAAGCACTGCTTTCTCACCATTGTACTCTCTTGTGAATATACACACATTATCATTTGACAGATCCTTTTCAAAGGTATTTGTACCTCGTGCTATCTCCGGGAAAGCATTTCTTATTGATATTGTCTGCTTCACAAAGTTGTAAATAGAGTATGGATCCTCCATCTGCTTATCAAGGGTATCATATGTCTGCTCGGTTTCTTCTGCATTCTGAGGTCCCACACACATTCCCTTAGCTTTTGAATCCCCGCTCCATCTCATGGCAAGACGCTTCGTCTCATCATTGGCTGTGCCTCTCATGCCGATTTCCTCTCCATAATACAGAAAAGCATTTCCGGGCATAAGAAGATTCATAGCCTGCGCCATCTTGGTTTTCTCCTCGGCATTATCTCCGTTGTAGTATCCTGCGCTGCGTCCCATATCATGATTTGTATAGAACGATGCATCAATGTATGAGTCTGTATACTTCTTTATCTCATTTTCCACATCAACCAAAGCATTGCCGTATGTGCTGGCACCATGATTTGCTGCACCATTTAACACCTTTCCAATATACCCATCCTGCTGTGAAAAATCAAAGTTGAACATACTGTCAATTCCACTCTTATAGTACTTCGCATACTCTCTGTATGTAGTCCAGCCCTCACCAACCATATAAGCATCGGCCTTTTTGCTCTTCACATTGTTTACAAGCCATGTGAGGTCATCTATAGTCTCAGTCTGGTTATTATTATTGTAATAAATCACAGCATCCAGTCTAAAGCCATCTACGCCGCGGTCAAGCCAGAAGGATGTAACCTTGTCAATCTCCCCTCTTACAGCTTCGCTCTGCAGGTTAAGGTCAGGCATGCTGTCTACAAACTGTGACTCGTAATACCAATTCGTGCCCGGCAGCTGGTTGTAGCCTCCGGTATTGGTTTTGCTAAAATTATAGTAATCAACATAAGGACATTCCGAAGAATCCGGCTCTGCCCCATCAGGAAGCGACTTAATATAATCTGCAGCCGCCTTAAACCACGGATGCTCGTTAGATGTGTGATTTATTACAAAGTCAATAATCACATTGATGTTTCGCTTGTGACACTCCGTAATAAGCGCATCAAAATCATCCAGAGTACCATACTGCTTGTCAATATTCATATAATCCGTAATATCATACTTGTGGTATGAAGGAGAAGGCATAATAGGCATCATCCAGATTTCATTGCAGCCAAGTCCCTCGATATAGTCAAGCTTCTCTGTAAGTCCCTTTAAATCCCCAATGCCGTCACCGTCACTGTCAAAAAAGCTGTATACGAACACCTCATAGCAGGTTCTGTAATTGTCCTGAATCACATTAGGATCATTTTTCGCATTCATCTGCTCCATAGCAGAAGGCTTGTACTCCTTCTTTGCTGCCGTCTCGGTATTCTTTCCACCCGCAGCACATCCAGCAAGCATCGACACCGCCATAGCTGCTGTCAATACCACAGCAGTCAACCTGCCCGCCAATCTATTCACAGCCCTGCCGACCATATTGCGGCCGCCTATTTTATTATTAATCATACGCACTCCTTTTCTTAACTAAATTCTGAGCAAATTTGTATCTACAAAATCACTACACATATTCTCACATCTTCCACAAAGTAGCAACAAACTTAGCACTGTGTGCCACACCGGCACCACACAACCTGAAAGTGCTAAGTTTGCCACACACTCCAAAATTTGCCATCAATATAAACCAAAAGCCGCCGCACAAAAGTGCAGCGGCCTAAATAAAACCAAATTAGCCTTTGACAGCTCCTGTAAGTCCATCCACGTAGAATCTCTGCATGATGATGAAAAGTATTGAGATAGGTATTGATACAATAACTGCAGCAGCAGCCCATCTTGTGAACCATCCGTTTATAAACTCTTTCTCAAGCATGTTGTAAAGGAGAAGAGATACTGTCCAATACTTGTCGTTTGGACCAACGATAACCCTTACAAATACGAAATCAAGCCATGGAGCAAGGAATGCTGTAAGCACTGTATATACTACGATTGGCTTACTGAGTGGCAGGATTACCTTGTGAAATACCTGAAACTGTGTACATCCGTCAAGGATGGCAGCCTCTGTAAGAGACTTAGGCACAGTATCAAAGAATCCCTTTGCGATATAGAAGCCTACTCCCGATCCTGCTGAGTATATGAGGATCAGTGAAAGACGAAGTACGCTACCCTCTGTAAGTCCGATAGCCTTTAAGATAAAGTATACGGCAACCATTGACATGAAAGCCGGGAACAATCCAAGAATCATAGCCAGATTCATGAAAGGCTTACGCATCTTAAATCTCAGTCGTGACATACAATACGCAACAGAAAGTACAAATACTGTTGAAATGATGCATGAGAACACTGATATAAACAGTGTATTAAAAAATGCTCTCGGGAAGTTCAACAGTGTAGTCTCTGTGAACAGCCTTGTATAGTTGCTAAATGTAAGGCCATGTGGGAAGAAGTACTTTGTATAAGCACCACTCTCAGCTCTAAAGCTTGTCATAATAATCCAGAAAATCGGGAACAGCCATACTACAGCAAGTATTCCAAGAATGATATGAACAAGGGAATTCTTTGCTACTTTCTTAGCACGTCCGGCAGACATAGGTCTTTTTGCTTTTGCTACACTACTCATTACATGAATCCCTCCTCATCCTTGTATGATTTTGTATTTCTGTATGTAACAAGCGCTACGATAGAAAGTACAATGAATGTGAGGATACCGATAACGGCACCGATATTGTACTCCTGATTATCAATAGTCAGCTTGTACAACCACGTAACCAGAAGGTCCGTCTTTCCTGCACTGTCTCCGACAGGTGTAGGCTTTCCTGCTGATAACAGGTAGATAACGTTGAAGTTGTTGATATTTCCGGTAAACTGTGTGATGATATATGGTCCCATGATAAACATGATATATGGGAGTGTGATCTTAAAGAAGATCTGTGCTGCGTTTGCACCATCAATCTTTGCAGCCTCATAAAGCTCTGAAGGCACATTCTGTAATACACCTGTAACCTGAAGCATGGTATACGGAATACCTACCCAGCAGTTGATGAGAATAACAGAAACTCTCGCCCACATAGTGTTGGTCCAGAATGGAAGCGGGTTATCAATCCAGCCCCACTCCAAAAGCAGGTTATTAACAGCACCCTGTGGCTGGAACATCTGTCTCATTACAAGGAGTGATACGAACTGCGGTACCGCAATTGAGATAACAAAGCATGTACGCCAGAAAGCCTTGCAATGTGTCTCTTTACGATTGATAACGATAGCAAGAATGAGTCCAAGGAAGTTACAAAGGAAGGTTGCAAATACAGCCCAGCAGATTGTCCATCCAAGTACTCTCCAGAATATCTTACCAAGCTTACCACCAAGTCCAAGCACCTGTCCGAATGAAGCGAAGCCTGTCCAGTCGAACAATACCAGATGATCACCCTTTACCGAATAATTTGTAAAGGCCATTGGAATCATGAACAGCAATGGTAAAACGGTAAAAACAAATATTCCCATAAGTGGGAGAAACATAAGTGTCTTATGTAGGTTTTTATCAAATAAATCCTTGACATCTTTGCCAAAAGAATTGATTTCTTTTCCAGCTTTTGAAAGGCATTCTGCCTTATATCCGCTCTTTAAATTCTCGCACCACATGTAAATAAATAATACTGTGATGGCAATTGTTATGACGCCATATAACAGTAATAATACTGACTGGTCGCCTGCAACATATTCATAAATCTGCTTCTGCTCATTAAATACCTCTTCCTGTTTTCTCCAGCCAAGTGAAGGCAGCATGGAAATGTAATAAGCACCAGCGCTAACCATATATGCTATATATGCAATCTCTATAGCAAGAAAAATCAGGCCCTTTATAATCTGCTTATGAGCCATATTGGCAAGACCCATTACGAGTGCCGATAGCTTAACTGTAGCTCCGCCTTTTGTGAGGGCATTGCCAACAGTATACGGAGTAGCAAATTCCGAAACTTTTTTCTTTTTGTTTGCTCCTAACATACTTTTCCTCCTGGCATGCATTATATATGCCAATCCTTTAAACTAATTTATTCCAAGATTCCGGCTACCCGGAACCTTGGAATCATAATCTGATCTACTTAATTATTTAAGAGAATCATTAAGCTGAGTATTGAAGTCCTCTGTCTTCTGAGCTGCATTGTCCTTTGTAATCTGACCTTCTGCACCGTTCTGGAAAGCATCACCGAATGGTGTAGCTGCATCCCAGTAACCTGACATATCAATGATAGGCTGTGCTACTGAACAATCAGATGAAACCTTAGCCATAGCTGCTGCTACTGGATCTGCTGCAACTTCCTCGTTTGTTGCAAGATCTTTGTTTACAGGAGCCTGTCCTCTTAACTTGAAGTGAGCAAGCTGTGCGTCCTCGCTGCCAAGGAATGCTGCAAGCTTAACTGCTACTTCCTGGTTCTTGCAGTTAGGGTTAACACCGATAGCCTTAGATCCTAAGAATGCCTTTAACTGGCAGTCTTTTCCACCAATATTGATTGTAGGAAGAGCTGCAACACCAACGTTCTCCTCACCAAGTGCCTCTTTAACTTTGTCATAGTTCCAGTTACCATTGAAGTAAGCGTTGATAGAACCATCTTTAAGTCCAGCAAGACCAAGTGATCCCTCATTGTTATCCATTACAAAGTTTGGATTTGCAAATAAATCTACGATGTAGTTTGTAACTGCTGTACCCTTATCTCCACTGAAGTCATATCCGGCAGCCTTGTCTGTTCCATCTCCAAAGATTGTACATCCGTTTGCTGCATAGAATGCATTGAGATACCAGCCATTATCAAATGGGAATGAAACCTTACCCTTTGTAAGCATTGTATCAAGGCTCTTTACATCATCCTCAGAGAAGACTCTCTTGTCATAGTACATGAACCATGTGTTTGATGTATAAGGAACTGCGTAGATGTCTCCATCATATGTAACTGTTGCAGCCATAGCCTCTGAGTTAGATGACTTAACATACTCCGCTGTATCTCCGCCTAACTTAGCAATAGCATTAGCCTTAATTAATGGCTCAAGCTGATCGTTTGCAAACATGTAAACATCAGCTGCTGCCTTAGGATCCTTTGTAACAACGTCCTTTGCATCACTCTCAGATGATGTAACATACTTGAACTCGATGTTGAAATCAGGATTTGCCTTAGCGAATGCCTCACACTCTGTCTTGAGCCAAGCGCCCTGTGCATCGTCTAAATCCTCTGCAGGTCCCATTACTGTAATGGTCTCCTTACCGCCGTCCTTCTTGTCGGCTTTCTCTGTTCCATTTCCTCCGTTGCCGCTTCCGCATCCAGCAAACATTGTTGCTACCATAGAAGCGCAAAGTAAAGATGCTAATACTTTCTTCTTCATATCTTCCTCTCCTTTTTGAATATAAAATGTAAAAAAGTATATATATAAATTGCCGTGCAACTTATATCAAATTAATTATCTGCGGTAAACCACCGCAATGTTTCTAATCCAGGCTATCTTTTCGTTGTCCAATCTGTGTGGCTTACTTGTCATACGCCATCTCCAGTTATGTCCGACTGTCGAAGGATAATTCATCCTTGCCTCATTTCCAAGCTCTAATATATCCTGCATCTGGACTATCGCCAGCTCTGCGGTGCTGTGATACAGCTCCCTGATAAGAGCATTTGGAACCTGTGATTTATTTTCAATATTCAGATACTCATACATATAAGCAAGCTCATAATCTGTCTTGTCACTGAATGAACCAACTATCGTCTCATTGTCATGTGTGCCAATATATGCAACTACATGTGAATCGGTATAATTGTGTGGCAGATATTCGTTTGTCGGATCACCATCAAAAGCGAACATCATGACCTTAGTTCCCATCCAGCCCGATTTTGCAAGGAGCTTTTTCACTCCCGGTAAAAGGCTTGCTGATGTATAATCATCAGCCACTACATTAACCCCTTCAAGCTCTTCGTTAATTGCATTGACAAGCCTGCGTCCCGGTCCCTTGAACCATTTCCCGGATAGGCTCTTATCCTGTCCGTACGGTACCGCATATGCTTTCACAATTCCTGCGAAATGATCAATCCTGACAATATCAAAAAGTTCTCTGCATACACGCATTCGCTTTCTCCACCATGAGAAGTTGTCCTCCTTCATGGCATCCCAGTCATACATCGGATTGCCCCACACCTGTCCGCTCTCTGAATACTTATCAGGACCGGCAGCTGCAACATACTCTGGTGTATCGTTTGCGCTCATCATAAAGAGTTGTCTCTCTGCCCACACATCTACACTGTCATATCCTACATAGAATGAGATATCGCCTATTATGTAGACACCTTTTGAGTTAGCATAATTTTTTAAATCCTCCCATTGCTCGAAGAATTTATATTGACAGAACTTCCAAAAAGTAATTGTATTATAATTCTTTTTTTGGTACTTTTCAAGCGCAACCGTTTGCGAATTTCTATACTCGCTTGGCCACTCGCTCCAATTTTTGTATAAATTGTCGGTTTTCAGTGTCATAAATAATGCATATTGTTCAAGCCACTCCGACTGTTTTTTTACAAAATCCTGAAAATCTTGTGCATTTGTATCAAATCTTTCAAACGCTTTTTGTAAAATCTTGCATCTGTTCTGATGCAATGCTGCATAATCAATTTCTGATTCGTCTGTGCCCCAGTTATACCCCAGGATCTCTTCCTTCTCTAACAGCCCCTCATCTACCAGCTTATCTAAATCTATGAAATAGATATTGCCCGCACAGCCTGATGATGGCTGATATGGACTATCGCCAAATATGGTGGGGCCAACCGGAAGAACCTGCCAGTACTTCTGTTTCAAATCACCAAGGAGATCAACAAAATTGTAAGCCTCTCTCCCAAGAGTACCTATACCATATGGTGACGGCAGACTCGAGATTGAAAGAAGTATTCCGGAGCCTCTGAGATTTTCTTTGGCCTCCAAATTACCATTCCTCTTTCCTAAAATTTTCTATTTTTTTCGTATCTGAGATTATTTTATTTCCTATTGTCAGATTTGTCAATCTTTTTAGTGGTTTTAAACTCATTTTTGCCATTTTTCACGTAATTTACATTCATTTTTTGGTAGTTATTACCACAGTTTCAAAGATTTTTTTCGAAAAATTTATTACAGAAAATATTGCCTATTTCTGATAGTAAATGTATAATTTAATTATCACATAAGAAAGGACAAATACTATGGCTACTATTAAGGATATTGCCGCCCGGCTGGGCGTGTCAATCAGCACTGTTTCAAAGGGATTAAATGGTGCCAGCGATATAAGTGAGGAGCTTCGTCAGACAGTTTTAGACACTGCTGTCGAAATGGGCTACAGCACAAAGCGCTCCAGAAAGGTAGAAAACCGCAAGCTGGCTCTGTTTATTGAAAATATGAACTACGAGTCTATCGATGAGTTCGGATATGATGTAGTGCTTGGTTTCAAACAGAATGCTTTTAAGCACAAATGGGACGTGGACATCATCCCTGTCACACCTCAGCTTCAGGCAGAAGAAAAATATGATACATATATATTAAAGAATGGCTATTGTGGCGCATTTCTGGTAGGTTTTGCTCTTCACGATGAATGGATGCAGCAGCTCAAAAATACTACAATGCCTACCGTTTTGTTTGATAACTATATAGAAAACAATCCCAATGTAGCCTATGTAGGCACCGACAGCTACGAGGGCATTGACATGGCTGTAAAGCATCTGCACAATCTGGGCCATAAAAAGATTGCCTTTATCAATGGTTCTCTTTTTTCCCTGGTTTCGGATCAGCGTCAGGAAGCCTTTGAAAACTCTATGCGCAATGCCGGTCTTGAAATCTACCCGGAGCTCATGGGACACGGCTACTATATTCCTGAAACCGCACAGTATTACGTTTCAAATTTTATTGCAGCAGGTGCCACCGCTATCCTCTGCGGAAGCGACACTATAGCAAAGGGTGTTATCTCCGAGTGCCAGTTGCACGGCTTCAATGTGCCAAATGATATAAGTGTGGTAGGCTTTGACGATGTCAAGTTTGCCGCAGCCCTTACCCCTCCTCTTACCACTGTCAGACAGGAGCGTAATGATCTGGGCCGCTGTGCATATATTATATTGAATTCGCTCATTCACCATATTCCAATCAGCCGCACACAGCTACGTCCGATGCTGATTGAAAGAGAATCTACTGCACGAGTTTCCACCACACATGCTGCTGAGGAATAGCCTGCATATACACCACCTTCCAAAGGAGTCAAAATTGTTCAAACGCAAACATGTAACCACTTTAATTACATATTCGCTGGTATTTTTCAGTGCAATCTCCATGACAGCCTGCTCTTTTTCGGATGTCTCTTATCTATTTAAGAGTCCCGCACAAAAGCAGGCTATTCTGCACAAATCACCTGCGTTTTGGGAGGATACCACAAGTGTTAAAGGAAGCAGCAATCTGTCTATCCTGCACAATGTCGCCTTTGAGGGGCAGCCGTACAATGATACAAGACAGTTTGGTGATAACATCCTTATGGTAGGACAGGGCAGCTACAATAATTCCATCATAGAGACCGATGATCAATCTGTTCAGTATTCATTTGATGTATATAATCCCTGGTCCAATGAAATCACGGCAAGCCTTACTCACGACAAAACCAACTGTGATGACTACATGATAAAAGGTGACCGACTCTGGCTCATCAATTCCGATGCCGGCAGGGCAACAATCTATGATAAGGATTTAAAGGAGATAAAAACCTGCAAATATAATCCTGAGGACTATGATGGCAATTGTGATACATCAGATTCTGATGATGGCGATGTGCCGAATCCCGGCAATTATTATGATGTCTCACAGATTGCCACCTCCGCTGACGGAAAATACGCTCTCGTGTCAGGTGTCACACCCGATACCTACAAATATGCAGTCTCAGATATAAGGATTGACGATAACACAGTGCTTTCAACCTACGAAGGACAAAGTTTTTCCATGTCATGTGTCGACTCAAAGGGCTTTGTAATCGAGGCAGATACTGCCAACAATATTTGGAACTATCATTCATCCGATGGAGAAAACAGCTTTTTTTCACTGCCGGATGTGGTGGATGTGACTTTGGCAGAGGATGGTGACATACTAATACGATGTCAGGATTTATCCTCGGACAACATCATCAGTTACTATAAATATTCACCCGCCACCGGTGTCAGTTCATCCTTTTCATACAACCTGGCAACACGAAGCACAGGCAAAATGTCCGACAGCCCATCCGACTCTGCGGCAGCCGATACCAAGACCTACTGTTCTGCCAACTCGGTATATCTGCCTGATGCAAACTGTGTGATGATGCTTTTGTACACAGCGCAGTGCAACCCGGAAATTCTCATCTGGTCACTCGACAAGGGCAAGAATGACAGCAAAGCCGAAATCACGTCATACAATGACTGTGATGCACTGCTACAGGCCTTGCGCGATGACGGCTCTTATGTATCCCCATATTCTGCCATAGACCCCTCTGACAGTACCGATGAAAATCAGGAGGCTATGGAGGAAGCCGGGAAGGATTCCGACTACAATACATACGGCGATGAGGTCACTCTGATACCTGACACCGCTTCATATGACTGGGGTGATTTATCCGACATAAATGCACGTATCACAGCGCTTGAACAGAAATACGGCTTTTCCATATATTTCGGGCCTGAAGTACCAAAGAGAATTGATTACTACGATATCCATCAATTCAAGAACAAGGATAAGCTGTCAGTCGCTCTGGATGCGCTTGAGGAAATACTTGGCTGTTTCCCTGATGACTTTTTCACACAGCTGTGTTATGGCGATATAAGAGGCATGCGAATCTATCTGTGCGGTGATATTTCATCAGGCCACTCAGATATGATAAATGAGCCAAGCGGATTCGTAAATATAATAAACAACCACAATGTGATGGTTCTAAACTGCAACTACAGCTGGGATTTCAGCTACACTGTAGGCCATGAGATTTCCCATCTGATTGACCAGAGGCTTACATTCATACACACCTACGATGGCAAGAGCGAGTTTTCTGAGGAGAAATGGAACAGCTTTAACCCTGACAGCTTCTCTTATGATGATAGCTACGCAAACTACAATCCGGATGATCCATCGAGCCACATATCCGGGTATTTCATTGATTCATATGGCATGACCTTTGCAACAGAGGACCGCTCTGAAATATTCGGAACCGCGATAGACGATTATATTAACGGCATTTATGATGATGCAAGATTCACAGATGATTCGCCGATACGAAACAAGCTGGACTACTACAGCAGATGTATCCGTGATGGCTTTGATACAAAGGACTGGCCTGATACGATGGCATGGGAGTCTGTACTTACCGCCACCGGGGCGCAGGCCGATTAAATGATAATTTCAGAATAACACAAAAACCTCAAGTCATACGACTTGAGGTTTTTTAATGGGCAGAGATGGATTCGAACCATCGAAGCAAGTTGCAGCAGATTTACAGTCTGTCCCCTTTGGCCACTCGGGAATCTGCCCATGTATTTAATTACGATACTTGCATAGTTTATCACAACAGATGTGATTATGCAAGCATATTTTTTAACTATTCAGAACCCCCACGCACATTCGCAAAACCGCACGATACTCGTGCTTTACCGCCGCTACGCAGCTAATTTTGCTCATATGTGTGGGGGGTGGCTCTATTCGAGCCCCCTTGAGAACAAGAAAACCTGCTGCTTACATGCAAGCATGACGCATCAGCTTTTCTTATTCTCAATTGTTCTGAATAGTTACTATTTTTTTAAATTAAAAAAGACAGCCTACGATCGGCTGCCTTTTAGGAGAAGGTATTTTTACTATGGGGTATAGCAAAAACTATATAATGTATTGGGGGGTTTTTACGGTTATTATAATATCACGGTTATAACGATAAGTGTTCACAAATTGCATAAAAATCGTGGTTTGTTTTTATGCAATTTGTATAGCACTTTAGTCGTATTTAATATTTTTGATATGGTGATTGTGTACAAAAACATAGTTGTTTTTTAAATATTATGTCCAACTGCTGTTTTGCTGTCCTCGTCAAACAGTGCTTCAAACTCATCTCTTGTGATTTTCTCCTTCTCAAGAAGAAGTGCTGCACATCTGTCAAGCACATCGCGGTACTCTGCTATCATGCTCTTTGCCTTGTCGTATGACTCATCGATGATGCGCTTTACCTCGACATCGATTGCCGATGCTATGCCCTCGCTGTAGTTCTTTGCATGGGCGAGGTCTCGTCCGATGAAGACCTCCTCCTCATCATCGGCATAGCAGATAAGGCCGATATTGTCTGACATACCGTATTTGGTAACCATCTCGCGCGCAAGCTTTGTAGCCTGCTTGATGTCCTGTGATGCACCTGTAGTGATATCGTCAAACACAAGTTCCTCTGCGACACGACCACCTAAGTCTACTACGATTTCCTGAAGCATACGTCCCTTTGTGTTGAACATCTCATCCTTCTCAGGCAGAGGCATGGTGTAGCCTGCTGCGCCTGCTCCTGTAGGGATGATTGAAACTGTGTATACAGGTCCCACATCCGGAAGCAGATGGAAAAGGATTGCATGTCCTGCCTCGTGGTAGGCTGTGATGCGCTTTTCCTTGTCAGAGATGATACGGCTCTTCTTCTCAGCTCCGATACCAACCTTGACGAAGGATTTTCTGATATCATCCTGTGTGATATATTCTCTGTTTTCACCCGCTGCACGGATTGCTGCCTCATTCATCAGATTCTCAAGGTCTGCACCTGTGAAGCCTGCTGTAGTCTGTGCAATCTGCTTTAAGTCTACATCCTCTGCAAGAGGTTTTTTCTTGGCATGGACACCTAAAATTTCTTCTCTGCCGCCCACATCCGGTCTGCCTACTACAACCTTTCTGTCGAAACGTCCCGGACGCATGATAGCAGGGTCAAGTATATCCACACGGTTTGTGGCTGCCATGACGATAATGCCCTCATTGACACCAAAGCCATCCATCTCGACAAGCATCTGGTTCAATGTCTGCTCACGCTCGTCGTGTCCGCCGCCCATTCCTGTGCCACGGCGTCTGGCTACTGCATCAATCTCATCGATAAATACGATACAAGGCGCATTTTTCTTGGCATCCTCAAACAAATCTCTCACTCGTGAGGCTCCGACTCCGACGAACATCTCCACGAAATCAGATCCTGAAATGGTGAAAAACGGTACCCCTGCCTCTCCGGCTACTGCCTTGGCAAGGAGAGTCTTACCTGTTCCCGGAGGTCCTACAAGAAGGACACCCTTTGGGATTCTTGCTCCAAGTCTGGTGTATTTTCCAGGATCACGAAGGAAATCAACTATCTCTGCAATCTCCTCCTTTTCCTCCTTTAAGCCTGCTACATCGGAAAACTTGATATGGTTCTCCTCCTGTGTGGTGAGCTTCGCACGGTTCTTGCCGAAGTTCATCATCTTGCCACCGCCGCCCTGTGCTGCTGCGTTGTTGTTCATCACTGCAAAGAATATGAACATGGCTCCGAATACCAAAACATACGGAAGCAGTGTCATAATCCAGCTCTCAGCCGGAACATCCGCAACTGTATAGTCGGTGTACCCTGCTTTTGTCATGGTCTTTTCGATATTGTTTACATCTGATACATAAAGTACCTTTGATGTGCCATCCTTGAACTTCACCTCCAGACTTCCTGTCGGTATCTCCCTGTTTTGCACTACCTTTACGCTCTTCACCTGATTCTTGTCAAGATCCTTCTCGAACTGACTCTGTGTGTAAGAGTTGGATGTAGCCCCGGCGCTCAGCCAGTACCAGATGCAGATTACTGCAAATACAATGATAATGTATACGCCTATTCCGCGCATACCGCTTTTTTGTTTATTCAATTTACTTCTCCTTTTTATTTTATTTCGCCCTCGACGAAGCCGATGTAAGGCAGATTTCTGAATCTCTGATCATAGTCAAGGCCATAGCCTACCACAAACTTATCAGGAATCACAAAGCCCACGTAGTCTACATTTACATCATCAACCACACGGCGCTCAGGCTTGTCCAAAAGTGTACAGATTGTGAGACTCTTCGGGTTTCTTTTGGCAAGGAGCTTTGAAAGCCTGCTAAGAGTATTTCCCGAATCAATGATGTCTTCTATGATGATGACATTCTCTCCCTCGATAGAATGCTCAAGGTCCTTTTTAATCTTGACATCGCCTGATGACTCTGTGCCTGAGCCATAGCTGGATACCGACATGAAATCCATAGTCATAGGCAAATCAATTCTCTTTGCAAGCTCAGTGGTAAAGAATATTGAGCCCTTGAGTATGCAAATGAGATATACTGACTGTCCCCTGTATTTTTCTGTGATTTGCGCTCCAATCTCTGCAATACGCTTATTGAGCTGCTCCTCTGTCAGATAAACCGAAATATCATATTTCTTTGAAAAATCCATTTTGTTTTCCTCCGTAAAATGTGATCTTAAGTACTTTTCCTGTCTGTGGTGTGACAAGTGCGCTACAGCCGGATCTGTATCCGATAACGGCATGCACCAGTGATTCATGGGCTATGAGCCACAGCCCCGCTCTCTGCTGTGCAGGAATTTTATCACCTGTAAATACCTGCTTCAGCTTCTTATGATGGCCCTCGTCATCCACAATTATATAGTCACCGGCTTTTCTTGTTCTTATTTCAAAGCCTTTCTTCATCTTATCATAATCAAACCATTTCGTATATGGTTTTTTGGGAATTTCGTCCATTTTACCATTAAAATCTTGTATACAAAGTGTGACATATGAGCCATCTGCCGAAAGCTTTATGTTTTTTTGCTCTCCCGTGGCACTCAGTGCCTCAAGCTCTTTTTGCGTAATTTGAATTTCTGCTTTTTCATCGTCACACCTTCCGGCGCAGAGTATCACCTCGCCAAATGATTTTTCCGCAATAATTCCATATGGCAGATTGATTTTTCTGCCCGACTGCTGCCCTGCAAGCTTCACAAGTGCACCGATATGTGTGCTCGTGATGTCCTTGAGCCGCCCTGATGCCAGATGTATGCACTCGCGCGCCACACCGCTTTTTAATGCCGGATGCAGACTCTCAAATCGGCTGATTTCAAGTATCACCCTGCCTTCTTTTTGGGAAACCATGCTGTCACATGCCTCTTTTAGCTGCTGCTCGTAAAAATCATTCATCATCGCTAGCTGTCCTGCGCTCTCATTGATATGCTCTATCGCCCTGTCATTAATCTGCAAAAGCAGTGGAAACACATCATGGCGCAGCTTATTTCTGGAGTAGGCTGTGTCAGTGTTTGTGGCATCGGTGACAAAAGCCTGTCCGTTTTCCTTCAGATATTCCTCTATCTGTGCGCGTGTTGCTGATAAAAGCGGCCTGATATAGGTAACACCGTTCTTCACAGAAACCGGATGCATGCCGGATAGTCCCTTCGCTCCGCTTCCGCGAAGCATCTGAAAAAGAACTGTCTCTGCGTTGTCCTCCATATGGTGCGCAACTGCAACGACTACCTGCCTCCTGTTATCCTGATTTGGGTCTGATGCATTGGCCGGTTCACAGGGATATCTACCTGCCTCTTCTTCAAACACTTCATAGCGCAATATCCTGGCGGCCTCCTCCAGCCCGAGTCCATGACTTGCTGCATATTGCGGTACATCCACGGAATGCACATGGCACGGTATGTTAAGCCTCTCGCAGAGATCTGACGCAAACCTCGCATCCTCCCTGCTCTCGGCTCCTCTGATGCCATGCTCCACATGCACTGCCTCCAACGCAAAATCAAGCTCATCTGCGCACTGTCTTTTTATCTCATTTAAAAGCAGCAGAAGGCAGACTGAATCCGCACCGCCCGACAGCGCAACAAGCACCGTGCTGTGATTGTTTATCATCTTGTTTTCCAGAATATAATCTTTCGTCCGTCTAATCATTATTTTTCCCAGATTCCTATTGCAACTACAGTCATATCATCCATGGCGTATCCGCCTGTGTCAAGCAGCACCCTGTCCAGAATTTCCTGCGCCATCACGCCTGCATTGTCACTTTTGACGCCTGCGATGATATCCATAAGCTTCCCCTGTCTGTCCTTTACATGCAGATATTCTAGCACACCATCCGTCACCATGACAAGGAAATCGCCACTTTGAAGTGTATTTTTTGATTGTTTGCTCTCCTGCCAGACATCGACTCCCGCCGGGAGTGATTCAATTTCTATAACACTTACTTGTTTCCCTGATTTGATAAATGACGGTGCAGCGCCTGTTTTTGTCAGCTCAAGCTCACCTGTGTACATGTCTATTGTGGCAAAATCAACCGTGGAATAGGACTCCTCGCCCGCCGATATGACCATGGCAGAGTTCATCAGCTTTAGGGCACTTTCCCTGCTAAAACCGGCCTCCAAAAGCTTTTCAAGCAAATCCACCACCAGTGTGCTCTCGGCCTGCGCCTGCTTGCCCGAGCCCATGCCATCGGATACACATACATGATACATGCCATCATCCAGCTGAAACATGCTGCAGCTGTCGCCATTTGCCTGAGAGCCGGTCTTCTTTTTGGTCGCCACCCCCGAAAGTGCATAGAACTGATTCTCCTCGTAAAGCACAATAGATATCCTCTCATCGGATATTATTGAAACTGTCCCATGTGCCTGCCTGAGCTTCACTCCCATGGCGCGTGAAACCGCCTGCACATATTTTGAAATTTCAATCCCACCATCTATCTTGGTGCAGACATCTGCCTTTATACATACCTGCTGCCTTGCGTTCTCATAAATATGGGCATTTTCCACCTTTATACCAGCCTCTTTTGTATATACATAAACTCTTGAAAGGCGCAGCCTTCTTTTTTTATCAATACATTTTTCAGCCCTGCACCAGCTCTCCATGAGATCTGCCATAGCGTCAAGCTGTGCAGCTATAACGCGTCTGTTTTCCGTGAGACGCCTGTACCAGGCTTCATTTAGCTCAATACGGGCAAATGCCTCTGTGGCGGCTTCCACCATGCGCGTATAGTGCGGGCAGCCATCCACATATCTGTTTTGCACAATTTCCTCTGTTTTCATACGTTTGCGCACTGCATCAGCAAGCATTTTTATACTGTCGGAAATCGAAGCCCCGCTTGTCCAGCACACACTGCAGCCCTCACAGCATGCACAAAGTCTCCCTGTCACCTCAAGCTGTATTTTCTCACTCTCATCAGGGATTTTATCTGCCGTACATTTTACAGCCATGACATTTGCAGTCGAAATAATGCCTGAAAGTCCAGAAACTGCTGTGGCAAATGCCTCCTCCCTGTCGGGCAGAAGTCCTGCTATGACCGGGTTTTCATTGTGCTCAAGAGCCCTTAAATATTCGCATGCTCTGCAAAGCACAAAGGCCATCGAAAACACAACAAGGCTCTCTGCTACCGACAACACTATCTCATCCGTATCCGGCCTTCCCAGAAATGTTACCGACAGATTCATCACCGCCGTGGCACAAGCTGCTACAACGGCTGTTGTCAGACATCCGTTTTTACTGCTTTTTCTCACAAATAGCCTTTCCCCAAAGTAAATCACCGCAATAATAAAGAGATACTTACATATCGACGGTATCGATATAAAGTATCCCATTCCAATAATTAATCCTATGTAAAAAATAATCGTATGCCCACTGCTCAGACAATAAACTCCATACACTGCAGGTATCAGCGGATAACAATCCATCACACACACCAGTGTGGATGCAAATGCCATAAGCCCCCACACGGCCTTTTTTAAATTTGCACTCCTCATCTTTTTGCCTCCATCTTTTTTCAACGATTATATGTGGTCAAAAATGAAGGTTTTGACGAAAAAGCGCAACTATATCTTCAAAAATTATTTGTCCTTTTCCTTGAAGATTATTTCATTGTCATACGCAAGTCCCAGCTTGCTCTTTGCTATATCCTCTATGTACTGGTCACTCTGCATATACTGCTGCATGCTTTCTATCTCATCAGCACGCTCCGATTCTTTAGTGTACTGCTTTTCAAGCTCCGCTTTTTGTGCGGTATATGTAGATTCCTTCTGTTTTAGCTGCACAACCTGGACTACCATAACCACAAGAAATGCTATAACTATGATAGAAACACTTAAAGTTCCGCCCCTTCTCTTTGCACGACGTTTACTCATTATTCCTCCTTAGGTGCTTATCTGAATATCCTGCCAAACATTTTATCTTTTTTTCCGGTCACCTCCGGTACCTTCGAATACGTAATCATGTCTATCTCACCTTCTATATCGGCTTCTCCCTTCTCAAGGTTTAGCCTGTTTACGTGAAGATCCTTGCCCTTTAGGTCAAGCATGCCTAGCTCCGTCTCCAAAAGTATCTCTCCCACATCAAAGGAGAGCACATCCAAAATGCCTGTAAAGCTGCCTGTTCTGCGATTATTCAAGATAAGCTTATGACTCTTTGTGCCTGATATTTCTTCCATTTCCTGTCCCTCACATATTTTTTATATGTCCCAAAAACAGCCTCACATATGGCTGCCATCTGTGGAATCACATATGTAAATATATGCCGGGATTCATGAAAATATAACCTATATATACTCAAAAAGATCTTTTGCTTCTTCCTTCTTTGTTGTGTCAAGGAGATTTAACACCTTAACCTTGACTGTCTTTTGTCCAAACGCTATCTCTATTATGTCTCCGACCTTGACATTTACAGATGCCTTTGCCGGTCTGCCATTTACTGTGACACGGCCTGCGTCACATGCCTCATTTGCCACTGTACGTCTCTTTATGAGACGTGATACCTTCAAAAATTTGTCTAATCTCATTGTTACCTCTGTGTCTTGCCTATAATAAATCAATTCATAACTATTACCCTGATTTCAGTGGATATAGTCAAAAATGGGCGGAGCCTTAAAGGCTTCACCCATTCTTCTACTACGGATAGTCTGACTTATTAGTTAAGAGAATCTTTTAAAGCCTTTCCAGCCTTGAACTTAGGAGCCTTAGATGCTGCAATTGTCATCTCAGCGCCAGTCTGTGGATTTCTTCCTGTTCTTGCTGCTCTCTCAGATACCTCGAAAGTACCGAATCCAACTAACTGGATCTTCTCACCTTTCTTTAACTCCTCAGCAACAACATCTGTGAATGCCTTTAAAGATGCCTCTGCGTCCTTCTTTGATACTCCGGCCTTCTCTGCCATAGCTGCAACTAAATCTGCTTTGTTCATGATAAAATTCCTCCTCTGGATTTTCATAATTTATATAATTCGAGCTATATTCCCAAATTACCTACAAGAATATATATACTTGTTTTTATGGGGTTTGTCAAGGAAAATGCGCTATTTCCTAGGCTTTTATGTACTTTTACCATTCTTAAAACCTTACTTTGAACTTAATAAAGAGGTTAATGTTGAAAGATAATCTGATATATCTTTATTTATCAGACTATTCCCCGAGCTGTCAGATGATTTACTGTCGTTTTCAGTGATGTATGTCTGAACTTTTCTTAACAGACTTTCCACAATAATAATATATCGTATAGTCATTTACTTTTCAATTAAATTCACTATATATATGCATTACTGTTTACACTATGGCATGCAGATACTCCTCGCGCTCCCCGCTTAGCTGTATGAGCTGTGCAAGCTTATCCACATCACGGTCGCATACCCATGACTTGCGCGAGTTGCTATAGTGATTGCAGAGCTTACAAAATTTTTCAGGAAACAAAAGCAGTGCTTGAAGCAGCCTCATTGAGGTATCATCAAGACTTCTTACGCTGCAATAGCTGTCAAGAATTGCATCTGCAACCGCTGTATCCCAGTGATTTTTTTCGAGCATCTTGCGCATATACTCCGCAAGATCAGTTTCCGGATATCCCGGATGCATGGTCTCGAAATTGACAGGGAGCCATCTTCCGGACTGTGTATACACGACATTGTGCTGGTTGAAGGCTCCGTGACAGTATGTCGGAACCAACGTTTTACTATTTTCCAGTTCACACAATATTTCCGCCGATTTCTTCCCCTGCTCTAAGAATCTCTCATAGCATTCATAAAACAGATGCTCAAAAGCATTTGTCTTGCTGCGACGCAGTATGTAGTTTTTAAGCTTTACTATCTGCGCACATTTTCGCTGAGCTTTTTCATGCAGGCTTTCTACCTCAATATCCGAAGGCAGAGGATACTTTTCCAATATATTGTGCAGCTGCGCTAATGCCCTGCTGCCGCCACGCATATCATCTATGCTGTCCGTGCTGCACTCTCTGCCTGCTCTGTAATCCTTCAATATGTATGCGTCCTCACAGTTATCTCGCGATATGATACACTGCTCCTTTGTCTGTGATATCTGCTCCACATCCATACCGTTTCTCTGGATAAATGCCAGCGTATCCCGCAGGGTGCATGCCCTTTGCTCATGCCCTCTGTACGGCACGAGCAGCTTCTGCCCGATGCCTGTATCACATATATATGCTCCTCTGCCCTTTATTATCCTGCTTACTGTAAGCTCATATTTTTCCAAAGCCACTTCCGGCTGATTATACAAAAAAATCCCCCCTCATATGATTAATGCATCATAACTATTCAGATGCTTTTTAATCATATGAGAGAGGTTATTATTTTATTCGCAAGCTCTTTAAGTTTTTGTGCTTCATTGATCGATGGGTCATCAAGCACAAGCTCATAAAGCCTGTCCAGTATATCGCCAAGCTTCGGTCCCGGCTCTACTCCCATTTTAATCAGGTCGCTGCCATTTATTTTCATTTCCTTTTTGGATACACACTGGTGGTCTGCGAGGATTTTCCTGTATACACGCTCATATTCTGCGATGTATTCCAGCTTTTCTGCGCGCCTATACATGCTCTGTCCGAGTGTATCGGCTCTTTTCACCTCAAACAACAGCGGAAAAAGCTCTGTTCCTATGCGGCTCATGGCACGCCTTACATTGCGCTCCGTGATGGCCGGACGGTCATCATGCTCTTTTACGAGCTTAAAACAACAGTCTGTAGTCCTGTTATCAAATTTAAGGCGCCTGAGTATCTTTCTTGTCATATCAGCTCCCACAACCGGATGCTTCTTGAAATGATTCTGGCCTTCCTCGTCTGTCGTAATGCACACAGGCTTTGCCACATCATGAAGCAGCATGGTAAGCCTTAGGATTTTGTCCGCTCGCACATGCTCCAAGGTATGAAGCGTATGCTCGCCGACACTGTACATATGGTGCTTATTGTGCTGAGGTGTCTGCATCATCACATCAAACTCCGGCATGAATACCGCTGTGAGTCCAAGCTCATACAAATCTCTCATCATCTGCGGATGGTCTGATGTCAGAAGCTTCACAAGCTCCACCTGGATTCGCTCTGCGCTGACCTTTGACAAGGCAGGGGCAAGCTCTTTTATGGCTGCTTTAGTCTGTGCCTCTATATCAAAGCCAAGCTGGGCTGCAAATCGCACCGCACGAAACATCCTGAGTGCATCCTCACTGAACCTGTCGTGCGCACAGCCCACACATCTGATCACATGTGCTTTTAAATCTCCTATGCCGTCAAATTCATCGACAAGCCCCATCCTATGATTATACGCCATAGCATTGATTGTGAAGTCGCGCCTCTCTAAGTCGAGCTTCAGATTGGAGGTAAAGGTAACCTCCTTTGGATGGCGTGCATCCTCGTACTCTCCGTCTATCCTGTAGGTGGTGACCTCATAGCCCTCATGCTCCAGCATGACCGTGACTGTGCCATGCTGGATGCCTGTGTCTATCGTATGGTCAAATATCGCTTTGACCTGCGCAGGCTTTGCAGATGTGGTGATATCCCAGTCCTGCGGTGTCCTGCCAAGGAGACTGTCACGCACGCATCCACCTACCGCATATGCCTCAAAGCCATGCTCGTAGAGCGTGTCTATTATGAAGTTGACATTCTGCGGTAAATCTATGCGCATCGTTGGATTCTCCTTTTTTTATTCTAAATGACGCTCGCCGAATGGGCACATTGCCACAGCATACAACTGTGACACATGCTCTCATAACTCCTTAGTCTGGTGAGAGTAAATACCTCCTGCGGCAGAGCTTATTAGGCGTAAATTTAGTATGCCTTACCCCAGTATACGAGCTTATGCGCCGGCTTTCCACAGCATACGCATACGTCGGAAATCTGTTCCTGGTCACCAAATGGCATACAACGGCTTGTAACTGTTGTGTCCTCTTTGATTTTGTTCTCGCAGGCCTCGTCTCCACACCACATAGCACGGATAAAGCCAGGCTTTGTCTCTGCGATTGCCTTGAACTCATTGTAATCGTGTGCATCGTTTATATGGCTTGCAAGGAATGCCTTTGCCTTCTCGAGCATGTCATTCTGCATTGTCTCAAGTACCTCTGCGAGCTTCTCATTTACCTCATCGAGTGAGACAACGATTTTCTCTCTTGTGTCTCGGCGGACGATAACGCACTGGTTTTTCTCGATATCCTTTGGTCCAATCTCGATACGTGTTGAGATTCCCTGAACTTCCTGTGCTGCGAACTTCCAGCCAGGTGTCTTGTCGGTTGCATCGATTTTCACGCGGAAATCCTTTGAGAGCTTGTCCTTGAGGTCGTATGCCTTGTCAAGGACGCCGTCCTTCTGCTGCTGGATTGGAATGACCATAACCTGTGTTGGTGCAATCTTTGGTGGAAGCACGAGTCCTGAGTCATCTCCGTGAACCATGATGATAGCCCCGATAAGACGTGTTGAAACGCCCCATGATGTCTCATGACAGTACTGTAATTTATTGTCCTTGTCTGTGTACTGGATGCCGAAGGCCTTAGGGAAGCCGTCACCAAAGTTGTGTGAGGTTCCTGACTGGAGTGCTTTTCCGTCATGCATGAGAGCCTCTATTGTATATGTAGCCTCTGCTCCGGCGAACTTCTCCTTGTCTGTCTTTCTTCCCTTTACCATAGGGATTGCAAGGTATTTCTCACAGAAATCCGCATAGAGGTTTAACATCTGTACTGTACGTGCCTCTGCCTCCTCGGCTGTTGCATGAACAGTATGTCCCTCCTGCCATAAGAACTCTGATGAACGGAGGAATGGACGTGTTGTCTTCTCCCAGCGCACTACTGAGCACCACTGGTTATATACCTTTGGAAGGTCTCTGTGTGACTGTACTGTTTTGCTGAAAAGCTCGCAGAAAAGTGTCTCTGATGTAGGTCTTACTGCAAGTCTCTCCTGAAGTGTCTCAAGTCCGCCCTGTGTGACCCATGCGACCTCAGGTGCAAAGCCCTCTACGTGATCCTTTTCCTTCTGAAGCAGGCTCTCCGGAATGAACATTGGCATGTATACATTCTCTACACCTGTCTCTTTAAACATTGCATCGAGATTTTTCTGTATATTCTCCCAGATGGCATAACCATTGGGCTTAAAGATCATGCATCCCTTTACAGATGAATAATCCATCAACTCTGCTTTCTTCACAACGTCTGTATACCATTGTGTGAAATCTTCCTCCATGGAAGTGATGGCCTCTACTAATTTTTTCTCCTTAGCCATTGCTTTTCTCCTTTTTTATTTAAATATTCTATGATATACGGGGCGTTTATATCTCATCCGGCCCCTGCACCACGCATAATTTTACTAACATATATTATTCCATAAGCGAGCTGATGTCAATAAGCCTGAAAACCTGTTCTGCAGTGTTTTTCATATTTTTTTGAGCATTTTTGATATCCATAGCCTCATTAAGCGTTGTTGCCCCTCTTATAATAGGGAAAAACGCATCTATGCCTTCTTTATTACATGCCACTGCATCGTCAGTGACACTCCCTGCTAGTGCGATTACTTTACAGCCGTTTTTTCTGCCTGCTTTTGCCACTCCTACAGGCACCTTTCCCATGGCGCTCTGTCCATCAAGCCTGCCCTCTCCGGTCACTACGATATCGGCATTTTTCAGTTCCTTGTCAAGCTGTATTGCGTTTAACACTATATCTATGCCGGATTTAAGCTCCACGTTCTCAAGTCCAAAAAGAAACGCAAAGCCAAGACCTCCCGCAGCGCCTGCTCCCGGTGTATCGCTAAAACGTTTTCCCGCATACTCCTCAACACAGTCTGCATACTGTCTCATCATTTTATCCATCTGTGCCTTTTCATGCTCCTGTACGCCCTTTTGCTTTCCAAAAATGTATACGCAGCCCTGCTCTGTGCACAGTGGATTAGTAACATCACATGCTATTTTGAAATGACACTGCTTCAATTCTGAAGGAACCTTATCAGCCTTTATCTTTTTTACCCTTGCAAGCGAGCCAAATACCGGTGGAAGAATATTGTCATCCTCATCATAAAACTCATAGCCGAGCGCCGATAGCATTCCTATGCCGCCCTCAGTGGTTGCGCTTCCGCCTATTCCGATTATGAAATTCCGACAGCCCTTGTGCACGGCATCCAATATCATCTCCCCAACCCCCAATGAGGTCGCTTTCCATGGATCAGGTTTACCTTCAACAAGTGTGATTCCTGATGCTTCTGCCATTTCCATAACAGCCGTATCATCCTCAAGTACTCCATATGTTGCGTGCACCTTTTGTCCCATCGGTCCTGTTACATCAACATGTTCATATGTGCCATTCATGCCCTCTACCAAAGCAGTTACAGTTCCCTCGCCACCATCTGCAAGTGGTCTGACCACCACATCTGCTTTCGGTATTGCCGCCAATATGCCTTCTTTGCAGGCCATCCCGGCCTGCATGCTTGTCATGCTTCCTTTAAATGAATCAATTGCTACTACAACCTTCATTTTACCATTCCTCTATTTTTGTTTATATGTGGTTCAGTAAGGTATACATCGAATTGCATGCATCGATAACACCTTTTTCCTCTAATTATATTATTTTATCATAATTTTAAAGTCAGGTGTAGTTTCCAAAAACAATTTAAAAGTGCATTTTCATGAAATTTATGCTAGAATAACATGTTGTTGTATTATGCTAAGGAGAATTTAAAATGAAAAACTATAAACGAGGACTGACAGCAGGAATCCCGATTGCGCTGGGATATCTGTCAGTTTCATTTACTTTTGGAATTATGGCGGTGTCATATGGACTATCCTGGTGGCAGGCTGTGCTCATTTCGATGACCACTGTCACATCTGCCGGACAGTTTGCAGGCATCGGAATTATGATGCATCCGGGACAGTATTTTCAGATGCTTATTTCGCAGATTACTATTAATATAAGATATTCCTTTATGTCGATTTCGGTTGGACAGAAGGCGGATTCCAGATTTAGCGGAATTTCCAGATGGATACTTGGCTTTATGATGACTGATGAAATTTTTGCCGTGGCAAGCCAGGAGGATTCTGTGAGCAGAAGCTTTTTTGCAGGACTTTCAACGCTTCCATACATCGGCTGGGCTGTCGGTACGCTGATAGGTGCTATACTGGGAAGCATTCTGCCGGATAGGCTTATGAGTGCGCTGAGTCTTGCTATTTATGGCATGTTCGTGGCTATCGTGATACCTGAGATGAAGAAATCGCGGGCTGTCGTGTTTGTTGTGCTGCTTGCACTCGTGCTTAGCTGCATGTTTTACTACGTACCGTTTTTGTCAAGGATTTCAAGCGGTATCACCATCACTGTTGTAGCCATTGTGGCTGCAGTTATCGGTTCGCTGCTGTTTCCGGTTGCAGATGATACTGATAAGGAATGATTTATTAAATATTTGATAATAAGCGTATAAGGAGATTTTACATAATGAAAAACAGTGTATTTTTTATATATTTACTCATACTCGCGGGCTCCACATATCTGATCCGCGTTATTCCTTTTATCGCAATAAAAGAAAAGATCAACAACAGCTTCGTGCGATCTTTTCTATACTATATTCCGTATGCAGTTTTAACCGCCATGACTATTCCGGCAGTGTTTTATGCTACTAACTGGTGGGTTGGTGCAGCAGCAGGACTTATCGCGGCAGTGATATTTGCATTAAAGGGCAAGGGGCTTACAACCGTGGCCGTGGCTTCCTGTGTGGCGGTATTTATTGTAGAGATGTTCCACTAATTATTTATTTTCCCACTTGATAAGCCATAACTAAAGTGATAAAGTTTTGAGCTGCGCGTTTATATTTTTTTAATAAATATTTTATAATTACCGAAAGGATAAATCAGCTCAGAAGTGAAAATGCAAATACCACGATGCCAAGTATTACAAGCACAATACCTGTGGCACGGTTTAAGGTTTTTGCGGATGCCTTGTTTGCAAAGACCGCTGCAATTCTCGCCCAAAGGAGTGTAAATGCAATACATAAAATCAGCACAAACCAGTCCGGTTTTCCACCGATGGCAAAGTGCGAGGCAGCTCCTGTAAAGGCTGTAAATGCCATGATAAATACGCTCGTTCCGACTGCAGTCTTAAGCTCATAGCCAAGCACTGATGTGAGGATGAGGAGCATCATCATACCGCCTCCCGCACCTATGAAGCCACAGATAAATCCGATAAGCACACCGCAGATGATTGACTGGACAGCTCTCTTTTTAGCTGAAACTCCCTGCATGGCCTCCTTTGTTGTCATGACAGGACGGACTATAAACTTGATTCCGAGTAAAAATGTCATAAATACCGAAAAGCTGCCCATTGTTGCTGACGGCACCAGGCTTGATACATAGCTTCCAACAACCGTGAAGCATAAAACCATGACCATCATTATGAGCCCGTTTTTTACATCAAGGTTCTTGTTCTTTCCATATGTATAGGCTGACACTGCGCTGGCAAGTACATCAGACGACAGGGCTATTCCCACTGCCATATAAGGGTCCATTCCCAAAAATGTAATGAGCATAGGGCTTATTACTGCTGCTGCGCTTAGTCCAGCAAAGCCGGTTCCAAGGCCTGCGCCCATACCGGCAAAAAATGTTACTATTATAGTTATTAATGTGCTCATTTGTGTGATTTCCTCCTGATTATTTCATCCATATTATTCTCAAGCTGTTCCATAACAATCGTCAGTTGCCTTTTCTGCTCCTCATCTATCCCTGCAAACAGATCTGCTGTAAACTGCTGCTGTATACGCCTTCCTCTTTCAATGACAGTCCCAGCCTTTTTTGTACAGACAAGCTCCGTCTTCCTCCTATCATTTTCCACAGGTTTTCTCTCCAGATAGCCCTCATTCACAAGCTTGTCAACATTTACAGACACAAGATTTGCCTTGATTTTTCTTATTTCAACTATATCCCTTGCCGTCTTATATTCCGGATTGTTCGCCAGAAACATGAGTATATCAAAGGCTGTCTGTGGAAGCTTTAGCTCATGACACAGTGGTCTGCACTCATCACTGTAGGTTCGCGAAATTTTCTCTGCAAACTCAAAGTTAAATTTCATATGTGATATTCCTTCTTTCCTTTTCCTATTTTGCTGCTTTGTTATACATTTTTGAATTATTCATTTTTGAACTAATTATATATCTCTCTGTCATTTTGTCAAGCGGTTATTGTAATTTATACCCTGCAATGCTATACTTTTTGAGGCATTTTTTCATTAACTATTATGATATGATTTAACAGTTATATAATACCTTGAAAGTATCCTGCAGTCATGGTATTATATGTAATTGGCGCTTTGTTGCACATTTTTAACACCGGCTAATCTACCGGTGATTTTAATTTTAATAACTAAAGCTTCGTACATATATAATGTAGGAGTTTTAAATTAACAATCATTTACAATAGGAGGAATTATGAGTCAGGAAACAAATTCAGCCCCTGTAACAGAGAACAAGATGGGAACCATGCCTATAGGCAGACTTGTATTTAACATGTCTTTGCCTATGATGATTTCCATGCTCGTACAGGCTCTATACAACATCGTGGACAGTATTTTCGTTGCAAAGCTGTCCGAAAACGCACTCACAGCAGTTTCACTTGCCTTCCCTTTGCAGACACTCATCATCGCTGTCGCAACCGGTACAGGTGTAGGTGTAAACGCGCTGCTGTCAAAGTCACTCGGCGCCCATAAATACGACGAGGCCAACAAAATCGGCATCAACGGTGCCGTACTATATGCATTCAGCTATGTAATATTTCTGATTCTCGGACTTACAATCGTAAAGCCTTTTTACATGAGTCAGATTGGAAATGCTGATGTCGAAATCATGGATATGGGTGTGAGCTACCTGAGTACTGTTATGATTTTTTCATTTGGTATTTTTGCCGAAATCTTTTTTGAGAGGGTACTTACCTCGACAGGAAGAACTATTTTCAGCATGACCTCACAGCTTTGCGGTGCCATCACAAATATCATTCTGGATCCTATCATGATCTTTGGACTGCTTGGCTTCCCTAAGCTCGGTGCTACCGGTGCTGCTGTGGCAACCGTTGTGGGACAGTGCGTGGCCGCCGTTGTTGCTTTTGTCTGCAACCACAAATTCAATCATGATATCAAGCTGAGCTTCAAGGGCTATAGCCCGGATTTCAAAATCATGGGAACCATTTATGCTATTGGTATTCCGTCGATCATTATGCAGTCTATAGGCTCAGTAATGACATATTCCATGAACAGAATACTTATCGGCTTTTCATCGACTGCCGCTGCTGTTTTCGGTGTTTATTTCAAGCTGCAGAGCTTCTTCTTTATGCCTGTATTCGGACTGAACAACGGAATCACACCTATCATCGCCTTCAACTACGGTGCACAGAACAGAAAGCGTATGGTTAAGACAATAAAGGTCAGCCTGATAACCGCATTCTGTCTGCTCTTCGTTGGCTTTGCCTGCTTTGAGTTCATACCAAAGGTGCTTCTTGGAATGTTCAGCGCCTCTGACGATATGCTCAAAATCGGTGTTCCGGCACTCAGAATAATCGGAGTGCATTTCCTAATCGCATGGTTTTGTATTATCGTCGGCACAGTATTTCAGGCTTTGGGAAAGGCTGTCTTTTCCATGATTGTATCAATCATGCGTCAGCTTGTGGTTTTAATTCCGGCAGCATACATCCTTTCAAAGCTTGGTGGACTTCACGCTGTATGGTGGGCTTTCCCGATAGCAGAGGTGATATCATTTACTGTTTCGACATTATTCTTAATCAGGATTAACAGAACTATCATCTCAAAGATTCCTGATGGAAGCGATGTGCTGTAAGAAAAATTTACTTGCGTATTTTCTTCCTCTATACGTATTTTATGGAAAAAGTGCAATCTGCAGATACAAACCTCTTTTAAAAAATGCGATTTTGTAGTAAAATTGCCAAAAAGAAAATGCGATTTTGTTATTTTATTAGGAGATTGCAGTGATATGGAGGACTAAGACATGAAATTTATATCGTGGAATGTAAATGGACTGCGCGCATGCGTCCAGAAAGGTTTCCTTGATTTTTTTAACAGTATAGATGCGGATTTCTTTTGTATTCAGGAGTCCAAGCTACAGGCGGGACAGATTGATCTTGACCTGCCTGGCTATCACCAGTACTGGAATTACGCCGAGAAAAAAGGCTATTCCGGCACAGCCATTTTTGCCAAAAATGAGCCATTATCTGTGTCTTACGGCATAGGCATTGAGGAGCATGATAAGGAAGGACGTGTCATCACACTCGAATATGACAATTTCTATCTCGTAACCTGCTATACTCCAAACTCACAGAATGAACTGAAAAGGCTGCCGTACCGTATGCAGTGGGAAGATAATTTCCGTGAATACCTTAAAACTCTTGATACCAAAAAGCCTGTCGTACTGTGCGGTGATCTGAATGTCGCACACAATGAAATCGACCTGAAAAATCCAAAAACAAACCGCAAGAATGCAGGTTTTTCAGATGAGGAACGTGCTAAAATGACGGAGCTTTTATGTTCCGGCTTTACCGATACCTTCAGATATTTTTATCCGGATGCCGAGGGTATATATTCCTGGTGGTCATACCGTTTTAAGGCTCGCGAGAAGAACGCAGGCTGGCGTATAGACTACTTTATCACATCAAAGCGCATCAATGATAAGCTGCAAAAGGCAGCAATCCATACCGATGTGCTCGGTTCAGACCACTGCCCTGTAGAGGTTGATATTGAATTTTAAATTTAAGGTTATGTATTTTTACAATCCCTTATGCAACACCCTCTTCTCGAGCGTCTCCCCATCCAAGGTATACTCAACAGCATTATACGCACCGTTTCTGTATGCAAACGTCTCATTGTCATCCTGATAATGCACAAAGCTGCCCTTGCCCGGATATGTCAGTATGCTGATCTTATCCTCTGTAATGTCCTCTGTAGAGCGGATTTCTCCGTCTGCTACAGGGATAATGGCTCCTGCTTTTATGAATACAGGTACTTTATCAAGTGGTGCATTTGCTAAAATATATCTGCCGCCACTGTATTTTTCGCCTGTGTAGTAATCATACCAGTCGCCATCCGGCAGGTAAACCTCTCTTGCCTCCTTGCCCGGTGCGATCACAGGTGCAACCAGTACAAAGCTTCCGAGCATATATTCATCGGAAATATTTCTCACATGCTTATCTGCAGGATACTCGTATACGAGCGGGCGCACGATAGGTGCTCCTGTCTTTTCACACTCATGTGCCAGATCATAGATATATGGGATAAATCTGTATCTGAGCTTTACTGTCTTTCTGACTGCATCTATCGTAGTCTCGTCAAACTGCCAAGGCTCCTGTCTGCGTGTTCCCATCGCTGAATGATTTCTGAAAAACGGCACAAATACTGCTGCCTCATAAAATCTGACAAGAAGCTCCGGTGTAGTATCACTTCCGAAACCGCCTATATCGCTGCCGCACATGGCAAGTCCGCTGACTGACAGATTGCACACCTGCTCAAGCGAAAGTGCTATATGCGCCCAGATGCTGTGATTGTCTCCGGTCCAGCCACCGCAGTATTTCTGGCTTCCGGCATATGCAGCCCTGGTAAGTACAAACGGACGTTTTCCACCATCATTTTTCGCAAGTCCCTCATATGTGGCTTTTGCCATAAAATGTCCGTAAATATTGTGAACCTTTTCATGTGCTCCATACTCAAACTGCACATCATCCGGCAGTGGTCCGTTGAAGCTTGCAGGCTCATTCATATCATTCCATATGCCACTGATACCGTGCTCGAGAAGTATCTTTGTCTTGTCTCCCCACCAGCTTCTGACGCTTTGCTTTGTGAAGTCCGGAAATACCGATGTTCCCGGCCAGACAGCATTTTCGTATACACTGCCATCTGTATCATGTGCAAATGCATCCATCTCCATGCCCTCTTTATACATGAAATAGTCCTCATCCTTTTTCACACCCGGGTCAATGATGGATATGAGCTTTACACCCCTGTCAGCAAGCTTCTCTGAAAGGCCCTTTACATCCGGGAATTTCTTGTCATCAAAGGTGAATACCCTGTAGCCGTTCATGTAATCGATATCCATATGTATCACATCGCATGGGATATCAAGCTCGCGGAATTTGTCAGCTATATCAAGCACCTCATCCTGCGTGTAATAGCCCCAGCGGCTCTGATGGCTGCCGTATATCCATCTCTGATAAAGCGGTGTGGTGCCTGTCAGTGATGTATAAAGTCCTACCACCTCTGCCATATCATTTCCCGGCATAAAATAGTAGTCCAGTTCGCCCTTCTCATGCTCGACGAAATAGTAATCTGCGTTTTCATAACCGAAATCAAAGGTTGTCTTGTATGTATTATCTGCAAAAATTCCATAGCAATATTCATCGCCCAACACGATAAAAAACGGTATGGATTTGTACAGCGATTTGAAGCTGTCCACATGTGGCGCAGGATCATCCGTGTTCCAGTTTACATATGAATATCCACGCTTGTTGAGGCATCCCGGCTTATCTCCCAGACCGTAAATAGCATCATCCTTTCTAAGCTTTTTGATGATGGTAACAGAGTCAGTTTTTTCTTCATCTTTTCCGACAGTATGCCCCTCAAGCTCTGCGATGGCAAGATCCTCGTACGGATTCTTCTCACTCTTTTTGCGTGCTTTTTCATAATCTGAAAGTACAAGCTTCCCTTTGTAATAAATATCAAGCTTCTCGTTATCCTTCACATATACAGTAATATCCCTTGCGCGGATGACTGCTTTAACTGCTGCATCGCTTACACCGGCTTCTGCTGCGGTTTCCTTGGCATCAGATGTATCCTTGCATGTCACGTCCGGTGTGGCGGCCTTCGGAATAAAGTCCTCCTCTATTGCAACACTTTCGATGCCGGGTTTTTGTGCAACATGCACTATGTTGTTTTCAAATATGGTAACAAACAGACTGCCGTTCTCGTAGATCAGCTCTGCTGTGTTGTCCTGTATTTTACAGTTCTTATATGAATTTCCCATTGCATAATCCTCCCTTGAATTATATAGTTTCTCCTGATGTTTCTTATAAAAATACTTCCGTTTACTATAATAGTATCATCCATTCTTAATTTTTACAACAAAGAAAGTCACCGGTCACACCTAGTATGACCGGTGACTGTTACTGTTCACATCTAACAGCGTAGCCAGCAACTTTCTACAAAATACAAATTTAAAATCAATAGCCTCATGCTGTAAGTATCTCTGTCAATACACCATACAGCTCTGTATCAAGCTCCTTTGCCTTGAGCTCTGATAAAATCACTGTTGTTTTCTTTCCAGATGTAATAAGACCGTAGATTTCATCCTTTAGCACAAAGCCTATTTCTGCCTGATTCAGGAAATCAAAGCATCTTTTTTCGATTTGATTATCAAGCGCTACTGTGTCTTTCGATATTGCAACGCTTATTTTGCTCGCTGTCGATGCATTTACAGTAACGATGAGCTTTCTGTTTTCTTTATCATATTTATTCTTTGCCAATACCTCTTTACCATCCACAGATACCTTTACCTTATCGGCTGCTGCCTCGGTTCTTCTTTCAAAGACAAGCTTATAGGTTCTGTTGTCAGGTATTAATGATGTATCTCCATCTGCCGGAGAAATGACAAACATATCTTTATCCGCAGAATATTTCATAGCTGTGGTCACACATCTGCCATCCACATATCCGCAGGATTCATTGTCATCCTCGTATAGCTCAAACTCACCATCAGCCTCCGGGAATACCCTGACACATAATACATCAGGATTTTTGATAACAGATCTTGCATCAATCTCATCAGCATCTTCACACACAAGTATGCCTCCCGCCTTCGCAAACACCGGTATGCTGCTCAAATCCCTGTAAACCTCCAGCATTCTTCCACCATCATAGCGCATGCCTGTATAGATATCATACCAGATGCCCTCCGGGAACCATACTTTGGTTTTTGCCACATTAAGTCCCTTAATACGTGGAGTTGTAACAGGTGCTGCCATAAGCTGGCTGCCAAAGAAATACTGATTCTTTACCTCATAAGCCTCTGCATTTTCAGGATACTCATAATACATAGGCTCAATCAGCGGCATATTCTCGGCATAGCTGCGATAGTTCATGGTATACAGATACGGAATCATACAATGCCTCTGTCTGAGCGCCGCCTCCATCGCTTCCTCAGTCTCTTTTTTAAATCGCCACGGCTCCTTGCCGTTAAATTCGCTGCATGAGCTGTGCAGACGCATTATTGGAGAGAATATACCATATTGTGTCCATCTGGCTGTCAGCTCATCATCCTTGTAGCCAAGCATATGTCCGCCAATATCATGGCTCCACCATCCATATCCGATGTTTGTCGCTGTCGTTGTAAAATACGGTTGAAAATCAAGCGACTCCCATGTAATATGTGTATCTCCCGAAAATCCAATCGGATATCTATGGCTTCCCGGACCTGCATAGCGCGAAAATGTCATTGGACGCCTGCCGTCTCTTTTATTATCGAGATAATGAAAATGATTAAAAATCCATAGCGGATCCAATCCTTCAACCTTGCAGTTGCTGCCCTGCTGCCAGTCAATCCACCAGAAATCCACACCTTCAGCCTCTCTCGGATGATGAAGATACTTAAAATATGCATCCATAAACTTTGGGCTTGCCGGATCACATACAACCGGGTCCTCATTTTCATAATCCACGCCCATTTCCTTTGCCATATCAACATACATTTCTTCACAGCCCTGCACACCATCCGCAGGGTGTACGTTCAGGGTAGTATGCATTCCTCTGTCATGGAGCTTTCCAAGAAAGCGCTTCGGATCCGGGAAAAGCTTTTTGTTCCAGGTATATCCTGTCCAGCCGCTTCCGTATTTAGGGTCCACATCAACCTGATGCCAGTCCATATCTATTACTGCTACCGTGAATGGGATATTCTTTTCATCGAATTTGTCCATCAGCTCCATATAGCTTTCTTCTGAGTATTTATAATATCTGCTCCACCAGTTTCCCAGTGCATATCTCGGAAGCATCGGAGTCTTGCCGCAAAGCCTGTAAAAATCATTGAGCGCCTGTTTATAATCATGTCCGTATCCAAAGAAATACAAATCAGACACACCTTTTTTTCTTGGCTCAATCCACCCATCGTCAAGTAAAATCTGTGATTTACTGTCATCAAGAATTGAATATCCAAAGCGTGAAACGACACCGTGTCCAAGCTCAACCTCTCCGTTTACGTCATCAAGTGTACGCGCTGTACCTTGCAAATCATGCACCTTCTCGCCATAATGCCAGATGCTGTGATATGCGCTCAGGTTTCCTTTAATCTGTATACTCAGTCCGTGTGATGAGAACTCCTTCTCATTATATATCAGGTGCAGCATTGATGTATGAACCTCAATTCCATCAGCGTTACGCACCACATGATAGCCGGTCTTTGGAAAATCCCTGAACAATACTGTCTGTGTTGCCCTATCCTCGAATACGCCATCTTCACTGTATTCCAGACGGACAAGCGCCTCTGTCAGAAATGTAATCCTGTATTTTTCACCTATTATCATATTGTCCGATAATGCCACCGGACTTGTCTTTACTCTGTATATTTCCTGCATGAAATGCTCCCTCTCATATAAATTACGTTATCCCTTGACAGCTGATGCCGCAATTCAATATCCTCTTTTTGTTCAAATTAGTTTAGCGCTAAATCCGACCTACTCCCTGCGCACACGCTTGTTTTCATACATTTTCTCATTATCTTGTCAAATCCTTTACCCACTTGTATTTTTTAAAATGTATGAGTGTCCACGGTATCTTTCCAATCTCATCCACGCAGGTGCACGCATATACCACAACCACCGGCCAGTTCAAAAAATATGTGCCTGCAACTGCAAGCGGTATTGCTATGCCCCACATCGTAACAGCAAGAGAGTACATATCAAACATCGTATCTCCTCCCGAACCAAAGACACCGTTTATGATTATTTCATTTACCGATCGTCCAATCATGTAGAAAGCAAGTACACCGAATAACTGCTTCAGATACTCTGCAGCCTGCGGTGTGAGCTTTACAAAATGTAAAATCACCGGTGCTGAAACCGCCATAAGCACTGTCATAACAGCTCCACACAAAAATGACAGCTTTGCCATTCTGATGCCATATGCTTTTCCACGCTTTAAATTTCCTGCGCCAAGCTCATTTCCTATCATAATGCCTGCTGCACTTGATATACCTGCACTGAGACAGCAAATGATATCACGCACAACCGCTGCGACGGAGTTGGCCGCTGCTGCGTCTGTTCCCATGTGTCCCATAAATGTAGAGTACGATGTAAAGCCTATTCCCCATACAAGGCTTGCTCCGAGAATCGGTCCGGAGCACCTCATAAAATCTGCTGACAGCTCCTTGTTCCTTGCAAAAAGCTCCCGGATTTTAAGCCTGATATATCCCGGTCTGTACGAAAATGTGATTGAAAGCATAAGCTCCACTACTCTTGATATGAGTGTGGCAAGTGCCGCTCCCCTCACATTCATGCTCTCGATGCCAAATGCACCATAGATAAATATGGCATTGAGCATTATGTTTATAAGCACTGTAATTGAGCTGACTGCCGCCGCAGTACCCGCGTGCTCTGATATCTTCATCATGACTATATAACACTGCGAAAAACCTGTCAATAAATATGAAAAAGAAGCTATTTTCAGATAGCTTACACCATAATCTATAAGCACCGGCTCGTTTGTGAAAATAAGCATCAGATATCGTGGAAAAAATGCACATGCCACGAAAAACAGCACCGATACTATGCCACATATCCTGATTGCAAGAGCGAATATGTCATCGAGCGCCTTTATGTCCTGCTTGCCCCAATACTGTGCTCCGAGTATTGCAAGCCCTGCTGTAGCTGCTGATAGAAACATGTTCTGGATGAACTGTATCTGTGTGGCAAGCGAAACCGCTGACATATAGTTCTGGTCCAATCCTCCGAGCATGAAAGCATCAGCCACCGCCACCAACGCCAGCATCAGATTCTGCACCATTATAGGAACCATGAGTGTCCACAGCTTTTTATAAAAATGTGTATCAAATTCTATTGTTTTCATAAGTAAATTTTACCTCTATATATAAATCTCTAAAGGTTTGCAAGTATCCGTGTCCATGCTTCGCATAACCTTTCAAATGACCATGCCGCATTTGCAGGGCTTGTGGACGGCAATGTAACTGCCTCCATTCCTGTCAGAGGAAGCTGATATTTCTTATAAAGCGCCCCTGCTTTATTTCCGTTTGCATATATCTGTTTTATATCGGATGTTTCAAGGATTTTTCTTATATCCGTTGGTGTTACATTTCTGATACTGCTGTCGCTCGAACCCCTGATGTCACAGCTTTGTATCACATCCCATATAGCTATATGATTTTTAAACAGCATATATTTTTTCTCATCTATCGTCTCCGGCACCGGTTCATCCAATAGATACGCAAGCAGCTTCCAGAAACGGTTCTGCTTGTGTCCGTAATAGAAATTGTTTTCCCTGGATTTTACGGATGGAAGCGTTCCGAGGATGAGGATTCGGCTGTTTTCGTCATAGACAGGCTTAAAGGAGTGGGTTATGTGCTCGTATTCCATTAGCCTTTATCACCTCTTATCATCTTTAAACGTTCTCCTTTGTTATTTCAATATTTCTTCCACTTTACAGCTATGTTTTTTACTTTCCTTCCAATAACCAATTCCAACCGCAAGTATCCTTCCTGTGTATATCTTTTGCCCTGCAAGTTTAGGCATAAATTTAAGTGCATACTTTTTATCTATGATTTGTGCAATTGCTTCATCCGGAGTGTGATCTACTTTTAATTCAAGGATTATACAATCTGCAGTTGTATCATATGGATAAAAAATAAAATCTACATATCCTGTTCCGGCCTTATCCTCACGCTCCACACGATAACTATCCCTTGCTGCAAGATATACCAGATTAACTATTGCAGATAACTCTGTCTCATGATTATACGATAGCAGAGGCACCTCCGTGTTATGCGCAAATTCCAGTATCCTTTCCATGGTCAGCGTGTCCCCTGCCAAGGTTGCCTTAAGCATTTTCTCGGACTCTTTTGCTAAACGGTATACATATCCCAATGACTCATTTTTTACAAGAAGCTCATCAAATTTCTCCATCAGCTCTCTGTTTGGAATGCACACTTTTCCATTAAGATAGCTTAAAAATCCATACACTACCATCGCAGAATATATCTCGTCTCTTGTTGAAAGATTCATTGATGTTGCCGCATACTCTTGTATTTTTGCAGTCACGGACTCACCGGATATCATAAGTGCCAGATCATCCCTGACATCAGAAATATTATTTCTGATATAATAATATATCTCATCATATGGTCCCGAGCTTGTCCAGTAATTTGCAAGATTGTTAAACTGCAATGCAAATACCACTGAACGTGGATTGTAAACACGTTCCCCCGACTTTGTATAGTAACCATTATACCAGTCACGGAGTCCTTTCCTCGTCACGCTCTTTTCCTTATGCTGCCTGTCACACTCTACAATATAGCGTCTGTACAGATCATCCACTTCATCATCGGTAAATCCAAAATACTCTCCAAACATCGGTGAATTTACCATTGTAAACTCTGCAAACATATTAAGCTCAGAACCACTGGAATATTTTGCAATAGGTAAAATGCCTGTCATATATGAAAGAACCACATATGGGCGATCCTTCAAAAGATTACTTAAAAATGCCACATATTTTTCTTTATCAATCTCATTTATAAAATCTCTGTGGAATATAAAATCCCATTCATCCAATACAAATATAAATTTCTCACCACACTGCACAAATACACTCTCAAGAATGTCTCCGACTGCATCTGCCTCATTTATTTTAACCTGTGGAAATGCTTCCTTTACATCTTCAATCAAAAGTGCTTCTATGCGCTCGATATATTGTGTATATGAATCACAGTTTCTTGGCATTTTACTGAAATCTATGCGAATGACATTATATTGATTTTTATATCTTCTATAGTCATCCACCTGTGATATTGCGAGACTATCAAAAACATCACTCGAATCCGATGCTTTCTGAAAAAAGGAGCTAATCATATTTGCCATAATTGTTTTGCCAAATCTACGCGGTCTGGTAATACAAATATGACGATTTCCTGCACTTACATACGGAAACAATTCCCTAAGCATAAGTGTTTTATCCACAAAATACGGACTTAAGCTCTCACTTTTATACAATGTATATGGTGTTATGCTGTTCAGATATGTTCCCATAGTGTCTGCTCCTTTTCGATACCTGTCTTTTCTATATTTTTATTATACCTTATAGCTGATACTTTTACGAGTCAATTAAATGATTTTTCTTATAAAAAAACTCACAATCGTTTTTTCGATTGTGAGTTTGCACATCTGCTAAACACATTATATATGAGTAATCTGATTTCATCAGCTCAGCTCAATCTCATACGCTCCGGCTTCAAAATCCACCGTTAGAAGCGCATATGCTTCACCGTTATCATAGCGGATTGAAAGCTTTGGTCCTTCTCCTGCTACTGTGATGACAGCTCCCTTCTCAAACGCCTTATGGGTGTTTCTCATGCGAAGCAGCTCAAGCTGCTTTGCAACAACATCCTTTTTTAGCGCCTCCTCAATATCGGAAGCACTGAGGTTTGTTCTGTTGATTTCCTTATGTCCTGATTCCCCTGCACGTCTTACCGCCTCATGGTCATTTTTGCCTGCAAAGAGGTCCAGATACCATACCTGCGGCTTGCCCGGCATGAACATCTGAATAGCACGGGCCAGAAGCATTTTGCTGTCAGACTCACCAAGAGCACTGTAATATGTGGCATTGACCTGATAATATATATTCTTCTGTCCATGAAGATTTTTGACCATGCCGCCACGAGATACAATCAAATCTATAAGCGAGCGAATATCGTCCTCCGGAAGCAGACCCTTTAAATCCAGAAGAGGTATGCCGTCATGGCAGCCAAGCATATTGACAGTGGAGATTTTATCATCCACAACCTCACGCGCCCATTTTGCAAGGTAATCTGCTCTCCTGTTCTCAATCGCGTCAATTACCAGTCCCGGTAAAAAGAAATCATATGTGGCATAGCCCTTATCTGCAAGGGTTTTGTATATTTTCTCCTCATATGCCGCGTGTATTTCAGGCAGCAGAGTCAGCCCGAGTGGAGCTGCAAGCTCATGGATCTGCTGTAGAAATTCCCAGGTCTCAGGATCATTCAGGAAATTCTTTTTCCCCGGTGCCTTAGGCGCATAGGCAAATGCATCGAGCCGCACAATAGCCGCACCGTAGGATGCTATTTTTTCAAGTGTTTCACGATAGAAATCCCATACCTTTTCGGACTTTATATTTAAATCCATCTGCCCCAGATATTCTCTGCCATGCACCTCCTGGTAAAATGTGTTCCAGTATGGCACCCTTCGTCCATCCGGAAACTCAACCATGAGAATCGGAAGCCCCGGCTTTCTGAAAAACATCTGCTTTAAGCATGACTCATCAGGCTGTATGTAGCCCTCGTCCGTCATGACTCCATGACCTTCCCAGAACTTGTTCCAGTCTATGAAAAAATCCCGGTACTCCGACTCATCGCCCTTTTCCACAAGATCCTTGAACTGTGGTGACTGTGCCGAAGCATGATTTAAAATAAAGTCAAGCTTTAAGTCAATCCCCAGCTCCTTCAATTGCGATAAATCCTCTATTGTCGCAAGCTCCTCATTCAGATTGTAGTCCACGACCGAAAATCCGCGATCCAAATCCGAATGATACAGGCTTGGCAGAATATAAAATGATGAGAATGTGTCCTGCATTTCCTTCTTTTTGAGCAGCGCTGCGATATCGGAAAGCTTACCGCCCAGACTGTCAGGATATGCGTTAAGCATAGGTTTATTGTTCATAGACTTTGCCATCCTTTCCAACTACTATACGCGCATTTTTACTCTGTAAATCAAGCTTTTCCTGCTCCAACTCTACCACGCGGCATATGAAAGGGCTTGCGGCGTTTTCGTCACGTCCTCTCTTAATGCGGCGCGCCTTAGTCTCCTCAGGCGAACTCTCCAAAAATACAGGTATATCAACACCCTTAAGGTATTCGCTTCCTCCGTGGGTCCACTCCAGGATGAGCACTTTAATTCCTGTGAAATCAGTCTCGTCATATGAGATATCACCGTCCTGGCGGCCCATATGCTTTATCTCAATTATATCTTTTCCTTCCTTAAACTCTGAAAGCTCCTTGTTAATCCTGTCAAAGTCAATCTCCTTAGGTGTTCCAAGATATCCACGTAAGCCATCCTCGCCGGACTCGTTATACACATTAAGGCGCTCCTCGTCATTTCTCATCGGGATACGGTGTGGATAATTGTCCCCGGTCAACACATAGCAGGCTGTATTATCCTTCAAAAAATACTGCTGCAGGGCTGCTGCAATCGTTGTCTTTCCTGAGCCTGAGCCGCCGTAGATGCTTATTACAATACGTTTATCAGAAGAACTATCTGCAGTGTCAGCCTCACTTAATTTTAGATTGCCGCACACCTTCTTTATCTCATCATACAGCTTCTTTGCCTCATCAAGCCTGATAAATGAAAACTGATATGCCTCATACTCCTTTGTTGCAAACGGAAGCGGTATTCCGGCATTCATCAGTGCTGCACCTGTGTACTGCCTGCCGGTATTTTCCTCAATATATACTGCATCCGACTCCAAGCCCTTAAGCTTCACATAGCAAGCAGCCGCGTTTGCCTCCGCATACAGACGAACCACGCTCACAAGCGCCCTGTCCTTTGCCCTTGAGACAGACATCCACGCAGCCACCTCATCCTCAAATGGGCTTGTAAGGCGCCAGTAGGTGCCCTCATTTATAAGCATCTCATACTTCTTAAAGGTCTTGATCTGCTCTCTGATTTCTTCCTTTTCCTCATCCGACAGAAGGGCCGGATTCAGCTCATAGCCAAAGGTTCCTGCCATGGCTGTGATGCCTCTTGTTTTAAGGCTCGTCACTCTGCCGGTCTGATGATTTGGCACTGCCGATACATGCGCTCCCATGGACGATACCGGATAGAAGAATGATGTGCCATACTGTATTCTTGTACGGTTTATGGCATCTGTATTGTCACTGCACCATATCTGTGGACTGTAGTAGAGCATGCCTGCATCAAATCGTCCACCGCCACCGCTGCAGCCCTCAAGAAGTATATCCGGATATCTTGTCACCAGACGCTCCATAAAATCATACACTCCAAGCACGTAGTCGTATGCAAGATTTCCTGCATATACGTCAGCCATGCTTCTGTTCATATCCCACTTCACGTAGTCGATTTTTCCCTGGTCAAACACTGCGCAGATCTGATCGAAAATATTGTCCCTGACTTCTTTTCTCGAAAAGTCTAAAAGAAGCTGGTTTCTTGAGCGTACAGGAAGCTTTCCCGGAATCTGGATAGCCCAGTCAGGATGCTCTCTGTACAGATTACTGTCCTCATTTACCATCTCAGGCTCAATCCATATTCCAAACTTCACTCCCTGCGCATGCACTCTGTCGATGAGCTCAGAAAGTGTTCCGCCAAGCTTTTTCTCATTCACAAACCAGTCACCGAGTGATGAATTATCATCATCTCTCTTTCCAAACCAGCCGTCATCCATGACCACCATATCTATGCCCAGTGATGCGGCCTCCTTTGCGAGGTCTACTATCGTATCACCGGTAAAATCAAAGTAAGCAGCCTCCCAGCTATTGATGAGCACCGGTCTTACCTCATGTGCAAATCTGCTCCTGCACACATGCTCACTGATGCAGGTGTGGTACTGATGTGAAAGCTGTGAGAAACCGTCTGCCGAGTATGACATGATCACCTCAGGCACTGTAAATGTCTCTCCTGCCGCAAGCGGATATGAAAACAGTTCATCGGAAAGCCCCATTAAAAGGCGCGTCTGGTTAATCTGGTCCTTCTCTGCCTCACATGAGAAGTTGCCACTGTATACAAAAAGCATACCATAGCAGTCTCCTGCATTTTCTGTAGTATCGCGCTGTGCAAGAATAACCGCCGGATTGTACTGGTGGCTTGAGGTTCCTCTGCGGCTTCCGAATGAAAGTGTGCCGTGTCCTAAGTGTGTGCGCTCAAGATTGCGCTCCATGGCATGCTTACCGTAGAATCTGATCACATCATAGTCTCCGTAAACCATATCCAGGCAGGCAGCATGAGCCTTTTCAATTGTAATATTTCCACTGCCTGTATTTTTAATGAGCACACTTCTTGTGATGACATCACAAGCCTCAAGCACGCCATAGAGCAGATGCACCTCAACGCCTGCGATATCATCGCTAAGAACTATTTCAAGAGTCTGTGCTTCATCATCAGATGCCCACACTGCCGGAAGTCCCTTTAGAGCGTATTTTCCGTCTCTGATTTCATAACTCTTATAAAGAAGCTCAACACTCTCAGTGCCCTGTTCGTTTTTGATATCAAGCGCAATATTTCTGAAATCGCCTGTACCAAGAGTTGGATACTCCTGTGGCAGTGTATCAAGCGAATATGTGCGGTTCATTCCTGCTGCGTAAGGATTGCCTGAAAAGCCTCTGTCAGCATATGTCAGCACATAGTCCATATCACATGTGCTTTTTGCTCCGTAGTACAGATGCAGCAGATAGCCAAGTCTGTCTACCTGCATCTGATATGTGGTGTGAGCTGTCTGTAAAGTAAAAATTTTCTTGTTTGGATTAAATATAATTGCCATAGAATCACCCCATATTATTGTTAAAATAGTGTTTAAAAATTATCCCTTGATTGCACCGTTTGCAACACCGTTTAATATCTGCTTCTGGCAGATTATATAGAATATAAGTATCGGTATCAAAGCCAGAATATATGATGCAAATGCCAGATTGTAGTTGGTTCCAAACTGTGTCTGGAAATTCAGCTGTGCCAGTGGCAGTGTATTCTGTCCTGTTCCTGACATGATGACAAGCGGTGTCATGACATCATTCCAGGTACCGAGTGCTGTCAGGATGGCTACTGTCGCATGCATAGGCTTCATCATAGGAAATACAACTCTCCAGTATGTTGTCCATGTGCTTGCGCCATCGATGTCTGCAGCCTCCTCAAGTGCCATAGGGATATTTTTCAAGTATCCACTATATAATAATACATTCATTGGCATATAAAATACAAGATATAAAATAATAACTCCTGCCCTGTTTCCAAGTCCCATCTGCGCAGTCTGCTTTACAAGAGGCATCATGAGAATTGAGAATGGCACAAACATACCGCTTACAATGTAAAGATATATGAAACGGAAGCTCTTTTTCCTTGCCATGCCTCGTCCGATAACATATCCTGCAATCGAATGGATAAGGATTGCGAGAACAATGGTCACAATAGTGATAAGTAAGCTGTTTCCGAGAGAATGCCAGAAATCAGTCACCTTCATAGCCTCTGTGAAGTTTGAAAAGCTCCACTTTGAAGGGAATGAAAGAGCTCCTGCGACATCATTTGTCATCTCACTCGGTTTCTTGAAGGCAATGATAACAGCCATATACAGTGGGAAAAATACGGTTAAGGTTCCCAATATTAAAACGATGGTAAGTACCCAGTTTGATTTTTGTTTTTTCATTATAACTGCTCCTCCTTCTTATTCATAACGCCCATCTGGAATAGTGAAATAGCCACAATTACAACAAAGAAAATTACTGCGTTTGCACTCTGGAAGCCAAACTGTCCTCCATCCATACCATTTCTGTAAATCAGGTATGAGATTGACTCAGTGCTCTGCGCCGGGCCGCCCTTTGTCAATGACATAATCTGGTCAAATACCATGAGGAAGTTCTTTGTGCTGAGCACCAGATTGATTGTAACAAATGGCATAACGAGTGGAAATGTAACCTTCCAGAACTGCTTCCATTTGCCTGCTCCGTCGAGCATGCTGGCTTCGTAAACATCCTCAGGCACTGTCTGCAGTCCGGATATATAAATGATGGTATTCATGGCAACCGCCTGCCATACCCCGACAATCAGCACACCAATCCATGCATATTTTTCACTCGCCAGAATACTGTTTTGTAAGAAACCGATGTTGAAGGTATTTCCTACTACCGGCAGAATATATGTAAAAATAAAGCTGAAAATGTAACCAATAACCAGTCCGCCAAGGATATTCGGTACGAAATAAACACCTCTTAATGCACTCTTGCCGCGGATATTGCTGTTTAACGCAACCGCCATCACAAGGCTTAATACATTTACAAGTACGGTTCCTGCAATCGCATATTTAAAGGTAAACAGATAGCTCTTTCCGACTCTGGCGTCGGTAAACAGGTCTGTATAGTTTCTAAGTCCGACATAATCATATGAGCCATAGCCCTTGTAGTTTGTAAAGCTGTAAATCACACCCTTTATCATCGGCAGTGTGTTGAATGCGAAAAATAAAACCACAACAGGTATCACAACTGCCCAGAATGTCTTGTCTCTATTTGACATTTTCTTTTTCATTTTGCATCCTCCTGTTCCTTCTGGTAATCCTGTACTTCACGAATCAGATCTCTGTTGTAACGCTTCCAGTCTGAATCAAATTTCTTTAAGAACTTCTCCTTTGCATTGTCGCCTGTGTCAAGCAGATATGTCTGAATCATGGCATCCACGCTCATCTCGCTTGGATAATGGTGATCCTGATAATCCGACATACGGTTGTCCTTTATATACTCCTGCATATCCTCCAGTGTATCAGGTATTGCGAAATCTCCATCCTTGCAGGCAATTCCGCCCTGGTCATCCAGATATGTCTGAATTGTCTCATCGCTGTACAGATATTCAAGCACCTCGTATGCTGCTTCCTTATTTTTGCAGGCCTTCATAACTGAAAACTGTAAATCTATTCCTGAATTTAACACATTGTCAGCCTCATTATCATTTGCCGGGAAAGTAAATGAACCGATATTCATATCAGGATTAACCGACTTAATCTGAGGAATAGCATAGCTTCCTATCGTGTACATGGCAGATTCACCTCTGGCAAAGGCTGTACATGCGTCATTGTAGCTGTAAGCATATGGATTTTCCTCTGCATAATCAAGCAATGTGCGTATCTTGTCGGCAACCGGAGAATATGCCTCCTCAAATGTCGTATTTCCCATATTTACCTGATTACAGGTGTCTGAATCACAAAGACCTACTGCAAGGGCATTCCACGGTGCCAGACAGGTCCATGTATCCTTAAAGCCCAGATACAAAGGAAGTGTTCCGCTTTCCTTTATCTCATCGCACAGTGCTGTAAACTCACTCCAGGTTGTAGGCACCTTCCAGCCATTCTCCGCAAACATATCCTTGTTGTAAAGTACTCCTGCTGCATTTGCGGCGTAAGGAAGTGCATAGGTGCCATCCTTTGGAATGAACTCAAGCTCCTTGTCCATATCCAGATATGCCTCTTTTACATTGTCCACTGCATCCAGATCTGAGATATCCTCAAACAAATCTGCATCCAGGAAATTTGAATAATTGATATCTCCACCTATTGCAATGATGTCCGGATAATCCTCACGGATGAAGCGTGTCTTTAAAATAGTCATAGCCTCATTCGGAGAGGAGATAGTCAGATGAATATCATCATGAGTCTCATTAAATTGCTTCTCAATCTTCTCAAAAGCCTTAACAGCCTCCGGCTTATAAGAAACCACCTCAATCTCAGTTTTTCCGTCCGCCCGCTTTTCATTTCCACATCCGGTCAGTCCTGTCGTGCACATTCCGAGTGCCAGCACAACCGCCATAGCCTGACAAATCTTTCTTTTTGCCATATTTTTTCACTCCTTTTCTGTTTTATTTGCTCTTTTTCCTGATAAACCGATTATAACATACCATTATGCATACAATAAATACCTTTATTTTTGCTTTTTTATACCAATATGCTATAAAACATGCTATAATTGCATATAATGTCGCATAAGGGTATATTTATAGTATTAATCAATAAGGAGTGACTCACATGGACAAGCTTTCCTTCAATATTTTTCCAAATGTAAATTTCATAGATTTGTGTATGTACCAGTTCGGCCACGAGCAGTGCGAACCGGGACACTCATTTGGTCCTGCCACAAGAAACCACTATCTATTCCACTATGTACTGTCCGGCACCGGCACTCTGATGGCCGATAATGCAAAGGGCATTACACAAACCTACAACATAAAAAGCGGGCAGGGCTTTCTGATTTTTCCCGGCCAGATAAATACCTATATCGCAGATGACAAACTTCCCTGGGAATACATATGGATTGAGTTTGACGGTCTGCGCGTCAAGGAGGCTCTCACCACAACAGAGCTTACCAAAAATAATCCTGTATATCACACACACTCAAAGGATATCCGCGAAAAGCTTGTTGAGGAAATGCTCTACATCACAAGGCACCCCTCAGAATCACCATATCACCTGATTGGGCATATGTACCTTTTTCTGGATTATCTGATGCAGTCAGCCAAATCATCGAAACTCGTTCCAGGTGGGAAAATGAGTGATTTTTATATAAAAGAAGCGATGAATTATATCGAGCAGAATTTTCAGAATGATATATCAATCGAAGATATTGCCGGAGTCTGCGGCATAAACCGAAGCTATCTGGGCAAAATTTTCAAAAATTCCGTTGGACATTCACCTCAGGAATTTCTCATGAATTATCGTATGATAAAGGCCACAGAGCTTTTAAAGCTGACCTCCTTGTCCATCGCAGATGTTGGTTCTGCCGTTGGATACGAAAATCAGCTTCATTTCTCACGCGCCTTTAAAAATATCTACGGAGTGGCTCCGAGGGAGTGGAGGAACGAGCATAAATAAGCTCACTGTTCATCCTTCACAAATTCATTTACATTGTCAGGGGTCACCTTCTCATACGGCAGATAAACATACTTTTTATCCTCAAACTTTATGTTTTTCATGCTGCCCCCGGTGGCTGCCAGATAGGCAAGCTGAGCCATAGCCCTTGCCTGTCCCTCCTTGTCATTGTAGACTGTTGCCGCAAGCTTCGACTGCTGCACTGCTTCAAGCCCATCGTCTGTGCCGTCCACTCCAAAAAATGCAGGTACATTCGACTCCGTCACACCAAGCTTTTCGTATGCGTCTATCGCGCCAAGTGCCATTGCATCGTTGTTTGCAATAACCAGCTCTATGCTGTTTTTATACTGACCTATAAGCTGTGTCATACGGTTCTGCGCCTGAGCACGATTCCAGTTTGCTATCTGACAGCTCAGCTTTTCTATCTGAATACAGTTATTCTTCATGCTCTCTGTCACACTCTCTGTCCTGACGATGGCATCCTGATGTCCCATCTCTCCCTCCAGGATGACGTACTGTATCCTGCCATCACCGTTTTTATCCACACCCGGATTATTCTTTATATAATCGGCAATGAGTTCCCCCTGCATCTGACCTGACTGCTTTGCCTTGGCCCCGACATAGTACAGCTTATCCCAGCGATTTAAATCCTCATCAACCGGCTCCCTGTTAAAGAAAATAATCGGGATGTCCTTCTCCATTGCAGCATTTATAATATGCGACAAATCTGTTCTGTCTGCCAGATTAATACACAGCACATTGCAGCCGTCCTCTATCATCTCCTGCACCTGGTCATCCTGTGCACGCTGTGAGCCTGCAGCATCCATGATTGTCATGCTGATATCGTATTTGTCTGTATCAAGACTTGCGCACTCCTTTTTGAAAGTTTCTATCAGCTCCCCGATAAATGTATCCTTCTGGTCATAGCAGGTCACGCCTATATATATCTGTTTTTTCTCGTCAACTCTTGTGCTGCTGCACGAGACAAATGACAATATCAGTGCAAAACACAGTATCATCATAGTATTTCTTATTCTGCTTCTCATTTATTGTTCCCCCACTACTGGCTGATTGCATACAAAAGCTTCTTGTTTTCTTCATCAAACAGATTTTTTCTGGTAAGAAGCTGGTAAGATACCGGCTTTTCCTCTACTGAATATTTTCTACTGCCACGCAGCATATCGACCAGTCCTACAACACTTTTGTATCCGGCAGCAAATTCATCAGGTGTGATAAGAGCCTCTGTCCAACCCGAATCGAGATAATATATGGCTTCTGTTGAGTTTCCTATCCCATATACCAGTGCACCCTGCAGATTATTATCAGAGGCTTCCTTTGCCGCCTCAACTACACTTGCATCATCTATTGCAAGAACTATGTCAACCTTTCTCTGTGACTGCAGATTTATTTTCTCCCCGGTATCTGAAACACCTGATACAATCCACATCACAACACAGCCGCTCTCCGCGAGAGTATCCTTTATGCCATCAATGCGTTTTTTACAGGCATCGGATTCAGTGTTTTCACAATAGATTCCTATTTTTTTACCTGAAAGTGTTCCGTTGTTGTCAGCAATAAGCTTTTGTGCCAGTTCCTCACCCATGCTGTACTGGTCAAACTCCACTGTATTTAACGACTTAAAGCTCTCGCTTCCCGCCTGGTCTCCGACTACCATTATCGGTGTCTTTTTATTTATCCGGATAAGTGTATTAAGGCTTTTTTCTTCTGTCATTTTTTCTGCTGTCGGCTTGAAAACGACCGCATCAGCTTTTTTGTTTATCTCCTGCTTTATGACATCAATTTCATCTGACATGTTGTTCAGATTTTCCTTACTTATCATAACTACATCCACACCATACTCAGAGGCCGCCATTTTCATGCCATATTTAAACGCAGCACTGTGGCTTTCATCCACATCAGCCATCACAACTGCAATACGCTCCGGTTTCTCATTGAGCTTATTGTATGCGATAAAACCTATTCCTATCACAAGTAGTACTCCCAGCAGCAGCTCTGTTATGATGAAGTTTCTCTTATTCTTGCTCATATTTGTCCATTTATTTTTCACTGTCACTCTCACACCTCCCATGCAGCAAGGCAATTGTACTTGCTTCATGCTATATGATGCTCCTCAAATTGAAGTCTGTTTTCCTCTGAATAGACAATTGCCGGGATTTTGATTGTCACAACTGTTCCCTCATCAAGCTCACTTTCTATATGCAGGCCATAGCGCTCTCCAAACAGTATCTTTATCCTGTTATTTACATTAACAAGCCCCACTCCCGAGCCCTTCTTGTGAACCCTGTCCGTATTTGTCAGCAAAAGTGGAATTTCATTCTCCGGAATGCCCATTCCGTTGTCTGATACCGTTATGATGATATCCTCTCCCACTTTTTGGCCTCCGACTACTATCTCTCCGAAATCGTCCAGCTCTCTGATTCCGTAATTTAGTGCATTTTCCAAAATCGGCTGAAGCACCAGCTTCACCGCACAGTAGTCCATTATTTCCTCGTCTACCTCAAAGCTCACCTCAAATTTGTTCTTATAGCGCACCTTCTGAATATTCATGTAGCTTTTTGCGTGCAAAAGCTCATCTCGTACAGGTATTATGGTATGTCCCTTCGACAGACTGATACGGAAAAGCTTTGCAAGCTGCGTAATCATAAACGAGGCCTCCTCGTTTTTGCCTCCTTCAATCATCCATGTGATGGAGTCAAGAGTATTATACAAAAAGTGCGGATTAATCTGGCTTTGAAGCACATCAAGCTCGCTCTTTCGTCTCTCGTTCTGCTCCCATACGATCTTCTTCATGAGCTCATTGTTCTGCTTATATGAATTACGTATAGAGTATCCCAGATGCCGTATCTCTGAGGAACCACCTACATAAATATCTGCTTCATTGCCATTCTCATACCTTTTCACAGAATCATCCAGCTTCATTATCGGCTTTGAAATACGTATAGCTATCACTCTGTTTATCCACACAAACATCATAGCCATAATAATCATTATAACAAAAACAAACTGCTTCACATCCGCCATCTTATTGGTAAAGATGGAGTATGGCATCACACATACAAGCTTCCAGCCTGTGTAGCTGATTGTATCTACCATAATCTTACGATGCACTCCATTCAGATAATCATCATATATACTGTTTTGCGACTTTGCCGCAACCTCGCTGTTTTCCGGAACATCTCCATCAAACTGTATCTGATGCGGATGGTAAATAATATTGCCCTTTGCATCACACAGATAATAATACTGTCCTTTTCCCGATGTATTTATCCTCTCAAGCATCCTTGATACACTCGAATAATCCATGTCCACAAGCATCACACCCATCTGTGATTCTGAACCGGAGGTCAGCTCCACGGCACGGCTTGATGATATGACCAGATGATATCTCATGGAACCATCGTCAAACAGATTCTGTACATGAGGTGTTGAAAAATGTATATTTTCCATGCGCTCCATAGCTTCTATGAACCAGTCCTGTTTTGTCACATTCGGGTCCTCCTTCTGGGACACAACAGGCTCTGCAGCTATAAGGCTTCCATACTGATTATACAAGGCAATACTGCGCAGATATTCCTTGTTTGACTCATAGAGCAGGCTCATGCCATCGTGTATGCTGTCAGACTGCTTTAAAATATCATTCTCCTTTATTACATTATAATACGCCGAATCCGAAACCTGCCTCATATTGACCAGATAGCTTTCCACACTGTCTATTGTCTGGTCCATCACCTTATGATTGCTCTCTATGATACTGTCCTGCGATGCATCGGCAAATTTTATATACATCACCACAACTGTGACAAGCATTATTGCAAGCGACAGCAGTGAGAATGAGAGCATTATTATGGATTGTATATTGCCTGATTTATACCTTATTCTTCTCATACTCTGTCCTGTACCTGGATGGGGAAACCCCATACTTTCTCTTAAAAACATAACTGAAATAGTTCGGATCCGCATAGCCTACATTCTGGGCTATGACATAGCTCTTGTCGTCTGTCTCCACAAGCATTCTGGCAGCCTTGTCCATTCTGTAATCAGTCAGATACTCCACAAACGAGCTGCCGGTTTCCTTCTTGAACAGACTTGAAAAATACGAGTTAGATACTCCTAATTCCTTACATGTATCGTCAAGTCCAAGGTCCACACTTCTGTAATTCCTGTGCACATAATCCTTTGCACTGTCTATGAGTGACTTCTTGGAGTTGTATCTGGCATCAGCCATATCATCGTGCAGCCTGCTTGAAAAATCCAAAAGCCACTGCTTGAGCACCACCGGCTCAAAATTGGAGAGCTCATTATAAAGCCTGCCTACACTTCCCGATATTTCCTGCGCATTTAGCTCATTATTGCTCATGAAGTGATATAGCTCACTGATAAGCTCCATTACTGCCACATGGTAGTTCTCAAGTGACTGCTGCGACATAAAATTGTGCTGCATATACGCTTCAACAGCCTGTCCCACATCCTCTATCTTGCCGATACAAATCATTTTAAATAAATATGACAGCTCATTTCCCTCATCGCCATCCTTTGATATACGTCGCTGTGGCTCAACCTCTGTCATGTTTATTGCCCTGTTGCTGCCATAAAGCACCCTGTAGGATACTGCCTCCCTCGCACTCTGATAAGAGCTCACCAGCTCCTGTACATTTTCGCACACCTGTCCGATTCCGACAGTTACCTTTGCTCCCATTACATGATTTACATATTTGCAGAATCTGTCGCACTCATCTGTCAGCTCAGAGATATCCTCCTGCTGCATAAGCTGGGCTATCATGACCGTATCACCGAGATAGTTAAAAATCCTGCCATTCCAGCGCTCCTTTAAATCAGCCTGTGCCTGTCGCTCTACTGACACTGCAAGCAGTCTGATATCCATGCCCTGCGGCATCTGACTTGCGGAGGTATGTATGATAATACAGCAGTAATATGGTCCCTCAAGCACAATCTTATAGTCACGCATGTACCTGCCCAGCTCATTTTCCGGTATGCGTCCCTCGATAAGTGTCGTATAAAAGTTTGACTGCAAAACAGGCAGTGATGCTGCATAATACTGCTTCAATATGTCTGTGTTTTTCTTCTCGTTCAGCTCATCATCCAGCTTTGTCTTAAGCTTTTTGAATACCTCCGTGATTTCAGCCAGATTGAGTGGCTTTAAAATATACTCCTCTATCTCGAGATGTACTGCCTCCTTTGCATACTCAAAATCGTCAAATCCTGTGAATAGCAATAGCTTCGTCGCAGGAAACCTCTGCCTGATGTTACTGCACAGCTCAAGTCCGTCCATGTAAGGCATACGTATGTCAGTCATCACAACATCCGGCTGCATGTCCTCCATCATTTCAAGCGCCTTGAAGCCATTTCCCGCATGTCCTACCACATGAAAACCAATCTGCTCCCAGGATACCTTTCTCTCGATTACCTCTATTACATCCTCTTCGTCATCAACCAGTAATAATGTATACATTTTATGTCTTCTCCCTGCTATACCGGGTAACTATTCTGAATAGTTACTCTGTTTATACTATATTATACCACATCTGATAAATTCTTTTGTAGCTTTACATAAATAAAAGTGTAACTATTAAAGCAAAAAGCAGAGATGCCACCCTGACATCTCTGCTGATCATTTTGGAAGTATGAAAAAGAAATTTTCTTGCGATATTATTTCTTCTGAACGTATTTCAGACAGTCAAGTGTAACTGCTACAAGAATGATAATTCCTGAGAATACGAACTGAAGGTTTGTATCAATACCAAGGATTGTAAGAGAGTATGTGAGTGCTGTGAAGATACATACACCGGTTACAACACCTGATATCTTACCGATACCACCTGTGAATGATACACCACCAACTACACAGGCTGCGATTGCATCCATGTCCCAGCCCTGTCCATAAGCTGCTGAACCTGAACCAACCATTCTTGCACACTCAAGCCATGAGCCAAATCCATAAAGGATACCGGCCATCACGAATGCGCCGAGAGTTACTGCAAATACTGAGATACCTGAAACTGCTGCTGCCTCCGGGTTTCCTCCTACTGCGTAGAGGTTTTTACCAAATGTTGTCTTGTTCCAGATAAACCATACAATTGCGATTGCTGCTACTGCCCAGATGATGATGGTTGGGAAACCATTTACCTTTGGAATAATCATGTTAGGGATAACCGGCTCAATAGCACCGAATGAAACTCCCTTTGTAGCATATGTTACGATACCGAAGATAACAAGCATGTTGGCCATGGTTGAAATAAACGGATGCATCTTAAACTTCGCTGTAAAAAATCCTGCAATACTTGTGAAGAATGTACAAAGCACGATACATGCAAGTAATGCGATAACCACTCTTGCACCTGTTGGTACTCCTGTAAAGTCAAATATATGACCGAATACAGAGCCTGTATTGATACCCTGATGCATGATGATTGTGGCTGTTGTCATACCCATACCAACCATTCGTCCAACAGAAAGGTCCGTTCCTGTTAAGAGGATAAGTCCTGCAACACCAAGTGCTAAGAACATTCTCGGTGAAGCCTGCTGAAGAATATTCAGTATGTTGTTGTATGTCAGAAGAGGTGTGCCCTTCTTTATCGGTGTTATGACACAAAGCGCTATGAATATAAGTATAATTGCAATATAAAGACCATTCTGTAACAGGAAGTTTCTCCTATTGAACGTATACTTGTAATTCTCCCATTTCTGAGCTCTTTTCTCCATAAATGTGAACTTTGAAAGACGAAGCATATCAATCAGGTGATACTTGTAGCTGTATGCCTCATGCTTTTTGTCCTTGATCGTCTGATACTCTTTCTCGAGCTCAAGCTTCTCATTGGAAATACGATTCTTGTGTACGTAGTTTTCTTCCTTTATCTCAGTACTGTCTGATGTCTTTGCAAGAGCAGCCTTGTGCTTTTTATCAAGCTCTGCCATTCTCTCATTATGAGCAGCAAGCGCCTCTGCCTTTTCCGCCTCACAGCTTGCCTTAACGGCATTGTAATACTTTGAATCAAAATTTTCCTTTAAATAGCTTTCAGCCTTGGCAATGAGCTTTGAAATCTCATCCTTGTTCTTTGCCTCAACAGCCTTTGCCTTTGCAAGCTCTTTCTCGCAGGCTGCTATTTCTGACTCTTTCTCGCCCTTTGAAAGAGTTTTATCTCTCTTGATGCCTGCTATCGCTGACTGACACTCTACAACCTTTGTAGTTCCGTCTTTTCTGAGTGCATCAATTTCTTTTTGTATTCCACCAACATATTCGTCGATAGGCTGGCGCAGAGCACGCTCCTGCTCAGCCGTTAAAATCTTACTATTAGCCATATCCGTCTTCTCCCTTTATTATAGGTACTTTGCACTGAGTCTCAGCAGTTCTTCCTGATTGGTTTCCTTTGTATTGACAATTCCTGAGAGTCGTCCGTTTGACATGACTCCGATACGATTTGTTATACCAAGGATCTCAGGCATCTCAGATGAAACTACAATGACTGTCTTACCCTGCTTTGCCATATTGATTATCAGCTCGTAAATCTCATATTTGGCACCTACATCGATACCTCTTGTAGGCTCATCCATCATGAATATCTGCGGTCCTCTTTCAAGCCATTTACCAAAGATAACCTTCTGCTGGTTTCCTCCTGACAGAGCCGAAATCATATCCTCCGGTCCCATACACTTTGTGTGCATAATCTTTATCTCATCAGAGGTGGCCTTTGTCATCTTGCTGTCTGAAAGTGCCGGTCCATTCTTATAAGCACCGAGATTTGCGATTGTTGTGTTAAAGGTGAGGTTTCCCTTAAGGAAAAGTCCATTTGCTTTTCTTTCCTCTGTGATAAGTGCGAAGCCATAGTCCATAGCCTCCTTTGCACAGGTGAAATTCATAAGCTGGTTCTTAAAATATACTCGTCCCGCAGCTCTTGTCCTGATTCCGAAAATCGTCTCAAGAAGCTCTGTACGACCTGCTCCGACAAGTCCGTATAGTCCAAATATCTCCCCCTCATGCACATCAAATGTGATGTCCTGCAGATGTGGCTCGTACTTTGTCGAAAGATGCTGTATTGACAAGATTACATCCTTTGGTTTGTTGTCTACCGGAGGGAATCTGTTCTCCAGTACTCGTCCAACCATCGCTGCAATCAGTTCATTCATATTTGTTTCTTTTGTGCTCTTTGTCATGACCAAATTTCCATCTCTAAGAACCGAAATCTCATCACATATCTCAAAAATCTCATCCATCTTGTGAGAAATATAGATAAGTGAAATACCCTGGTCACGAAGCATCCTCATCATCTGGAACAGCTTTTCAACCTCCTGTACCGTAAGTGATGATGTAGGCTCATCCAATACTATAACCTTTGAGTTGTATGATATTGCCTTTGCAATCTCACACATCTGTCGCTGTGATACTGACATATTTTTCATCGGCTGCTCGAGATTAACTGTCATTCCCAGCTTTCTGAATAATTCAGACGCTTCTTTTTTCATGCGTCCCTCATCAATCATACCAAATGAATTGACCGGATATCTTCCGAGAAACAGATTGTCTACGACATTTCTCTCAAGACACTGGTTCAACTCCTGATGCACCATCGCTATTCCATTTTCCAGTGCATCCTTAGGACCCGAAAAGCTTACCTCTTTTCCGTCCAGATATATAGTTCCCTCGTCCTTCTGGTATGTACCAAAAAGACATTTCATCATTGTCGACTTACCGGCTCCGTTCTCCCCCATGAGACCCATTACAGTACCTTTTTTCACATCTAAATTGATGTGGTCAAGAACCCTGTTTCGTCCAAATGACTTGCTCATGCCACGAATCGATAAGATGTTTTCATTATTCTTATCGCCCATACTTCCTGCTCCTAACTCTATATTTGCTGTCGTCTGTATACACTTTATTTTGGGGAGAGATTTTTCCCTCCCCAACTAAGTGCTTTAAATACTTTTACTGGTTCAAAAGAGCTGTATAAGAAGCTGCATTATCTGTCTTAACCATGTTGATTGCGAATGCATCGTACTGGCTTGGATTTCCAAGTCTGTTTGTGATATTAGACTCTGTCTGTCCATCACCACCGATGTACTCAACATCAAGATTTAAGAGATCATCATACTTCTGTAAGAGTGGCTGATATGTAGAGCTTAAGAAGTTATCTGAAGCATTGTAGATATTCAGCCATACCTTCTTTGTAGGGTGCTTTGCTGAATCAAGCTGTGTTGAAACAGGTGCCCATACAACTGTTGAATCTGTGAAATCCTTGTAGTTATCTGCTGTAACTGCTACGTTTAATGCGTAGTAAGATCTCTCATCATCCTTGTAAACATATACATCATCGCTTAATACGTTTCCTGCATCATCCTCTGTGCCGATACCTGTATCAATATCTACACCATCGAGTGCGTTTCTAAGTACACGAAGTGTGAGGTAAGCCTGAACGTCAGCATGCTGGCTGATTGTTCCGCCATAGCCCTCTGCGATAGCTGCTACTGCATCACTGTTGGCATCGTATCCGAATGTTGGAACCTTGTTGTCCTTTGACCATGCATTGAACATTGACATTCCCATTCCATCGTTGTTAGAAACAACTACGTCGATTGACTCGCCAAATGATGATGACCATGTTCCGATTGCATTTCCTGCTGTAGCTGCATCCCATGTAGCTCCTGCTGAGTTCTTCATCTCCTGTGAAGCAAGCTCTCTTACTACATAGTCTTTGCCGTTTACAGTAATCTTGCCGTCCTGAACCTCAGCTGCTTTTCCGTCTGAGTTTGTTCCTGCTGGAGTACTGTCAATCTCGCCGCTCTTGTCTACGCCTGTTCCAAGAGCTTTACGAACACCTCTTGTTCTTGCAATTGAATCGTTGTGTCCGATATCACCGATTGCAAGTACATATCCGATGACGCCATCCCCATTTCTGTCGATCGTATCAATGTTCTTCTCGATATACTCTTTTACCATTTCTCCCTGAAGTTCAGCTCCCTGATTAGCATCGAAACCTACATAATAGGTATCCTTGTTGTAGTTGAGTGCTGTCATGTCAAGCTCTCCTGTTGAGCTGTTTGATGGCTGACGGTTGAACCACACAAGTGGCTTGTCCTTGTTTGCAACATCTGATGTCGTTGTGCTGCTTCCCCCTTTCTGTGTATCAGAAGAACCCCCATCTGATCCACAAGCGGCCATTGACGCTGCCATAGCAGCTACCATCATGATTGCAACAAATTTTTTCTTCATATATTTTTGTCCCCCTTTGTTTTGTTGGTAAGGCTAGTATACAAAAATATTTCGGGAATCACTATAGAATATTTTTCGATAAACATTAAAAATTTTACTGTTTTTCGTCATGTAGACGAAAATTTTCTGGTTTTTTGTTTTTTATTACGTCGCATTGTTAAACTTCAACTTTATAAAAAAGACCATACACTCAGTTGTTTTCTGAATGTATGGTCCTTTTCGTCTTATTCCCAACAGCACTATGGTAGTTCAAATGTCATTCTCTCACCTGTAGCAGGATGGTCAAAAACAATCTTGTAGGAGCAAAGTGCAAGCTGTTCCCTTACACCGCCACGTGTGCGTCCTGATTTGCTTCCCGTTCCTGAGTTATTTGAGGCAGGCTTCCCATACTTGGTATCCCCAATCAGAGGATAGCCGATATGTGCAAGCTGTAAACGTATCTGATGATGCCTTCCTGTGAGCAGCTTTATGTCAAATTCTGTTCTAATGCATTCATTTTGTGAGCTGTCCCTATCCGGCGTCACTGATATCACCCTATACTGAAGCACTGCTTTTTTTGCCAGCCTGTCTTTTTCGCTTGTAATTTTTGATGTATTGGTACGCTTGTCAAAGGAGATATAATCTGTAAGAGTATGCCATGCCGAGTCATGATTATCTTCTTCCTTATCTGCTCCTGACACTCCCTGCCCTCTGCTTGCCGCACGATAATATTTCTCGGTGGTATGCTCCTTTATCTGTCTGCTTAAAGAAGCCGCGGCTTTCTGATTCTTGGCAAATACCATCACTCCCTCTACCGGCTGGTCGAGCCTATGCACTATGCCAACATAGGGTGGCTCATTTTTAGCCGCCCTGTAATTTCTTATGAAGCTCTCCATATCCTGCTGCCCTATACGCCTGGTCTGTGTAGCAATTCCCGCCGGCTTGCAGCATACGATTATGTCGTTGTCTTCGTAAATGATATCTGGTTTTCCCATGTTGTAACTCCCGCAAATTGTTATTGTAAATTTTAACTGTTCAGCATATTTACAGTTGCGATACGCAAGCATATAGCCAAGTGTCACCTCACATACAAACAAAGGCAGCATCGGTGTAAAATAATAGTTACTTATTATATTTTACCAACTTAATGAGTTATTAGCAATGGTATTAAAAACTAATTCTGACAATTTAAAACCTTTTTTGCACATTCTATCTGTTCCTTTGTAGGAGGCTCCACCCCCTCAAGCTGATATGGTATACCAAGCTCCTTCCACTTGAACACCCCAAGTGTGTGGTACGGCAGCACCTCAACCCTTTCCACCGTTTTAAGTGTGTCGATAAACTCTCTAAGCTGCTTTAAATATCTCTCATCCGTGGTTATTCCCGGCACAAGCACATGACGTATCCACATTTTTTTACCGTTTTTTGAGAGATATTGTGCCATATCAAGGATATTCTTATTTGTCTGTCCCGTAAGCTTTTTGTGCTCCTCGTCATCTATATGCTTGATGTCCAGCATGAAGAGATCTGTATATTTCATCAGCTCATTAAATTTGCCGAAGAACGGTTCTTCCACGGTAAACGGATTTCCTGATGTGTCAAGGCATGTGTTTACACCTTTTTCCTTTGCAAGCTTAAATAGCTCTGTGACAAAGTCTATCTGCAAAAGTGCTTCACCTCCGCTTACTGTGATGCCGCCTGTTTGCTTCCAGTACGCTTTATAGCGCATGGCGGTCTTTAGCACCTCCTGCGGTGTCATCAGCTTTGCCCCGTCATTTTCGCCGCATTTGGCCCATGTGTCCGGGTTGTGGCAGTATTTACAGCGCATATTGCAGCCCTTCAAAAATACTATATATCTCACTCCCGGGCCGTCTGCTGAGCCAAAGCTTTCTACCGAGTGTACTCTTCCTAGTGTTTCTCCCATGTTTGACCTCCTTCAGGTTGTTGTTGCTGCTACTTTTATTTTTATGGTACGGAATTTAGTACATATGCAGTTTATTTGGAAATCAGAATATGCAGGCACTTGGCCTGCACATTCTGGAATGTCTATAATTGTATATTAACTCTGTAAATTTATATATTACATTCTCTCGTGGCATGTACGTGAGATTACATCGAGCTGCTGCTCTCTTGTGAGGTCGATGAACTTAACTGCGTATCCTGATACTCGGATTGTGAAGTTTGCGTACTCCTCCTTCTCAGGATGCTCCATTGCATCGATGAGCTTCTCTTTACCGAATACATTTACATTGAGGTGATGTGCACCCTGGTCGAAATATCCATCCATTACGTTTACAAGGTTGTCAATTCTCTCTCCCTCGTTGTTTCCGAGTGCTCCAGGATTGATGGTCTGTGTATTTGAGATTCCATCAAGTGCCCACTCATATGGAAGCTTTGTGAGTGAGTTTAAGGATGCGAGAAGTCCATTCTGCTCTGCGCCGTATGATGGGTTTGCTCCCGGTGAAAGCGGCTCTCCTGCTTTACGTCCGTCAGGCATTGCTCCTGTAGCTTTTCCGTATACTACGTTTGATGTAATTGTAAGGATTGATGTTGTAGGCTCTGAATCACGGTATGTGTGATGCTTCTTTAACTTGTCCATGAATGTCTTAAGAAGCCATACACCGATTTCGTCCGCGCGGTCATCATCGTTTCCGTATTTAGGGAACTCTCCCTCGATTTCGAAATCCTTTGCCAGTCCGCTCTCGTCACGTACTACTTTAACCTTTGCATATTTGATTGCTGAAAGAGAATCGATTACGTGTGAGAATCCTGCGATTCCTGTTGCGAATGTTCTCTTTAAGTCTGTGTCCATGAGTGCAAGCTCTGCTGCCTCATAGTAGTATTTGTCATGCATGTACTGGATAAGGTTTAATGTATTTACATAGATGTCTACTAACCAGTCCATCATCTTGTCGTATTTCGCCATTACCTCGTCATAGTCAAGGTACTCTGCTGTGATAGGTGCGTAATTTGGTCCTACCTGCTCACCTGATTTCTCATCAACACCACCGTTGATAGCGTAGAGGAGACATTTTGCAAGGTTTGCACGTGCTCCGAAGAACTGCATCTCTTTACCTGTCTGTGTTGCAGATACACAGCAGCAGATTGCATAATCGTCGCCCCATAGCGGCTTCATTGCGTCATCGTTCTCATACTGGATTGAGCTTGTCTCAATTGAGATGCGGGCTGCATAATCCTTGAAGGTCTGAGGAAGCTTTGATGAGTAGAATACTGTGAGGTTTGGCTCCGGTGCAGGTCCCATATTCTCTAATGTATGGAGGAAACGGAAGTCTGTCTTTGTAACCATTGAACGTCCGTCCACACCTGTTCCTGCCACGTCAAGTGTTGCCCATACAGGATCACCTGAGAATAACTGGTTGTATGAAGGGATACGTGCAAATTTAATCATACGAAGCTTCATTGTAAAATGATCGATGAGCTCCTGTGCTTCCTGCTCTGTGAGGATGCCCTTGTCCATATCTCTCTTGATGTAAATGTCAAGGAATGTAGATACACGTCCTACTGACATTGCTGCACCATTCTGTGTCTTGATTGCTGCAAGGTATCCGAAGTATAACCACTGAACTGCCTCTTTTGCGTTTGTTGCAGGTCTTGAGATATCATATCCGTAAATCTCTGCAAGCTTCTTCATATCCTCAAGACATTTAATCTGCTCTGCGATTTCCTCTCTTAAACGGATAACATCATCTGTCATCTGTCCACAGCCACAGTTTGCCTTATCCTTCTTTTTCTCCTCGATGAGGTAATCAAGTCCGTATAATGCTACACGACGGTAATCGCCGACGATACGTCCACGGCCGTATGTGTCAGGAAGACCTGTAAGGATCTTTGCATGACGGACCTTCATCATCTCAGGTGTGTATGCATCGAATACTGCTGTGTTGTGTGTCTTATGATATTTTGTGAAAATTTCCTTGAGCTTGTCACTTACCTCGTAACCATATGTCTCAGCAGCCTGTACCGCCATCTTGATTCCACCGTAAGGCATGAATGCTCTCTTTAACGGCTTATCTGTCTGAAGACCTACAATCTGCTCGAGATCCTTTAATGACTCATCTATATATCCAGGGCCGTAAGCTGTGATTCCTGTTACAACCTCTGTCTCCATGTCAAGAACTCCGCCCTTGGCACGCTCCTCTTTCTGTAATTTCTGAAGCGCATCCCACAGCTTGTTTGTAGCATCTGTCGGATCAGCTAAAAAGCTCTCATCTCCGTCGTATGGAGTGTAGTTGTCCTGAATAAACTGACGGACGTTGATTTCCTCTTTCCAAAGACGTCCTTCAAATCCATCCCACTCTTTCATTTCTATCATTGTAATATCCTCCTTAAAATGTATGAATGTTACTTCGTTTGATTAGTTTTGTTTAACTGTGGTTAGTATATACTTACTACAGTATTTTTGTCAATATCCCTGTTGTTTCTTTTGAGATACATTCCCTGGTTATTTATACGACTATGGCTGATTTTATAATCAAAAAGAGCCAACTGTCCGGGTTTATCGCCCAGACGGTCGGCTCTTATTTGTTATATTTCATGTGGTTATTCCACTTATCCGTCAGTCATATAACACGTTCATAGTAGACTATTTTTCTCAATAAAGCAATAGTGTTTTAGAACTATTTTTATTCTTTTCTATTCCGCACGGACCGCCCAGCGCATCTTCGTGGACCTGGCACGTCCGTTCTGAGCACATTCCTGTGCTGATGGACGAATCACATCCTTGGAATAGTCGCTGTATATTCCTGCTTTATATCCTGCCTTGAGTGCCTTTTTGACCAGCTTGTCCTCTCCTGAATGGAAGGTAAGAATGGCAGCTCTTCCACCAGGCTTTAATGCTCCCGGGAGCTTTTCCATAAACTCATATAGCACTTCAAACTCATGGTTTACGTCTATGCGAAGCGCCTGGAATGTGCGCTGACAGGTCTTTTTGATTATGTCCTTCTTATCCTTTTCAGGGAGAAAATCGAGTGTCTGCTCTATAATGTGACGAAGCTTTGTGGTCGTATCTATGCGGTTGCCCTTCCTGATCTCGTCTGTGATTGCCTTTGCAAGCTCCTCGCAATACGGCTCATCTGAGTTCTCATAGAGCATACCCGAAAGCTCCTCACGTGATATATTATCAAGCCGCTCTGCTGCACTGATACCGGCATTTGGATTAAGACGCAGATCCAGCGGTCCATCCACCTTAAACGAAAATCCACGCTCAGGATTATCTATCTGCATTGATGAAACTCCCAGATCGGCAAGTATGAAATCAAAGCCTCCTACTTCCTTTGCAATCTCATCTATTGTGCAGAAGTTCTGAAGCTTTATGGTGAGAATATCCTCTCCAAAGCCTGCTTCAGCGAGACGCTTTTTTGTCTTTTCAGACTCGATTGGGTCAACATCTGTAGCAAACATATGTCCCTGTCCTTCAAGCTTTTCAAGCATTGCCCTTGTGTGGCCACCGTATCCGAGTGTGGCATCAAAGCCTGTCTGTCCCGGCTTTATGTCCAGAAAATCTATGATTTCTTTTACCATTATGGATATGTGCATGCCCGCAGGGGTATTTCCCTTGCTGATGACATGCTCAATTGTATCCTTGTATTTTTCCGGGTTTAATTCCTTGTATTTTTCCTCAAATTTTTTGGGATATTTTCCGCTATAATGCACGCGGCGCTTGTGCTGTTTTTCTTCGCTCATTTTATGCTCCGTTTCATTCTGGGTTAGAACTGTTATGCTGACTTTTGCTACAGTATAACTTTTATTTTACTTTTACGCAAGATAATGACTTACATTCCTATACCATCTGCACGAGCCACACGTCGCTTTTCACCATGAAGTATCCGATGACTACCTTTATCAGCTCTGTGGCCTGCACGAGGAAGTACACTGCTACTATGCCAATTGCTGTGTATTTGGCGAGCACAAATGCCACCGGCACCACTATCACCCACGTAAATACGGAGTCAAACAGAAATGTGACCAGTGTCTTGCCGCCTGAGCGGAGTGTGAAATACGACGAATGTGTAAATGCACAAAATGGCATAATTATCGCTGATACCGCTATGAAGCTTGTTGCGAGTGATTTGATTTCATCGGTTGTGTTATATATCTGAGGGAAAAGTCCGCCTACCAGAAGCATGACCGCCGCCATTACAGAACAGCAGAACACACTGAACACTATCATCTTGTTATCCGCATCCTTTGCCTTTTCAAGCTCACCGGCTCCAAGATACTGCCCCACAACTATGCTGATGCATGCGCCAAGCTGTATAAACACTATATTGAAAAGGTTTGTTATCGTTGTCGCAATGTTTAAACCTGCGATTACCGAGAGCCCACGTACTGAATAGCACTGTGTAACCGTTGTCATACCTGCTGCCCAAAAAAGCTCATTGAGCATAAGTGGCAGGCCCTTGATGAATATGGTCTTAAACTCACCAAACGGCATTCCTATTCCTCTGTAAGCGCCCTCGAGATATCTGTTCTTATCCCTGTTTTTATGTGCCCACAGCACAACTATTATTGTCTCAATATATCGCGACATCACCGTGGCAATGGCTGCTCCCGCCACACCCAGCTTTGGTATCGGTCCTATTCCAAAGATAAGCAGAAAATCAAGCACCGCATTGCTTCCAACTGCTGCAAAGCTTGCAATCATCGGTACAAAAGTCTGTCCTGTTTCCTTTATGTTTGTCGCATAGGCCTGTGTCACCGCAAACGGTATGAGACCTATCATAACAATTTCCAGATATTCCTTTCCATATGCCAGTGCTACCTCCGTGGCACCGTTTCCTGCCGTATCTGTCAGATAAAGTGATATGAAACCTGTTCCGTTCGTGATAAACAGTGTCATCGCTATTGCTGTAACAAGCAGCGCTGCATACAGCTTGAATCTGAAGGAATACATATGCCCTTTATGATTTCCCTTGCCAAAATACTGTGCTCCGAATATACTTGCCGCTGACACCGCCCCAAATACAGCCAGATTGTACACAAATATGAGCTGGTTTACGATTGCTACTCCTGACATCTGCTCTGTACCAAGCTGTCCTACCATAATGTTGTCCAGAAAGCTTACCAGATTTGTGATTGCATTCTGGATTATCATTGGTATTGCCAGCATGAGATATCGCTTATAAAATGCCTTGTCTCCTATATATTTTTGTCTGAATTTATGCATGTTTGTCCCCCTTTAGATTTCTCCATAGTTCTTTCGTGTAATGCTACTATTTTACTACGTCAGACTTTATTTTTCAAATATTTTATGTGTTTTTCCTTAATTTATTTTAAATAAAAAATACATTAAAGCTCCCGGCTGACAACACTATTTGCGCTGTCAATCGGGAGCTCTTAATTTTAAATTTTAATATCTAACTGTTATTCTTAATTATAGTTTTACTTTTTATGTCAATATCCTGTTTATTTGTTTACTGCCGGTTCATATCCTGTGTTTCCTGATACTTTCTGATTACGAAAAACATGGTAGTTCCATCACCCTCTTTGCTGGTAGCCCATATCTTGCCGCCGTGATCCTCTATAATCTTCTTTACGATGGAAAGTCCTATGCCGCTGCCTCCGGTAGCCGAATTTCTCGACGCATCCGCTCTGTAAAATCTGTCAAAAATATATGGCATATCTCTCTGGTCGATTCCTCGTCCATTGTCCTCGATTTCAACCTGTATGAAGTCACCAACATCATTTATCCTGATATCTATATAGCTTTGTGTCTTGTTCATATACTTCACCGAATTGCCGACTATATTATTAATCACACGGCGAAGCTGCTCCGGATCAGCAATGATAAGCACGTTGCTATCCACATGATTCTCATATGAAAGCCTGATATTTTTTGCCTCAAGATCGAGTCCTATTTCCTCAACACAGTCGTTAAAATAATCTGTGACATTTATCTTCGCAAAATTGTATGGAATCCTGTTCGTATCAATCTTCGAGTAAAGTGTCAGCTCATTAATGAGCTTATCCATATCGTTTGCCTTATTGTAAATGGTTCTGACGTATTTATCGACCTTTTCAGGGGTGTTTGCCACTCCGTCAAGTATGCCCTCGGCGTAGCCCTTTACCGCAGTAATAGGAGTCTTTAAATCATGTGCGATATTGCTGATTAACACTCTGTTTTCAGACTCATTCGTCACCTTTTCCTCGGCATTTTTCTTGAGGCGCGCACGCATCTGCTCAAACGCAGTACACAGCTCGCCAATCTCTCCGTCGCTCGGACTCGTCTCAAGCTCAAAGTCCAGATTGCCATCCTTGATATTTTCAGCGGCAATACGCAGCCTCTCTATCGGTGTGATGATACTCCTGTATATCCACACTATAAGCATGGCAGCCGTAGTAAGAAGTATAAATACAAGCGCAAATGCTCCCTCTATCAAAACAGTCCTGACCTCAGGAATCACGCACGCGGTTGATGTCACTATGTAAAGACTCGCCTCGTCACTATCACTGTCACGAAAATTAAGCTGCTTTATGAGCACCTTGTCATCACTGTCCATATAGCTGCTCACATCAGAGCTGCTCTGCTTATTGGATATTCGCGGAAGCTTTCTCAAAATATCATCATTATCAATTCCACCATTGAAAACGAGCTCTCCTTCACTTTTCACTATGAGATATGAATACTTCTTCTCCAGCTTCTTATTTATCTTAGTCAGATAATCACTATTAAGAAGCTTGGATGGTTCTATGAGCGATGTCTTCTCGAGCTCATCATATGTGCGCCCTGTCACCTTGTTCAGAAACTGCACCGTGTCAGTGAGCGCGAGCATGCCCGCATCCTCCATGCCATATGTCTTGTTTATGGCCTTTAGCTGAATCTTATTGAAACCCACAAGCACTATACTGGTGAGCACAACAGGCACAAAAATAATTATGCAGAATGATATAGCAAGTTTTGTTTTTATCTTCATAGTATTCTCCATTTGAATAAATTAATAAGCCACTTTATATATACAACAAGGACATATCCTTTCGCATTTGAATTTGATATGTCCTATTAATACTACAATATCTACTATATTTTTTAAAAATCACTACAGCTTAAAACGGTATCCAACACCCCAAATAGTCTCAATATACTGTGGCTTTGCAGTGTTCATCTCGATTTTCTCACGAATCTTCTTGATATGTACAGTGACTGTCGCGATATCTCCGACCGAATCCATATTCCAGATTTCCTTGAAGAGCTCCTCCTTGGTAAATACATGGTTTGGATTCTCAGCAAGGAATGTGAGCAGGTCAAATTCCTTTGTGGTAAACTGCTTTTCCTCTCCGTTTACCCAAACACGGCGGGCTGTTTTGTCAATCTTGATGCCACGAATCTCAACGATATCATTTTCAGGTGTAGCGCTTCCAATGAGACGCTCATATCTGGCCAGATGAGCCTTTACCCTGGCAACAAGCTCTGATGGAGAAAACGGCTTTGTGACATAATCATCTGCACCGAGTCCGAGTCCTCTTATCTTGTCGATATCGTCCTTCTTGGCTGAAACCATGAGTATCGGTGTATTCTTTTTCTCACGAATCCGCTTACAAATCTCAAAGCCATCAATGCCCGGCAGCATAAGATCCAAAATAAACAAATCAAAATCCTCCGCCAAAGCCCTTGCGAGACCGCTTGTGCCATCATTCTCAACCTCTACCTCAAAACCGCTCAGCTCCAGGTAATCCTTCTCAAGATCAGCAATTGCAATCTCGTCCTCTACTATCAAAATTCTGCTCATATCCGTTCCTCCTGAAAATTTATTCGTTATCATATATCTATAGACATATTTATAGTTTTATTATTCGCGCATTCCACATTACTTCAGTATGCGGACTGAAAATTCTACGGTTATTTTAAAACACTATAATCATTATTTGATAAATCACTTACAACTAAATCATATATATCGATGATACCTTTTGACCCTTTAATCATATAATAAAAAGCCATGGAAACCGACTCAATGTCAGTCCCATGACTTGATTATATCATATATCCGATAACTTCTGTCTAAATTTTCTCTAAATTCTTTCTATATAATATAGGACTTTATTTAGAGATACTTCTTAAGGTCCTCAACCTTATCAAGTGCCTCCCAAGGCAGCTTGATATCTGTACGTCCGAAGTGTCCGTATGCTGCTGTCTGGCGGTAGATAGGTCTTCTGAGATCAAGCATCTTGATGATTCCTGCCGGACGAAGGTCGAAATTCTCTCTTACGATTTCAACAATTCTGTCATCTGCAAGCTTTCCTGTGCCGAATGTATCAACCATGATAGATGTTG
>ERZ827043.66-NODE-66-length-116927-cov-16.589731_pt1 | contig 116927 bp, 76 predicted proteins | sample MGYA00519923_ERZ827043 | MGnify/ENA primary metagenome ERZ827043 (study PRJEB31778, sample SAMEA3449251) | human gut metagenome | biome: human gut; feature: human-associated habitat; material: faeces | place: United Kingdom | collected 2010/2012 ... | reverse complement strand
CCCATCCGTGTCCCTGCTTGTTGCGGTAACGCGGATACTGCATGTAGTTGTTAGTAGACTGTGCGCTACTAGCTGAAGAAGCGCTGTTAATTACTCTCTGAGTTTGGTTCTTGTTCATATTGAAAGATTTGAATATTTAAGATGTTAAATCTATCCGCATAGCTTCCATACAAGCATACACCTGCATAGAAGCCATGCAAGACGACTTAGAAGAAGATGCGACCTCTGAGCAAAGCCGGAATAGTCTTGGTACAGACAATTCCCATTCCCCCGAGTGCCGAAACTGCTGGAGCGACTGCGCTAGCTACTGCTACGCAAGCACAAGCTACATTCACGGCTTTCTTCACATCCTTACTGTTAACTACACACTGTTTTTTGTTGCTATGAATCATGTTTCGCTGTTTTGTGTCAGCTTAAGCAAGTATATACCCACTCACAGCCAACTGGTTAAAAATTTAATTGAATTATAAAGCTACAAGCAACGATTCATGTATCCACACAACACAGATGTCGTCAATGGCAGTAATTCTGAATATCCCCAAAATGTCAAAGAGCTCTACAGTCCACTACGACTGAATTCCGGGTGCAAAGTTACAACCATTAATCCATACTAAGAAATCTGCTGACAAGTATTTTGGTACCATTTAGAAGAAAAAAAGGTACCATTTCCTTTGACTGTACCTCTTTTCACAAATACAACTCCTAAAGCACTGCCCTCTAAGCTGACCTTTCACCCCTTGTATTTATTCAAGGACGTTGCCCCGGTCACGCACGGTACTGATGAAGAGTAGGTGCCAAAGAATAGATTCCACCGTTCCCTCGCCTACTCTCTCCGGGGAAGGACCAAAAGCCTGCGCCAATCCTTCGGGATGGTCTCGGGATCCGTTCGGGATGGAAAGCGGCACGCAGACAAGTGGATTTCTCATGCAAGGGAAGCTACTTCGTAATCGCACGCAGATTGGGCTCAAAAATGGGGTAAAAAATGAAGTTAACTTCGTAGGCCTATGAATATAACTTCGTAGGCCGATGAAGTTAACTTCGTAGGCCGATGAAGTTATATTCATTTTTAGGGGCAGTTAGGAGGGGCCTTCAGCGCGACCTTGCCGAGGGTTGCTGATAGCCTGAGTTGGTGATAGCTTAAGGCCGCGCTGGGTGGTAACTTATGACCACATTTAGTGACTACTTGGGATAGTCTCAAGGTGGAATAGAGTAGAAGTGTGAAGGAGTGTCTTCAGCCCACCTTGCTGTCCTATTTAACGTTTAACGTTTTTGTTTTGAGAAGGGGCGCATTAGCATCATGTCACGTTGCCACGAAGTCACATTTCCCCTTTACAGACGGGCCTTCTCACATTATAACGTTTAACGTTATTATAATGTGAGAAGGCCCAAGGGTTAAGGGTTGGTAGTCATACTTACAACGAGTCATTTCAGAGGAACCAAAACAACCTTATCATGCTATTTCCCGGATGATGCGCTCAATATCAAAACCTCAATTCATCTCTGTCGGTACTATTTACGAGAGAGGATAAAGTTGGCGATATCGTCCATCACCTCCTCGGCAACATGGCCTGGCGTGCGATACTCCTCGGGCATGCTTGCTCCCTCGCCCGACATAAACAGGTGGTTGAGCGACGGATAGGACTTCATCACCACTCCCTGGCGATTGCCCACAGCCTCGCGCCACGCCCAATAGTCGTCCATCGTCACTTGATAGTCGCGCTCACCCTGAAGGATCAGCATCGGCAGAGTCAGTCTCTGTGCTGTGGCTGTATCCGAATAGCGAGCATCCATATCGAGATAGACTTCGGGAGTCTTCGCCAAGGTGAGTTCGGCCAACTGGCGTGCCTCTTCTACCGAACGACCAAGATAAGCAAACTGGCGCTCCATCGCCGGTCGCAGTTTTCCTGTGGGAGCGGCAAGCAGGACGAGACCTGCCACAGCACCACTCCGCTCTGCGATACGCGGAGCCAACATGCCGCCCAAACTATGACCGACGATATAGATGCGGGAAGGATCGAGCGCCATAGTTTGAGCCAAGGAGTCTTTCACGAGGCGAATGGCTGAGAGGGCGTCATCGACCGTCTCATCATCGTAGGTAAACCCATTCTTCGCATTCTCAAAGAACTGCGGGCAGACGAAGGTACGCTTGTCATAGCGCAGGACGGCGACTCCACGACGCGATAAGCCCTCGGCCAAGTCGCGGAAAGGAGCATTCGGGCCCATAGACTCATCCATATTGGAAGGACCGCTACCGTGGACTAGAATAACGACCGGTACCCGACCCTTGACCGACGAGGCCGACGGCATAGTGAGGCGGGCAGGCAATTGGATTGTGTCGGAGACATAGATATGATGGGCCGACTCCGTCTCGGTAAGCAGCGCCTTCTCATCGGTAAAAGTAAAGCCCAAAAGACTTCCCGACGGGTCGAAAACAACATTAAGAGTAGCAGAATGGCGCGGGAAAGTAATCTTGCGGGAATAGATCTCGCATCCCGCCATCTGCTGCATTTCCCACATCGAAGCCTCAACGGGATCTCCCAGCCGCTCCTCCATCGCACGAAGCTGGGCAGCGAACTGATCGGAAGAGAGATAAGGCGAGAAGACATCCTCCCCCTGCTTGTAGATACTATCCGGCTGATGCTGGACATAAAACTGGTATATACGCTCTGGCTTGGCGTATGCCTGCCGCATGGCATCGGCAAAACGCGACTGGGCCGAGACCGAGAGCGCAAGGCCCGTGAGGGAGAACAGACAGGCTGCTCGCTTCAAAAGATTCGTTGCATTCATATTTTAAAAAACACGATAGAGGTTATATTGACACCAAAGTAATTATTAATATCTATACCATTATATATAGGAATACGGGCAAACCCAAGACTACCTCGGCGACCGGGGACGTATCTCCACATTGAGGTAATGACTACCCGACAGAGCCCTTCCCTTCCACTTGCCGTCGGTCGTAGGAGTGAAGTTCATGACGAAATCGCTACCGTTGGCTTTGCCACGAATGATCATTTCCTCCTCCGTGAAACGGACAGACATCTTGAGTTTCGTACCATAGTTGATGTTATGATAATAGCAGACGCCAGGAAAATAGTTGTCATCCATTTCAAACTTCAGCATGATAGGGTAAAAGCCCTTAGTATCGCTGAAAGACCCATCAAAATAGACATCACGATTTTCCGTCATGTATTCGTCTGCATGCATACTGAAATAGCCCTCTGCATTGTCGTCAAAACCTCCACGTCCATCAGCCTTCTCACCTTCAGAGAGTGGCGCACCCTCAGGTTCCAAGGTGGGTTCAGGCTCCTTGATCTGCTCTTCTGCCTCTGCGGTATCTGTCGCAGGAGCAACATTAACAACGGTCGAATCCAATTGATCCTCCTCAAACGTAGTGTTATTTCCTTCATAAAGGGCGTAGCCCAGTCCTGCCACACAGAGCAAGGCGAAAACAGACAAAACAACCACCAAGGTTTTATTTTTACCTTGTTTCGGTCCCCCACCTGCTACACCAGAATCGGGCTTGGGACTAGGTTCTGATGCAGGATTGGCGTGAGGTTTAGGATCGGAAGTTGGCATTATGACCTGCGTGTCTTCATCGCCTGGATCGGCTTGAGAGACCTCGCCCTCCATAAAGCGCTGGATTTCGGCAACATCCTTCGGACGTTTCAAGCGGCTCACCTGCATCATCCACACCACAAGGCTGCGCATCTTTTCGGAGACACCAGGCATGGGGAGGGTGGCGCGCTTGTCAGCCGTTTCGTCCTCACTAAGATCGGTAGGCAGCGGCGGAGTCTGATTGGTCAGGAGCTTATAGAGCGTGGCGCCGAGGGCATAGAAATCCGTCCAAGGCCCAAACTTGTCGTAGCTTTGCGCCATCTGTTCGCTTGGCGCATAGCCTGGGGTATAGCAGATGGCAGAACTAGTCGTCACACCACCCTCGGCATCGCTTTGTTTGCTTGCACCAAAGTCGATCAGCTTGACACACCCCTGCTTGTCGAGCATGATATTGCCCGGTTTGATGTCAAGGTGCCAGATACCTGCAGCATGGACGGCTGCCAGTCCATCCAAGACCTGACGCAGATAGTCCCAAACCATCTCTTCCGCGAGGCCCTTACCCATTGACTTCAACTGGGCCGAGAGGCTGCATCCATCCACAAAGTCCATCACATAATAGGCCGTTCCATTCTCCTCGAAGAGGTCATGGACCTGGACGACATGCTCGTTGCGAATGCTGCGAAGACGGCGAGCCTCCTTCTTGAACTTTCCTCGCTGTTGCTCAAAGCTGAGGGTGTTCTCCGAGTTGCTCACACTGACGGTACAAGTATCGTCGTCGCGCTCACACACACCTTTGATAAAGAACTCCTTGATGGCGCAAACTTCATCAAAAGCCGTATTTTTCGCCAAATAGGTATTGCCAAATCCGCCCGAAGCCAAATGCTTCTCTATTCGATAGGTACCCCGTAAGACCGTGCCCACAGGAAGCATGTTGCTATGGCGAGACTCATTCGTACACATGTTGATTTTTTTGTTAGGTCAATTTAAATTGTTAGTTCACTCGCTTCGCTGCCCATCCAACGAACAGGCAGCAAGGGACCGTGCAAATATACACATAATAAACGAGAAAAGATTCTTTTCATCTCATTATTTTGAGAAATCTTTTTGATTACGAGCCTATCCACACAAAGAACACATTGGCTGGTTGGGGCAGACGCCTCGCTACCTCCCCAACAGCAGGCGGTAGGCGTTCTGCTTGACCTTGTTCATCAAAGGCGTGGGATAGTCGGGGTGGCGAGTTATCCAGCCGCTGACGAGGGCACGCGCCTCCTCGCTCCGATGGTGGGAGAGAAGCGCTGCCAACCAGTCGCCAGGGAAGAAGATGGCGCTGGTGCGCTGCACCTCCTCCAAGGTATCGAGGGCAGAGAGAAGGAAGTGGTTGTTATGGGGTTCGCTGATGGGGTCGTTGAGGAGTGAGAGCAGTTGGGCTGCCCAGGGCTCAACGCGCCGATTCTCGACCTGGAGCAACGAGGCGAAGAGCGAATCCTGTACAGAAGGAGTGGTGTCGCAGCCACGCGAGACAAAGTCGAACTCCGCCCGCGCATCGTCGGTAGCGAGGCGAGCACGCTGGCGGGACAAGACCTCCTGACGCTTGGAGGGCAGGTACTGGGCCAGATGATAGGCCGCCCTCATCCAGTCGTTGACCGTCAGGAGTGGATTGTCGCCCTGCTGCCACTCCACCAACATCGAGTCAAGGACAGCCTCGGACTGTGCCGACGTGGAGAGATAGCGCAACGAACTGGTACGGACGCCACGCAGGGAGTGGTGGCGGGAAAGATCAAGGAGCTTGCACTCCCCCACCCCACGGTCGGAGGCATAGGGAAGGACCGACGTGGCATAGCCGACGAGCGACGTAGCTACCAAGGGATTGTCCTCCCGCTCCACGGCTCGCAACATCGTCTGGACAAGACTATCGGCAGCTATCCGCCCATGGAGATAGTTTTCATAGAGCGTCATGGCCGCACGGAAACGATCCACCTCGCTCATGCCTCCCTGAGAAAGACGCTGCTGGAGACTGGCGATCTGGGGCACAGCGAGCAGTTGGATGCCATAAGCCTCGAGCGCGATACCCGCCTGCTTCACCCATTGGCGGTCGAAGTCGGCAATGCCCGCCTGGGGAGCCTCCTTGCCCAAGATGTCGATGAGGTCGTCCCATGTGGCGTTGCCATAGCTGAAGCGGGACAGATACTCACGCAAGCCGCGCTGCAAAGCCTCTGCTCCCATGCGCTCTTCGAGTTGCTGTATCATGATGGGAGCTTTGTGGTAGATGATATGGCCGTAGAGCAGGCCGGCATTCTTCAGATTGTCGAGCTGCTGCTGGATGGGGTGCGTGCCCTCCGTGCGGTCGATGGAAAGGGCAAGGGGGTAGTGGTCCTTGAGGAAATTGAGCTCGTGGTTGACATGTGGAAACTGGTCGGCAGCCATCTTCGAGGCCATGAAGTTGGCGAAGACCTCCTTTGTCCACACATCGTCAAACCAGCGCATCGTCACCAGATCGCCAAACCACATGTGGGCCGTCTCGTGAGAGATGAGCTGGAAGCGACGCAACTCGTCGTCCTCGGTCGGCTGGGCACCCAGGAAGATGGTACGGGCGTTGAACTGTATCGCCCCAGGATGCTCCATGCCACCAAACTGATAGCCAGGGAGAACGACAAAGTCGTATTTGGAGAAGGGATAGGCAATGCCGGTATAGTTCTCCAGCCAGCGGATAGACCATGCGGCCTCAGCAAAGCACTTGTCGAGTTGCTTCACCTTCTCGGGATCGGTCTCTCGATAGAGTGCGTTCATTGTCCGGCCGTCGATGGTGGCCGTTTTGCGCTGAAACTTACCCGCGGCAAAGGAGAAAAGGTAGGTGGGGATAGGATGCTTGGGATCGGCACTCGTGACATAGTCCCACCCCTCGGGGAGGGTGAGCTGGAGCGAGAAAAGAGCCTTGAGGTCGGGCTGGTCGAAACAGGGGAAGACGCTACGCGCATTGGCTGGGACAAAGAGCGTATAGAGATAGTCGTCATGGCGGTTGAGGGAGGCGTCGCTACTCGCAAACTCCAGTTCAACACGGTTGGCACCCTTGCGAAGCAGACGTTTCGGGATGACAATATGCTCCTGCTCCACCCGCGCCTTCGGGAAGCTAAGCCCATTGACGGAAGGCTGCCCCGTGAGCGATCCTGTGAAGTCGAGGACGAGGTCGCCCTTGCCGGCCCAATGGAAAAGGACCGTAGCCTTGCCGGCCACCCTCTGTGCTCGCTCGGCAGGGATGTGGAGGCGAAGCAGATAACTGACATTCGTGATTTCGCGACTGCGCTGCTGGGCAAGCGCATGGGGGACGCCGTCGTCGATGGCCCACGAAGCCAAGGTCGTGAGCAACAGGGTGAAAAGGGATACGATTTTTTTCATGCCACAAATTTACGAAAGATTCCTTGTTAAGATTCAATAATAGGCAAAATGCTTGGTTAAATTACTTTAAATGGATGCAACAACTGGCGGTTTTCATCGTCTTAGTCATAACTTTGCATAAGTTAGGCTGCACTCGGCAATTTGAGAGTGAGACTCTCATCGCGCTCGTTTGCACTAACTTTGCAAAAGTTAGGCTGCACTCGGCAATTTGAGAGCAAGACTCTCATCACGCCCCGCCGCCATCTTCGTCAGAGAGCATCTATTATTAAGAACAAATACAAAAGACAATAAGAATTATGAAGAAGAGAACTTTATTTTCTGCCCTGGCCATCGGTTGCCTCGTGCTGTCGGGTTGTGCCAGCAAGAAGGATTTGGAGAACTGTCAGAACGAGAATCGTCAACTGACGAGTGAGTATCAGAGTGCGAAGGAGACCATCGCGGCCAACAACGCACGCATCAAGAGCTTGGAGGACCAGCTCGCACAGGCCAAAGCAAGTGCGGCTGCTCTGCAGGGAAGTCTTGACCGAAGCCTCAACAACGCGGACAAGAACAACGTGAACATCTCGAAGCTCGTCGATCAGATCAACGAGTCTAACCAATACATCCGCCACCTAGTGGAGGTGAAGACGAAGAGCGACTCGCTCAACATGGTGCTGACCAACAACCTGACGCGCTCGCTGTCTCGCGAGGAGCTGAAGGAGGTCGATGTGCAGGTGCTCAAGGGTGTGGTCTATATCTCGCTGGCTGACAACATGCTCTACAAGAGCGGTAGCTACGAGGTGAACGAGCGCGCCGAGCAGACGCTGAGCAAGATCGCCAAGATCATCATGGACTACAGAGACTATGACGTGCTGATCGAGGGTAATACGGACAACGTGCCCATCAACACGGCCAACGAGAAGATGCGCAACATCCGCAACAACTGGGACCTCTCGGCCTTGCGTGCCACGAGTGTAGCCCTCTACCTGCAGGAGCATTTCGGTGTTGATCCGAAGCGTCTCACGGCTGGTGGACGTGGTGAGTGGAACCCGCTTGCTGGCAACGACACGGAGCTGGGCAAGCAGCGCAACCGCCGCACGCAGATCATCATCACGCCGAAGCTCGACCAGTTTATGGACCTCATCGACAAGGCTCCGGAGGAGTAAGCAACTTGTCGGCAAGTCGATCGTCGATTTGCAATATAGTATAAGGAAATCCCCACCTGCAGGCTCTGCCAAGCAGGTGGGGATTTTTTCGTATGGGTATGGGAACAACTGGCAATACTGCCTTAAGCGATTAGGCGTCCTTGATCCAGCCCACAACAAGGGCACCAATGACCAAGGCGACGCCCGCCACTATCATCATGTGGGCCTGGACGGAACCCACGAGGGCAAGGATGACACCACCAAGGGCGGCAGCAATAATCTGGGGCACGCAGATCGTGCCATTGAAGAGGCCGAGGTAGGCCCCCATGTGGCCGTAGCCCTGGAGGGCATTGGTGACAAAGGTGAAGGGCATGGCGAGCATGGCGGCCCAGGCACAACCAATCAGGAGGAAAGGCACGAACATCAGGTACTTGTCCATCACGAAGGCGGCCATCACGAAGCCCACGCCTCCCAGCAGCAGACTCAGACTATAGGCCAGTTTGCGACGACGAATCTGCGGCAGCACCATGGCCCATATCACCGAACCGATCGCCTGAACGGCAAAGAGCATTCCCACCCAGTTGCCTGCCTCCTGGTAGCCCGAGGTGGCGGTAGCATCGGCAGAGAACATATCGACGCCCCAGCAGTTGGCCGCTACCGTGCCGTTGGTGTAGGTCCACATATACATAAAGGCAAACCAGCAGAAGAACTGCACGAGGCCGACCTTCCAGAACGTGGCGGGCGCATGACGCAGGAGCGTCAGCCAGTCGCCCTTACCCGCTTCTTTCTGCTCCACGGAACTATTGGTGCCGTTGTACTCAGCATACTCTGCGGGTGTCCACTCCTTGACCCTCGCGGTAGTATAGATGACGCAGAGAATCAGGATGGCCGCACCAATATAGAACGACCAGATCACAGAATCGGGGACGACACCCGAGGGCGCGGTATTGGCAATGCCCAAGGCGGTGAAGAAGAACGGGAAGACATAGCCGACGAGTGATCCCGCATTGCAAAGAAAACTCTGTATGCTATAGGCCAGGGCCTTCTGCTTCTCGTTGACCATGTCGCCGACGAGCATCTTAAACGGCTGCATGGCCATATTGATGCTCGTGTCGAGAAACATCAACGTGACGAGGCCGAAGACCATGGCTGCGGAGACCGCCATGCCGAAGCTGCCCGCATTGGGGAGGAGACACATGACGAGTACCGCCACGGCCGCGCCGACAAAGAGATAGGGGATGCGACGGCCAAAGCGCGTCCAGGTGCGGTCGCTGCAAGATCCGACGATAGGCTGGACAAGGATGCCCATCAGGGGCGGGAGGATCCAGAAATAGCTCAGCGAGTGGGGATCGGCACCAAGCGTGGCAAAAATACGCGCGATATTCGCGCTCTGCAGGGCGTAGGCTATCTGTACGCCAAAGAATCCGAAGCTGAGATCCCACAGCTTCCGAAAACTCAAATCGGGTTTCTGTTTCATGTATGTTTCAGTTATTGTTGTCGGTTGTTGTTGTCTTTTGGCAGGGGCGGACCGGCTATCGTGTCGTGCCTCTCAGGACGAGACGGGTACGAATGACACGTCGCTCGACCTTGTCCTTGGGAATAGTGCCCTCCACCTGTCCTATGAGGATGCGGGCAGCCTCCTCGCCCACGGACCGGCCTCGCTGCTCGACGGTCGTGAGCATCGGATCGCAGGCGATGGCACGCTCGCCATTGGTGAACCCGCAGATCGACAGGTCCTCGGGCACACGGTAGCCCATCCGCTTGGCCGTATAGAGGATGCCGATGGCCGTATCGTCGTTGGTGGCGAAGAACGCGTCGGGTATCTGCTCGCGGGAGAGGACGTCGGGGGTGATACACTCCGCCTGTTCGCGGTTGTCGCACATGAACAACAGGTCGTCGCCAGCCGGCAAGCCGTTGCGCACCAAGGCGTCATGCCACCCGTTATAGCGATTTTTGGAAATCTCCAGGTTCATCGGCGAACTATAGTAGGCGATGCGACGACAGCCCGTCTTGATCAGATGGCTAACGGCAGTAAACGCCCCCATGTAGTCGTCTACCACCACGCGCGACGCGTCCACGCCCGTACAGATACGGTCGTAGAAGACCATGGGGATGCCATGGCTCATGAGTTCCGTGAAGTGGTCATAGCGCTTCGTGTCCTTGGCCTGGGAGATAATGATGCCGCAGACGCGGTTCTCATAGAAGGACTGGCAGATCTCTACCTCGCGGTCGTAGCGCTCGTTGCTCGTGGCGACCAGGATGCGGTAGCCCCGTTCCCAGGCCGCCTCCTCGATACCCGTGAGAACGGAGGCGAAATAGTAGTGGACAAACTCGGGGATGATGACTCCGATGAGCTTGGGCGCCTCCGTGCGGCTCTTGCGCAGCGACTCTGCCAACGGATTGGGAGAGAAATGATGTTCGCGCGCAAACCTTTGGATGGCCTCTCGCTTCTCAGGACTGATGCGAGGATTATCCTTCAACGCACGGGAAATGGTCGATACTGAGACTCCTAAGGCCTCGGCCATATCCTTCATCGTCAGTATGGGCTGATCTTTCATGTTTTGAGTGTAATGGCGGACTATTGTCTGTTTTTATGTTGCAAAAATACGATTATACTATCATTTATTGATTTCTATCAAGGATATAACTTGACGATCGTCAATGCAAACCTTTGCACAATATAACAAACGATTTTTCGTAAAAAAATAGTATTTGATAACACTCAAAAAACTAATTTTGCATGCAGAAATCCCCCACGGAGGGCATGTAGGAAATCCCCACGGAGGGTATGAAGGTCATTTTTAAAGGCAATCATTACATTTATAAATAACTAACAAAAAAGCAAAAAGATGAAGCAGGTTAAACCCAAATTCCCTGCGAGAATGCTGGCCCTAGCAGCGGGCTTAGCTCTCTCAGTAGGTGCTTTCGCCCAAAGTACGGTGAAAGGCTCCGTGAAAGATGCTTCCGGCGAGCCGATTATCGGCGCGAGCGTGCTGATCAACGGAACGAGCAATGGTACCGTGACCGACTTGGACGGTAACTTCTCGCTCAGCGTGCAACCCGGACAGACCTTGACCATCTCCTACATCGGCTACAAGAAGCAGCAAGTGACGGCACAGGACAACATGGTCATCACCATGCAGGATGACGCGGCCCAGTCGCTCAGCGAGGTGGTCGTCATCGGCTACGGCGTGGTCAAGAAGAAGGACCTGACTGGATCTGTCGCCGCCTTGAAACCAGACGGCAAGAACAAGGGTGTTGTGGTCAACGCCCAGGACTTGCTCGTGGGTAAGGTGGCCGGTGTGGCTATCACCAGCGAGGGTGGTACGCCGGGTGCCAAGTCCAACATCCGCATCCGTGGCGGCTCGTCCCTCAACGCCAGCAACGATCCGTTGATCGTCATCGACAACGTGCCTATCGACAACAATGGTGTGAAAGGTGTGGCCAACATCCTCTCGGCCATCAACCCGCAGGACATCGAGTCCTTCAACGTGCTGAAAGACGCTTCTGCCACCGCCATCTACGGTAGCCGCGGTTCCAATGGTGTCATCATCATCACGACAAAGAAGGGCCACGCGGGAGACGTGAAAGTATCGTACAACGGTAGCGTGACGCTCGGCTGGAAGAAGAAGACCATCGACGTGCTCGACGCAGCCGGATTCCGCGACCTCATCCGCAGCAAGTGGGGCGAGGACAGCGACCCCTACCGTGCCCTGGGTACGGCAGACACCGACTGGCAGGACCTGATCTATCAGACGTCCATCAGCCATGACCACAACCTGACGGTCAGCGGCGCAGTAGGCCAGGCTCTCCCCTATCGTGTGAGCGCAGGCTTCACCGACGAGCAGGGTATCCTGAAGACCTCACGCTTCCAGCGTGCTACGGCTTCTGTCACCCTCACCCCGTCGCTCCTCAACAACCACCTCAACATCACGCTCAATGCCAAGGGCATGTACGCCAAGAACCGCTATGCCGACGGATCGGCCGTGGGCGCGGCAGTCAATATGGACCCGACCCAGAGCCCGTATGGCTACACCTCCGAGTATCACAGAAAATTCTTGGGAGACAACCTCAACCAGACGCTGAACAACTTCCACGGCTACTTCGCCTGGCCGAAGTCGGGCAACTATAGCGACCCCAACTGGATGTACACCTACAACGAGCTGGCTACGTGCAACCCGCTCTCCGTGCTCAACGAGAAGAACGACGTCGCACATAGCCGCGAGTTTATCGGCAGCGCAGACTTCGACTACAAGGTACACGGATTTGAGGATCTCCGCCTCCACGCCACGCTGGGTGCCGATATCGCAAGCGGTAAGCAGAATACAGACATCTCGCCGGCCTACCAGAGCAACAACGACAGCTACTACGGCAGCCATGGATGGGAGCGCATCGTGAAGCGCAACCTCTCGCTCTCGGCCTACGCCCAGTACTACCACGACTTCAACGACGCTCACCAGCACCACATCGACATCATGGGTGGTTATGAGTATCAGCGCTTCTATCGTGGCACGGACAACAACTACTGGGGCATCTATGGCGCGGGCAACACCAAGACCGGCACCTATGTTGATCACTATGGAAAGCCGCTCGTCGATGCCAACGGCAACGAGATCACGGGATCGCTGGCCGGACAGATTTACAATCCGTCGATGAAGGCCTATAAGACAGAGAACTACCTTGTCTCCTTCTTCGGTCGTGCCAACTGGAGCTTCATGGACCGCTACTATCTCACGGCAACCGTTCGTGACGACGGATCCTCACGCTTCAAGGAGCACTGGGCATGGTTCCCGTCATTTGCCTTCGCTTGGAAGGCCAGCGAGGAGAACAAGCTCAAGGAGATCTCTTGGCTCTCTGACCTGAAGCTCCGCCTCGGATGGGGTATGACGGGTCAGCAGGACGTGAACAACGACTATGCCTGGATCCCGACCTATACGCGCAACCAGGGCACGGGTGCCTACTACCCCGCTGACGGCGACGGTACGCTCAATCGTCCGGACAACTATACGCCTGACCTGAAGTGGGAGACCACGACCACGTACAACATCGGTTTGGACTGGGGTATCCTTGACCAGCGCCTCACGGGTACGGTCGACTGGTATTACCGCAAGACCACCGACCTGCTCAACTACGCTCCGACACAGGCTCTCTCAGCCTTCCGCAACCAGGCTTGGCAGAACATCGGTACGCTCAGCAACACGGGTGTGGAGGTGACGTTGTCTTGGAAGGCCATCCAGACGAAAGACTGGTACTGGACCATCGACTACAACTTCACTTACAACAGAAACCGCATCGACAACCTCACGGGTGCCAGCTCAGACGGTCTCCCCGTGCCTAACACGAGTATCGTGATTGGTACGGACAAGTACCTGGAGTATAACGCTGTGGGCAATCCCGCCAACTCCTTCTGGGTCTATCAGCAGGCCTACGACAAGAACGGCAAGGCTATCGAGGGTGCGATGGTCGATCGCAATGGCGATGGCAAGATCTCCAATGAGGACCGCTACTTCTACAAGTCGCCGACGCCTCCCGTCACGATGGGTCTGTCCTCACGCCTGGAGTACAAGAACTGGGACCTCGGCTTCACCCTGCGTGCCAACATTGGCAACTATGTGTTTGACAACATCAGCCAAGGCTTCAAGAATGTCAGCCCGAACGCCCTCTGGGCTTCCAGCAACTTCATGTGCAACAAGACCGCACAGGCCGTTGCCGACGACTGGCAGACCGACGATGTCACCTCCAACCTCACCGACCGTTGGATCCACAACGCCTCGTTCCTGAAGTTGGACAACATCACCTTGGGCTATAGCTTCGCCAGCCTCTTCAAGACCAGCGGATGGCATGGTCTCTCAGGCCGCGCCTATGCCACGGCTTCCAATGTGTTCACCATCACCAACTACGACGGCATCGACCCGGAGGTGTTCAACGGTTTCGACTACAACCTCTATCCGCGTCCGTTCTCCGTCATTGTTGGTCTGAACCTCAACTTCTAAACCCTCATCAGCGATAATAACATCATGAACAAGAATATAAAGAACCTACTTTCTGCAGCAGCCGTCTCCCTCTCGCTTCTGGGAATGGCTTCCTGCACGGGCGACCTGGACGTCAAGCCCATCGACCCGAACATGAACACGCAGGTCAACCCGACGGCACTCTTCAACAAGTGCTACGCCAACTTGGCCATGTCCGGCAATAGCACGGGCGACGACCAATGCGACATCGACGGTCTCGATGGCGGTACCGCAGGCTTCATCCGCCAGCTTTGGAATTCCAACGAGCTGACCACCGACGAGGCCATCTGCCACTGGAGCGACGCCGGCATCCGCGAGTTCTGCTACAATACATACGACGACAGCCACCCGATGCTCAACGGCCTTTTCGCTCGTCTGACCACGGGTATCTCCTACTGCAACCAGTACATCAACGAGTGTGGCGACAAGGACGCCACCAAAACGGCCGAGGTACGCTTCCTCCGCGCCCTGGAGTACTACTTCCTGATGGACGCCTTCGGCAACGTGCCGTTTGCCACGACGCTCGAAAAGCCCGTGCGCTACACTCGTGCCGAGATGTACGCCTGGCTGGAGAAGGAGTTGCTGGAGACAGAGCCGCAGATGAGCGAGGCCAAGTCGAAGACCTCCAGCGACGCCGGCTACTACCGTGCCGACAAGGCTGCGGTATGGATGCTGCTCTCCCGCCTCTACCTCAACGCCGAGGTCTATACGGGAACTCCGCAATGGCAGAAGGCTGCCGACTACGCCCAGCGCGTGATGAAGTCTGACTACCACCTCAACCTCACGGGTGTGGGCAAGTGGAGCGCCTACCAGATGCTCTTCATGGGCGACAATGGCGAGACGAGCGCAGCCCGCGAGGGTGTGTTCCGCATCGGCCAGGATGGCGTGACGACCACGTCGTGGGCAGGCACGCTCTTCCTGATGGCTGGCGCCTATGATGGCGACATGCATGCCGACGTGACAGGCACCTACCCGCAGGCCACCAACGGCACGGGCCAGGCCTGGGGCGGCAACCGCGCACGCACGGACTTGATCAATAAGTTCTTCCCCAATGGCGACGCACCCAACGTCAGCTGCACGGAGATGCCTGCTGCCGCCAACGACGACCGCGCCATCTTCGACGGCAAGGATCGTACGCTCGACAATGGCGATGGCTATCTGAGCAGCTTCAAGGCTGGCTTTGCCGTGGCTAAGTGGAACAACTTCAAGACCGACAACTCGGTAGGCAAGAACGACAACTACCCCGACACCGACTTCTTCCTCTTCCGTGTAGCCGAGGCCTACCTAACCTATGCCGAGGCCACGGCCCGTCTCAATGGCGGCACCACGACGAAGGAAGGCACGGATGCTGTCAACGCCCTTCGCGATCGTGCACATGCCGTGAAGCGCTCAGCCTACTCTCTGAGCGACCTCTGCGACGAGTGGAGCCGCGAGTTCTACTATGAGGGTCTCCGCCGCCCGACGCTCATCCGCTTCGGACGCTTTGGTGGCAACAACAACTACAACTGGAGCTACAAGGGTGGTGCCAAGGCGGGCCGCAACTTTGATGCATACCGCAACATCTTCGCCATCCCGGCAGCCCAGGTGAAAGGCGCCATCACGCAGAACCCTGGTTACTAATAGATCATCAACCGCACAGGGCGGACCGACTTCCAAGAAGCCACGCCCGCTCTGTGCAACAAAACAAAGCAATCAACGATGAAAAATATAATCAAATCAACCGCGTTGCTGCTCTGCTCCCTCGCATTCCTCACGGCCTGCGACGACGACAGGGACAACAACCCCACGATACAGACGCCGACGACTTTCGTCCTCAATACCCCGTCCTACGCCCAGGCCAATGTAGATCTGGCCACCTCGGAGTCGCTCGCCTTCAGCTGGTCGCAGCCCGACTACGGCTTCCCCGCCCTGGCTAGCTATCAGATCCAGGTTTCGCCCACCAACCGATGGACGAAGGATATCCAGGCTGGCGAGAAGGATGCCACCGACCAGGCTGTCGGCGACTACAAGACCTTCGACACGGAGTTTTCTCTCGTCAAGGGTAGCGTAGCTGCCAACGAGATGGCAAAGGCCCTGCAGGAGATTGTCCGCTATGAGCCCAACAACGTGCCCGCATCCCAGGATGTATATGTACGCGTGCGTGCTGCCTATGCTGGCGACACGATCTATTCCAACGCAGTCCAGATCAAGGTGCTGCCCTACTATATGAAGCTGAAGGATGCCGCCATCGACGTGTGGTATCTCATTGGTGGCTGCATTGGTGATGGTGCCTGGACCAACGACAAGGGTGCTGTCGGCACCTCTGTCATGCCGCTCTACACAGAGGAGGGACAGGAGTATAACAAGACCACGGGTGTCGGCACGCTGACCTACACGGGCTACTTCCCCGCAGGTGCCGAGTTTAAGATCATCCACACCATCGGCGACAACTGGGCCAACACGATCGACGTGATCTGCGCAGGCCTCGTCTTCCGCGATGGCGGCGACGACCCAGGCAACATCTCCGTGAGCGAGTCGGGCTACTACAAGATCACACTCGACCCCGTGAAGCGTACCTGCACCATGGAGAAGGTGGCCAACCAGACGCCGAAGACCTTTGCCTCAATGTTCATCAGCGGCGCATTCAACGACTGGGCCACCACCACGTCCATGCATCCCGTCAACACCTTTGATGGTGCGGTCAACCATGACTGGTACTTCGACCTCGACGCTACAAGCGGAAGCACGGAGGCTAAGTTCCTGGCCGATCCCGACTGGACGAACAACTGGGGTGGCAACGGCTTCCCCTATGGCTACGCCACGTCTGAGGGTGGCAACATCCCCGTGAAGCCGGGCAAGTATCGCGTGCTGTTCAACGACATCACGGGTCAGTACCACTTCATCGAGACGGAAGAGTAATCTTTTATAAAGAAGATGGTGGGGAGGGTCTCCCCCCGAGATGCTCCCCACCCATAACCGAAAGAAGACAGAACAATGAAAAAGAGCATATTGATATTCGGATTCGCCCTGGCGCTCGCCTCCTGCGCTTCCGATAGCTATGAGGACTGGAGCGATCCGCAGCATAGCGACCCCGAGGCATCCAAAGACGTGAAACTGGCCATCGGCAACGCGCCTGCCATCAATTTCGGCACGCTCACGGCCGACAGCGTCCAGCTGTTTGTCCCCAAGGTGACGACCACCAACACGACCGCCAGCAGCTACTATACCGTGGCTGTCAACGACGGCGAGAAGGCCAACTCCATCACCTTGCAAGCCAACGAGCAGGGACTCGTCGCCACGACCGAGTTTAAGACGGCCATCGAGACCCTCTATGGCAAGCGCCCCTGCGACCGTAGCGTAGCCCTCGACGTGCGTGGCTTTGCTGCCACCCCTGATGGCGTGACCATCCTCAACACGGGATCGGCTACCGTCAACGTGACCATCGTGGCCCCGTTTATCGACGAGGCATACTATCTGGTCGGCGACATGTTCACGGATGGCTGGTCCAAGGAGGGCGCTCAGGCCTTCACCCATCTGGGAGACGGCAACGTCTATGACAACCCCGAGTTCCAGATCGTCTTCAAGACCACGAGCGACAACCAGTACTGGAAGATCATCCCGAAGACCAACTACGAGGGCGACTTCTGGGCCGAGGGCGAGAAGGGCGTCGTGGGTGTCGTGACGGATGGCGACGTAGCAGCCGAGGGCAACCTGACGACCAATCAGCCCAAGGCGGGCAAGATCGAGAAGGCTGGCTACCATCGCATGACCATCAACATGATGAACTATAGCTACAAGATCGAGGATCTCAACTTTGCCGAGTATATCTATGAGATCGGCAACGAGAGCAGCTGGGCAACATCCAACCCACTCTGGGGCGGCAACTTCGACGGCAAGTACCAGGGCTACTACTACCTCGATGGCGAGTTCAAGTTCAAGCCCAATGCCGACAACTGGGATAACGACTGGGGTCAGGAGCCTAATGGCGAGGCCGGCCGACTGGTGCAGGATGGCGAAGAAAACATCAAGACTGGTGCTGGCTTCTACCAGATCAACGTCGATCTCTCGGCCATGAGCTATAGCCTGGAGAAAGTGAACTACATCTCCATCATCGGCGACTTCAACGACTGGGCTGGCGATGTCGATCTCACCTACAACAAGGAGAGTGGCGCATGGGAGGCCAACAACGTGAAGATAGGCAAGACCGGCACTCTGAAGTTCCGTATGAATCACGATTGGGACATCTCTTGGGGTGGCGCCAATGGCGACGGCAACAACTTCCAAAACCTCACCCAGAACAATGGCACCAACCTCAATGTCGAGGCTGGCACCTACGACTTCAAGCTCTACATCTCCTGCGAGGGCAAGAACCATGTCGTGATTACCAAGAAGTGACCTGCTTTTTCATATTGCAAAGGTTCATCATGGACCAACTTCAAGAAAGGAGTCTCCCGCGTGGGGGCTCCTTTTTTCGTGCCGGTTTCTTTTCCCATGGGTTGCTACCCTATGTCTTCATGTAGCAATCATGGGATATCGAGAAGACGTAGCGCAACCGATTGCCCAATCAAAAGGCGATCGAACGAGAGCAGGACGTGCAGGATTGGACGGTAATGCTTATTTTTGCAGAAGCATAAACAAGAGCAGAAACAGAAACAGAAGCAATAACAGAAGCATAGGCTTAGGCTTAGGCAAAAACAATAGACAATCACCATCAAAACAACGATCGATATGAAGAAGAACAAGATGAAGAAGATACTCACGGCAGCATTTTGTGCGGCCATGGCGTCGCCGGCCCTTGCACAAGGGTGGCCGACGGGCTATGAGGGTGTGATGCTACAAGGCTTCTACTGGGACTCCTATAGCGACAGCCAATGGAAGAACCTGGAGAAGCAAGCCCCGGAACTGGGGTCGTATTTTTCCCTGCTATGGGTGCCCCAGAGCGGAAAGTGTCTGGAGGAGCACAACGTGATGGGCTACACCCCCTATTACTACTTCGATCAGAACTCCAGTTTTGGTAGCGAGGCGGAACTCCGTTCGATGATCAGAGCCATGCGCCAAAACGGGGTGGGCGTCCTGGCCGACGTGGTGGTCAACCACCACAACACGAACGGTTGGTTCTCCTTCCCCAAGGAGGAGTATCGGGGCACGACCTACCAACTCCAGTCATCCGACATCACGTCCGACGACGACCAAGGAAAAACGGCAGCCGAAGCACAAAGGCAGGGCATCTCGCTCGGCAGCCACAAGGACGAGGGCGAAGACTGGGATGGCATGCGCGACCTCGACCACCAAAGTCCCAACGTGCAACGGGTGATCAAGGCCTACGTGCAGTACCTCGTGGAGGACCTCGGCTATAGCGGTTTTCGCTACGACATGGTGAAGGGCTTTGGCGGGTCGCACGTGGCCGACTACAACCGCGCGGCCAACGTGGCCTATTCCGTAGGCGAATTTTTCGACGGCAACGTCGCGAAGGTGAAGGCATGGATAGACAGTACGGAGAAGCAGAGCGCGGCCTTCGACTTCCCCTTCCGCTATACGGTACGCGACGCCATCAATGGTGGCGACTGGTCGAAGCTGGCCAATACGAAGACCTTGGTGGGCGACGAGGCCTACCGACGCTATGCCGTGACGTTTGTGGAGAACCACGATACACAATACCGTAGCGCCAGCGAGCAGAACGACCCGATACGAAAGGACACGCTCGCGGCCAACGCCTATCTCCTCGCCATGCCGGGCACGCCCTGCGTCTTTCTCCCCCATTGGCAGGCCTACACCCGCGAGATCAAGTCCATGATCGACGCGCGCCATCTGGCGGGCGTGACGAGCACGAGCACCTTCGCCAGCTACCGCAGCTCGGCAGCCTACTATGGCGTGACAACCCAGGGCACACGCGGAAAACTGCTGGCCGTGGTGGGAAGCGGCATGGCCGATCCCGATGAGTCGTTCTATGTGAAGGTGCTGAGCGGCCACCACTACGCCTACTACCTCTCGCCCGAGGTGGAGAGCGCCTGGACGGACCTGCCCTCAGGAAGCTATCATGACGGGGCCCAGAAGGTGCGCCTCACGGCCGTATCGGCCTCTAAGGACGCCCAGCTCGTCTATACCCTCGACGGTAGCGAGCCGACGCCACAGAGCGCCAAGGCACAGAGTGGCACGAGCCTTACGATACCTACGGGCAAGACGACCCTGAAGGTGGGCCTCCTGGTCGATGGCAAGGTGCGGGGTGTCATCACGCGCCAGTATGAGATAGGCGAGTTCCAACCCTACGACATCACGGTCTATGTCAATGGCGATGCCGTGGCATGGACCAGCTACATCAACTTCCACTCCTGGGGCGGACCCCACACGACAACCGACTGGCCGGGCGACCACGTCACGACCACCCAGACCGTGGGCGGCAAGAAATGGTTCTGCAAGAGCTACACGATGACCACGCCCGAAGACAACATCAATTTCGTATTCAGTATCGGCACGGCAGACAATGCCGGCCAGCAGCAGACCGTGGACATCAACAACATCCGGCACGACGCCTTTTTCGAGGTGACGGGCGAGAAGAGCGGCGGCAAATATCTGGTCAAGGACGTGACGACGACCATGGGCGTCGAGGACGTGGCGACCGACCGCCCCACCCTCTCCGACGACCACTACTACACGCTCTCGGGCCAGCGCGTGACGCCACCCCTTAGACGGGGCATCTATCTCCACAAGGGCAAAAAGATCATGGTGAAGTAACAGTAGAAAGTCATCCGAATAAAAAGCGCCAAGGTTGTTTTCAGTAGAAGCAAACAACCTCGGCGCTTTTCGTGTAAGGAAATCTCTAAAGAAACATGCGGGACATCGAGAGAGCAGGACGACGAGAGAGCTGGAATTCAAGAGAGCGAGACTTCTACAGAGCAGGACTTCGAAAGAAGGCGACGTCAATAGAGCAGGACGAGGCCCGCGAAGGCAGCAAAGCAGATCATGCGGATGGGGTTGATCTTCATCCACATCGTACCAATAAAGGTGGCGAAGAAGAGGAAGAGGCTCACGCCAAACTGCCAGGGATTGATATCGGGCGAGGAGAAGTTTTCCACATCACAAAGCAGGAGCGTGGCGGCAGCCAGGAGGCCGACGACGGCCGGGCGAAGGCCCATGAAGACGCTCTGGACGGCTGGGGTACGCATATACTTCATAAACATGCGGCTGATGAGGACCATCAGGATGAAACTCGGCAGAACGAGGGCAAAGGTGGCCGTGACGCTACCGAGCACGGCCATCATCCCTTCGAAGCCCGCGTTGTGGGCCGCGGCATAGCCACAGTAGGTGGCCGAGTTGATGCCGATAGGGCCTGGCGTCATCTGGGAGATGGCGACGATATTGGTAAACTCCGAGGAGGAGAGCCAATGGTGCTTCACGACCGTCTCGGCCTGGATGAGCGAGAGCATGCCGTAGCCGCCACCAAATCCGAAGAGACCTATGATGAAAAACGTGAGGAAGAGTTGTAAGAAGATCATAATTCAACGATTTTTCCGTGAGCTTTTTTATTCCGTGGGCTTGACATAGCGTCCATAGACATAGCCACCCAGGCCGGCCAGCAGGATGATCATGACGGGATTGACGCCCAGTTTCCATATCAGCAGGGCCGAGATGAGCGGTATCCAGCAGTTGGCCAACCCGATCCGCGCCCGCTTGGCGAGGTTGAAGGTCGGGACGGCTATCAGGGCCACCACGGCCGGACGGATGCCTCGGAACATAGCTGCGATCCATCCCACCTCCATGAAGCGATGGAAGAACATGGCGATGAGCAGAATGATGAGAAACGAGGGCAGGGCCGTGCCGAGGGCCGTGCAGAACGCGCCCCGTATCTTGCGTAGCTTGTAGCCGATGAAGACGCTGATGTTGATGGCGAAGACGCCCGGACAGCTCTGCGCGATGGCGATGAGGTCGAGAAACTCCTCTTTCCCGATCCATTTGCGCTTCTCCACCACCTCCGCCTCGATGATTGGGATCATCGCATAGCCACCCCCGAGGGTGAAGGCGCCAATCTTGAAGAATGTCTTGAAACTCTCCCAATAAAATTTCATACTCTCTTGTTAGATGTATAGATAATCACTTGTCAGATCAATTGATATCCGCTCGTTAGAAGAATTGATATCGCTTGCTAGAAGAACTGATATTCCCTTGTCAGATCAATTGATAACCTCTTGTTAAAGAATTGATTAGTCCAACCCGCCCCCGAGAGGGCCGATTGGACTAACCACATATATTTTGCCAGAAGATGGAGGTGACGGCACGCAGGGCCGCCTCGCCATCCTACTTCTTCTTAGCCTCCTCTACCCACTTGCGTGCGTTGACGAAGGCCTCGATCCAAGGCGTGACCTCGTCGGCACGACGATGGCGCGGATACCAGCCCTGCTGCCACGGGAAGATGGCACGCTCCAGGTGAGGCATCATGGCCAGGTGGCGACCGTCGGCCGAGCAGATGCCCGCCACGTTGTAGTCGGATCCGTTGGGGTTGCCAGGATACTGAGCGTAGTTGTATTTTGCCACGATATGGTAGCGGTCCTCGGGCTCGGGGAGATAGAAGCGTCCCTCTCCGTGGGCCACCCAGATGCCCAGTTTGTTGCCGCTGAGCGAGTGGAACATGACGCTATCGTTCTCGGGGATCGTGACCGAGAGGAAGGCGCTCTCAAACTTCTTCGAGTTGTTGTGGCAGAGATGGGTCTGGTGCTCATGCTCCGGATTGATGAGGTTGAGCTCCGCCATCAACTGGCAACCATTGCAAATGCCCAGCGAGAGCGTATCCTCGCGCGCATAGAAGCGGTCGAGCGCCTCCTTGGCCTTGGGATTGTAGAGGAAGGCACCCGCCCATCCCTTGGCCGATCCCAGGACGTCGGAGTTGGAGAATCCGCCACAGAAGACGATCATGTTGACCTCCTCCAGGGTCTCGCGACCACTAATGAGGTCGGTCATCATCACGTCCTTCACCTCGAAGCCTGCGAGGTAGAGGGCGTAGGCCATCTCGCGCTCGCCATTGGTGCCCTTCTCACGGATGATAGCCGCCTTGGGCGCAGCCTGACGGTCGGCATCGGTCGTGGTCTGCCAGCGGTCGGCATTGAGGCCATACTGGGCGAGCGTTCCCGTGAAGTCGGGGTTGAACTGCATCTCCACGGGCTGCTTCTTGTAGTTGGTGTAGCGCTTCTTCGCCATGCCGTTGAAGCTCTGGTCGCGGTCGAGGAGATAGGAGGTCTCGTACCAGACGTCGCGCAGGCCGTCGATATCCAGTTCCTGCTTGAAGGTGCCATCGCTAAGGCTCAGCACGCGACGCTCGGGCGTGGGCTGGGCGATGCGGGCATAGCCCACGCAGCACTCCTCCAGGAAGTCGCGCACCTCGTCGGCATGCTCGTCGCTCACCTGGATGACGACACCCGGGTTCTCGGCGAAAAGCTTGCGCACCACGTCGTCGCCCTTGATGTCGTGGAGGTTGACGCGGAGACCGCCCTCCACATTGGCAAACGTCATCTCCAGCAAGGTGGTGATCAGACCACCAGCCGAGATATCGTGGCCTGCGAGGATCCAGCCGCGGTTGATGAGCTCCTGCACGGCCTCGAAGCATTGGCAGAAGTACTGCGGGTTCTTGACCGTCGGCACGTCGTCGCCCACCTTGTTGAGGCTTTGGGCAAAGGCGCTGCCGCCCAGCTCCTGCTCGCAGAAGGAGAAGTCGATATGATAGAGTCGGGAGTTTTTGTCGTTGACGAGGACGGGGGAGACCACCTTGCGGATGTCGCTCACCTCGCCACCACTTGTCACGATGACCGTGCCCGGAGAGATGATCTTCTCGCCATTGGGATACTGCTGGCTCAGGGACAGGGAGTCCTTGCCGGTCGGCACATTGACGCCGATGGCGCAGCAGAAGTCGGAGAGGGCCTTGACGGCACGATAGAGGCGCGCGTCCTCACCCTTTTGTGAGCGGCAGGGCCACATCCAGTTGGCCGAGAGGCTCAGGGAGTCCATGCCGTCGGCCAGGGGTGCCCAGACGATATTGGTCAGCGACTCGGCCACACTCAGCACGCTGCCCGCCTCGGGCGAGGCCAGTCCGGCCTGGGGCGCATGGCCGAGGGCCGTGGCGATACCCTTCTCGCCACGATAGTCGAGGGCCACGACGCCACAGTCGCTCAACGGCAACTGCAGGCGACCCTGGCATTGCTGGCGGGCCACCTTGCCCGTCACGCTACGGTCCACCTTGTTGGTGAGCCAGTCCTTGCAGGCCACGGCCTCCAGCTGCAGCACGCGACGGAGATACTCCTCGAGATGGGCCGCGTCATAGGCTACGGGTGCATAGTGGCGCTCGACGCTCTCGTCGCGCATGATGGTCTTGGGCGAGTGGCCGAACATCTGGGCCACGTCGAGATCGAAAGGCTTCACGCCATCGCCCTGGACGAAGGAGAAGTGGGCGTCGCCCGTGGTCTCGCCGACCACATACATCGGGGCACGCTCGCGCTCGGCGATCTTGGCCACATGGGCCAGGTGCTTCTCGTCGATGAGCAGGCCCATGCGCTCCTGCGACTCGTTGGCGATGATCTCCTTGGCGCTCAGCGTCTTGTCGCCGATGGGCAGCTTGGTCATGTCGATCTGGCCGCCACACTCCTCCACCAGCTCAGAGAGACAGTTGAGGTGGCCTGCCGATCCGTGGTCGTGGATAGAGACCACGGGGTTGTCGTCCTCCTCCACGAGGGCACGCACGAGGTTGTAGGCGCGCTTCTGCATCTCGGGGTTGGCACGCTGGACGGCGTTGAGCTCGATACCATTGCTATAGCGGCCCGTATCGACCGACGATACCGATCCGCCACCCAGTCCGATGCGGTAGTTGTCGCCACCGACCACGACGACTTTGTTGCCCGGCTGCGGCTCCTTCTTCAGGCAGTCGCGCTTCGTGCCGTAGCCGACGCCGCCGGCGAGCATGATCACCTTGTCGTAGGCATATTTCTCATCATTCTCCTGGTGCTCGAAGGTGAGGAGGGATCCCGTGATGAGGGGCTGGCCAAACTTGTTGCCGAAGTCGCTGGCGCCATTGGAGGCCTTGATGAGGATCTGCTCAGGCGTCTGGTAGAGCCATTGGCGCACGGGCAGGATATCCTCCCAGTCGCGCAGGGCGGGCTCCTTGCCGTCGTCGCCCTTCAGTCGGGGATAGGCCGTCATATAGACTGCCGTGCCCGCGATGGGCCATGATCCTACGCCACCACCCATACGGTCGCGGATCTCACCACCCGTGCCCGTGGCGGCACCATTGAAGGGCTCTACGGTCGTCGGGAAGTTGTGGGTTTCGGCCTTGAGAGAAATGACGCTCTCCACGGGCTTCACGCGGAAGTAGTCGGCCGTAGATTGGTTTTTCGGGGCAAACTGCTCGATGACGGGCCCCTGGGCGAAGGCCACGTTGTCCTTGTAGGCGGAGAGGATCTTGCCCGGATTCTCGCGGGTGGTCTTCTTGATCATGTTGAAGAGCGACGACTCCATCTCCTTGCCGTCGATGACGAAGGTGCCTCCGAAGATCTTGTGGCGGCAATGCTCGGAGTTGATCTGTGCGAAACCGAAGATCTCGCTGTCCGTGAGCGGGCGTCCGTTCTCCTTCTCTATCTTGTGGAGGTAGGCGATCTCCTCGGGCGAGAGAGCGAGGCCCTCCTCCTCGTTGAACTTCTCGAGGTCGTCCACGCGCTTGATGGGCTCGGGGTCGTGGTCGATGGTGAAGATCTGCTGGTCCAGACCGTCATACATGCGCTGGAGCATGGGGTCGTGGTCGGCCTCGGGCGTATCTACGGGGAAATACTCCTCTATGCGGCTGATTCCCTTCAGGGCCATGTTCTGCGTGATCTCTACCGCGTTGGTGCTCCACGGCGTGACCATCTCGCGCCGGGGGCCTACGAAATATCCCTCCAGCTGATCATTATCTACCGGCTCGGCATCGCCGTAAAGCCAACTAAGTTCGCTTATCTCTTCTTTGGAAAGCTTGTGATCTGCCTCCGTGGCAATCACGCTCTTCGACCTTGTCCTGAAAAAAAGAATCATAATCTGTCGAGTAAATTAGGAAATAATGGTGCAAAGATAGCTATAAATGCACACATGACAAAATAATCGGCTCAGAGAATCGGCAGAAAACGCAAAAAAGCCGCATTCCGTCGGACCTCTGCCCTGCGAATGCGACTAAGTGATCAATATTACACTACGCTCACGCGCAGCGAGAGAACTTATTTATACAATAAGTAGAAGTTGGGGCGGTGGCGCCTTGATCGTGACGCCACAGCACAGACACCTCGAGAAACAAGTGGGGAGAGATTAGTCAGCCCACAAGAAGCCATTCTCTTTCTGTTCGGTATCGTTCTTTTGCGTACCGCCCCAGTAGATACTGATTCCGTCGTTGTCCAAGTCCGTTGTCGGATCGTTCTCGATGAATCCATTCAACTTCACGGATCCAGCCATGATAGCATGGCTTTCCGTCATCTTGACGACCGTCACCACGGGCTTTATATATTGCTTTTTCATTGTCGTAATGAATATTTAATACGTTATACTTTTTGCTTCTGACTTATTTCACAACAAACTTGCGTCCGTTCATGATGTGAATGCCCTTGGGAAGTCCCTCCAGCGAAGTGCCCTCATACTGGCCTGTGATGCTATAGATGCGACCATCCTGGACAGCTGGTGCACGCTGTACCTCCTCTACACCCGTCACATTCTCATCTATTTGGTAGTCAAGTGTCTTAAACGTCACAATATCATTGTTTCTGTCTCTAACCTCAAAGTAGCATTTGCCCTTTCTAACTCGCACATCTGTTGCAGGATTCTCCGTAGGATTATCACTAACGGCCTGGTAGAACCTCAAAAACTCCTCACCATTCTCAATCCAACTTCGAAGGTATATTTGACCATGTGTAAGCGTGTAACCATCATCTGTGACAGAGGAAGTGACGCCGATCATATTGATGACATAGCCACGGTCTTTGTCCTCTACGCTGATAGTATTTGACCTATCATCGGGATAGTGACCATCGCCGACATAGAGACAATTCTCCCATGTGGGTTTGATCAGAAGCGGCACATTGGCCTCCACATCTCCATCAACCTCTTTAAAGCACACGATATAGCCTTTTTCATCATCATAAGTATACTCATCAGCTGACATCCGAGCAACCTTTGTTTCAGGGCCATAGTATTGTGCTAACTTCGTAGCGTTCATCGTCTCTGGGAAAACAGCCGTCTGCCATTTGTTGCCCGTGGTGGACACTAGTTCAAAACCAGCATAGTTATACTCATTGCGACGCCCCTCCTTTATATTTTTCTTATCATTAGCATCGAATTTGGGCCATGAGTCCTCCTTCATCTCATCTTTATCGGTGGTCATAAAGGTTTTGTAAACCTCCTCGCTCTTGACATAAAAGGTAACGCCTCTGACCTCTCTAAAGGGATTCGATTTCAATTTTTCACCCTCAATTTTACAATAGGGCTTATAATCGGTCTGAATATACACCTTAAACTGTTCTTGATTATTTTTTTTATCTTTCAGCTCCCCCTTTCCAAATTCGGTGAACGAGTTTTCTCCGATTTGCGTTACATGCTTACCAAGGATAATTTCCCTAGAACCTGACGTTTTGTCTCTCTTGCCAAAACTTTTAAAACTGTCATTACCAATTTGCACGACATTGTCTCCAATAATAATCTTTCTGGTATTACAGTAAGCTTGTGCATCTCCTTCGCATGCTCCATTTGACACACTTGTGACGGGATAAGTATTGCCTGTCCGTTCGTCGTAGGCGAAATCAGGAACAACGATCACTTCTGGATAGGGTTTTTCCTTGCTGTACTTATCCTTATCAGTTTTGCCTGCCTCCTTGAATTTGTTTCCTGTAAACGCTACCGTTCCATCACCATTGTAGAGATAGGTAAACCCATTATACACAAATTGTTTCGGATCTTTCTGTGCGAACACCGCCTGCACAGACAGCATCAAGACGAGCAAGCATAGCGCCGCCTTGGTCCCTTGGGCCAGGAATCCCCAAGAGGACGTGATTCTTTCGTTTCTTTTCATAATAGCATGATGTTTTTATTTACAACTTAGTTTATTTATTCCGATACTTTTTTGATGCGCACAGGATTCATCATCCAGGACGCTACCTTTAGTTTTGTAAACGGCTTCCCCTCCTTCCGCACCTCTTGCTAAGAGGTGTAAAAAGGGGTGTAAAATGGTGATTAACAATAGATAAGGAATAACTAAACACCCTATTTAGGGAAAAACAAGATCGCTAAATGTGTTTTTTTAGCAAAAAGTTTGGCTGGTATTTCCTTTTGTTGTAACTTTGCACCCAGTTATCAACCAACGGATCAAACGTCCTTTACAAAGCTGACGACAAAACAGCTCAAATCCCATGTTCGACGGGATCACACCTCTTAGCAAGAGGTGTTGCTTGCGGAGGCCGTCCATTCGCGCCCTTGGGGAGGTCTTCGTCGATGAAGTCCAGCACTTTTCTATTGGCCCTTGCCACCCTCATCTGATCCTTTTGTTCGATATAGATTTTTGTTGTCTGTGCATTCGTGTGGCCCATCGCCACAGAGATATCGGGCATGGCTACTCCCTTGTCGTAGGCCAGCGTGGCCCAGGAGTGGCGCGCCACATAGGAGCTGAGCGTCTTGCGCACACCTGCCTGCTCCGCCATCTGCCGCAGCTGGCGGTTGTAGCGGGCCAGGGCGGCACGATAGAGGCGCACGGCCTCCTCACCTTGTGCGTCATCAGGCACCAGGGGAAAGAGACGGTCGCCATTCATTCCCCGCCATCGCTGGAGGATTCTCCGCATACACGGCTCCAGATGGACGCAGACCTGCGCCCCTGTCTTTTGCCGGCGATACGTCAAATTACCTCCCTCAATGGCGTTCCAGCGCAGCATGGCAATATCTACGAAGGGCATGCCCATCGCATAAAGACTAAACAGAAAAACGTCCTGGGCGAGTTGTCGTTGCCAGTCGCCAGTCATATCAAGGGATCGCACACGCCTTATTTCTGCCACAGAGAGCGCACGCTTCGGGGTCGGGGCGTTGCCAGTAAAGACCTCGGCGAAGAGGTCCATGCGACGTCGGCTCCCTCCTACCCTGTTGTAGAGGGCGCGTAGGGATCGCAGATAGCAGGAACGAGTGTTGCTGCTCACGCCTCCCTCGGCCAACCAATGATCGTAGCGCACCACTATCTTGCGCGTAAGGGAGGCTTGATTCTTGCCCTCGATGGTGAGAAAGCGCTCCAGCGAGCGCAGGGCGGTCTTGTAATTGCCAATAGTGCTGACACTCCGCACGTCGGACATCTGCCTCACCTGTCGATGGGCAAGCACCAAAAATGAGGGTTTGTTAGCACTTGGGTTAGTTCTCTCTTTCTTCCCCTCCGGGATACCTGTATTGATCTTTATTATCATGACGCAGTAATGATATAGACTATATATAGGTATATAACGGGCGAAAGGGGGAAAAATTTCTCGTCTTCCCCTTCGCCGGACAAACCTTGACGAGACGTGCGCAAAAATGGAGGCAAAGGGCCTTTTATGTGCTTGGCGTGGGCAAAACGTGAGGAAGAGGGTGCGGAAAACGGGAAAAGTGATGCAAGCAGATTTTGCGGAAGAAGGCTTGATTGGCTTGTCGCATGCAGCCAAGGGAGGAGATCCCGAAAAAACAGAGGGTTGAAAATGCCAAAAGAGGGCGTTTGAAAGGGCAAAAAGCCGTATAAAGGGAAGTGGAATCATCAAACTGGAACGAACAAAAACAAGCCAACCGTCTATCTATCAGTCTTTTAGAAGATAACAGAATAGATTCGTTCCAGTTGTTCCAGTTGTTCCAGTTTATTTTTCAGCGAGTGCGAAATTCCAGTCCACCCCTATATATATATTATAACTAATTAATTATTATATAGTTATATATTATATAAGGAAAATAGGGAAAGTTAGCAGTAGCATTTTTTAATTGGAACAACTGGAACAACTGGAACAACTGGAATTGGAAGATTCGCCTCAGAGGAAGAGAGTCCTATGCTCCTTCTCCTCTCCAAGGCTCTCGTCGCTGGAATGCTTTCCACTCCCCTACCCAGAATTCATCCCAAAGCCATCCCGAGACCATCCCGAAGCCCTGCAAGCTGGAGGCAGGGCGACAGGAATGGGACGCAAGGGAGGACAAAAGCCTAAGGTAAGCAAGGACAAGAGCCTGACATAAGCAAGGACAAGAGCCTGGCGTAAGCAAGGACAAAAGCCTAAGGTAAGCAAGAACAAGAGTCTGGCGAAGGGAGGACAGGCCACGCTACTTACATTGGAAGTCGAGCACCTTGCGGTCTTCGAGCCAGCCCTCCAGGTGGTCGTCGATGGCCACAGGGCCGCAGCCTGTGGGGCAACCCGTATAGAAGAGATCGCCCGTCTTGAGCGTGAAATAGCGGGAGGCATAGCTGATGAGCTCGTCGATGGTATAGAGCATATCGGCCGTGCAACCGGTCTGGACGGTCTTGCCATTGATGTCGAGGTGGAAGTGGAGGCGCTGGGGCCCGAGAAACTTCTCCTTCTCCACCCATTCTCCGAGCACGGCCGACCCGTCGAAGCCCTTGGCCAGCTCCCACGGCTGCCCCTTGGCCTTGAGTTCCTTCTGCAGGTCGCGTGCCGTGAGGTCTATGCCCACGGTATAGGCGTCGTAGTAGCGATGGGCAAACTCCAGGGGGATGCACTTGCCCAAGCGGCAGATACGCACCACCACCTCCGTCTCATACTCGATGCGCCCCATGTCGTCGGGAATGAAGAAGGGTTTGCCATTCTTCAGCACAGCCGAGTCGGACTTCATAAACAATACTGGGCGCTCGGGCTTCACGGCCGCGCCATGGAGCGCCTGGTTGTGCTCCAGATAATTCATGCCTACTGCAAGTATCTTCATCTCTTTTCTTTGCTTTGGTTGTTCTACTTCTCTACGTTCCGTCCTGTCAGAGCTCTGACGGCCTCCAGGGAAAGGTCGGTGAGGGAGGCTATCTGATCCAGCGACATGCCTTTCGAAAACATCAGACGGACCATCTCCGCCCGCGCTTCCTCGCGGCCCTCCTGACGCCCCTCCTGACGTCCTTCTTGACGTCCTTCTTGACGTCCTTCCTCGAGTCCCACGGCACGACCTTTGGCAAAGCCCTTCTCGCGACTGATCTTGTTGGAGTCGATAAAGAGAAGGCGCTCAGCCCCCACCTTGTCCCAAAAGTCGTCGTAGGCGAGCAGTTCGCTCTTGGTCATGGCTGCCTCCTCCACGGTCTCCAGCGCCTTGCTGGTCTCGGGGTTGTCGAGCAGATCCTGAGGCACGACGGTAGTATCCTCGTCGATCTGGGTGAGAAACTTAAGCCACAAGACGGCCATCTTTTTCTCCATGATAGTCTGCGGCTTAAACTTCGGCAGCTCGATAAACGTGAAATGGAGGCCCTTGATCAACTTGTCGTCGTGGAGATCGTGGACGATATTGTAGTTGTGGATGAACTCGTCGGGGTAGTCCTTCATAAATACCTCGTTGACCAAATTGAGGGAATAGACGGGCTGCAGCAACTCGTACCTGCGTCGCTTGTCGAGCTGGCGGACAAAGGCCTTGGAAGCATTGAAGAGCACACGCTGCTGGAAGGCTGGCGTCCAAAGCATCTGCATCTCCACCAGGAATTGACGTCCCATGAGGTCTTTGCACCTTACGTCCACGATACTATTCTTGCCCACATAGTTGTCGGGAACCAGTTCGGGCGAGAGATACTCCACCTCCTCCACCAGCTCGTCTTCCTTGAGCGGCAGCAGGGCGTTGAGCAAGCTGATGAGCAAATCCTCATGCTCGCCAAATATCTTCTTGAAGGTCAAATCGGCCTTAGGATCGAGATACTTTTTCATGCGTTGTACGTCTTGTTTTGATGAGTTCACCTGCAAACTTACGACATTTTCCTCACAAAACCAAAGAATATGAGGAAATCTTCCTGGCGTCATAGAGAGCCATACGGCATCCAACGTATTGACCGAAGCAATCTTTTTTGCGGGGCAAAGCACGCATAATGTGAGCCTAAGGAGAGGAAACAGACGCAGAGAGGGAAGGCCGCAACTGGAAAGAACGCATAGGAGCAATACTACCAGTAGTCCACAAACAACTATCTGTCAACAACTTACGCAACAAAAAAAGAACAATACATCCTTGGAGCATTACAGGTGGGGCTTCCCCTGATGGCCCTCTACGGTCGGACGACGACCTTGCAGCCCGACGCCACGACCAGCCCGTGGGGGTGTTTGCCAGCCAGCTGCTTGCCATCAGGAGACCATAAGGCGGGGCGAGCGGCACGAGGACGGGAGGCCACACGATCCACGGCAGAGGAGGAGAGAAAGGAAGCCATGCGACTGAGGGCAGGCGTGGCGCGCCCCGTGCGGTTGTCGAAGAGCGGGGCATTGTACCAACGGTCCGTGACAGGCAAGGAGGAGCTGACACCCCGCTCGTTGGCCTCCATAAACCACCAGAAGAGGCCCGTGACGGCCTCGTGGCGACGGAGCATAGTCACCAAGTCGTCGACAAACTGGCGTTGGCCCTCTGCCGAGTAAGGCCATGTGGACGTGGCGTCATAGGTGGTGCCCGGGACGGCCCAGGCGTAGGGATAACCCGTCTCGACGACCATCACCTCCTTGTCCGAGGCCTCCGACTCCAGCAGACGGATGGCCCCTTCGAGTTCGGAGAGCGCACCATGAAAGTAGGGGTAGTAGCTCAGTCCGAGGATGTCGTAGTCGATCTGATACTCCTTAGCGCGCGCCACAAAATAGGAGAGCGCGGCATAGTGGGCGTTGTCCTGCTGCTGCGAGACCGAGACGCGCTCGGTATGGAGGATGATGCGCGCCTCGGGACACTCCTCGCGGCAAACCTCCGTGGCCCGCCTCAGCAGACGGGCAAAGCGCTGCCAGTTGGCCTTTGGCGCATCGGGATAACAAGCCTTGGCGTAGCCCTCCGACGCCGCTCCCCACAACATGCCGTAGCTGATCTCGTTGCCCGTCTGGATGAGGTCGGGCGTGGCCCCCTCGGCCTTCAAGCGGCGCAGCACCCGGCGCGTATATTGCGCCAGCGAGTCGGCCAGAGTCTCGTCGCCGAGGCCCTGCCATGCCCGTGGCGTCCATTGCTTGGCAGGATCGGCCCAGGAGTCGCTATAGTGGAAGTCGAGCAGGAGACGCAGGCCCGCCTGCTTGACGCGCTTGGCCAAGGGCACGATATAGTCCAGGTCTTGACACACGCCCTGTCCCTTGTCCTCTGCCGAGGCATGGGCGGGCTGGACGAAGAGGCGAAGGCGCATGGCGTTCATGCCCTTGCTGGCGAAGAAGGCCAAGGGGTCGTCGATGGGCGCACCCGCCTCGTCATAGTATTCTGCCCCCTTGGCCTCGTAGGAGGGAAGCAAGGAGATATCGCCCCCGACATAGCGCTGGGCCATGGTGGCGACGGTAGCACCCAGCAGGAGGGCCAGAAGAAAAATCCTTTTCGTCATAAGAACCACTTTTTTTATTTTATCATTCCACATAGAACCGACTTGCCCCGACTCTGAGGGCCGAGGCAAGTCTCTATGGATGCTATCAGAACGTCAGGATCAGGGCCTGGCGAGCCGTCAGGGGCACGTTGCGCGTGAGGTCGATGGTGGCACCCGTCGTCACGTCCTGGGCCGTGGCATGGCTGCCGATGACCTCGGCATAGCGACGCACGTCGAGCTCATTGTCCGAGCGGCGCCCGTTGAGGACCGTCATCACGGTCTTGCCCTTCCATTGACGGCAAAGGACATAGACGCCCTTGTAGGGGACAAACTGCTTCTGCGTGCCCTGCGTGACAGCCTCGCAGCCCTGACGCCAATGGAGCACGCGGCTCAGCCAGGAGAACATCCCCTGCTCGGCATCATCGCGGCCCGAGGCCGTGAAGCAGTCGTGGGTGTCGCCAGGGAAGCCGCCAGGGAAGTCGCGACGCACATAGCCGTCCGTCACCTGCTTGGTGCCGTTGAGGAGCACCTCCGTGCCATAGTAGAGCTGCGGGATGCGGTTCATCGTCAGCAGCAGGGCGAGCGCCTGCTTGAGGGCCGTGGTGTCGCGTCCCTCGCCCAGGAAGCGGTCGGTGTCGTGGTTTTCGATGAAGGCGAGCACGCTCGACGGATTGGCGTAGAGGTAGTCGTAGCAGAGGACGTTGTAGATGCGGTTGAAGCCCTTCCACCAGTCGTCGGTCTCCTCGTCGCGGGCCAGCGTGAGGCGGTCGAAGAAGGCGAAGTCCATGACCGTCTTGAGATAGCTGTTCTCCGTGCTGAGGCGCGAGTCTTTCTGCCAGGCCGCGGTATAGGCCGGCTCCGTCACCCAGGTCTCGCCCACGCTATTGAAGTAGGGATACTCCGTGTCGATGGCCTTCATCCAGGCCGCCATGGCCTTGCGGTCGGCGTAGGGATAGGTGTCCATGCGGATGCCGTCGATGGAGGCCGTCTCGATCCACCAGATACTGTTCTGGACGAGGTAGCGCATGACGTGGGGGTTGCGCTGGTTGAGGTCGGGCATGGAGGCGACAAACCATCCGTCGGTAGTCTCCTCGCGGTCGACGTCGGCGGCGTAGGGGTCGAGGACGGGCGTGAGCTTATAGCTGGTCTGGAGGCCATAACCGGGATGGTTGAACCAGTCGCGGGACGGGCTGTCCTGCTGCCAGGGATGGTAACTGCTGCAATGGTTGAAGATCATGTCCATGACGACCTTCAGTCCGCGCTCGTGGCAGGCGCGGATCAAGGCGCAATAGTCGGCATTGGTGCCGAAGCGCGGATCGACGCGGTAGTAGTCAGTCGTGGCATAGCCGTGGTAGGAACTCGACTTCTGCTCGAAGGAGGGCGCGTCGTTTTCGAGGATGGGCGTGAACCACAGGGCCGTGACGCCCAGGTCGGTGAAGTAGTCGAGGTGGCGGGAGATGCCCGCAAGGTCGCCTCCGTGGCGCAGAGAGGGCTGCGAGCGGTCGCAGAGGCCGTCGCGCATGCCCTTGACGACATCATTGCCCGTGTCGCCATTGGCAAAGCGGTCGGGCATGAGGAGATAGAGCACGTCAGACTGAGAAAAGCCCTTGTGGTCCTCGGCAGCCTTGGCGCGGGCGTGGAGCACGTAGCGCTCCGTCAGCTTGCTGCCGTTGAGCTTAAACTGGAGGCGCATCTCGCCAGGCTGAGCGCCCTCGAGATTCATATAGACGAGCAGATAGTTGGGCGAGTCGAGGCGCACGAGGGAGTCGATACGCGCATGGGGGTAGTCGGTCGAGACCTCGGCGTCGCGTATGCCCTCGCCATAGACCATGAGCTGGAGCGTGGGGTCTTTCATCCCCACATACCAGTCGGTGGGGTCGATACGGGTGATCTTCACCTTCGCGCTGACGGAGAGGAGCGCGAAGAAGAGAAGGAGGAGGGTGATGGTTCTTTTCATAAATTTCTAAGAGATAAAAATAAATAAGTGAGATGAATGTGTGATCTATTGTAAAAGGAAAGGGGTTGGAAAAGCATGGCCCATGGCGACACACTCCCAACCCCCTATGCGTCTTGCTGCGCTATTCGTGCAGTATCAATCGTGGAGAATCAGGGCCGACTGGCCGTCGATCATGACCTCTCCTCCCTGCATGTCGCCCAGTCCGGCCTCGTCGGCCTGCCCGTTGGCCACGACGATCGTGTAGTCGCCCTCGGGTATCTGGACGGTCTGGAAATCGGGACTGCTATTGAGGATGACGTAGATATTGTTCCACGCGTCGCCTCCGGCATGGTTCTTCAGTCGGAAGGCCACGAGGCAGTCCTGGGTGGGGAGAAACTCCAGGTGCTTGCGTACCAGGTCTGCGCTGCCCAGGCGGAAGGCCGGATGGGACAGGCGGAGATGGACCAGGCCCTTGTAGTAGTCGAAGACCTGGGGATAGCGCTGGAGGTTGTTCCAGTCGAGGTGGTTGATCTCGTCGGGCGACTTGAAGGAGTTGTGCACGCCCTGCTTGGTGCGCAGCATCTCCTCGCCGCTGAGCAGGAAGGGCACGCCCTGGGAGGTGAGGACGGCCGTCTGAGCCAGCAGGTCAAGGCGGATGAGGGCCTCCTCGTCAAACTTCGTCTCGGGCACGGAGGCACGGAGACGGTCGGTCAGACAGAGGTCGTCGTGGCAACTGACGTAGGCGATCATCTGGGTCGGTTCGTTGGCCCAGGGCTCCTTGGTGTAGTTGACCTTGCTGTAATCGACCTGCGGATGGGCCACGAGTCCGACGATGCCCGCCTTGATGCTCTCCTCGAAACCGGGCAGGCCCGCCAGAAAGGCACCCTGGTCGTCGTGATTGAAGGGACCGCGGAGGGCATCGCGAAGCTCGTCGCTAAAGGCGGTTATGCCCGGCATTTGGCGGATGTGGGCCTTGGTGGCAAGGCGGCTGGGATCGATGGCGCAGGATCCCGCGCTCCATCCCTCACCATAGATGAAGATGGAGGGGTCAACCTGCTGCAACTGCTGGCGCAGGAGGTTCATCGTCTCGATGTCGTGGCAACCCATGAGATCGACACGGAAACCGTCAATGTGATACTCCTGGGCCCAATACTTCATGCTCTCGATCATAAACTCCCGCATCAGGGGCTTCTCCGAGGCCGTCTCGTTGCCGCAGCCCGAGCCGTCGGAGGGGGTGCCGTCGGGACGGTAGCGGTAGTAGGCCTTGGGGAAGGTGCGGTCGAAGTTGCTGCCCTCCAGGCTGAAGGTGTGGTTATAGACCACGTCGAGGACCACGCGGATGCCCGCCTGGTGGAGGGCCTGCACCATCTGCTTGAACTCCAGGATGCGACGCGTGGGCAACTCGGCATCAAAGGAGTAGCTGCCCTCGGGCACGTTGTAGTTGAGCGGGTCGTAGCCCCAGTTGTATTGGGGCGTGTCGTACTTGGCCTCGTCGATAGAGGCGAAGTCGTAGGAAGGCAGGATGTGGACGGCATTGACGCCCAAGGCCTTGAGATGGGCGATGGCCTTCTTCTCCGTCAGGGCGAGAAACTTGCCCTTGTTGACCAGTCCTGAGGAGGGGTCGATGGAAAAGTCGCGATGGTGGAGCTCGTAGAGCACAAGGTCGGCCATGCTCTTCGTCGTCAGTCGACGGTCGTTCTCCCATCCCGCGGGGTTGGTGTCGCGCATATCGACCACGGCAGCCCGCCCGCCATTGCAGGAGACGGCCTTGGCGAAGACGCCCGGGGTCTCGCCCCGACCGATGTCGAAGGTGTAGAAGACGCCCTTCAGGTCGCCCTTGACCTCGATGGACCAACGGTTGTCGCCCACCTGCTTCATCTTCATCTTCTTATACTGCTTGCCGCCACGACCGGCTCGGTAGAGGCGGAGCGTGGGACGGGACGGGGCATTGAGGGTGAACACCGTACTTTGGGGAGAATATTGCATCTCGCGAAACGTCTCCTGCGCCTTCAGGGGCTGCGAGGAGAGCAACAGGGCCATACAACCGGCCATCATCAACTTTCTCATCATACGCTTGCTGGTAACTTTGTTAGGATGGACTCCTGCCCGGCCGAGACCCGGGGCATCCTTTGGCGTGTGCCACGAGACGGCCAGGCAAGACCCATCATTACTATTTATAACGTAGCAAAGTCGAAAATCTTATGCTGAAATCAAAAACAAGTGGGCAAGGAGCCGGACATTGGCGCCTGCACCAGCCCACTTCGGTCCGAGGCCGACTACTTGGCCACGGGGAAGAGCGAGACGGCAAAGCCACCACCCGGGGCCATCTTCAGACGAAGACGGTCGCCCTGCTTCACCGTGCGACGGGTGATGGTGTAGGCCTTGGGGTTCTTCTCGTAGTCGGCATCCTTGGCGTCGGCATAGACCGTGCAGACGTATTTCTTGCCCTTGTCGAGGAAGTCGAGACGAAGGTCGGACTGGTGGCCGTCCTCATTGCACTTGCCGCCAATGAACCAGCGGTCCGTGCCCTTGGCCTTGCGCGCCACGGTAATGTAGCGGGCGGGCTCGGCCTCAAGGTAGCGACTGTCGTCCCAGTCGGTCGCCACGTCGCGGATAAACTGGAAGGCGTCGTCATACTTCTCGTAGTTCTCGGGGAGGTCGGCAGCCATCTGGAGCGGACTGTACATCGTCAGATAGAGGGCGAGCTGACCGCAGAGCGTGGTACGCACCCAACTCGGGTTGTCGCTCCAGGTACTGAGTTGTGTCTCGAGGATGCCCGGGGTGTAGTCCATCGGACCACCCTGCAGACGCGTGAAGGGCAGGATGACGGTATGAGAGGGAGCACTTCCGCCAAAAGCCTCATACTCGGTGCCACGGGCGCTCTCGTTGCCCACGAGGTTGGGCCAGGTGCGACACAGACCCGTGGGGCGCACGGCCTCGTGGCCGTTGACCATCACATGGTGCTTTGCGGCCTGCTCGACGACATACTGGTAGTGGTTGACCATCGACTGGCTGAAATGGAAATCGCCACGGGGGATGATATCGCCCACATAGCCCGTCTTGACGGCATCATAGCCGTAGCGGTTCATCAGATTGAGGGCATCCTCGAGATGGCGCTCATAGTTGATCGTGCTCGAACTGGTCTCGTGGTGCATCATGAGCTTCACGCCCTTGGAGTGGGCGTACTCGTTGAGATACTGGATGTCGAAGTCGGGATAGGGCGTGACGAAGTCGAAGACGTCCCACTTCCAACGGTTGGCCCAGTCCTCCCAGCCGATGTTCCAGCCCTCGACGAGCACCTCCTGCAGGCCGTTCTTGGCCGCGAAGTCGATATAGCGCTTCACGTTCTCCGTATTGGCCGCATGGCGTCCGTTGGGACGGACGTGCTTCCAGTCCACCTTGTAGATATCGACGCTGGGCAGGTCGTCGGTATAGTTCCACGAGCTCTTGCCGACGATCATCTCCCACCACACGCCACAATACTTCGTGGTGTGGATCCAGGACGTGTCCTCGATCTTGCAGGGTTCGTTGAGGTTGAGGATCAGGTTGGAGGAGAGCATGTCGCGGGCGTCGTCGCTGACCATGACCGTACGCCAGGGCGTGTTGAAGGGCACCTGCACATAGGCCTTGTTGCCCGTAGCGTCGGGGGTGAGCCACGACTCGAAGACCATGTGCTTGTCGTCGAGGTTGAGGTGCATGGCGGGATAGTTGACCAGGGCGGCCTCGTGGATGTTGATATACAGGCCGTCCTGCGACTTCATCTGCAGGGAGGTCTGTACGCCCGTCTCGGAGAAGTTGGCCACGGAAGAGTTGGACCAGTTGACGGCATCATGGAAACGGGCGCGGATCTCGGAGAGGCGGCTCTCCTGGGTCTCCTGCTCCTGGGTGTCGTAGTCGCCAGGCAGCCACCAGGCGGTATGGTCGCCAGTCATGGCAAACTGCGTGTGCTCCTCCTTGACGATGAAATAGACGAGACTGTCCTGCTGGGGAAACTCATAGCGGAGACCCATGCCGTCGTCATAGACGCGGAAGCGGATGTTCATTTGGCGTCCTGTGTGGTCCTGGGAGAGACTGACGAGGAGCTCGTTGTAGTGGTTGCGGATAGTGGCCGTCTCGCCCCAGACGGGCTTCCATGTCTCGTCGAAGGAGGAGACCTCCGAGTGGGACTCGGTGAAACCGTCCATGAGGCTCGTCTCGGCGAAGCCCTTGGTGGCGTGCTTGTCCTTGGCGAGCTCCAGTCCGAGGTGGGAGGGCTTGACGACGGGACGTCCCTTGTAGGTCATCTCGTAGGTCGGCCTGCCTCCATCGGCCAGCGAGAAGGAAACGCTGATGGCCCCATTGGGCGAGGAGACCGTCTGTGCGGCTACCGAAAGCGGCAGCAGCAGGGCGGAAAATAGGAGTGTTGTCTTCATTCTTATTATTCTGATACAGTATTTTTTACCTTAAAAAAGTATTTTCTTTAGTTCAGTTTTTACCTTAAATTCTCAAGGAATCATGAAAATTCCCAATGGCCTTGAACATTCCCCAATAGCCTTGAAGACTCTCAATGGCCTTGCGTTCAGTTTTTACCCTAAAAAAACTCAGCCTGGGCTTCATGAGGTCATAAGGTCGGGAGGTCATGAGGTCGGGATGTCGGCCTGGTCGATCCATATAGGCACGCCCAGGCCGGCATCCTTGGGACAGCAAGCCTTACAAGGCGTCGCGGCCCGACTCAGCGACCATCTCCCGCATGTTGGCATTAAAGTCCTGGTTGTGCATCAGGTCCTCGATAGCGACGTGCATGCGGTAGCGCCAGTAGTGGTGGGGATTGGACGGGATGTTGATGCGCTCGGCATCGGCATCAGCCAGACGCAACTTCTCATCTACGGCCATCCAGTCCTGGATACTCAGGACGCAAAGCATGGAGGGGGAGGCCAACTGGCTGGCGACCACGTCGCGTGCCAACCATCCGGGGAGGGGATGGGGAGCGCCGCCCGCGCGATGGAGCATGGTCTGGTAATAGTGCTGGGTGCGGTCCCAGTCCTCGTCCCACCATTGACGAAGCGTGGGCATGTCGTGGGAGGAGAAGGTGCAAACGGAGCGATGGGGGAAACAATCGGTATGGCCAAACTCGTCGGCCGGGTCCTTCGGCATGCTCTGCACTTCGAGCGAGAGGATGCGCAGGGCGTCGAGCACCCAAGGCACACAGGAGGGCACCATGCCCAGGTCTTCGGCACAGACCAGCATCCGCGTGGCCTCCACGAGGCGGGGCAACTTGCGCATGGCCTCGCCATACCAGTACTGGTTGTTGCGACGGTAGAAATAGTCGTCGTAGAGGCGGTTGAAGAGGGCCTTGTCGCTATCGTACAAGCTCTCATAGACGAAGTCGAGCTGCACACAAATGCGCGGATGGAAGCGGTTGGGATCGCGATGGTCGCGGACGAAGAGCACGTCGCTGATCAGGGCATAGAGGCCGTCGCGCAGGTTTTCTGCGTCCTGCACGGTCGTCTCCTTGCCAAAGAAGTCGCGACGCTGGCCGTCGTCGGCAGCAAGGGCGGCAAAGAAGGCTTCCACCTTGCGTTGGGTGTCGAAGGCTTCCTTCATCCGATAATAGTAGTCGGTCTTGCGCTCCAGGAAGTGATCGCGGACGAAGGCGGCCTTCTCATGGAACACCCGGTCGAGGACCCAGTCGGTGATAAAGGGCGTGGTGAAGAGTTCCTCCTGCCAATGGAGGCCATAGCCCTCTATCTCCTCGCGCGTCAGGGCCAGGGCGGGCTGAAACTGTCCGAGCAGACCGTGGACGGAGTGGATGGGAATCTCCCAGATACGGAAGAAACCGAGCACGTGGTCGATACGGTAGGCATCGAAGAAACTGGCCATGCTCTGGAAGCGACGCACCCACCATTGGCATCCGTCGCGGAGCATCTCCTCCCAGTTGTAGGTGGGGAGTCCCCAGTTTTGCCCGTTGACGGAGAAGTCGTCGGGGGGCGCACCAGCCTGGCCGTTGAGGTTGAAGTAGCGGGGCTCCATCCAAACGTCACAACCATAGCGGCTGACGCCAATGGGGATATCGCCCTTGAGGATCACGTTCTTCTGGCGCGCATAGGCGTGGGCCTCCGACATCTGGGAGAAGAGGAGGTACTGGACGTAGTAGAAGAACGCCACCTCGCCATAGGCTTTCGTGCCGGGCGTGGAGAGCGACTTGCGGTCGTGCTCGTCCCATTGGTGATGGGCGGGCCAGGTAGAGAAGTCGGCAGATCCGTAGCGGTCGCGGAGGCTGCAATACTGGGCGTAGGGCACGAGCCAGCGCTCGTTCTCCTGGAAGAACTGCCGATAGGCCTTGGTTGCCATCACGCGCTCCCCGTCCTGGGCGAACAACAGGCGGAGGTAGCCCGTCTTGGCCTCCTGTACGCGCTCATAGTCGATCTGCGGCAGGTCGTTGAGTTCGCTACGCAACTGCTCGTAGGCGATGCGCGCCTTCTTGTCGGCCAACGGGGGCAGGGCGGACAGGTCCACGTACTGTGGATGGATGGCGAAAATGGAGATGCAGCTATAAGGATAGGAGTCGGTCCAGGTGTGGGTCTGGGTAGTATCGTTGATGGGGAGCACCTGCAAGACGCGCTGGCGGGTGAGGGCCACCCAGTCGATCATCTTCTTCAGGTCGCCAAAATCGCCCACGCCAAAACTGCTCTTGCTGCGCAGGGAGAAGACGGGGACGAGCGTGCCGGCCACGCGAAGCGGAGCGAGGGGGAGGAAGACTTCCGTGAGGTCATAGACCACCACCTCGCCATCGCTCATCAGGGGCAACGTGACGGTACGGTTGTCGCCCGACTCCCAGAAGCTCTTGCTGAAGTCGTTGCCTTCCACGGCAACAAACTTCAGTTCCATCTGGCTGCCATAGAGGCGTGACACGTCGATATCGGCCATCCACTCGCCCACGGCATGCTCGGTCATGGGGACGGCACGTTCCATCTTCCATTGGCCCAGGGCGGGCTGCTGGCCGACGACACAAAGCCGTTGGCCTTTGCGGAGCTGGGGAGCACGCACCCTGATGCGGACGGTCCGCACAAAGCGGGTCACAGGCGGCACCGACAGGCGGGCCTCCATGAGGCAGTCGCTCACGGCAGAGGAATAGAGGAACGAATCCTCGGGAAGGTCGCTCCAATGGTCATAGACTCGGTAGCTGGTGCCACCTGCAGTCAGTTCCAGACGATGGGGTATCACCAACCACTCCTGGCGCTCGGTCGTGCCGCCACGCTCCACACTATAATAATAGGAGAGAACGGTACCCAAAGGCCAGTCTTTCTGGATGTCACAATGCCACGTTTGGCCATCATCTGTGTGCATCCGATATTCTACGGCAGTCTTCAGACCACCGCTTCCAGACTCCGAAAGATGGAGCATCAGCTCCTGCCCGTACTCAGTCCGGTATTCTACGCTGAATCGTATATTCATTACTTGGGTCAGTTATTTTCGATTCAAAATTACGTTTTTTCTTTTTTAGGGACGTTTCAGAGACGGGATGAAATCGCCTCGTTTTTGCGCAACGGGTTGTACAAATTAAGGATTAAAGAAAATGCGCGAGAAAAGCCTTCCGTTGGCTCCGGAACGCATTCCTCGCGCACTTTTAGCTCAAGCGATAGTTGTCAATCTTAGATTGTCAGCACTTACATTGCCTGCTTTAGCGTTGCCAGCTTTTGCATAACCTGCTTTAGCATAACCTGCTATCTATAGCAAAGCCTCATCAGATCTTTTCTATTTCCTCGCTGCTCAAGCCCGTGGCCTCGGCTATGGCCTGCACGTTCATCCCGCTTTCGCGCAACAGACGTGCCGTGGCGCGAAGTTTGTCCTTTTGCTCTTGCAGCTTATCATTCTGCTCCTGCAGCCTATCGCTTTGCTCCAGCAGTTGTCGGTTTGCCTTCTCCAGCTGGCTACCCTGAGCCGCCAACTGATGGCCCATCGTCTTGAGCTCCTCCTGCTGCTTCATGATGGTCGTGTCATACTCCTCGACGACCGAGAGAAACTCGTCCTCCACCTCCATGTCGCGCCTCAATTTCTCGTCGGTAGAGGCGGAGGTAAGGCGATGGAGGATGTGGCGCATGTCGCTATCGTCGGCATAGAGCGTCTCGTCCAGACGGATCATGCGGGGATTGCCTTTTTCCTTCTGCGTCTGGTCGAAGACACTCAGCACACGGTCCAGCCGGTTGTTGATGCGGCCATGGAGGCGGGGAATCTGCACAATGATGCTGTCGTGGGTCAGGCTCTCCACAAACGGATCGGGCATGCCCTCCGTCACCTCATGGCCTTCGTAGTTGTAGGCCTTGTGCTTCACATAGAGGACAGGTTCCGTGATATTGCCCACCAAATGGCCCAAGAGATAGACCGCCACCATAGGAATGGCATAGCGAGAGGGAGCAAGGTCCTCCTTGAGCATATTTTCTTGGTTGCTGTATTGCGCACCAAGATACTGACGGAAGCGGAGCATCTCCGTGGGAAGCCACGTCTTCTGCAACTCGATCAGGACGAGGTGGACACGCCCGTCGGCCTCGCGCACCTTCGCGCCAAAGTCGATGCGAAACATGGAGATGTCCCTGCGACCGACATTGGCATACTCGTTGCGACGCATCTCCACGCTGACCACCTCCTTCTTGAGCAAGGCAGAGAGAAGGGTACGCGCCACGCGCTCGTCCTCCATCAGATACTTGAAGACGGAGTCGTAAATCGGATTGGCTATGTGAATCATCTTTTCTCCTTTCCTTATTTATTGAATTGATAAGACATAGGCGCCATTGTTTTTAACAAGCCAAAAGCTTATGGCCAAAAGCGCAAGCAACACGACTTATAGCCCAAGGCACAAACACCACGGCTTGGCCCAAGAAGCAGGGGTGGAAAGTAGGGGGAGACTCCCTCCCCTACTTGTTGTTGACCTCGACGATCTTCGTCTTCGGCAGACGGGCGTTGCGACGATTGACTACCGTCACGACACTCTGCGCCAGACTGAGGAAGGACTGGGCCACAATCGACTCGGTATTGACCGCGGCAGGCACTCCCTCGTCGCCACTCTCACAGATACCCTGCACGATAGGGATCTGGGCCAGCAAAGGCAGTTCCATCTCCTTGGCCAAATTCTTGCAGCCGTCCTTGCCAAAAAGGAAGTACTTGTTCTCGGGCAACTCCTTCGGCGTAAACCATGCCATGTTCTCCACCAGACCAAGGATGGGGACGTTCACCTTGTCGTTGAGGTACATGTCAATACCCTTGCGTGCGTCGGCGAGAGCCACCTTCTGCGGGGTCGAGACGATGATGGCGCCCGTGATGGCCAGCGACTGAAGGAGGGTGAGATGGATGTCGGAGGTGCCCGGTGGCGTATCGAGCACGAAATAGTCGAGCTCACCCCAGTCGGCATCAGCAATGAGCTGCTTCAAGGCATTGGAGGCCATGCCACCACGCCAGAGCGTAGCCGTCTCGGGATTGACGAAGAAACCGATGGAGAGCAATTTGACTCCATATTTCTCCAGAGGCTCGATGAGCTGGCGACCGTCCTTCTCCACACTATAGATAGGAGCGCCCTCCACGCCAAACATCTTGGGCAGGCTGGGGCCAAAGATATCGGTATCGAGGATACCCACCTTATAGCCCAACTTGGCCAGGGAAATGGCGAGGTTGACAGAGACCGTGCTCTTGCCGACGCCACCCTTGCCCGAGCTGACGGCAATGACATTCTTCACCTGGGGCAGCATCTTGCCCGGCTCGGGACGCTTGGCGGAGCGAAACTCCGTATGGATCGTCACCTCCACCTCCTCGCCAATGGAGTAGTGGATCTGAGCCTCGGCAGCCTTGATGGTCGATTGCATAAACGGGTCGGTATCGCGGGGGAATATCAACGTGAAGCTCACTTTGTTGCCATCGATGCGGATGCTGTCGGCCAGCATTTCGCTCTCGACGAGATTTTTCTTCGTGCCCGGGTAGATCACTTTCTCCAGGGCATCGGTAATCAATTTGGGATACAGTTGCATATTGTCGTTATTTTTGGGCAAAGGTACGAAGAATTTTCCGCATTCTCACAAAGCAACCGCTTAAAAAGGCTGATCACCCCTCGGCAAGGCGGCAGTTCGCCCATCCTCCGTTTGGCCGTTTGGGTGGAATTGGCTACCTTTGCACTCCCAAACCAACTAAGGAATCAAAGGATGACAGACGAGCAATACCTGCGCAAGCTCATCGAAGAAGGCGAGCACGACCAGCAGGACTTCAAATACAAGATACAGGAGGCGGCCAAGTTGGCGCGATCGGTCTCGGCCTTCGCCAACACCCGTGGCGGACGCCTGCTCATTGGCGTGCGCGACGACGGCCATATTAGTGGAGTGAAGAGCGAGGAGGAGATCTTCATGATGCACGCAGCCGCATTCAAGTATTGCACGCCCGAGAGCGCCATCCGCTTCGACACGTTGCATGTCGAGGGCCGATCGGTCGTCATCGCCACCATCCCCCCGGCCCAGCGCAAGCCCATCAAAGCTATCGACGAGGAGGGCACCCCTCACGCCTACGTCCGCATCAAGGATGAGAACATTGCCGCCTCTCCCGTCCACCTGGAGATGTGGCAGCAGGAGCAACGGGCCTCCAACCAGATGGAGTATGGCGAGACAGCCCAGCAGATGATGCGTGCCCTGGCCGAACACCCTGGCGAGACGCTCAACCGCCTGATGCGCCTCTCGCAGGTCAACCGACGCGCCAGCATCACTCTGCTGGCCCGCTTCGTGCGCTATGGACTGGCGGAGATGCGCCTCGAAGACCATCAGTTCCACTTCTACCCTGTCGAATAGGATTCCATAGGAAGGGAGGAAAGGACTTGACGGGAATCTATTGTCCGTTTTTTCCTCATCTCTCTCCTATTTTCATATTTTAAAGGAAATGTAATCTATTTTTATACCCTCTTTTGGGTGAAAAAACTTACTTTTGCAACTGTTATAACGACAGGTCATTATAGTTCTATGAAGAAATTTCTTATCACGGCATGCTGCTTTTTCGGTATGGTTGGCTCGTATGCACAAGGCGTTCTCTCGCTGGAAAGGTGCCGCGAACTGGCTTTGCAGAACAATCGGCAACTGAAAGTGTCGAGCCTTGCCATCGAAGTGGCCGAAGAAGCCCACAACGTGGCCAAGACCAAATACCTGCCCCGCGTGGATGGACTGGCGGGCTATACGCATTTCAGCAAGGAGGTGTCCCTCCTCAATAGCGAGCAGAAGTCAAGCCTCAGCAACTTGGGCAACAACTCGATCGGGCAACTCAGCAACAACCTGTCGGCCAACATCTCCGAGTGGGCCCAGCAGGGCATCATCAGCCCGGAGGTGGCCCAGCGACTTGGCAACATGCTCTCGGGAGCCGGCACGCCCGCTACGGAGGCCTTGAACAATATCGGGCAGGCCATTCGCGACGCGTTCCGAACCAATAACAAGAACATGTACACCGGAGCCATCATGGTGACGCAGCCCGTCTATATGGGCGGAGCCATCAAGACGGCCAACGATTTGGCAGCCAAGGGGGAAGAACTGGCACACAACAATTTGGAGAACAAGCGCCAGACCGTGCTCTACGCCATCGACAACGCCTACTGGATGGCCGTATCGCTCAAGAACAAGGAGCGGCTAGCAGAACAGTACAAGTCGCTGGTGGAGAAGCTCCAGCAGGACGTGCAGAAGATGATCCAAGAGGGAGTGGCCACACGATCCGACGGACTGAAGGTCGATGTGGCGGTCAACACGGCAGACCTCGAGCTGACACGCGCACGGGATGGTGTGGCCCTGGTGAAGATGGCACTCTGCGAACTCTGTGGTCTTCCGCTCAATGGCGAGCTCCGTCTGGCCGACGAAGGCGTCTCCCAGGCCATGCCCGACCGCATGAGCATGGGGGCCTATGCCACAGACACTACCTTCAGCGCACGCCCCGAGGTGAGGATGCTGACCAACCTGGTCGATATGACCGAACTCAACACGCGCCTCATCCAGTCGCTCTACAAGCCCCACATCGCCCTCACGGGTGGCTACCTCGTCTCCAATCCGAATGTCTTCAACGGCTTTGAGCAGAAGTTTGCGGGCGTATGGAATATCGGTATCGTCATGCAGGTGCCCATCTGGAACTGGGGAGAGAGCAAGTATCGCACCCGTTCGGCCAAGACCATGACGACCATCGCCAACCTGGAGTTGAGCGACCTGCGCAGCAAGATCAACCTCCAGGTGGAGCAAAGTCGCTTCCAACTGAAGGAGGCAACGCTCAAACTGGAGAAGTCGCGCAAGAACCTCGCAGCCGCGGAGGAGAACCTGCGTTGTGCCAACCTGGGATTCAAGGAGGGGGTGATGACCGTCACGGACGTGCAACGCGCACAGACGGCATGGCTTATGGCACAGACACAGCATCTGGACGCGGAGATCGACGTGCGACTGGCACAGACCTCGCTCCACAAGGCGATGGGAACAATCGGCAAATAATCATTTTAACAGCTCATATATATACTATCATGTCAGCAAAATCACAGCATAACAACATCCTGCTCGCCATCCTGGGCTTCACGACCGTCGTCATCATCGTGGGCCTCGTGGGCTACTTTCTTTTCAAAGAAGACCCCGAGGTCATCCAGGGATCGATAGAGGTCAGCGAATACCGCGTGGCCTGCAAGTTGCCGGGCCGCATCGTCGATCTGAAAGTGAAGGAGGGCGACCATGTCAAGAAGGGCGACACACTCGCCATCCTCGAGATACCCGAGATCGACGCCCAGGAGAAGGTGGCGCAGGCCACGGCCAATGCCACGACGGCCCTGAGCGACCTCACCTCCGCGCCCACCCGTAGCCAGACCGTGGAGAGCGCCTACCAGATCTACCAGCAGGCCGTGGCGGCCAAGGAGGTGGCCGAGAAGACCTATGGCCGTCTGAACAGGCTCTACAACGAGGGCGTGGTATCGGCCCAGAAGCGCGACGAGGCGCAGGCGGCCCTGCAGGTGGCCGAGGCACAATGTGTCGCCACCAAGGCACAATGGGAACTGGCCAAGGAGGGCGCGCGCGACGAGTCGAAACGGGCGGCACGCCAACAGGCCCAGGCTGCCAAGGAGGCTGTGAAGGTCGTGAAGTCCGTGCTGCGCGAGACGGTACAGATAGCCACCCACGATGGCGAGGTATCGACCATCTATCCGAAGGTAGGCGAACTGGTCGGCCTGGGCAGTCCCATCATGAGCGTCGAGATGATGGACGACATGTGGGGCACCTTCAACGTGCGCGAGGACCAGCTGAAAGGTCTTAAGGTCGGCGACACATTCTCTGCCTACGTCCCTGCATTCGACAAGCAGATCAAGATGCGGGTCTATGCCATCAAGGACCAGGGGTCCTATGCCGTATGGAAGGCCACCAAGACCACGGGACAGTATGACTTGAAGACCTTCGAGGTGAAGGCGCGCCCCGAGACGAAGATCGACGGTCTGCGTCCGGGCATGTCCATCATCCTCAAGCGATAGCCTTCCCATAGGCATCCCGAAGGCATCCGGCATAGGACTCTTCCTCGACACAGGATCCTTCCCCGACACATAACAGAATATAGAAGCATAACGACCATTACTCCATATCGCAAGCAAGCATGAAACCGGGCGAGATACTGATGCGGACGCTGCGCGTAGCGGCACGGGAATGCGGACAGATAGCCCGCAATCCGATCTACCTGTTCTGCATGGTGGTGTTCCCTATCGTGGTGACGTTTTTTTTCACCTCCATCCTCGACGAGGGGCAACCTGCAAAGTTGCCCGTGGGTGTCGTGGACCAAGACCGGTCGGAGGTGACAAGGGTCATGGTGCGCCGCCTCAACAGTTTCCAGACGACCCAGGTCAAGGACTACTACCCCAGCGTAGCGGACGCGCGCAAGGCCATCCAACGGGGCGAGATCTATGGTTTCATCCTCTTTCCCGACGGCATGACAGCCGACCTGCTGGCTTCCAAGCAGCCGCACGTCTCGTTCTATTATAGTGCGGCCATAATGCTCCCGGGCAACCTGGTCTTTCGCGACCTCAAGACGATCACGGCCCTCGGGGCTGCCTCGGTAGGCCAGGCGAAACTCCAGATGCTGGGCAAGTCGGGCGAGGAGATCATGAGTTTTCTGCAGCCCATCACCATCGACCTCCACATGACCGGCAATCCATGGTCCAACTACAACATCTACCTCTCCAGCATCATGGTGCCGGGCATCTTCGGCATCTTCATATTCCTCATTACCGTCTATTCCATCGGTACGGAATTGAAGTTCGGGCGGGGGCGTGACTGGATGCGCCTCTCGGGTTATAATATTGTCGTGGCCCTGGCGGGAAAGTTCCTCCCACAGTTTCTGATCTTCACCACGGTCTTCCTCGGCTATATGATCTATATCTTCGGCCATCTCGACTTCCCCCACCCTGGCGGCCTGTCCTCCATCCTGCTGCTCACGCTCCTGATGGTGTTGGCGAGCGAAGGCTTCGGCATCTTCATCTTCGGACTGATGCCCTCCCTGCGCATGTCGATGAGTATCAGTTCGCTCTGGGGCGTGCTCGGGGTGAGCGTCTGCGGCGCCACCTTCCCCGTCGCCGCCATGGACCCCATCATACAGGGCCTCTCCTACCTCTTCCCGCTTCGCCACTACTGGATGATCTACCAGCTCAACATCTTCAAGGGCTTCCCGCTCGCCGACGGCTACGTCCACATAGCGGCCCTGGTGCTGTTCGCCCTGCTCCCGTTGCTGACGATGTACCGCACGAAGAAGGCCATGCTCGAATACGTTTACATACCCTAAAGGCATGAAAAGAATCAAAGGAATCCTCCATGCGATGTCCGAATCCATCCATGACACCTGCTATATCTGGTGGCTGGAGATGAAGAACACCTTCAAGGACGAAGGCGTCCTCATCTTCTTCATCCTCGTCCCCTTGGGCTATCCGATCCTCTACTCGTGGATCTACAACAACGAAAGGGTACACGACGTGCCCGTAGCCATCGTGGACAACTCCCACTCGCAGCTCTCCCGCGAACTGCTCCGACGGGTCGATGCCTCACCCGACGTGCGCGTGGCCTACTACTGCAACAACCTGCAGGAAGCACACGACCTCATTGGCAAGGAGGCTGCCAATGGCGTGCTCTACATCCCCTCCGACTTCGAACAGAAGATAGGGCGTGGCGAACAGTCACACCTGAGTGTCTATTGCGACATGAGCATGATGCTGACCTACAAGGCCATCTATCAAACTGCCCAGACCGTGGCGACAGAGATCAATAGCGAGATACAGAAGCCCAAGTCGATGAGCACCACGGAACGTGACGAGGAGATCAATACCGAGCCCTTGGTCTGTGATGCGGTACAGATTTTCAACCCCACAGGGGGCTATGGCAACTTCCTATTGCCGGGCGTGCTCGTCCTGATCCTCCAGCAGACACTCCTGCTGGGCATCGGGCTATCTGCCGGTACGGCACGAGAGAACAACCGCTACCGCGACCTCGTGCCCGTCAGCCGCCACTACAACGGCATCTTCCGTATCGTCTGTGGCAAGTCGATGTGCTACTTCATGATCTACATGGTGCTCGCCTGCTACGTCCTGCTGGGCGTGCCCAGGATGTTCCACCTCACGCAGTTGCTCCATTTCTCCGACTACCTGGCGTTCATCGTCCCCTTCCTGCTCGCCACGATCTTCTTTGGCATGACCATCTCGTGTGTGGTCCGCTACAGGGAGAACATCATGCTACTGGTGGTCTTCACCTCCGTTCCCTTCCTCTTCCTCAGTGGCGTCAGCTGGCCCAAGGAGGGCATTCCTGGCGCATGGCAGACTATCGGCTGGCTCATCCCCTCCACCTTCGGCATACGCGGCTTCGTCCGCATGAACGCGATGGGGGCAACCATCCAGGACATCCAGGTGGAGTATAACGCCCTGTGGGCACAAGTGGTCTTCTATATGCTCACCACCTGCCTGGTCTATAACTACCAGATCCGGAGCGCATACCGCCATGCCACCAACCAGATCTCTGCCACCCAAGAGATGATCCGCATGCGCCTCAACCGACCAAAGGCCACGGCAGAAGAAAATGTAGAGGAAAATATCGAAGAAAAAGTGGAGGTTGAAGCCGAGAGCAAAAGCGAGGACAAGACGGTAGAAAAGACCGAGGGCAAAGCCGAAGAATAGGCATAAAGGAAAAACATATAATAGAAAGGTGCGCCCAAGGATGGCGTTGCAATATGTTGTATTGGGCGTTTTGGTTGTTTTCCCTATTCAGCCGGTCCTATTGAAAACAACACCAACAAACCACCATTTCATTTCGGACGAACCATAAAAAAAGACACATCCCCCTCTCTTTACAGATATCAAAGAGAAGGGGATGTGCTATTCGTGAAACTTGCAGGGCTATCAAAAGCGGCCTTTTGTCAGCAGGCCCGCAAGGAAGATTCTATTAGAGATTAGATCATGGTGAGATCACGGACGTATCAGTTGGCCTGATACTTCAGCAGGTCGCCTGGACTTACGCGGGTGTAGGGACCGATGCCGTTGAGTTTACAGAGCAGCTCAACGCTCGTTCCGCAAGCCGTGGCAATCGACTGAAGCGTCTCGCCACGCTGTACCTTGTGATACTGGATCTCTCCCGTAGCGGCAGGACGGGCCTGACGCGTCTCCCTGGAGGAGGTCTCATGGGCAGGCTGACGCTCTGCCTCCACCCCACGGCGGCTGTTGTAGCTGGCGCCCTTGCCATCTCCCTGGATGTTCTCGCGGCTATATCCACGGCTGGAGGCCGTACCACGGAGTGCAGTAGCGCGAGCCGACTCGCTGGCGGCATTGCTCTTATGATAGGCGTAGAAGTCGCCCGTGATATCCTGATTGGGGAAATCGAAGAAAAGTGCGGGATTCAAGGCGTGTCCGCAAAGGCGGGTCTCAAAGTGGAGGTGAGAACCCGTGGAACGTCCCGTGTTGCCACCCAGGCCGATAGGCTGACCAGCCTTGACATATTCGTTGGCGCTGACGAGCTGTTTCGACATGTGGCCGTAGTAGGTCTCCAGACCGTTCGGGTGACGGATCACGACATATTTGCCATAGCCGCGGGCGTCATACTTCACAACGCGCACCTTGCCCGACCATGCGGCACGGATGGTGTCGCCGATATAGACTTTGATATCAAGACCTTGGTGAGCGCGACCCCAACGGCGACCGAAATTACTGGTGACGACACGACTGGGCGTCGGCATGTGGAAGCCTCGGAGATCGATACGGTATTCATCGGGGAGGACACCAGAGAAGTGTACGCGGGAGTTGCTCCACGTGTCGTACAAGTCGCTTGCTGGCATCTGTGCATTCTCTTTCATTCTCAAACGGTTGAAAACCATTGTGTCAACACTTGCCGCACGGCGATCGACGGGTGCTTGACGAGCAAGCAGGTCTTGAGCCGATGCGTTATGGCAGGAGAATGCCATGACTGTTGCTATTGCGAATGTCCGTACTATCTTTCTAAAATTCATTTTCTATTTTTGTCATTATTCTGTAATGATTGTGCAAGGAAAAGACGAAGTTCTATTCCAAAAAGACAAGGGAAGGCGAGAAATGCCTTCTCTAAAACTCAAAAGCACGATTGCAAAGGTAACAAAAAGATTTCAAAAAGGTTACGGCGGAAACCGATTTTATGAAGTTTTTAACAGTCAAAAGTAGGTCATGAACAGTTTTTAATATTCTAAAATCCATTCTTTTTCCACCCCCAGTCCCCTTGAAAAGGGGTCACGAAATAGCCGCCCAGTTGACGTTGGTCTTCCTCAGCGCCCGCAGCCTTTCCCACAACATGGCATATTCTGGCCGGTCACAGGTGGGGTCGGCATCAATGATCTTTTGCGCCTGCTCCCGCGCCATCTGCACCAGTTGTCCGTCCCGCGCGATATCAGCTATCTTCAGGTCGAAGGCCATGCCACTCTGCTGCGTTCCCTCCAGGTCGCCCGGACCACGCAGTTTGAGGTCGGCCTCCGCTATCTCAAACCCATCGTTGGTCTCACACATGATGTCGATGCGCTTCCGCGTCTCTCGCGAGAGCTCATACTTCGTCACCAAGATGCAAAAACTTTGCTTTGCGCCTCGTCCCACGCGCCCGCGGAGCTGATGGAGCTGGGAGAGGCCGAAGCGTTGGGCGTCGAGGATCACCATCACCGAAGCGTTGGGCACGTTGACCCCCACCTCTATCACGGTAGTTGCCACCAGGATCTGCGTCTCGCCACTAACGAAGCGTCGCATCTCCTCCTCTTTTTCCTTCGACTTCATTTTGCCGTGCACCTTACTCAGCCGAAGGTCGGGAAACACCTCCTTCAGCGCCTCGAAACCACTCTCCAAGTCTTTCAGGTCCTTCTTCTCGCTCTCCTTGATGACGGGGAAGACGATATAGGCCTGGCGTCCCTGCTGGATCTGCTTGCGGATCCCTTGGTAGAGCGAGGTGAGCTGGTTGTCATATTTATGTAGGGTAACGATGGGCTTGCGTCCCGGCGGCAGCTCGTCGATGACGCTCACGTCGAGGTCTCCATAGATCGTCATGGCCAGTGTGCGCGGTATCGGCGTGGCCGTCATCACGAGGATATGAGGCGGATTGCTACTCTTCGCCCACAACTTCGCCCGCTGCGCCACACCAAAGCGATGCTGCTCGTCAACGACGGCAAGGCCCAGGCGACAAAACTGCACCGTCTCCTCGATGACGGCATGCGTCCCCACGAGGATATCCACACTCCCATCGGCCAGACCCTCCAGTACGGCCTTGCGCTGTTTTCCCTTGACGATACCCGTCAGTAGCTCACAGCGCACCTCCATCCCCTGCAGAAACGCCTGGATGGTCTGCAGATGCTGCTCGGCCAGGATCTCCGTCGGCGCCATGATGCAGGCCTGGAACCCGTTGTCCAAGGCTATCAGCATGGCCATGAGCGCCACCAGCGTCTTGCCCGACCCCACATCTCCCTGCAGGAGTCGGTTCATCTGGCGTCCCGACCGCACGTCCTCGCGTATCTCGTGCATCACCCGCTTCTGCGCATTGGTCAGCGCAAAGGGCAGGTGGTGGGCATAGAAGCCATTGAAGCGGTCGCCAATCTTGCCAAAGACATAGCCCCGATACTTGCGGCGGTGATCGGAAGCATAGCGGAGGATATTGAGCTGGACGTAGAAGAGTTCCTCAAACTTCAGTCGGAGGCGTGCCCGCTGGGTGTCCTCCACGGTCTTGGGATAGTGGATCTTGCGCAGCGCCTCATCGCGGGAGATAAGGTGCAGCGGTCCCGTGATATAGGGTGGCAGCGTCTCGGGTAACGGTTGGGACAACTTTCCAATCAAGGTCTTGGTGAGTTTCTCCACGCTCCGGCTCGTCACCCCCGCCTTCTTCATGCGCTCCGTGGTGACATAGTAGGGCTGCATTCCCATATCGTTGAGTTGCAACTGCGAGGCATCGTCGAGGTCGGGATGCGTAAACTGGATGCGCCCGTTATAGACCCCCGGTTTGCCAAAGACGACATACTCCTTTCCTATCAGATAGGTTTTGGCAGCATACGACACCCCGTTGAACCACACCAAGTCGCAGATGGTCGTTCCGTCCGTGAAATGGGCCACGAGCCGTTTCTTCCTCGGCGACAGTTCGTGGCTCTCAAAACTAAGGATATGGCCTTTGATCTGGACGAAGGGCATGTCGCCCGTGAGTTCGGAGATGCGATAGATCTTCGTCCGATCGACATACTTATAAGGAAAATACTCCAGCAAGTCACCATAGGTAGCCACACCCAGTTCGTTGTTGAGCAGGTCCTTGCGACGCGGCCCAACCCCGGGGAGGTACATGATGTCTTGTTCGAGTAGATTCATTGTTTCTTTTATCTTAATAGGTTATCCCATGCGGCATGGCTACTCTGCCGACGCCTCATGGGCCAAAGCCTCGCCCACCAGCAGGTCGAAGGGCGTGGTGAGCTTGATGTTCTCGACATTGCCTTCGACGAGGGCCACCCGATGCGCGCCCGAATACTCATAGACGCTGGCGTCGTCGGTATATTCCGGACGGTAGGGTTGGGCATAGGCTTCCTTCAGGAGGCGCACGTCGAAGACCTGCGGGGTCTGCACACGATAGTAGCGACTTCGATCTACGGTCTCGCTCCCCTCTCCTTCTGTTCTGCGACGGAGCGTGTCCGTGACAGGAAGGACGGGGACGGCACCTCCCACCTCCTCTGCCTTGGCAAAGCAGCGGCCGATCGTCTCGGTAGAGACAAAGGGGCGCGCGCCATCATGGACGGCTACCAGGGCGGCCTCGTCGTCGGGGATCAGAGCCAGTCCATGGCGCGAAGAGTCGAAACGGGTAGCACCCCCCGTGGCCAAGGCATGGGGCAAGTCAAAATGATAGCGTTCGCACAGCGCCCGCCAGTAGTCCTGCTGATCGGCAGGGAGGACGACAACAAGATGCATCTCAGGATCAAACTCATGAAAACGCTCCAGCGTCCGCATGAGGACGGGGCGTCCGCCGATGGGCAGAAACTGCTTGGGCACGTCTCCTCCCATACGCGTGCCCTTTCCACCAGCCACGATCACGACATAGCGTTTCATCCCTCGCGAAGCAAACGGTCATACACCATTCCCTTGGCAATACTCTGCGCAGCCTCATCGCCACGGAAGTAGGAGACGAGACGATAGCTATAGGGCAGCACGGCGGCAGGTCCCTCGGCCGTTGTGATCAGTCCGTCCTCCACGACCAACTTCTCCTCGTAGATAGCGTCGCCGAGATGGGCAGCCATGCCGGGATAGATCGTGGCACGGCGACCATGCAACAGGCCGGCATGTGCCAGCACAAGGGGAGCGGCACAGATGGCTCCGACGCGCTTCCCGGCCTGTGCTTGGCGCTGAAGGGCCGCTATCACCCCTTGGTGGTCACGCAGGTTCGTGCTGCCGGGCATTCCGCCAGGGAGCAGGAGCATGTCAGCATCCGAGAAGTCGCCAGCCTCTTCGATCATCAGGTCAGCGACGACCGTCACACCATGGGCGGAAACGACCTCGCGACGGCCCATGATGCTCACCGTCACAGTCTCCACAGCACCCCTGCGAAGGACATCTACAGGCGCCAGCGCCTCGATCTCCTCAAAGCCGTCGGCCAGAAATTCATACACTTTTGCCATAATATTCTGCTTTAAAGTCTTGTTTCTCGTTTAAAATAATTATTTTTGCGGAAAATTTCCAACTGCAAATATACGAAAACCTTTTGAAACGGCGTATAAAAGCAGCGAAAAGAATGATTAATCGACCAATTATGACGGAGCAAAGGCTACGTTTTGCCATTTTTGGCAACACTTACAAGGCGCGCGACACCGCCCGCATCGGTTCGATACTGAGCGTCCTGCGCCAACATGGGGCCACGATATTGATGGAGCGGCAGTTCGCCCGGCAACTCTCGAAGATCCTCCGCTATCGGCTGGATATCGACGAGCTGATCGATGGCCGCGACTTCGAGGCCGACTTCGCCCTCTCCCTGGGTGGTGACGGCACGGTGCTCAAGGCGGCGTGTCGTGTCGGCGAGAAGCAGATCCCGATGCTCGGCATCAACATGGGGCGGCTCGGCTTTCTGGCCAGCGTGCTGCCCGAGGAGTTTGCCACGGCCGTGGAGGACATCTACCAGGGGCGCTATCGCATCGACTCGCGGTCAGTCATCGGCATCGAGACAGAGGGGGAGCCGCTCGGCATCTATCCCTATGCGCTCAACGACATCTCGCTCTTCAAGCGCGATTTTGCCGCGATGATCACGGTCCGCGCCACCGTGGACGGGCAGTATCTCAACACCTACCAGGCCGACGGCCTCGTCGTGAGCACGCCGACGGGTTCCACGGCCTACTCGCTGAGCAATGGCGGACCGATCGTCGTGCCACAGTCGAAGGTACTGACACTCACGCCAGTGGCTCCCCACAGCATGAGCACACGCCCCATCGTGCTCCCCGACACCAGCGAGATACGCCTGGAGGTGAAGAGCCGGAGCCACAACTTCATGATCGCCATCGACGGCGAGGCCACCAAACTTCACGAGGGGACGGTGATGACCATCCGCCGCGCGCCCTACGAGGCGAAGATGGTCGTGCGGGGGGATATCACCTACTTCAGTACTCTACGCGAAAAACTGATGTGGGGGGCTGACCCAAGACAATAAAGCGGGGGGGGGCGCAAAAATCACATATCCGATAGCATCATGAGTATAACGGGGAAAATAGCGAGGGTTCTCGACCGACTCTCCGGCGGCAAGCTGCAAGAGGCCAACCGTCAGTATCCGGCGACGATGATCGCCCGGTGGCTTTGGCATGCCTGGCGTGGAAACCGCCGGCAGGCACTCTTCAACGCCCTCATCGGACTGGGCGACGTGGCGGTATCACTCGGGTCGGTATGGGCCATTCAGCACGCCATCGACGTGGCCTCTCATGCCGCCGAGGGCAGCATCCTCGCGTCGGTGGCCGTGATGGCATCTTTCGTCCTGATGGGGTTTGCGCTGAGCATCGCCTCGGTCTGGGTGCGCAACCTGCTGGGCATTCGCGCGCAGAACCGCATGCAGCAGCAGATGCTCGACCGCATCCTGCGTTCCACCTGGCGCGGCAAGGCGCGGCGCCACTCTGGCGACGTACTCAACCGCCTGGAGACAGATGTGGCCCAGGTGGTGTCGTTTCTCACCGAGACCATCCCCGACACGCTCAGCAAGGTGCTGCTCTTCTGTGGCGCATTCTTCTACCTGCTACAGATGGACTGGCGACTGGCGATCATCATCGTCCTGGCTATTCCGCTCTTCGCTCTCTTCAGCAAAATCTACATGCGGCGGATGCGCCGACTGACACGCGAGGTGCGCAAGAGCGACTCGGTCGTGCAGAGCGTCCTGCAGGAGACCATCCAGCACCAGACGCTCATCAAGACGCTTGAAGACACCGACCATGCGGTCGATAGACTGGAGGACGAGCAGCGCAAGCTGCGGCAGAATGTCGTGCGCCGCACGAAGTTCTCCGTCCTCTCCAACCTCATCCTCAACTTGGGCTTCTCACTCTGCTACCTGGTGGCCTTCGCCTGGGCGGCCATACGCATGTCGGCGGGATCGCTGACCTTTGGTGGCATGACGGCTTTCCTGCAACTGGTGGCACGCATCCAGTCGCCTGCCCGCCAGCTGACGCGTCTCGTCCCGGCTTTCGTCGGCGTGATGACGGCAGCAGAGCGACTGATGGAACTGGAGGAGGACCCGACGGAAGAACAGGGAGCTCCTCTGTGGATGGATTCCCCCTGTGGCATCCGCCTCCGGGAGGCAACCTATTGCTACGACGACGGCACGGAGAATGTCATCGACCACCTGTCCTTCGACTTCCGCCCGGGATCTTGCACGGCCATCCTCGGTCCGACGGGAGCGGGCAAGACGACGCTCGTCCGCCTGCTGCTCGCCCTGCTCTCGCCCAAGGATGGGTGTATCGAACTCTATGACGGCCAATCGGCCCACCCGCTCTCGCCCCGGACACGCTGCAACCTGGCCTATGTACCACAGGGCAACACGCTGCTGAGCGGATCCATACGCGACAACCTGCGCCTGGGCAAACTCAATGCCACGGACGAGGAGATGGTGGAGGCGCTACGCAAGGCTTGTGCCGACTTCGTCTTCGACCTGCCCGACGGCCTCAACACAGCGTGCACCGAACAGGGTGGCGGACTAAGCGAAGGACAGGCGCAGCGCATCGCCATCGCCCGTGCCTTGCTCCGCAACCGTAGCATCATGCTCTTCGACGAGGCTACCTCGGCCCTCGACCCCGAAACGGAGCGACAGCTCCTGGCCAACGTCCTCAAAGACTCGGACAAGACCATCATCTTCGTCACCCACAGAATGGCCGTCACGGACTATTGCGACCAGACGCTCACCATCGGCGGGGAGTAGCAGCCGCACTACCTCCTTGGTTTTTGGTTCATCCGATATTTGTAATGACACATGAAGTTGTGTTATAGTCAGGGCTATATCTATTCCTGCTGATTGTCCTGGCAAAGCGTTGTATATTGTTGTTTCGCTACAAGCAACCTTTGGTCTGCTTGGGCCTCGAAGAGGCAATCCCCGCGAAGCGTTGTCACTTGTTGTAAAAGTTGTTCAAGTTTTTTCCTAATTCAGCAGGCCGTATTGGAAACAATCGGGTAGGAGGTAAATGCTAATCATAAAAGGCATTTGCCGCCGGTTTCTTTCAGATTCCAACTCACGATGGACACCCTTGCCTTTGGCTATGTAATTTCCGCTATTAGGGCTTACTTGGGACTTGCACCCGTTAGACAATACTCGTGCCGAGCATACTAACAAAAGAATCTCACCCTTGATCACAGGATGAGATTCTAATTATCATATCGCTATTAATACGTTCCAACTATAAACTGTCGGTCGGTATTGTCTGTGTCCCAACGGGGTTCTATTTGTTGAGTGGACTGATACGAGCCTCACGCTGCTTGCGTGGTGCAGCCTTTCCATTGCTGATGAACGGACCAGTGTATGTGGCCTTGATAGACTTGCCCTTGTCTGTAACGAAGTCTGTAGAGATTGTATAATCTCCTGTCGCCTCATCCTTGCTGATTGTGATAGAACCGCTCGACACGAAGCCAAATGTTGCCATAACAGCTGGATTGTCCAAATACTGATAACATGTACCTACCTGGCCATATACTCCAGCACCCATAATCTTATAGTAGCCCTTAGCCACAGTGCCGTTTGCGCCATCTTCTGTCACAGGGAATGTACCCACGCGCGGTTTGCCATGACCATCATCCTCCATGAAAATCATGATGCGGTTGCGCTTGTACCATGAAGCTCCCTCTGCATAAGGATTGCCGCCATCCATTATTTCGAAACAGACACCGTCAAGGTCGTATGGAGAGGCATAATCGCAAGTGAACTCGAGATCTCTGTCAAGGTTTGGTCCGGTATAACCCTTGAATGTTTTGTCCCTATATACGCTGCAAACTCCGGTATATGTTACGGCTACACACTCGTTGTTCTGCAATTGTATCTTAGCTATCACCTTGTAAGTACCGTCTGCATTCTTCTCTATCGTAAGAGTAGCCTGGTTGAACTTCATGCCCTCACCTGTATAGTTGGTCTCTGACTGGTAGTTGGAATACTTATCCAACTCACACTGGCCATCCATTGTCATGTCAGTGGGATTTCCATCAATATAATATGTATAGGTACCAGGCAGAGGCATCGGTTCGGTTGTGCCGTCGGCTGTTTTGCAGTGTATGCTGAAGCTATAGATCTTGCCGTTACCTCTCGGGTTGATGCCATCGTGCGGACAATCACCCAGACGGATTACGAAGTTCTGATAGCCAAGAGAGGCATAGTCTCCCCAATAATCCACATCGAAGAAATTCGACGTTTCATTCTTGTATTCAAGCGAACTGGTCTTCACCATCTGCTTTGAAAGCACAGTGGACAATCCATACTTATCGAATGGCAACGCCATAATATAATAATCAATTCCCGACTTCAGGTTGTTGAACTCAAATTCTGTGCTCTCCGTAAAGTTCCCCGAAGCATTTTTTTGGATATATTCCACAAGGTCCTCATTGGAATCGGCCGGTATCGCTCCAACAAGATATGACGTGCAGTTGTCCGGCATAGTAAACTTCACCTTGCAGCCATTGTTACCCACATTCAATATAGATATTTCCACTTCCTTGTTCTCCACATAGTCGAAGGTGATGTCGTCAAGCTCGCCCACTGAATAGGTCTTCAGAATCTTATCGCCCTTGTGGAAGACCATTCTGTTCGGATTGCGCTCCTGCGCAAAAACTGTCATGTTGCACATGAACAATGCGATAAACGCAATGATATAATAACGTATTTTCATTTCTTTTCCTTGTTTTTATTTTACGATGAATTTCATTGAATAACCCTTGATTTTCAGAATATACATGCCTTTGGGCAGGTGGCTGACGTTTATCTGTCCGCCGTTCCATGCGCTGATCCTGCCATGCATATTTCCACTTAGATCATAAAAAATCACGTCGGTTTTACCTTCCGTCCAACCGTCCACATAGATGACCCCGTCTCTGTATGCCACAGTGAGGTGCTTCGCCGTGGCGCTCTTAACTTCAGTTGGGTCCGCGATGAACCAGAGCTTCCGCACATCGGAATATGCCGACTTGGTCTCATTGTCACTACGGTCGATGATGCCTAATTCTGACTCATGGAATACGATCCTCTTCAGATCACTGATCTTGTAGTTCTTCGTACTCCAGTCCTTCATGACGACACACACCTGCGCATCGTCAGGGGATATGGCATGTGCGCCCAAGGCGAGGGAGCACAATGCTAGTCCCGCAAAAAAAATCTGTCTTTTCATATTCTTTTCAACGTATCAATTTCTTGCCATTGATGATATACATGCCCTTTGCCAATCCGTCAATCTGACTGCGCGAGGCATTCTTCATTACCAAAATACCGTCCATCGTATAAACGTTATTTGCCTCCTCGTCTGAAGGCATCACGTTCTCGATGCCCGAGGCTACGCCCACTTCCACATTGATGTCACTATCAACTGTGAGCACCACACGGTATGTACCATCCTCCTGTGGTTCAACGGCATTCATACCGTATTTGAGCGATTTGATCTTTGATGCACCGCTCGCTCTAAACGAGATTTCTGTGTCTTCGAGTGCCATGATCGACTGTGAGAAATCCGTTACAGGTACGATTCTGTCTTTCAGTACAACCAGTTCCTCGGCATTGCCCGTCACCTTGATATTTGTCATCACATTTGAAGGTGTTTTGGTGAAGAACACCTTCAACACGTCCATGTCCTCTGGGGTCAATGTATAGGTGGTTGAGCCATCATAATCGGGCGAAACGAGTTCGTCGTTTTTGTAGAGGCACATGCTTGTCACGCCATAAAAAGCAGCAGTCAGCGGAAGGTCGCCAGCATAGTACGCCACCGAAGTATAGCCCGTAGCCAGGTCTATCATGGTATAGTCCTTACGCTTTAGGAAAATTTTCGATGGCCTTTCAGCATCGTCAACATAGATCATCACAGTCTTGTCGCGAACTAGTTCTGTGGTTTTCACTGTCACCATCATGCCGTCTGTCACTTTCACGTTCACCTCGCTGTTGCCGTCCCGGTCCACGTAGTCTGTCGTTCCGTCGCTCACGCTCACGAGTGCATAACCATCCTTTGCCTTTACGGCGATGATCGGTGCAGACTCGGGCACCTCGATGGTGTTTTTACCCGTTACCACCTCTACGTTGTTACCGTAATAGGAATAGCCTTTATATACTTCCACATGAGATGCGTCGTCGATGTCCAATATCGCACTGAGATTGCCTAACTTGCGTGCCACTATGTCCACCGTGGTAGGCCCTGTTACCATGAAGCTATAGCTACCGTAGAAATCCACGCTGCTACCATTCACCTTGAAGGATTCAAGCGTGTAATCGTTTGTATTGCCCTCCACGTCAACCTGCGAACCAGCCTTCACCGTGAAGATGTCGTCCATGTAGTTTTCCACTTCTGTGCCGTTCACCTGGACTTTTGTTATAAAGCCCGCTGCCTTCTCGCTGAGATTGAACTTCACGCTGTAGTCCTCATCCGGGAAGCTAGCCTGGATCTCGATGATGTCGCCGTCTGCCACATCTACTCTATAGGTGCCATACGACGGCGAGACAGGCTCGGAGTTCTTCTTCACACTGTAGAGAGTTGCGGAAGACTCCTTGGCAGAAATGGCAAACGGAGATTCCACATCAGGAACGAATTTCACATTGTTCTCGCCTGTCACGAGGGCAACCGTAGTATATGTTCCCGACAGTCCGAGGGTCACTTTGGAGGCATCGTCCACTATTACCTTGCACGTTGCCGTACGCACGTCATCGAGCGGACTGGTTGTCACTACCCATTTTGCGTCTGTATGGGTGGCCTCGTCGAGACCGATTATGCAGCTCGTCAGCGAGCTGATGGTTTCGGCCGTGCTACCGTTCATCACCGACTTCAACACATAGCCTGTGTTAGCAGAGAAGTAGAGACGGTCGCCGGTCTTCACATCGAACACATTGTCTCCATTCGACAATGCCAGCTTGGACGAGCCCAAATACACTGTAACTCTAGACGCGTCATCAACATTAACAGTAATGTTGAAGGCGTTGGCCTTCAGCGATGCGATAATCACAAACAAGAAGACCAGAAAGTAATTGACTTTTTTCATAATTTTAAGACGAATAAATATTAAGACGTTGGATGAACGATGGTGTTTTATGGCCGGTCAGCATGTCATATTTGGCTTGCAATCTTAGCAGGGGTCCCGCATCTATATCGAGTGCTGCGGACAACAGAAGAGCCAATTGCGTGTTCAAGGCTCTTTCGCCGTTCAACACTTCGTTGAGTAAAGAACTGGACACGCCGATTTCGTGAGCTAGTTGCCTTTGGGATATCCCACGACAATCTATCTCGTCCTTTAGGACTTCACCTGGGTGCGTTGGCTCAAACGGCTTAAGTTCATTGGCTATTGCTCCCTTGTTTTTTACCATTTTTTCCTCCTTGTTTTGATTTATATTGATAACTTTACGGGGTTATATCGCAGAAGAAGTTATATTCTTATCTTTGACAAACTCCTCAAGATCTGTTTATATTGGTCATTTACTCTTATCGACAAAAGACCATCTTTGTTACCACGAAAATACTCATAATACAGCAGTCATTATTTTGCTAGTCCTAGAACCCCTTCTTGACTCACCATCAGTTCTATGATCTTGCGATGAATCTTGACTATGAAGGTTGACAACGATGCCGCTTGTCATGAGCTTTGTCATCAACATACAATTCCTTTAGATACTGTTTTCAGAATCTTAGTTGAATGTATATAGATTGTCCTCGGCTGCAAAGTTAATAATTTAAGCGAATATTCACAAAATTTGCAAGTTTTTTTTATCCGAGCCCATAAAAAAGAAGTTCATTCCATATTTAGGGTTCACCTTACCGAAAACAATCTTATTTCTTGCTTTGATTGTTTTCCTTAATCTGCAGACAGTATTGACACAGCGCCGCCCTATTTCTCGGTTCCGGGCTAACCAACAAACGCCCCATACCACAAAGGTCTGTTACGATGGCCTTTGTCGTATGGGGCGATAGATGGTTTGCTATTATCTTATCCCACCTGGCTGCCGGGCTTCACCCCACGCAGGAGGGAGGTGACGGCGAGGCTTCCATCGAAGTCGAGGGCAGAGAGGATCATGCCACAACTCTCGATGCCCATCATTTTGCGGGGAGCGAGGTTGGCGATGAAGAGCACGTCCTTGCCGATCAGCTCCTCGGGCTTATAGTACTTGGCGATACCCGAGAGGATGGTGCGGTCCGTACCCGATCCGTCGTCGATGGTAAACTGCAGGAGCTTGTTGCTTTTCTTCACCGGGTGGCAGTCCTTGACGTGACCCACACGGATGTCGAGCTTCTCCCACTCGCTGAAATCGACGTTCGGCTTGATCGGTGCCGCCTTGTAGTCGGCAGCAGCCTTCTCGGCCTCGTTGGCCTTCTTCGTGGCAGCGAGCTTGTCGAGTTGCTTCTGGATGACCTCGTCCTCGATCTTCTCGAAGAGCAGGTGCGGCTCGGCCAACTGATGGCCTGGCTTCAGCAGTTCCGTGCTGCCCAGGTCCTTCCAGTCGAAACTGTCGAGACGGAGCATTGCGCGCAGGTCTTTGCTGGAGAACGGCAGGAACGGCTCGAAGGCAATGCTGAGATTGGCAACGAGCTGCAGCGAGATATAGAGCACCGTCTTCACACGGTCGGGATCCGTCTTCCACACCTTCCACGGCTCACACTCCGTGATGTAGCGGTTGCCGATGCGGGCGAGGTTCATTGCCTCCTTCTGCGCCTCACGGAAGTGGAATCCGTCGAGGAGCTGCTCCATCTTGTCCTTCACGTCCTTAAACTCCTCCACGGCCTTGCGATCGACATCGAGGAGGTCGCCTGGTGTGGGCACCACGCCATTCCAGTATTTCTTCGTGAGCTGCAGGGCGCGATTGACGAAGTTGCCATAGATGGCCACCAGCTCCGAGTTGTTACGCTCCTGGAAGTCCTTCCACGTGAAGTTGTTGTCCTTCGTCTCGGGGGCATTGGCCGTGAGCACATAGCGCAGCACGTCCTGCTTGCCCGGGAAATCGACCAGATACTCATGGAGCCAGACGGCCCAGTTGCGCGACGTGGAGATCTTGTCGTTCTCCAAGTTGAGGAACTCGTTGGAGGGCACGTTGTCGGGCAGGATATAGCCTCCGTGGGCTTTGAGCATAGTGGGAAAGATCAGACAGTGGAAGACGATATTGTCCTTGCCGATGAAGTGGACGAGGCGCGTCTCCGGGTCTTGCCACCATTTCTCCCATGATCCCCAGCGCGCGGGGTCGGCATCGCAAAGCTCCTTGGTGTTGGAGATATAACCGATGGGGGCGTCAAACCATACGTAGAGCACCTTACCCTCGGCACCCTCCACGGGTACGGGAATACCCCAGTCGAGGTCGCGGGTCATGGCGCGGGGCTGCAGGTCCATGTCGAGCCACGACTTACACTGTCCATAGACATTGGAGCGCCACTCCTTGTGACCATCGAGGATCCACTCCTTCAGCCATTGCTGATATTGGTTGAGCGGCAAATACCAGTTTTTTGTGGGCCGCTTCACCAGCCCGTGACCGGGATTGTTCTTGTTGGTCGGGTTGATGAGTTCCTCGGGAGAGAGCGTGGCGCCACACTTCTCACACTGGTCGCCGTAGGCGCCCTCGGCACCGCAGCGGGGGCAGGTGCCGACGATGTTGCGGTCGGTCAGAAACTCGCCCGTCACCTCGTCGCAATACTGCTCCTCGGTGATCTCCTCCAGCTTGCCGTCGTCATAGAGCTTGCGGAAGAAGTCGGAGGCAAACTTATTGTGGATGGAGCTGGTCGTGCGACTATAGATGTCAAACGAGATACCGAACTTCTCAAACGAGTCCTTGATAAGGTTATGATAGCGATCGACGACCTCCTGGACGGTGATACCCTCCTTGCGGGCACGAATCGTGACGGGCACGCCGTGCTCATCACTTCCACCGATGAAGACCACATCCTTTTTCTTCAGTCTGAGATAGCGGACGTAGGTGTCTGCCGGCACATAGACGCCTGCCAAATGGCCGATATGCACGCCGCCATTGGCGTAAGGCAGGGCCGCAGTCACCGTAGTGCGCTTGAAATTCTTTTCCATATTCATGCTTGGTATTTTGTTATCTGAATGCAAAAGTACAAAAAATCCACTACATAGATGTATTGAAGCGGACAAATTATAATTTCAATAGTTGATTTCAAAAAATCTTTGGTGACCTATATGATGATGTATTATACCATTTCGTATCGTGTTTATATCGCGCCACGGCTATTGAAGGACTAATGCCCCTTGACCCTGCGGCTTGTGCTATCGTCTTCGCTATCTTATAAGGCGACAAGCTATTACAACCAACGCTCATCATTTCATTCCACACCTTATCTGGGATCAACATTTGGCGCGCAAACTCATTAGCTTCTCTTTCTCTAGGGTCATTGGAGTATAAACCATCAATAGAAATAAAAGCTGTTTGGTCGCTACCAAAATGCCTGTCGATATGACAGAGCTCGTGCAATATATCAAAGGCCAATTTATCCATATCATTATAGCGATAGGTCACGGTGATAACAGGATGCTCATTGACGATGGTCGAGAAAGCGTCTATAGGTGTTTTATCTATTTTTTCGACATGGATATACTGGATACCATAACGATTAAGAAGTTCTTTTATGGCACCAACAGACAAACACCCTCGGTTGGCCAATTCTGAAAGATCACATGCAGCCTTCTTCGCATCCCCTTCATTGTATTTGGTCCGCAACCCTGGAGTTTTATCTATCTCGATTTTATTGAGTATCAACCATGTCAGCATGTTCTTTTCATCTATTTGCACCTTCTCACTGTGTTTGTACAAACCAGCCACTTGCAGCCGTAGGTGTTCAGCAGAAAGCAAGTCGAAAGACAACATGCCCTTGAGTTGCGCTACACGGTCCACGCATGGCATCAATGACATATCCAACCTTTTGTACAAAGCCTTCAGGTTAAACATATCACTACATGCGTTCTCAAAGTCTAAGGCCTTCAGATCTTCATTCTTTTTCTCTTCTATGGCCTTACAATCATATAGATAGCCAGCGTGTAGACTCATCCAGTTTGTGTAAGAAATACCAAGTGCTTTTTCCAATTTGATAGCCAGGCCTTCATTAAGATTGCGTTTGCCCTTAATAAACTCATTGAGATGCGTGGGTTGGACGCCAATGGTTCGGGCAAAATCTTTTTGCTTAATACCTCGTTCCAGCAACTCCTCGCGCAAGACTTCTCCCGGATGGATAGCCCTTGCTGGAACTAATCTGTTACTTTTTGTTGCCATAATGGGTACTGTCTATTTCTATTAATTCTACTTCTATTCCGTCATCCGTTTCTGTAAACAACAGGCGCTCAACCATGCCATTGACGATTCTGATCGAACTTCTTGGATCATGAGCCAGTTTCTCGTAATGCAGGAAACTGTATTGACGCAACTCCTGTGTCGTCGCCGTTCTATACATCACTCCAACTGCTCGAATATAACCATCTACGAGTCTTTTATTTTTGCACAATTGCTTGTATTTGCGATCCTTCGTTTTACCAGTTTCATACAGTTCGGACAACGCTTCATCTTTGAAAGTTATCTTCATTTAGGTGAAATGCTTTTACTGTGCAAAGGTAACACAAAATTCCCAATCTTGGTAATTTTCAAGGATAATAATAAAGACGCATGTTGATTTTTAACATTTGCTCACCTATGACACGCAAGAATCGTGGCGAATGTTTTTATATACCTATCTATCGACACGTTATTTGACGCCAACGGGGACGTTTCTCCCTTGTTCCTTCCTTGCTCCTCCTATCGACCTCGTATCAAGCCCACATCGCTTACGTATCGTTACGTATTGTTTCCGCTTCCGGAAGCGAGAACGATAGGAGAACGATAGGAGAACGATACGGGATCGATACGGGATCAATACGGGATTGATACGGGATTGATACGAGACCGATACGAGAACGGTCTTTTCCGATTCCCAACCGAAGAGATTGATAAGATCTTTAACCTTTTCATCATCGTTTCTTTTGATTATATTTTACATTTCAATCACTCGTCGCTCCCTGCCGTTCATGACAAGAAGCCTGGCTCACCATTTGCCCTGGTGCAGCCACTATACAAAGATAACCTTCCGTCCAGCCGAATGCAAGCCGATTAGAATGAATTAACGCCACATTAACTATTCCTGCGTATCCATTTAACAAAGCCCATCCCAGGCCAAAAGCCTTCATTGCAGCCTTTCCTCATGCTCTTCCTCCAGTTTTATCCGCCCAAAAGTTGTTACCCCCAATCTCTACCAGCAGCCAAGAGACACGGGTTCTGGCTTGTCAAAATAGCGTACAAACTTGACTTCACATTGTCATCTGTAATCGACACGTCAGAAAGGAAAATGGTGCCTGCCCATACTGCTTGTATGACAGACACCAATTCTTAGTTTATGCGCTCAATGCCAAAGGACTACTCGTCCTCGACATCATTACTCTCTTGATTCCAAAGGACGCATTCCCAGCTCCAGGGGTCGATTTCCCTTATTACATCGTTCCTCTTACTAATAAAGCCACGTTCACCATTCTTTGCAGTATGCGTGGTAGTGCTGAGCGAAGTAAGGCTTCCTAATGTCAGAAGGGACTGTGAAGTGTTCACCGCGACGGCCTCGCAAGTAGGCTTCATATATTTACGCTTATCCATAGTAGTTTACTTTTTGACAATTTTTTTGTTATTGATGATATAGAGGCCAGCAGGCAGGTCGTTGAGGGCCTTGCCCTTCTCCACCTGATGCTTCACCTTGACACCCGCCGTCGTATAGACATCGACGAGCGTCGACTCGGTTGCGTTGGCATTGGTCACACCATTCGTCTCATCATCTGGGAACAGAATGCTCTTGAGTCCTCCGGCCCGCGGATTGACATAGCAACGATTTGCATCTACATAAGCCGTTATTCCATCCGGCACAAAATAGAATGCCAATCCTGCCTCATCAGGATGGTTCAGCAAGATATAAGAGTTGGCAGGAGCTTCTTGATCAGAATACACACCCGTCATGACACCATTCGTATAAGTGTCAGCGTGCTTGGCGGCATAGCCCTCAAGAATTTGATTGGCCTCAGCACCCTTCAAGAGATACGGCGTATTGGCTTTGAGGTAATCACGCTCCTCTACCACCAACTTACCATCCTCATTCACACTGGTACACTCGTAAATGGTCAAGCCATCGGGCTTGTCGTAGTCGAACGGAACAATAAACGTTGCCCAACCAACTTCAGTAACTTTGTATTCAGCCGTTTCCTTCTCACCAATAATTATCGCCAAAGGAGACTTGCCGTCAGTATAGACATCATTGTACCACAACATGACATCTGGCTTATCAGAATTAGAATAGGTATAATCCGAATGGTTAGACACATACACATAGTACGTTGCGCCATAAGGCCAAGTGGGATTTTCGCTACCATAAATAAGCGGATCTCCATAATAAGGTATCACCCACTCACCATCAGCAACAACGAGCAAATCGCCTGGGTAGTTTCTGACCTCCTTGATGCTCACCTCAAGCGGAATAGGCATGACAGAAGCACCTGAAGTTATCGCCAAATTATGATTGAGAGTTTCAGCAATATCCGCCGTAGTCAGCACGCCATTGTTCTCTGCAGGATTGGGCTTAAAGTTCACCTGCAGCTTCACCGTACCAGATACCGTAGCACCTACCTGCAATGGCAGCTGCGTATTCAGCACATCAAGCGCATAGTTCTTGCCCTCGATTTTCTCGCGGAGAATATAATTCTTTCCCTCACCATAAACGACCTGCGCATTGTCAAAACGAACCGTCACGCTTTCCAAGTTCTTCTCCATCACGGCAAGATCACGAATCGTTTTCGGAACACTCAAATCTATCAACTGGAAGTCCTTAGAAGCGACTGGCGACGTAACCGTCTTGTACACAGCAATAGCTTTGACCGTGGCCGTCTTGTCCAAGACAAACGGGCCTTCATAGAGTGTGGATGCCTGCGTAGGCTCCTCCCCATTGAGCGTATAATAAATCTTGGCAACTTTTTCGGTAGAAGTGATGGTTACAGTTGTCGTAGTCGTAAAGGTCTCCTCTCCTAAGATGGTAGGAGCAGCAAGAGTAGTAATAACAGGTTCTGCCTTGATCACCTTACCCTGCGGATAATTATAATTGTAATACTGCAAAACGCTATTATTCCATGCGGTAATATCAAAATTCTTATTTGCTACTAAGCCAGCTTTGTCCCCATTGGAAAAATAAAAGGCCTTATATGATGCTGACTCATACGCGGATATATAGAAGCCGAGGTAACTCTTATTGCACTTTCTATTCTCTATCATAACCAAATCTCCAGGATGGTTTGTCATCTCGGCAATTGTAGCACATAAAATCGGCAATGGTTCATTCAGTTCATCACCAGAGAAAGCCAACTTAGTAGCGTCAGTTAGCCCAGTTACATCAGACGTTGTTAATATTCCTGAGTTGTAATTGACATTCAGCACGACCGTACCTGTTAAATACTGGCCTTGCTTCAAATTGAGGCTGGTGTTCAGAATATCAAGGGCCTGATTGTTTTCGCGGATAATATAATTATTTTCCTCCGCATAAACGACCTGTGCGTTAGTGAATTGAATAGTGGCGGAAGCAACATTTACCCCCCCCCTGTGCCAATTGGGCTATCGTAGTAGTTTGACCAGCTTCTCCTCCAGTGCCTGGGCCAGTACCTGGATCTGGACCTGGGTCTTCGCCACCCACATACACAACAGTCACCTTCGTTATAAAGGCATTTTTACCAGAAGCACCAAAACGGAGCACCCCCTTGGTAGGATCATATCCAGTCGCATCATTTGCCGTAAACACAACTTTTGTTTCCGTCGAAGATGCTACGTCCTTCGTGAAATAGCTACCATATGAAGTAACGTAATCACAAAAGCTTCCCGAAAGACACTCAAAAGTAATAGAACGAATTCGTTTTTCAGTGGACTCAATGCCATATCGTCCGTTAAACCACCAACAAGTTGTTCCGTCCTTATCATAAGCGTCAAGAGTTTTACGGACTCCTCCCATTCGCTTAAACGTAATACCGTCTTTCGTCACGGACTCTGCATTCGTAGCATCTTGGGTTGGGTCAAAAACTACTGTGCCCGCGGAGGCTACTCCGCAGATTAGCGTCAACAAAGACAACCACACAAATCGTAATGCTTTGTTCATAATTGTTTGTTTTTATGGAATTCTTCCTACGTTCTTACACTCTTGGGAAAGTATTGAGACGACGGAGGCATCCCTGGTTAATAATAAAATAATTTCGCCTTTACTTCTCTTTTCATCTACGACGACACGAGGTCAAGAATCTCGCGCGTTCATTTCATCTTCGCTACCGGAGCTATTTGCCACAAGGTCAAACTCACAGTAGGTTGTTTCACCCTCTTAGGACAGGCTTATTCTCCACAGAAGGCTACACAAGCATCGCAAAGTTAAGTAAAAATTGGAAAATAAAAAAATATTTCTAATAGAAATTCATGTTTTAGGTGCATTTTTACAATAACCGCACTCTTTTCCAAATAAAAAGAGAATATTCATAATACACAACACGGCTCATTTGCCTTTTACGCCCAAGCGGCCCACTATCCATGGAAGGATAGCCGCAGCACCCTCCCCTACCCAATGGAAGCTAAAAAGAGAGAAGACAAGCGCTCCCAAATGGAGGAGTTCTGAGACCTTCCACCGTTCGGGATGCCTTCGGGATGCGTTCGGGACGCAAGCAAAGGTTTGTCTTCACGTGTGAACCAAGTCGTTCCATTTCTAATGCGGTGCGTCAAGGGGAATGGCGAGTTGCTTTCTCCACGCTTAAACGACCTTAAAAATACCAAAAAGATACCTTTACATAACAGACTATCGCAATAATTTATTATTTTTGTATCTCAAAAATGCAAACAACACATAAGGAGAACTCTGATGAGTAAAAAAGACAAAGACATTGCCCTCTTCGTTTCATTCTGCATAGAAGAATACGGAGCAGTCAAGGGACTGACAGGAGACCGAGTGCTTGACTTATTCTCCGAATATGGAGTGACAGACTATCTTAGCGAATGCTTTGAGCCGCTTCACACACAAGGACGGCAATGGTTAATAGCCGAGATTGACGAATTTATTGAAATCAGAAAAAAGAAAAAGATATGAAGATATATCACGGTAGTTTAGAGGTCATAGAACGTCCTTTGATACTCCAGCCTAATCGTTTGCTCGATTATGGCAAAGGCTTCTATACAACCACCTCGGAAAGACAAGCTAAAGAATGGGTGGAAAGACGTATGATTGAAAACAACACAACCTGTGGTTATGTCAACGTGTATGAGTTTAACGAAGAAAGACTGACAGATCTTAAAAGACTTACATTTTCAGAACCCACAAAGGAATGGGCGGATTTTGTCATGGCGAATAGAACCCAAAAAGGATTCATCCACGATTACGACATCGTGTATGGCCCCGTAGCCAATGACAGAGTATATCTACAATTTGGATTATACGAAACTGGAGCTATCAGTGTCGAGACACTTATCCGTGAGCTCAAAACCTACAAACTGGTTGACCAGTACTTATTTCACACAGAAAAAGCACTGACTGCGCTACATTTCATAGAATCAATTAAAATAGAGAAATAATATGTTTCAGATAAACCAAAACAACCTCCATCTGCTTTTGCCAGGAAAAATAAGCTGGCTGGTGGAATATCTCCACGAGGACTATGGTTTTACGCTGCAGGAGAGCCTTCATCGCATCTATCATTCAAAACTCTACAAGAAGTTGTCAACAGAGAAGACCAAATACTGGCACTTAGGCCCTGTGGACCTATACAATGAGTTGAAGGAAGAGCTATAACCCAATAGATACTATAACCGTCAAGGGGAAGGCGCCTCGCACCAAGTGAAGCGAGGACAGGCATGAAAAAGGGTGGGGATCAGTTCCCCACCCTTTTGTTATAGAGAGATGTTTACTTACTTCTTGGTAAACTTCTTGCCGTCGCGGATCACGACACCACGGTAGTTCTTGCCCACCTTCACACCCTGGAGGTTGTAGGTGTTGCCATCCTTACCGAAGTTGCCTTCCACACCATAGATGCCCACATCGGTGACCTTGACAGCCTTGACAAACTCCATCTCGGGATCCTCATTGATGTAGCCGTTGTACCACAGGACGACGTCGTAGAGGTTGTCGTTGCTGACGAGTGCATCGACATCGACATCCTCGTTCTCGTTCTTGAAGGCGATCTTCTGACCATCCTTCTCGATAGCGTAGGCAGCCTGAGAGCCATAGACAATCTTCACATCGCGCAGGACGATGACGTCGGCTCTGTGCTCGTCGTAGTCAGCCATGGTAGCCTCGACAGGATCAACCTCCTGAGAAGCGCCAGCCGTGATATTCAGACTGTCGGCAGTCGTGACACCACCATCGATCTCACGCAGCTGCGGGATGCCAGCGAGGGCATAGAAGTCGAGCTTCACAGTACCAGAGACGGTGCTGTTGAGTTCAAGCGGCAGCGTAGAGTTGTAGAGAACGACAGCCTTGCCATCCTGACGGAGAGCGATATCCTTCGTTCCGTAGTAAGGATTGGCGCGTACATAGACCACCTTCGCATTGTCGAGTACGAGACGGATGTTGTCCTCGCGATCTCTGCGGACGTTGAGCTCAGCAATCGTCTGGTTGTGATACTTCGTAGCATCCTCAGCGGTGAGCTTGACAGCCTTCAGAGAAGCGTTGCCATCGGCGAAGCCGGTACCCGGAGCGTTGAACCATCCGAGGACGGTGTACTTCTGACCGGAGACGGTGTTGGCCAACTCATCATTGTCGGTGAGGTTGACGAAGCTGTAGTCCTCTGTGAAGCCGTAGTACTGACCATCCTGGCCCAGCACCTGAAGACCCTTGATGCTAACGAGGTCGCCGGGATAGAGGTGGACATCGCCCACGGTCGTCTCGATCGGGTCGTTGTAGCCCTCGTCGCTCGGCATGGTGTATTCGAGCTCATAGCTGTTGGTCTCGCCCTGTACGTCGCGGGTAGTGAAGATACCACCGTTGAAATCGACACTGGCGAAGAACGTACCGGTGACGGTAGAACCCAACGGGAGGTCGAGCACGCCAGAGATGACATCGAGTGCCTGACCATTCTCGCGGAGGATAGCCACCTTCGTGCCATCTTCATGCTTCTCGGTGTAAACCACCTTGGCATTGTTGAGACTGATCGTCACATTCTCAACAGCCTGCTGGCCCTCGAAGAGCTGTGCAATGGTCTTGGTCTCGAAGTCGCCGACCTTCGTGAAGGTCTTGGTGACGATGTCAGAGTAGTCGTCGAGATAAGCGGTGACAGCCTTGACCGTCGTGGTCTCGGTGATCGTGAACGGTTCGGTATAGACCGTAGACTGACGGGTAGGATCGGTACCATCGAGGGTGTAATAGACATTCAGGCCCTCGGTAGCAGCGATAGAGACGGTGGTCTTGCCCACAAACTCCTCCTCACCGAGGATCACCGGAGCATCCGGACGCTTATCAACACGCTCGGCCTTGATGACCTTCACCTTGCCTGCATAGTAGTCGGAAGAAGCATCGTTGTACCAGATCGTGAGGTTATAGAAACCACTCTCGAGGTCGAAGTCCTCAGCATTGGTCACCTTCAGCTCGATGTAGCTCGGCGTATTGGTGTAGATGCTCGTCGTGCCTCTGTAGCTCCAGATCTCAGCATTCTTGAGGTTGAGCAGGTCGCCCTTGTGGAGCTTCACGTCGATGAGATCGATCTCGAGCGGATCCATATCATAGGACTCCGGCCATACGAAGGAGATGTTGCCAGAGTTGGTGCTCTCAAGCTCCTCAGCGATCAGCAAGCCCTTCTGGTAAGTGACCTTCAGCGCCATGGTGCCCTTCAGGTTGTAAGCACCCACCGGGAGAGTGAACTTGGTGATGTTCATCAGGTCGATGGCCAATCCATCGTCGCGGATGATGTAGTGGTAGCCCAGGTCACCCTGCTCGCTATAGACCACCTTGGCATTCTCGAAGTGGACGACAACGCTATCCTTGCTCTCGCCATAGACGATGAGGTCGGAAATCGTGTTGGTGCCCGAGTAGTCGTTCTTCGTAAACTCTACGGAGCCTACCGGAGAAACGATGGCATTGTAGGTAGCGATAGCCTTCACCGTGCAGCTGTTGGTGATGGTGAAGGGCGCGGTGTAGAGCGTAGATTCCTTCGTGGGATCCGTACCGTCGAGCGTGTAGTAGATGCTGGCACCCTCCTCGGTCGTGATCGTCACCTCGGTGCTCTCGTCGAAGTCGGTGCGGTTGTCCGTACCGCTGATCTGCGGAGCATCGAGAGAAGTGATGACCTTACTGCACTTGATGATCTTGCCCTGAAGGCGGTTGTTGGAGACATCGTTGTACCAAACCGTGGCGTTGTAGCTGCCATAGTTGACGACACCATAGTCAGCACCGTTGGTGAGGAAGAACTCCACAAACGGATTGTAGCTATAGAACGCCGGGATATCATAGTTCCATCCAGTGGCATTCGTCACCTTGAGCAAGTCGCCCGGATAGTTGGGAATCTGCGCCAGGTCGATGGCCAGCGGACTGGGATCGGTGGTGGCACCCGGCGTGACGGTCAGATTGTCGGCGTTGGTCACGTCGGCAAGGTCGGCCGTGGTCAGAAGACCCGGGTAGGCGGCGTAGCTGCCAGGAGCAGCTGCATAGTTGACCTTGAGCTTCACCGTACCAGAGACGGTAGCGCCGATGGTCAGCGGCAGCGTCGTATTGAGGACGTCAATGGCACGGTCGTTCTCGCGGAGGATGTAGCTACCATCCTCGCCATAGACGACGAGTGCGTTGTTGAGAGAGAGCGTGACCTGATCGAAGCTGCTCTTGAAAGAAGCAAGCTGCTCGATCGTCATCGGCGCGTTGGCATCCACCTTGTTGAACACCTTGGAGGCAACAGGAGAGACAATCGACTTGTAGGCTGCGATAGCCTTCACCGTAGCCGACTCACTGAGCGTGAACGGCTCAGTATAGACCGTAGAGGCGGTCGTAGGATCAGTACCGTCGAGCGTGTAGTAGATCGTAGCGACATTGTCGGCCGTGATTGTCACCGTCGTATTGTCGGAGAAGGTCTCCGTACCATCAATAAACGGCGCATTGAGAGAGGTGACATTGCGCTCGCAAGAGACGATGGTCGCATTGACGTCACCATAATAAGAGACTTCTTTGTACCAAAGAGTAGCGTTGTAATACTTGTTGGCTACCATGTTGAAGTCAGACGCATTGGTGAGATAGACGGAAGTCCAACTTGCGCCTTCATAGAAGTACCAGGTCGTGCCGTAGCTCCAAACCTCCTGGTTCTCGACATAGACGAGGTCGCCAGGATAATTCTTCACCTGACCAAGCGTGCAAGCGATGGGATCCATGTCGCCAGCCTCGCCCGTTGCGGTCAGGTTGGCATCCGTGGTCACACCCTCGATATCAGAAGTAGAGAGGATGCCTGAGGTGTAGGTGACATTGACCTGGACATGGCCGCTCACCGTCGTTCCCTGCGTCAGCGAGAGAGAGGTGTTGAGCAGGTCGATGGCCTTGCCATCCTCGCGAAGGATGTAGTTGTTGCCCTGAGCATAGACGACCTTAGCGTTGTTGAGCACAAGCGTCACGTTGTCCTGGCTCTTAGCAGCTGTGGACAGATCGGCGATGGTAGAGCCCGTCACGCCACTTTCCTCCTTGGTGAACGTCATCTCGGCGACATCGCTATAGATGTCATTCACGCGGGCCACTGCCTTCACCGTCGTAGTCTCGGTGATGGTGAACGGAGCAGTATAGGTGTTGTCCCAGCTCGTCGGCTGTGAGCCGTCGGTGGTATAGAAGATGGTAGCGCCTTCCTCGGCCGTGATCGTCACGTCGGTGCTACCCGTGAAGTTCTGGTTGCCACTGATGACCGGCGCGGCGGGCTTAGCCACCTCGCCACCCAGGAAATCGATAATCTGCAACTTAGCCTTGATGGCACCAGCGCCCGGCTCGTTATACCAAGCGACGATGTCGTAGGTGGTATCCTGGTCGGAGCTCACCTTGTCCAAGAAGTCAGCTATGTTGGTAAGCGTAGCGAAATTCGTGTAACCTGTGCGTGCATAGTAGGCAGCACCTTGTCCCAAATCGCCATAGGAGTCATTATAGATATTGACCTGGCTCAGCAGAACCAAGTCGCCCTTGTAGTTGGAGCCCAACTGCTCGATGGTAGCCGTCACCGGGACGTTCTCACCCGTGGCGTTGGTCTGCGTCAGATTGTTGCCGTTGGTGACACCAGCGACATCCTCTGCCTTCAAGAAACCATTCTTGTAAGTGACGTTCATCGTCACCGTACCATTGAGCGTAGCACCCTTTTCGAGAGAGAGAGAGGTGCCCATCAGGTCGATGGCCTTGCCACCCTCGCGCACGATATAGTTGGTGCCGTCACCATAGACCACCTGTGCATCGGTGAACTTCAGCGTAGCGGAAGCCACATCGGTAGCACCGGTCATCAAATCGTCGATGGAGTAGGTCGTACCTACCTCGCCACCACCCGGCTCGTCACCACCCGTACATTCTACGGTGATCTTGGAGAAGTACATGGGGCCTGAAAAGACGGAGAATTTCAATAAGGAAGCTCCTGCGTCTTTGACCGTAAAGGTCATTCCGCCTTCAAATGTAGTACTGTTCGTGTTGTAATTGCGGTCGTAAATATAGCCGCCGGCCGACTGATAATTAAAGGTAACGGAATTGATCTTGACAGACTCCCCGGCCGTAAACTCAAAGCCAGTACTCTTGCCAAAGGCATAAGAAAGCGTGCCGTTGTAGTCGGTCGCTGCAAACGAACTGGTCCCGGATGTCATCGTAATCGTGATTCCATCCTTTGTCAAAGACGTTCCACTACTCGCATCGGTCGCCGGGTCGAAGACCACTGTCCTCGCGGAAGCTACTCCGCAGAACAATGTCAACAAAGACAACCAAACAAATCGTAATGCTTTGTTCATAAATGATTTTCTTTGTGGGATTCGTCCGTGTAAGCTACTTTTTCCTTAGGTGGGGAAAAGAAGCCGCTGGCCTCATCCCGGTTAATAATAATAATTAAAAAAGATAATAACTTCGTCTATTCAACCCGTGAATGGGAAGGTGCCCCAAGGGGCTGCGTCAAGGTCGGCTTGGGAGGTGTTGCACCCAGCGACTTATGCTACGTCGGTTTCTATGGCTGCGCACCCACGAGGACTTGCCGCCGTCGGCCTCGTTCACCATAAAGAATGTATAATTCTCCATAAGAACCAAAGCCGTGATGCAAAAATAAGCAAAATAAATGAAAAACAAAAATAATAGGCTACTTATTTTCTCATTTTTCGCAAAATAACACTTTTAGGCCGTTCCTCTAAGATAAAAATAGATATTATATACGTTTTCATCTATATACGTATATATAATAAGGAAAAAGGAAGCGGCACCCGGCCAAGGCTTGCGCCTTTTCCCGATGCCGCTATACGGTTTCTCTTACGAGGGAGTGATTACTCTCCTACGAGGGAGACACGAGTCTTTCTGCTCTTCGGCATGACATTGGGGGCCTTGCCCGGCTCGAAATAGCTGTGCATATTGACCACCTTGTCCAGACGCACACACGGTCTGCCGGGCTTGGCAGGTGCTGCGTCAGGAGCAGAGGCCGGCGTGCGGAACTCCAGTGTGGCGAGGGGACCCCACTCGCCCTTGGCATTCTGTGCGATGGCAAAGGCATAGTAGTCGGTATTGGCATAGACGCCCCACTGAGAGTAGTCCTCACCATAACGGTTCCAGTAGTCGGGCATTTCGTCGTTCTTGAGGTACTCCTTGATAAACTCGAGGTCGCCCTTACCCCAATAGTCCTGGGTCATGACATCGTTCTTGGCAAGCACCAAGTCACGCATCAGGGTAGCCTCATCGTTGGGCGTGAACCATACATACTGGAAGTAGTTGCCACCGACCTCGCCAAAGTCGCCGAGCTTGATGGTGACCGTGGCCTCGCCTTCACCACCGCTCTCCGTGGTGGTGACGGGGATGATCTGGAAGGGAGCGTCAGCCTCGTTGACATCAACGGGAAGGACATAGACCTCATAGTCGGTGCCCGGTTCCATACCAGACCACTTGTACATCTGCGTGTCGGTGTACTTATCGCTACCCCAAGACTTGATCATATCCTGGAGGTTGACAAAGCCCTCCTCCTTGCTCCACTTCTCGAAGAGCTCCTCGGCGGTACCGGCCTTGAAGGCGCAGAGGTAGTAGCCGTGGCAGTCGTCGTTGGGCTGGAACCAGATGGTGAAGTTGTCGGGCTTCACCTCCACGACGGTGTAGAGGACCTTCGGGTCGCCCACCAAGTCGGAATTAGGAGTGGTGAAGTCGGCACGCGACGAGGCGCAGGCGATGCCGTACTTGTCGTAGCCCAAGGTGACAAGGCTATAGGTGCCATTGGACTGGAACTCCATGTCCAGACCCGTGAGCGTGGCGTTGGTGAAATCGTCGGTGAAGGTCGGGCAGTCTTCGAGCTGGTCGAAGTACTGTTCCAGGGCAGCATCGCTGGCAAAGGAGTTGGCCTGGCCGGCGGGCATGCAGGCGATCTTGTATGACTTACACTCGGGAGTCTTCGTGACAGCGAGGTGGATGGTATCGGTGAGGTTGCCCTTGGAGAAGCTCAGAAACTTGACGTCGGCAGCGACGCGGCCTTCCAACTTGGTGAAATAGATGCTGTCGATGCGCTCGGCGAGGTAGCCGACGGGGGCCTTGTACTTCTGCTTCACGATGACACGGTTGGGATTCTCCTGTGCGGAAGCTGCCAGCGTGAGCAGCGCGAGAGCAAGGGTAGTAAAGAATTTCTTCATTGTTTCTTTGGTTTGGTATTATGTTTTGGACCCGCCTGGTCCCGAAGTTGGAAAGAGGCGGAAGGGATGGTTATCTCAAGAATTTAAATGCTTTGTCGCCCACGCGGAGGATATAGGCACCCTTGGGCAGTGCGCTCACGTCGATGGGCTGACCATCATAGTGGGGCAGACTGAGGCGGCTGCATCCATTGAGGTCGTAAATCGTGGCGTTAGCCTGAGCATTGCTCAAGCCGCTCACGAAGATCTGCCCTTCTCTGTAGGCGATACTGACCGCAGATTCCTGCTTGGTGGCTGTGGCAATGTCGTTGACGAGGCCATCAAACTTGAGGCAGCGCACCTTGTCAAACTCGTAGGACCAACGGTCGGTGGCGCATGCGATGGAGAACGTGTTGGCTTCGCCAAGGAAGTCAATACGGCGAATGTCATCGAGGTTGAAGCTCTTGGGCGTCGTGCCATCCTTCGGGACCACGAGCATCCGCACCTGTGCGGAGGCCATGCCAAAGGGAAGCAGCGTCAAGGCCAATGCCATGAAAGTCTTCTTCATCATAGTTACACTAAAGTTAATATTCTTATTTCTGTCTTAATAATCCAGGTGTGGAGGCGCGTCACCGCCTCTGTCTCTCTCGGCTTCCCCACCCTTTTCAGAACTTGTTGCTTCCTTAGTAGGAGGAGACTCTGAGGCTGCAAATATAAGGAAAATAGTCCAAAGGACAAATGGAGCAAACAGAGGATGGGTTAATTTTATATATATTTAACCGTTCCAAGGACTTCTAAAAGCCATTTTCTGTTGTTTGCCGCCATTGTCTGCGCAGGATATAGAACGGAAAAAGCGACACCCGAAGAAGACAGATGGTCGTCGTCGGGTGCCGCTATGGATAGACCCTATCGGCTGATGGAAACCCAGCCAGATGGGCCAGAGTAGGCAAAAAGGCAGGGAGAGATTACTCTCCTACGAGGGTGAGGCCACGCTTGGTGGTCTTCTGCAACTTGGGAGCCTTGCCAGGAACGAAGACGTTGTCCTTCTTGCTGACACCATTCAGGCGCTTGGCAACGGTGAACGTCTTGGCAGGAGCCACCTTGGCAGAACCGGTGGTAAACTCGAGCTTGGACAGCGGACCCCACTCGCCATTGATGTTCTGAGCGATGGCATAAGCGATATACTCCTTGTTGGGATCAACACCCCACTGGGCCACATCCACGCCATAGCGGTTCCAATTGGGGTCAGCACCATCATGGTCGTCCTTGAGATACTCGAGGATCTTCTCCTCGCTACCCATACCCCAGTCGGCGGAAGACTGGAAGACGGCCTTGTCGATGATCATGTCACGCATGAAGGAAGCCTGGTCGTTGGGCGTGTAGGTGACATACTGATAGCACTTGCCTTCCTGGCTACCAAACTCACCCAGCGTGATCGTGACCGTAGCCTGGCCCGCACCACCATACTTCTTGGTTGTGACGGGCACGATGACCATCGTGCCATAGTTTTGGTTCTCATCGATCGGGAGGACATAGACCTCGTAGTCGGTGCCTGGCGTCATCTGCTTCCAAGTGTGGGTCTCACGATCGGGAAACATCGTGCCACCCCACTGCTTGATCATGTCGCCCATGTTGGCGAAGCCCATCATGGCACCCCACTGCTCATACTGAGCCTTGGCCGTACCCTTCTCGAAGGCACAGGCATAGAAGCCGAGGCAGTCCTCATTGGGCTGGAAGTCGATGGTGAAGTCCTCGTAGTTGGCCTCCAACACCTTGTAGGTGACGGTGGGATTGCCAATGATGTTGGCAGCGGGCGTAGAGAAATCGACACGAGAGGAAGCACAGGCGATGCCGTACTTGTCGTAGCCCATGGTGAGGACGCTATAGTCGGAGCTGGGCTTGAATTCGATACCCATGTTGGTCATCACGGCATTGGTGAAGTCCTCGGTAAACTTATCGCCACCGACATAGAGGTCAAAGTACTGGGCGACGACGGCATCTGAGGTCAGCGCGTTGGCCACGGAGGCAGGCAGACAGGCTATCTTGTAAGCCTGGCACTCGGGCGTCTTGGTGACGGCAAGGCGCAGCGTGTCGCCCGTGGTACCTGTGGTATAGCCCTGGAGGTTGATATCGGCAGCCACACGACCGTTGATCTTCGTGAAATAGACACTGTCGAGGCGCTCGACGAGATAGCCGGAGGGATTGCCCTGCTTCGGCTGGATGATGAGACGGTTGGGGTTGTCCTGCGCAGAAGCGGCCATGGTGGTCAGCGCGAGCAGGAGGGTTGCAAATATTTTCTTCATTTCTGTTTTTGTTTTCTTTTGTTTTCTGATGAGTCCTTTCCAGCGAAGGTGCCTCGTGGAGGCATTTCTCCTCTGGGGGAGGTAGTGATGATGGTTGGGATGGAACAGGCCGGGTTATCGCAAGAACTTAAACGCCTTGCCGCCGATACGGAGGATATACGCGCCCTTGGGCAGTCCACTCACATCGATAGGCTGACCATCAAAATGGGGCAGATTGACGCGGCTGCATCCATTCAGGTCAAAAATCACAGCGTGCGTCACCGCATCGCCCATGCCGCTCACGAAAATCCGCCCCTCCTTATAACTAATATTGATGTCGCTCTCCTTTTTGGTGGCGGTCGCAATGTCGTTGACGAGACCATCAAACTTGAGGCAGCGCACCTTGTCGAAGTCGAAAGACCAGCGGTCGGTGGCGCACTCGACGGAGAACGTATTGCCTTCGCCAAGGAAGTCGATATGGCGAATGTCGTCGAGATTGAAGCTCTTGGCCTCACCACCATCCTTCGGAACCACAAGCATCCGCACCTGGGCGGAAGCCATGCCAAAGGGAAGAAGCGTCAGGGCCAAAGCCATAAAGGTTTTCTTCATTGTTCGTATTGTAATTTAAAGATTAGTTGAATATCAAGTGAAAGCGCAGGACTCCCTCTTCAGGAGACCTGCACAAATGGAGGAAGAAAAGAGGGCGCCAGCACGAGGCGGGCAGCCCTCTCCCTTCTATCGTCTAACTAGAAAACCACTTTCACACTTTCGTTGTTCGTCTTGACAATGTAGGCGCCAGAGGGAACCGTGATACGAGCCTGGCCGTTGGCCTCTGCCTTGGCGACGAGTGCGCCGTCGAGGGTATAGACCTGGACAAGGCCATTGCCGTTGACTACAATCGTCTGACCCTCCACGCGGACATTGGCCTTGCTGAGGAGGTTGACAGACTTCACGTCCGTGCTCTCATAGCGACCGACAAACTCGGTGTCGGAAGGCAAGCTCTCCACGATGGCACCCGTCTCGGGATTGCCCTTGATGGCGGTCACGCGGTGGGTGATGTTGCCCAAGTTGCCACGGATAGGAATCTGAACATCCACGGAAGTTCCCTCCCACCAGCGATGATAGACGATCGGATCGACAAACGTCTCACCAGCCTTGTAGTCCTGGTCAATCTTCAAGTTGTCGAAGAAGAGGTTGGCGGGAGAACCGACGCAATAGAGACCGATGATGGAGCGATCCGTACCCTTGGTCAACTCGATGGTGCGGTTCTGCCAAGAGGAGTTGAGGTCCTTGACGTAAATGAGCTCAGCCTGGGTGAAGTCGTTCTTGGCGGGATCCCAGTTGAAGAGGGCGACAGCACACTGTGCGGTGTAATCGACCTTAGAGCCATCCTCATACTGGAGGGTCTCGGTATCACCCCAGAGATCGACGTTGATGGTGATCTTGCCACCATTCTTGGAAAGGTCGAGCTCCGGAGAGACCAGACCAGCGTCGCTGTTATTATAGACATACTGATAACCATCGACCTTGATGCAACCGTCGGCCAAGGGGAAACCGTTCTTGGCAACCCAACCACCCTGGTTGATCGGCTGGATGACGTAGTTGTCCATAGAGAAGTAGGACGGGTTGGTGACAGAGGTCTCTTTCCACTCTGCCTCGGTCATGGAGTAGCCCCAGCCCTCGCCGAGGGTGCCATCAGGACACTTCACACCCGTGAAGTCCTCGTCGGTGAGGCGCATCGGACCGTCCTGCGTGGCCTTGCGGTCGCAGTAAGCCCAGTAGTTGTAGCGCTCAGCGGAAGGAGCCGCCTCCCAAGAAGCGGTGAACGTGCCGTTGTCCTGGTTGATATCGGTAGCGGTGAGATCCTTCGGGGCCTCGAGATCACAGATGAGCTTCGGGGTCGGCTCGAAAGACTTGTGGCCGGCTGCATCGACGGACTGGACGACATAGTAGTAGTTCTTGCCCGAGATGATGCCATTGACCGTGAAGGTCGTGTCATTAACCGACTGATTCTCGGCGGCATACATCTTGGCGTTGCCGTTGGTCTCATCGACCCAATAGACATTGAGGAGGTAGTGGTCGGCATTCTCTACCTTGCTCCAGCTGACGTTGAAGCTCTCGCCCGTATAATAGGAATGGCCATAGAGCGTCGGCATCTTGACATACGGATTGACCTGATAGACGCGGAAGTTGTCCACATAGATGTTGCCAAGAACCTCACCTTGCGTCATCTGCGGGTGGAAGATATTGAACATACTGTAGGCGCCAGCATTCTGGAACATCAAGGTGTAGGTCTTCCACTCGCTGCTGATGCCATCGATCTGCGAACCGCCAAGGACACGCCATGACGGAGCCATGTTGAAGGTCTCGGCTCCCTCTACGATGACGGTCTGGTCGGGCTGACCATCGTCGGTACGCATATCAAACTGGACGAAGGCAATCTGGTCGTTGCCGCTGAGGTCCATCATGCAGGTGTTGAGATGGCCCGGCTCGTCGGGATTGGCAATGGCGACGGTGCCGCCAGCAGGATAGATGTAGCCACCACCCCAGCCGGACTGGTGGGTGTAGCCATCGCGCATCGTCATCCAGGCGTTGCCATCCTCACGGACATACCAAAGTTCGGTATCCTTGTCGGGGTTGCCCACACTACCAGTAGTCATCAGCGAGAAGTCCTCGCCGAGAATCTCCACAACCTGTCCGTAATCGGCGGGATTCAAGGCCTCGGCACGGAGGGCGCCCTGAGCCTTGGCGGTAGGAGTAGTTATGCGCTGGGAAGTGGGTGCCTTGGTGGCATTGCTGACACGCGAAGCGAGCTGCTGAGCATTGGAAATCGTCGGAACAGCGAGGAATCCCATGCCAAGAGCGGCTGATAAAAGTAATTCTTTCCTCATAATAGATGTATTTGATAAGTTATAAATATGGCTAATGTTCCGACGGCAAAGTTACGCAAAAGCCTCTAACCATCCAACGCTGAAAGTAGAAGAACCGTTACTGATTCGGAAAATAGTAACTAAAAACGAGCTTTAACCTCGCTATTTGACGAACAAAGGCTGAGGGAAGCAGCAGAAAGAAAAAAGGCAGAAGAAGGAAAAAGGCCGAAACCATCGTCTGTAGAGAGCCGATATCCACACAGCATATCGGCGAATTGAGAAAAAGGTCTGGAGCAATAGTGCGTCCAGACCTTTTCTAATAAGACCCTCATCAAGGATTACGCTTGATGATGTTTGGCCTTATATTCCTCGCTTTCATCGTCTGAGATGCGCTTCGGAGCATTTCTTCGCTCCGCTGACATCTTCTGGTAAGTAGAAGGCTTGATACCTGTCATCTTCGTGAAGACATTGATGAAGTTGGCCTGCGACTTGTAGCCGACACTCTCAGCGATGGCGCGTATCGTGTAGTGGCCATAGCCCTTCTCGTCGTTCATGCGTGTCATGGCCTTCTTCACACGGTAGGAGTTGAGGAAGGTACGGAAGTTCTCCTTATACACGTCGTTGATGACCTGCGAGACATAGCGCGAGTTGGAACCGACCATCGTTGCCAACTTCTCGATGCCGAAGTCGCTGTCGCAATAAGCCTCAGTGGTCTCCATCACCTGAAGGATGGTATTGAGGAGCACAATGCGCAACTTCTCGGGCAAACGGGAGGTAGTTTTTTCGATTTCATCGTCTTTCGGCAGTGCGTCATGTGTCTTCACCACTTCCCCTTCAGGGACTTTCTCCTCCTGCTCGACCACCGAGGCGTCTTCCTTCTCTCCCTCAGCCTGCTGCTGAAGTTCTTGAATTTTCGCCTTCATGGACTGGATGGACTGCACATAGGCGTTCTTGGTGATGATGTCTTCCTGGCTCTTGTCGAAGAGCACCTGGTAGGACTTCGAGAGGAGGTGCTTCTGGCGGGCAATGACGACAAACATCACCAGGAAGACGACCAGGAAGATGATGAGCAACACAAGGGCGTTGCGCTGCGAGGTGATGGTATGCGACTGCGTCAGATTCTCTATCGAGAGTTTGTCAATGGCCTTCGACTTCGTGTTCATCTCGTGGAAGTAGAGCGCATTGCGGATGGAGTTGAACTCATTGAGATTATACACACTATCGGAGAGCATCAGATACTGCTGCTTATAGGTCAGCGCGAGATTCTTGTCCACCGGCTCATAGATGTCGGAGAGCGAGCGAAGGGTGGTGATGAGGAGGGCGGTGTTGCCCGTCTCCTTGGCTATCTGCTGGTTGCGCAACTCATAGACCAGGGCCGAGTCGCGCTGGCCGAGCTGAAGAAAGATGGCCGACATCGTGCCATAGGAAGAAGCAAGGCTGATGGGCTGAAGATGGTGCTTCAGACAGTAATCGACGGCCTTGCGGAGCACGGCAATGGCCTTGCGGGGCTGACGCTCGTAGATGAGGACCTGGGCCTCGGTCATGAAGACGTCGTAGTCGTAGCGGACGCGCTTCTCGGGATGGACGAGCATCTCCTGCTGCCATCGGCGATACTGCGAGAGGGGCGTCTTGTCGGTATAGGCAAAGATAAGATTGTTGAGGGCCATGTTCTCCAGCGCATAGTCCTTGAACTTGCGGGCCAGGGCCAGCGACTTTTTGTAGAGCGCGGAACTCTGGTCGAAGTCGTGGAACATGCTATAGACATTGCCTATATTCTTGTAAAGTGTGGAGAGTTCCCGCTCCAAGTTGTCCTCCTCGCAGATCTGCAGACTGCTCATGTAGCGCTCCATCGCCTTGCCATAGATACCCTGGCGGTAATAGATAAGGCCGGCGTGGTGGAGGGTGTGGGCATAGAGGACACGGTCGCCGTCGGCCTCGCGCGCATTGACCACCTCGAAGCACAGCAGTGCACTATCGAGAAGATTCTTGTCAAGCAACTGGTCGCCCAAGGTAGCCAGTTCGGCATCCGTCCGCTTGGCCAAATGGGCGGGCACATGAACCGTCTTAGGCTGGGCCGACCGGGCCGCCTTGACAGTAGATCCCTTGGCAGGCGACGAAGCCGCCTGGGTGCTACGCGCACAGGCAGTCGAAGCAAGCGCCATCGAGCAGACGACAAGCGTGACGATCCGTTGGAGGTATGTTGTTATCATAAAGGCTTTTTCAATGAGACGTAGGCGACACCGGAGAGGCCATGGGCCTACGCTGCCACTTTTTCCTGCCTTATCGGCCTTTCACGGCCACAGACAGGGTATCATTTGCAAATTTACTCATTATTTATTAGATACCGAGGGGGCGCGTGTTATTTTTACTTAAACACGGAAAGGAGGGATGATTTTACGTAAAAAAAAGTGCATAAAACAGGCAGAACACGGACCATCGACGTCTTTTTCAGTAATCCGATTGCTATATTTTTATGACAAGCATTCAATCAGAAAGCACTCAAGGCCACTCTCTATTCTCCATTTTCTATTTTACGACGTGGCAAGAAATAATTTCTTTTTCACGCAATTCTGTATATTCAGAAAGCTTGTTTCCTCTTCTATTATTTTTTTTATTCCTAATTTTGCCACCAGAAATAATCAAGTAAAATCTAAATTCAAACAACGTATGGTAAAAAAGTTACTCTTTACCGCTGCCATTGCAGCCGTGGCTTCGACTGCATTTCCTCAGGGAAAGGCAGTTCGCGTAGGCGCCCAGCCCAACAAGGCTGACCAAAAGTCTGTCTATTATCTCAAGCCCGCTGGCCTTCCTTTTGAGGCCACACCGAAGAACGGTCAAATGTTTGGTACGAGCTACCTCTACACCCCGGGCAACTACGAGGTGAAGTTTGTGCCTGTTGCCGCTCCGGGTACGCAGACATTCTGGCATCAGAACGTCTATGACATGACGGGCAACTGCAACTCTTTCGACCGCACGGGCAAGCAGGGCCCTTTCTACTCTACCGACAATGACGGCAACTTCTATGTGACTTGCCGCTTCAATGGTGCTGACGCTCTCCCCACGCTCGTTTGCGCCAAGGATAGCTTCGTTCTCTCTGAGGAGAACTACCACTGGGGTCCGCTGGATCAGGACCTCCCCGCTGTTATGTATTGGTACCCGCGCATGAAGAGCGGCACGCAGAACGAGAACGAGTCGTTCGAGCGCGCTCTCCAGTTCACCGACGACAAGGTCAACGCCTATAGCCTCGGTGGCATGGACAACGGCTACCTCTTCGGTTCTGGTACCGTCTCCAGCGGCGCCTACACCGTCTGTGGCGTACAGCAGGTGCTGGAGAAGCCGGCTGCTCCGTTGTGGATCACCGACGTCTTCCTGCCCGCCATCTCCAAGAGCGACAACCCGCTGCCCGAGGGCACGGAGCTGACGCTGATGATCACCAATGTCGAGACGACCGCCGAGGGAAGAAAGAAGCCCGGAAGCGAGGTGCTCGCCGAGATGAAGTGTACGGCTTCCAACCTCGAGGCCCAGGAGGACGTCGAGGACGAGGTTGGTAACGTCTTCCATCAGTGGGCTGCTGTCTTCCCCATCGAGGAAGGTGGCATGCTGATCGACGAAGAGTTTGCTGTCGTCGTTCGCGGTTTCGACCAGGAGGGTGTTGACCTGGGTCTGAAGGGCACGGAGATTCCTTATTACAATGATGTGCTGGATCCGGCACTCTGCATCATCTCTGCCGATGGCAAGGAGACTACCGCTAACATCTATGGCAACAACCGCATCGCCATGAGCGTTTCCTTCACGGGTAAGTTCGACTTCGCCAACGGCTTCGTCGATATCTCGGAGACCGATTCTCTCGACTACGGTCTCGTCCAGATGGACAAGGATGGCAAGCACGGTGTCACGACCGCTTCTCCCGACCAGACCTTCGAGGGTGCCGTAGCCCAGGTGAACGGCAGCTGGTACGGCGACAACAAGAAGGAGGAGTACACCCTCTCTGGCTTGGCCGACTGGGTGAAGGGCTACACCGTTGATCAGGAGGGCTACAGCTATGCTGGCCTGACCGTCATCTCCTTCACTTGCGATCCGCTTCCCGCCGACTGCGAGGGCCGCAGCTGCACCGTACTCATCCATGGCAAGGGTGTAGTCTCCACCCGTCCGATCACCATCGTGCAGGGCGACGCCACGGCTGCTGTCAACAGCGCCAAGGTGGAGAAGAAGAATGCTGATGCTCCGATGTACAACATGGCTGGCCAGCGTGTCAACAAGGACTACAAGGGCGTAGTGATCCAGAACGGTACGAAGCGTATCAACAAGTAAAGCGCATTCTCTACACACGGATTGTTCCGCCAGTTCTTCCAAGGCGGTCTGATCGCCTTGGAAGAACTGACCAAATCACATTATAGATTACTTAAAAACTACCAGAATACATTTTATGAAGAAAAGATTATCATCATGGCTCTTCGGTAGCTTGCTCGCAGTAGCAGGCCTTCCGACTGCGGCTTTGGCGCAGACCGCTTCCACGGGCTCGCCATTCACCGTGACGGAGAGCAACTCTTACAGTGAGAGCTGGGCATCCCTGACCAGCCTGCTCAAGAATGACGTGTGGACTGTCGAGGACAACAACAACGACAACCACACATGGGACGACCTGGGCACAGGTATGCCCACATACGATGGCGCCAACGCTACCGTAACGGCTGACGACTGGCTCGTCTCTCCTCCCCTCACGCTGACGGCTGGTACGGCCTACACGCTCGAGACGGGTGCCTTCTGTGGTGCCTTCAACGGCGCTGCCCAGCGCATGGCTGTAGCCTTCGGTACGGGCGACGATCCCACGACTTATACTGAGATTGTGCCTGCCACGCCCATCACGGGTCTGACCCTCTCGGGCGGTGCCACGGTCGTGAAGGCTGTCTTCACGCCGACTGTCTCTGGCAACTACCGCATCGGCTTCCACGCTGTCAGCGACCAGCCGGGCTACCTCATGCTCCATCAGGTGAAGGTCAGCGTGACCGCCAATACGGCTGGCACACCGGTGGCTGTCTCCGACCTGAAGCTCACCGCCGATGAGAGCGGCGCACAGAAGGTGAAGGTGGAGTTCACCGCTCCGACCAAGGACATCACGGACCGCGACCTGACTTCGCTCACCAGTGCCACCATCTATCGTGACAATGGCGCCCTGCCCATCCAGACCATCTCCAACCCGACTCCGGGCCAGAAGATTGAGTGGACGGACGACAACGTGACCACAGGCAACCACACCTACACGGTCTATGCCAACGTAGGCGACCTTCGTTCTGCCAAGGCCGAGGCTTCCATCTACGTCGGTGGCGAGGAGTATCCGGGCACGTCTGCCAAGGTGAACGTCTATGACAACCTCGACGGCACAATCAAGCTGACGTGGGAGCCTGTCACCAAGGGTGCAAACGGCGGCTATATCGATGCTTCCAACGTGAAGTATGCCATCTTCGAGGGTATCTACCAGACGCCGATCGTCGAGGGCTTGACTGACACAGAATATACTTTCAACGACATTCCTCTCACGGGCTCACAGAACTACAAGTACTATCAGATCGTGGCCTACTTCGACGAGGAGCACCTCGGTGGTACGGCCTTCGCTGATCCGTTCTACTATGGTGAGCCCTATGACTTCCCGTACTCTGAGTCATGGCCTTATGGCAAATGGGATAACGGTCCCTGGTCTGCCAGCTACAACGATACGAAGAACCACTTCAAGATTTCCAGCCAGTCTGCCGACGACGACGAAGGCTCTCTGATGTTCACCCCGGCCAAGGGTGGCGACGAGGCTTCTATCTTCGGTCCGAAGATGGCTATGGGCAAGGCAACGAACGCTCGCCTTTCCTTCCAGTACTATGCTTACCCGGGCAGCAAGAGCAAGCTCCAGGTCTATCTCGACGTGAACGGTCAGAAGCAAAAGCTGGCTGCCGAGGTTGACTACAGCACCTTGGAGGGTATGCCGGGTTGGAGAACCGTCAACGTGGATTGCTCTGACGAGGACTTCAAGAAGGAGAACGGCTATGGCCGCGTAATCATCCACGCTATCTCTGATGGCGAGAACATCATGGTTGACGACCTCAACGTCAACGATGCTATCGACTACAATGTCGTGACGACGATCTCTGCTCCGCTCCATGTACAGGGTGGCGAGAGCGCCGACGTGACCATCAATGTGCGCAACGTGGGTCTGGAGAACGCCGAGGGCTTCAGCGTGAAGCTCCACACGAGCGACGGCAAGACGATGACAACCGAGAGTGGCACGATCGCTCCGGGCGACTCCAAGGACTATGTGCTCTCTTACACCGTACCTTTCTACAGCGAGAACTTCCAGGTTTGGGGCGAGGCTGAGTGGGCCGACGACGAGAACCAGGAGAACAACATCTCTGCAAAGCACACCGTCAAGGTGGTCACCGCTCCCTATCCTGGTGTCAATGACCTCAAGGCTGCCAAGGTCAACAACGGAATCGAGCTCAACTGGTCTGCTCCCGCCGTGGACAACCTGACGATCACGGAGAGCTTCGAGACCTACGCTCCCTTCCTCACGGACGACGTTGATCCTTGGACGCTCTACGATGCTGACGGCGAGCGTACATACACCTTCGGTGGCATTTCCTTCCCAGGCAATGGCACTCCGTTTGCTTACACCGTCTTCAACTGCGACGGTACTACTCACGGCATGGGCGAGGATGAGACGCAGCAGTTCAAGGATCGTTTCGATGGCCGCACGGGCAACCAGGCTCTGATGAGCTTCGGTACCCTCGGTAGCTCTGAGCACGGCAACAACGACTGGCTCATCTCTCCGGAGCTCTCTGGCAAGGCACAGACCATCAGCTTCTACGAGAAGGCTCCGCAGTGTGACAACGCCAACTATGGCGCCGAGGACTTCTATGTCGCCTACTCTACGACGGACAAGGCTTCCAACCACTTCACGAAGATTTACGACGCGAAGGCTACCAAAAACATCGAATGGACAAAGCACACAGTCGATCTGCCCGAGGGTGCTAAGTACTTCGCTATCGTTCGCACCTCTACGGTGCCTGTGAACCCGACTGGCTTCGAGCCCGCTGGCTTCATGGTCGATGACGTGACCTACGAGAGCGCTCCGCTCCAGATCGTTGGTTACAACGTCTATCGCAACACTTCGCTGATCGCCAACAAGACGACCGACCTCAGCTTCGTTGATGCAGAGGGTACCGAGCAGGACAAGTATCACGTTGTCGCCCTGTACAATGTCGGCAACGCTGCTCCGTCCAACTCTGCTTCTGCAGACCCGGATGGCATCAGCACCGTTGGCAACACCAACGCTGCCAATGGCAAGGTGGAGGTCTATAGCACCTCTGGCGCACTCGTTGGCAACAGCACCAAGTCGCTCCCCGCTGGCCTCTACATCGTCAAGCAGGGCAACAAGGTGGAGAAGGTTGTCGTGAAGTAAGCACGCTGTCGCCTTGACGCCTTGAGAAAGGGAGCACCTCGCTCCTTCCTCGAAAGGTAAAGGCACAAACATATCGGCCGGCCCGATTAGTCAGAAATGGCTAATCGGGCCGGCTTTCTTTTCTCCGACTTGACAACAAAAGACACAGTGATCCGAATAGATCGGGGACCCGTGAAGAACCAAGAGGATGGAAAAAGTCAAGAGGTATATACATGCGAAACGCCAAGACTTTCGCAAGCCCTGGCGTGTACTTAGTAACGTATGTTTAACTAAAAATCCTTCGATTACAAGGAATCCTCGCGGCTTCCTTTGTCATCCCAAATGAATCTGTTAAACTTTTACCTTAATAAAATAACTAAAAACCTAAATCTATTACTACTAACCTAAACAATCTATTAACCTTTTGACAATGCAAAGGTACGATGTTCTGCGATTCCCACCAACAAAAAAGGTCTAAAAAAAAGTCCATTATTCAAATACTTGATTTATATCAATCCTATGTGCTCGCAAACAGTTATTTTTATACGTTCAGCCTTGGCTGTTCCATTCTTTTGCATTACCTTTGTTGCTCAAAATCGGGATAAAGCATGAAGGTACTGATTATCAACACCAGCGAACGGGCAGGGGGCGCAGCGGTAGCCTCACGGCGACTGAAAGACGCACTCAGCAACAATGGACTGAAAGCCAGAATGTTGGTAGCCCACAAGGAGACAGACGACCCGACGGTCGTGGAAATGCCAGGGAAGCTACGCCAACGCATCCATTTTCTGTGGGAACGGTGGTGTGTCTTCTGGCATCTGCATTTCCAGCGAGACCATCTGTTCGAGTTGGACTTGGCCAATGCGGGTACGGACATCACCACCCTGCCGGCATTTCGAGAGGCTGATGTCATCCAACTGGAATGGATCAACCAAGGCATGCTCTCGCTGTCCTCGATACGAAAGATACTCCGCAGTGGCAAGCCCGTCGTTTGGACCCTGCACGATCTATGGCCTGCCACGGGCATCTGTCACGTCACCCTCGGCTGCCGGGCCTATATGGGTGGCTGCCACCGCTGCAAATACCTACCCCAGCCACAAAACGGCAAGGACCTGGCGGCACGCATCTTCAATAGGAAGAAGGCACTCTACGAAGGGAGCAACATCCACTTTGTGGCTTGCAGCAAATGGTTGGGCGCACAAGCCAAGCAGAGCGGTCTGCTGAAAGGGCTGAGCGTGGCCTGCATCCCGAACCCCATTGACACGCAACGCTACAAGAAAATGGACAAGTCCGAAGCACGAAGGCGCTGCGGACTGCCCACGGACAAGCGCGTCATCCTCTTTGTCTCACAACGCGTGACGCTGGAGCGCAAGGGCATCGCCTATTTTGCGGAGGCCATAGCGCTACTCACAAAGCAATATCCTTCCATACAGGAGGACACCGTCATCGCCATCCTTGGCGGTCATGCCGACGAGGTGGTGGGCCGCTTGTCGCTTCCCTCATTCCCCTTGGGATATGTGAGCGACGAAGAGAAGATTGTGGAAGTCTATAACGCTGCCGACCTCTTCGTGATTCCATCACTCGACGAAAACCTGCCCAACACCATCATGGAGTCGATGGCATGTGGCGTGCCTTGCGTGGGCTTCAAGGTGGGCGGCATTCCCGAGATGATAGACCATCGGCAAAACGGCTATGTGGCGCAATACCGTGACGCGGAAGACTTGGCCAGGGGCATCCACTGGGTGATGAGCGAGGCCGACTACTCCGCCCTGAGCCAAGCAGCCATCGAGAAGGTGCGCAGGGAGTACTCCCAGCGGTCGGTCGCCATGCGCTATATAGAAGTATATAATCAGGCTTTGGCCTACAAAAAGTGTGGATTATGAGTGTAGTTTTCTCCGTTATCACCATCACCTACAACGCGGCCCCCGTGCTGCAACGCACCCTCGACAGCGTGGCGCGCCAGACCTACAAGGGAGTGGAGCACATCATCGTGGACGGAGCGTCGAAAGACGAGACGGTAGCCATGGCAGAAAAGTACAAGGAACAGTCTGACCAGGCTGACAACGGACATGAAGTCCGCATCCTGTCAGAACCGGACAAGGGGCTCTATGACGCGATGAACAAGGGCTTGCGACTGGCTACGGGCGACTACATCGTCTATATGAACGCGGGCGACATCTTCGCCCTTCCCAAAACCTTGGCAATGGCGGCACACGCAGCAGAGACGGCAGCAGACGGACAAATGCCTGCCGTGCTCTATGGCGACACCGACATCGTGGATGGGGAAGGCCGCTTCTTGCGACATCGAAAACTGCACCCGACGGGCAAACTGACGTGGCGATCGTTTCGCCACGGGATGTTGGTCTGCCACCAGTCGTTCTACGCGCGCCTCGACATAGCCCGCGAGACTCCCTACGACACCCACTTCCGCTACTCGGCCGACGTGGACTGGTGCATCCGCATCATGAAGAAAGCGGCCGAAAAACAACAGTTGCTCGTCCGCATCCCGGCCGTCACGACACGCTATATGGAGGAAGGACAGACCACCCTCCACCACAAAGCGTCACTCCGCGAACGGTTTGAGGTCATGCGCCGCCACTACGGCCTCCTCACCACCGTGGCCATGCACGCCTGGTTTGTACTGAGAAAGATAATGGGAGGAAAAAACTAAAAGCAAAAGAAATATCAAGAATCCGACATGATCACAGTAGATGGACTGACCGTCGAGTTTGGCGGCACCACCTTGTTCAAAGACATTTCCTTCCAAATCAATGAGAAGGACCGCATCGCCCTCATGGGCAAAAATGGCGCAGGTAAGAGTACGCTGCTCAAGATCATAGCAGGCGTCCGCACGGCCACGCGTGGATCCATCACCGCTCCGAAGGATTGCGTCATTGCCTACCTGCCTCAGCATCTGATGACGGAAGACGGACGCACCGTGTTTGAGGAGACGTGCCAGGCCTTTGCCCACCTCCACAAGATCCAGGCAGAGATAGACCGCATCAACAACGAGCTCAGCACGCGCACCGACTACGAGAGCGACGACTACATGCAACTCATCGAGCAGGTATCTACCCTCTCGGAGAAGTTTTACGCCATCGACATGACCCACTTCGAGGAAGACGTGGAGAAGACACTCCTCGGCCTGGGCTTCGAGCGCAAGGACTTCAACCGACCGACAAGCGAGTTTTCGGGAGGCTGGCGCATGCGCATCGAACTGGCGAAACTCCTCCTGAAGTCGCCCGACGTGCTCCTCCTCGACGAGCCCACCAACCACCTCGACATCGAGTCTATCGGCTGGCTGGAAGACTTCATCTGCAACAGCGCCAAAGCCGTGGTCGTCATCAGCCACGACCGCAAGTTTGTCGATAAGATCACCACGCGCACCATCGAGGTGACCATGGGACGCATCTACGACTACAAGGCCTCCTACAGCCACTATCTCGAACTGCGCAAGGAGCGCCGTGAGCAACAGATGAAGCAATACGAGGAGCAGCAGAAAATGATCGCCGTGACCAAGGACTTCATAGAACGCTTCAAGGGCACCTATTCGAAGACCTTCCAGGTGCAGAGCCGGGTAAAAATGCTCGAAAAGCTCGAACTCATCGAGGTGGACGAGGAGGACACAAGCCACCTCCGCCTGAAGTTTCCGCCCAGTCCACGCAGTGGCAGCTACCCTGTGCAGATGAGCGACGTGGCGATGGCGTTCGACGGCAAAACCATCTTCAGCGGTGTGAACCTCACCGTGGAGCGAGGCGACAAGATCGCTTTTGTAGGTCGCAATGGCGAGGGCAAATCGACCCTCGTGAAGTGTATCATGGGCCAACTGCAAAACGAAGGCCATCTACAACTCGGCCACAACGTGCAGATCGGCTATTTCGCCCAAAACCAAGCCTCGCTGCTCGACGGCGAGCTCACGGTCTTCCAGACCATAGACGACGTGGCCAAGGGCGAGGTGCGCAACAAGATACGCAATCTTCTGGGCGCCTTTATGTTTGGTGGAGAGGACTCCACGAAGAAGGTGAAGGTGCTCTCCGGTGGCGAGCGCACCCGTCTGGCAATCCTGAAGCTTCTGCTGGAACCTGTCAACCTGCTTATCCTCGACGAGCCCACCAACCACCTTGACCTCCGTACCAAAGACGTGCTGAAGCAAGCACTGCAGGACTTCGACGGCACCCTCATCGTGGTGAGCCACGACCGCGACTTCCTCGACGGCCTGGTAAGCAAGGTGTATGAGTTTGGCCACGGCCGTGTACGCGAGCACCTGTGTGGCATCTACGAATTTCTTGAGACGAAGAAGATGGAGAGTCTTCAGGAACTGGAAAAGAAATAGCCCGCAGCCAACAAGCGCCAACAAACCAAGTGGCCATGAAACCATCCACAACAGGACGGTCTCATGGCCACTTGTTTTTTTTCATACTAAAGCATCATTCGCTGATGCGGTCCACTACGATGCCTTAGCGCTTCTTCGGATAGCGTCTGGCCCATCCTTCCTCGCTGAAGTCGGGTTCGTCGCCACGCAACTTACCACCGGCATTGCCATTCATGAGCATCTTCCAGTCGTCTTTCTTATAGTGGCGCTTCGTGAACTGGTCGTTATACATCGGCACACTGGCGGCACGGCGCGACGGACGCTCACGATCATAACGGCCCGGACGACGGCCTTGGTCTCCACGCTCGCCCCATGTGGACTTGCCCGGACGAGACGTGCGGCGCGGTGCCTCCTTGCGATCCTCGCGCTGCGGACGCCCCTCGTTGGCATCGTTGCAACGCACCTTGCGGCCCTTATAGACCGATCCGTCGAGGGCCTTCATCACCATCGCGGCATCCTCCTGCGGCACCTCGATATAGCTCTGGCGCGCCAAGAGGTCGATATGGCCCACCTCCTGGCGACCATGGACGTGCTTGTTGACAAACTGCATCACCTCGCCAGGATAGAAACCATCCATCTTACCGAGATTGATGAAGAGGCGCGCATAGCCTGCCTCGGGTTTCCCGCCCTTGCTTCGCTTGGCCTTGGCCTCGCCGTCGCGCTCCTTGCGCGCGCCCTTCACATTGGGCTTCTCGATCTCAGGGGCGTCTTTGTAGTAGTCGAGGAAACGGCCAAACGTCACGGTGACCATCTTCTTGATGATGTCCTCCTTATCAATATATTCAAACTGGCGCTTGATATCCTCCATATAGGGAGCGATCAGGTCGTCGTCCACATCCGTCTTGAGGATGGCGTCCATCTGCTTATAGAGCTGCTTCTTGCAGATCTCCTCCGGCGTGGGGAGGGTTCCATCCTCAAAGGCCTTGCCGATCTCCTTCTCGATAGACCGAATCTTGGAGCGCTCACGGCTGTGGATGATGGAGATGCTCGTACCCTTCTTGCCCGCACGGCCCGTACGGCCACTGCGGTGGGTGTAGCTCTCGATATCGGAGGGCAGTCCGTAGTTGATGACGTGCGTCAGGTCATCGACGTCGAGACCACGTGCGGCCACATCCGTCGCCACGAGTATCTGGGTGAGGTGGCTGCGAAACTTCTGCATCGTCAGGTCGCGCTGCGGCTGCGAGAGGTCGCCGTGGAGCGACTCCGCATTGTAGCCATCGCGTATCAGCTTGTCGGCTATCTCCTGCGTCTCGCGCTTCGTGCGGCAGAAGACGATGGCGTAGATCTTCGGATAGAAGTCCACGATGCGCTTCAGAGCCAGGTATTTGTCCTTCGCGTTGACCATGTAATAGACATGGTTCACATTCTCCGCACCCTCATTGCGACTGCCGACCACGATCTCCTTGTAGTCGTGGAGGTAGCCCTTGGCCACACGCTCCACCTCGCGGCTCATCGTGGCCGAGAAGAGCAGCGTGTTGCGCTCCTCGGGAATGCCTTCGAGAATCTCGGTGATGGAGTCTTGGAATCCCATGTTGAGCATCTCGTCGGCCTCATCAAACACCACGTTGCGGGCGTTGTCGAGACGCGCCTTGCCCCGGTGCATCAAGTCGATGAGGCGGCCCGGCGTAGCCACGATGATCTGTGCGCCATGACGGAGCGAACGAATCTGTGCCTCGATACTTGCGCCACCATAGACGGGGACGATATGGACATGGGGGATATAGCGCGCGAAGGCGTTGAGATCATCGGCGATCTGGAGACAGAGCTCGCGGGTCGGCGAGAGCACGATGGCCTGCGTCTCCTTGCTGTCGGTGTCAATACGTTGGAGCAGGGGAATGCCGAAGGCTGCCGTCTTGCCCGTACCCGTCTGGGCGAGGGCGATGACATCGTTGCGATTGCCTAAAAGATAAGGGATCACTTCCTCCTGGACGGGCATCGGCTGTACGAAGCCCAACTCCTCAATGGCCTTTCTGATCGGTTCAGAAACGCCCAATTCTTCAAATGTCTTCAATGTGTTGTGAGTTGATTTTATTATCCTACGGAATGCCGCCCATCCACCATTATGAACCCACTGAAGAACCCGCCTGGATGGTCTCGTTCCGCTTTTGGGCTGCAAAGGTACTCATAATCAACGGAATGGCCAAACATTTTCGGGATAACTTGCCTGCTTTCAGAATAAATGAGTAATTTTGCACTCGCAATCAAGAAGAGCGTAAAAAAGAAGCGAGTAAACAAAAGGAACATTAACAAGAAGAGAGCAAATAGAATGGTAGAACAGATAAAAGGGAAGTCCGATGCAAAATCTATTTAAGATCAGACGGGAGGAGCGCTGGCTCGCCCTGTCCTCCTTCGTGGTGCTACTGGGGCTTCACGCACTGCTGTGGGCCTATTATCCCGCCTCCTTTTTCAAAGGAGGGAAGTTGGGATTTTGGAGTGTATTCTACAACCACATGCACCTCTCGGGCTTCGACAACTACAGCTACATCTTCGTTTCCTGCACGCGCATCTATTACGACATGCTGCGCCACCCGCTCTTTGCCATCCTCCTCTACCCTCTCTATTGGACCAACCAGGCACTGCGTCCGCTGACCGGCCACAACTCGGCGGTCTTCCTCGTCTCGGCACTGACAATCTTCGCAGGCGTCTATTCCCTCATCTTCCTCTACCGCATCCTGCGCGACCGCGTAGGCGTGGGGCGTGCCGATGCCCATTGGATCACCACGCTGTTCTTCTCCTTCGCCATGGTGATGCTGACGATGATCGTCCCCGACCACTTCTGCCTCTCGCTCCTCCTCTTGCTGCTGACGCTCTGGCTTGCCACGTCGCCGCGTCCGCAACCACTCTGGCTGGTGTCGCTGCTCGCCACCCTCACGGGAGGCACGACGCTGAGCAACATTGCCAAGTCGTGGCTGGCCTCGCTCTTTGTCCGGGGCAAACGGTTCTTCCGCCCCATGACGGTGCTGGCGGTGGTCATCGTACCCGTCCTCCTCTTCGTGGGAGCAGGCTACTGGCAGAACGAGACCATCATCAAACCCGTGGACGCACGGGGCAAGGCGGTGCTGGCCAAGAAGATGCAGAAGGACAGCACGCTCAAGGCGAAACTGGCGGCCCACGACAAGGAGATGAAGGCACGAAGGGGAAAGCCCATCGCTGACAACTTCCTGCTGCAGCAGACCAACATCACGGCCTCGCGCGGACCTGCCATGGTCGAGAACCTCTTCGGCGAGGGACTACAGTTTCATCAGAAAGAACTCTTGAAAGACTATAGCGTGGATCGACCCGCCATCGTCGGCTACGACTACTGGTGGCAGTATGGCGTGGAGGCGCTCGTGGTGCTGCTCTTCGTGGGCGGCATCCTCTGTGGACTCCGCACCCGACTGATGCTCCTGCTGCTATTATGGTTTGGCTGCGACTTGCTGCTCCATGTCGTGCTGGGCTTCGGCCTCAACGAGGTCTATATCATGTCGGCCCACTGGATGTTTATCATCCCCATCGCCATCGCCATGCTGCTGCTGCGCGTCCAGCCCCGCCTGCAACAGCCGCTGCGCATCATCATCATACTCCTGACGGTCTATCTGCTCGTGTACAACGGCAGCCTGCTCGTCGATTACCTACTCAAATAAGAACAAAGGAATGGAAAAATATCAGGAATATCTCAAGGAGAACATCCGACAGAACCTCCGCGCCTGCCAGCTGCGCCAGTTGGAGATTCTGAAGGAGATCGACCGCATCTGCCAGAAGCACCATATCGAATACTGGCTCGACGGCGGATCGCTGCTGGGCGCGGTGCGCCACCAGGGATTCATTCCCTGGGACGACGACATCGACATCGCCATGTCCGTGGAGGACGAGCGTCGCTTCGAGGAGGTCGCACCCAAGGAACTGCCGCCCCACCTCTTCCTACAGTCGCCGAGAACGGATCCTGGAAGCAATGAGCCAATCGTGAAGATACGCGACCTGAACTCACTCTATATCGAACCCGGCGATAGCTTCGCCCTACCCTACGCCAAGGGCATCTTCGTCGATATATTCCCGATGGAGGACTATCCCAACATCTCCCGCAAATGGATCAAGCGGCTGACGAAGGGCATCTCCAAGAGCAATGCCATCCTCCACCATAGCCACACCTACTCCCTGCGGTCCTTTGCCGAGTTTTTCTGGTTTGGAGCCAAACTGATGGTCTGCAGCGGACTGTGGAAACTGGTCTGCCGTCTCGCCCCCAAAGGTCGCTACAGCGACATTCCCATCCTCAACGGGCGCGGTGTCTCCTTCGACAAGGCAAGCATCAAGCCTTTGGGAAAAATCACGTTCGAGGGCGTGGAGTTTCCTGCTCCCCACGACTACGACGCCTATCTGACAGACCTCTACGGCGACTACATGAAGCTGCCGCCTCCCGAGAAGCGCGAGAGCCATGCGGTCTATGTGGCCCTGTCTTGAGGGGGCACAGGATAGCGTTGTCGTGAGAGCCTATATACCATATAGGGTATTCCTCTTTTCCTATATATAATAGGAACGATATAGCATATAGAAAGCAAGCAAAACCATCAATTAGGTCCATGCAGCATCCCACACGAGTGGTACTGCGACGGAAGCCAAGTGAAACTCCAGTACCAGCCGAATGAAACTCCAGTACCAGTTAAGCAACACTATAGCGGTACTGGAGTTTTGTCAACTATCGTCCTTAGTTTCCACCCAACATCTTTTGCAAGAGATTGCCTGAGGAACAGACTATTTGAAAATCGACTGTCTGACACTCCACTTTCTTTAACTCAGAAGACTTAAAGCGGCAAAAACACTTTTGCCGTTCCAGAGTGTCACGAGTCAAAGAAAGGTTTTGTATGCTTCCAACCAGCTGGCCCTGCGGTGATATCAAAAGGAGTTTTTGTCCACTTAGACTAGATGGGCGCTTGTCTACAAATCTGAGTAAGACGGTCAGTCCCGTGCTATCAGAAGAAACTTCTGGCGAATGCGAAACCACAGCCGTTCCAGAATAAACCTGCCGATAGGGCAAAAACCAAGCGACAACAAACAAACAAACCAACACGCTTCCAATGGCAACGATACCATGGCGAACGAGAGAGGAGGGCATCTGCCCAACGATACAGCGCACCTTGTCGCTACGTAATTCAAAGCGGTTATTTTGATCACTACTATGTTCTTTCATCTTAAGTTCCTAATTCTAATTGATTCTTCACCAATGCATAATATTTGCCACGCAGAGCAATCAGTTTCTCGTGCGACCCGATCTCCACCACTCTTCCCTCATCAAGAACAACTATTTGATCGGCATTGCGGACCGTGGATAAGCGGTGCGCAACAACGATGACAGTTTTACCCTTGTAAAAATCCTCCAGCTTTTCAGTGATATGACGTTCATTGTTGGCATCAAGGGAGTTTGTTGCTTCATCAAGGAAGACAAAAACAGGATTCTTATAAACTACCCGCGCTATTAAGATGCGTTGTCGCTGCCCCAGGCTGACTCCCTGCCCGTCCTGTCCTATCAGTGTATTATAGCCTAACGGCAAAGACTCTATGTAATCAGCAATATTGGCAGTACGCGCAGCCAGACGCACTCTGTCGATGTCTGGTTCATCATCCGAGACTGCAATGTTGCGAGCGATAGTGTCGGAAAAAAGATACCCCTCCTGCATTACCGCGCCACACTGACTTCTCCACCAAGCGAGATTAATCCTGCTAAGACTTACACCTCCCACTCGTATGTTTCCGCCCAAGGGTTCATAGTATCCTAAAAGAAGTTTAAGCAAGGTGGTTTTTCCACTTCCACTAGCCCCAACGATTGCGGTCACCTTGCCATTAGGTATGGTGAGGTTAATATTCGAGAGGACATCCTGTTTCTTATAAGGATCATATTTGAACGTCAAATTCTCCATTGTGACAGAGTGCCCATTAGGAGTATCATCTGTATAGCTGTTGACAGTACGCTCCGAGTTTTCCTCATCACTCTCTACATGGATCTCGTTCATACGCTCCAAACTGATACTCACGTCCTGCCAAGAGTAAATAAGCGATATCAGTTGCCCAACGGGGCTGTTAAGCTGGCCGATAATGTACTGCACAGCCAGCATCATGCCAAGCGACATGTTTCCATGAATGACAGCGGCAGCGGCCAGTACCGTAATGAGAATGTTCTTTATCTCGTTGATGGCCATTCCCCCCGCCTGCTGTATCTGTTGCAAATTGAGGGCCTGCAAGTTTACCTTGAACAAATCGGCCTGCACATCCTCCCACTCCCATCGCTTGCGCTGTTCACATCCTTGAAGCTTGATTTCCTGCATGCCATACAAAAGCTGGTAAGTCACGTTTTGGTTGCGGGCCGCTTGCTCGAAATACTTATAATCCAACACTTTGCGCTTTTTGAGAAACATTAGTATCCACCCAGCATAGACAAGAGACCCTAATAGAAACACCAGAAATATGCTTAAATTGTAAACGGCCAAAACTATGCCAAAGACAAGGAAGGTAAAGAAAGAGAACAGCAGACTCAGACTGCTTGATGTGAGGAATCGCTCCACTCGCCTATGATCCTCTATACGCTGCAGTAGGTCGCTCATCAACTTTACGTCAAAAAAATGCATCGGCAGTTTCATTAGCTTGACGAAAAAATCAGAAATAAGCGAGATGTTGATGCGCGTAGAAATGTGGAGAAGGATTTTAGAACGGATAAAGTCTATGGCGGTACGGCTAAAGAGGAGCATCATCTCCGCAAGTAGGACAAGCCACACAAAACCAATGTCCTTCCCCTCTATACCCGTATCAACGACAGCTTGAGTAAGGAAAGGGAAAATAAGTTGCACTAGCGAGCCGAACAATAAGCCCAATATTAATTGGGTGAAAAAACGCCTGTACTTACTGAGGTAACTCCAAAGAAATTGGAGACGGTTTTGGGCTGGCATGGGCACCGCGTCTCCCTGCTTGTAAAAAAACGATGTCGGCTCCAAGAGTAAAACTACACCTTTTTCTTCACCATAGGTTTTCGTACTAACCCACGAAGCACAGAATTCCTGTTTGGTATAGTCTAAGAGTCCTTTGGCTGGATCAGCAACGTGGACTCGCCACTGCCCTTTACGATTTTTTTTGACCTGATAAACAACCACAAAATGGTTCTGCTCCCAATGGACAATGCATGGAAGAGGAGCTTCATTGACCAAAGTGTCAAAAGAGATCCTACCGCCAATGGACTTCAAGCCTATTGTCTCAGCAGCTTTGCTTATACCCAACAGGGAGACCCCTTCCTTGCTCAAAGCAGTGATCTCCCGAATATATTTCAAGTCTAAACTCCGACCAAAGCATTTGGCTACCATAGCCAGGCATGTTGGGCCGCAATCTTTTGCGTCGCGTTGTCGTATGAACGTGATTTTTTTCATCAACTTCGAGTACTAGCTTTTCAAAATAAACCCTTTTGTTTAGCAAACAACTTCCCCAACATACTCATGGCAGAAAACGCCATTAGTATCCACATTGGGAGAAGCTTTGGGTTAAAACACTTGTATTCTCTATCTTTCTTTACTTTGCCTAAGTTGACGTTTGTATTATCACCTAGGAAATGCAAAAATAGTTGTTTTTTTCCACAAAAACGTCCCTTTGGATCTTTTTTTTGCTTCACACTATAAAAAACATTGAAATCTTGGCTTTTGTCCGTAGGAAAAAACAGTTAAACACACAAAGAGTATAGAGTTTCTGCGGCGCAGTGAAAGATACAAATAGTTAAATATGCATAAACGATGTAGTTTTCTGGGAGAGGCGTTATGATTTTTTCAAGGAATATCCTACATTTGCAGTTGAGTTAAAAAATAAGTAGAAACCTAATAGCTTCCTTTATTTTAGGGGAGGGAGTTTTATTAACAGATTGAGTATGGAAACAAAAAAGTTTATGATTTTTCCAATCGGAATTCCTACGGACATCTTGACACAGAAACAGGAGCAATTGTATGGAATGAGAAAATTACGACACTAGGGTATGATTTAACAAAAGATAAATGCAAGCAATGTAAAATGTATCCAAGTTTGCTTAAAAAGTGTATGAACAATAAAAGTATGAAAACATGAAAAGGAACCTAGCGTTATTGGCCATGCTACTGCTGCCCTTTCCTCCTTCGCACAATACAGTCTGTTGGGGCAGGTGACGGACGAGACGGGAACGTCCATCCAGGGTGCGCAACTATGTCTGTATCAAGACGGTGAACTGGCGGGATTGGCACAATCGAATGCCAAAGGAGAATACCGCATCGGAGACGTGCCACGAGGCAGCTACCAGGTGGTGGCAAGTTGTGTCGGCTATTCTTCTGATGAGGATTCGGTCGTGATAGACCGCGACGCCAACCTGAACTTTATCCTCATGACGAAGAGCGTGGAGCTGGATAGCGTGGTCGTCATGGGTAGCAGCAGTCGTGCCACGTCCAAGGGGCATGTGTTCTACCTGACGAAGAAGGCGAAGGAGTGTGGCAACCCCTTTGTCGCCTTGCAGGAAATACCCTTGCTCTATAGCGACCCTGTAAACGAAAGTGTGCGTTCTGCAGACGGTCAGTCGATACTGATACTTGTCGATGGCATGCGGGTGAACTCTGGCGTGAGCCCCATAGACCCCGCCCGCATCAAGTCGGTGGAAATCATTGACGTGGTGAGTGCTAAGTATATGCGCCAGGGGGTGAAGCGCGTCGTCAACATCAAACTGAAGGACACTTCGCTCTACACCTATACGCAACTATCCACACGAGCCGACTATCCTGCCAAATCCTATTTTGCCATGCCGACCTTTGAGATTGGCAACAGTACCGTCTCGCTCTACGGCGACGCCTCTATCAGCACGGAGCACAGTCGGCAAGAAAACGCCTATAGCCTTGTCACGCCCGGACTCACCAAGCACTATGCAGGCGAGAGACGAAGCAAAAGCACCGATTACGACTTCTCGTTGATGGGGAAGTGGCGCATGACGGCAAAGGATTATTTTGCCGCATACGTCCAGGGCAATACAAGCAAAGAGAACAGTAGCAGTTTCTCTCTCGGCGAGCAGAACGCGCAGGGCCTCGTGCGCGACAACGCTTCCGTCTATCGCTCTCATCTTTTTTCGGCGACGGCTTACTATAAGCATCTTTTCTCAGAGGACGAGGAGTTGGAGCTGTATGCCGTCTATACGGACAACCGAGCCGACAACACCAACAGCCTGGAGGAGGAGACACAAGGGCTGGGAGGCACAAACCTCCAGCAATATATCAGTAGGCACCACCAAGGATCATTGACACTGAGCTACTCCAAAGAATTCGACGACGGAGGAAGCCTGGAGCTGGGCAACGAGACCGAGTATGCGTATGACCGAATAGAGAACAACGGTTTGGCGACCTATCTCTTTGGGCACCATCGCCTCAACGAGTTTGTCTTTGCGGGCTACACGGGGATGTTGTCACGAAAACTGACCTACGATGTGACGGCTGGCATGGAGTATATGGCGATGAGGTCAGACAGTATAGACCATCATTATTTCAGACCACGTTTCGATCTTGGCCTCCACTATAATATCACCAACACGCTCAGTATGCGTTTGGGCTACACTTACAGCAACACGGCCCCTTCCGTAGCTATGCTCTCCCCATACAACACGTCTGCCGACACGCTGCTTATCAGTCGTGGCAATCCGTTTCTCCTGCCTTCCAAGTCGCACGTTTTCTCTTGGAATACATCTTATTACAAGGGTAGCATGAGTTGCGGCGCAGGCGTTTCCTATGGTGTATCGAGCGACCTCATCGAGTCGGTGCGCTTGGCGGCGGACAATGGTGTGCTGCTGACGACGTATCAGAACCAGGGACGCTTCCGCTCGCTGCAGCTGAAAGGCAACTTGCTGTGGCGCGTATTGGGATGTACGGTCTTGATGGACATGGCCCACCATGTGAGCTACTATACGAGCGCAGGAGCGAAGAAATATTTCCGGGGCCTGCTGCTTGTGAGCAAGAAGTGGGGCAAACTGGAGGCGCGGGCTAACTTCAGTTACCAAAACTACATTGTCTCGGAATATGCACGGACGAAAAACTACAATCCGACTAGCACCCTCATGCTCTCCTACAGTTTCACCCCCGACATCCTGTTGTCAGTAGGCTGTACGAGCTTCATTGGCAATCCGAGGAGCAAGACCACCGTGAGCACGGGCGACTACAGAAGTGTCGCCTACACGAAGAGCAATACGTTCTCCCCATGGGTTTTGTTCCGCTGGACAATCAGAAAGAACAGCAAGCGTAAGATAGATCTCGACAACGACATCTTGCGCGACCATGAGGGCAAATTCAAATTATAGTCAGGAGTATTTCACCACTGCGGTTTGTGGAACGCCCAGTCTCACAAACCGCATCTAAAATCAATCCTCGCCACGACATCCCAGGGCAAGCCCAGGTTTTGTCGTGGCGAGGAAGGTAATCAATGGTCACAGGCGGCGCAACTCGTCTTCTCCAGCCGTCTTTCCCTTGTATTTTGATTTTGCCGGGTTGAAAGAGTAGGAGATGGTCAGGCTAATGCTGGGCTGCCGATTGTCCACCCAGTGAGAGGTGTAAACGCCCTTATACTCCGAGTAGCCCTTCTCTTTGGCATTGAACAAGTTGGATGCAGCCAGCTTGACCCATAGGTTTTTCATGTTTTTTTGGATGCTCATCCCCACATTGATAGAAGAGTGCGCCATGTACGTGTTCGAATGGCCCTTGAGGTTACCACTCGCATTCAGCACGATATACCACTGGCGAGGGAGCACGACGAGGTTCTTCCATTGCAAGCCAGCTTGAGGACGTCCATACTCCATCCCGTTGTAGCTCAGCCATTGTTTGTGGATCCACACATGCCATGATGGTTTCCATATCTTGAAGAATGTGGGACTGTAGGAGAGTCCAGTATAGACGCTCGAGAAAGAGTGGTTGACCCCGTAGGACAACACGGCTGGGATCTCGTCCATCACGTCAAAGCAGCTGACAACGGCATCCTTGCCATAGGAGTAGTTGCATATTAAGAGAAGGTCGCGGTAGGATGCGTTAAACGCCACGGAGTGGTTTTTGGTGGGCTGGAGCTGAGAGTTGCCCTTGTTGTAACGGAAATCGCTGATATACTGCAGTCCGTCGTCCAGTTGGCTGTAGCTGGAACTGTTGGTATAGATGTTGTAGCTCAGCATCAGCGAAAACCTGTCTTGGCTGTAGGACAGCGACACCGAGGGCAGGAGATTGCGGAAGGTGCGTTTGCTCTCGTCGCGCAATTTGCCAGCGGCATAGTATTTGTAGTCTATGTATTCATATTTCAGACCCAGTTGCGTGAACCATCTTCCGAAGCTGCGGCTGTAGTTGGCGAACACGTGGGCAGCCGACTGTTTCGACTCGTTGTCGTTGGTCTTTAGCAAGCCCGAATAGTCTTCGTTCTCGATGCAGTATTGTTGCTGGAAGCGTGTCCAGGAGGTCGCCAGACCATAGTCCAGTTTGCCATTGGCCACAGTAGAGGAGAAGACCGTCCTCTGTGCTGCCATGTCCGATTCGGACTTCGTGGCGGGCACGAGCATAGACCTGTTGTCCATTCGATTCTCGACGACAATCTGCCTGCCGTTGGCGCGATTGTGGGCGTAGGTGGCATCTACATTGAGAGAAAACTTATCGCTGAATTTGTTTTCGTAATAAGCGCTGACGTTGTGGTTGCCGTTTTGTGAGGACTGAGTGGACCGAGTGTCAAACTCGCTGAAAGCACCGTTCTGCCATACATGGTTGCGATAGTTTTGGTCGGCGCTGTTGGAGAACACCCTTGAGAATGTATAAGTGACTCCCAGAGACTGTCGGTCCGTCAGTTGGTCGTTGACTCCAACACTCACAAAACCAGTCTTCGCCGAGTTGTAACCATCGCCCGAATAGTCGGCATGGATATCTTGACCCTTGTACTGGAAGTCATAGACGTCCTGGCGCTTATAGTGAGAGTTGCTGAAAATATTGGCCGATGTGTTGACGAAGAAATCGAGACCACGCCGACGGTAGTTGAGGTCGATCCATCCAGTGGTGTTCCAGCAGCTTGACACGTTCTCGCTCAAGATCAGAGATCCACCCAGCCCTTCTCCGACGGGCTTGATGGTGGTGATGTAGAGCACGGCGCACACGGAGGATCCGTATTTTGCTCCGGGATTCATGTCGATCTTCACATCCTTGATCATATTGCTCGGGATGCGCGTCAGCTCATTCCAATTGCGCATCCGTTTGTTGTTGATATAGACAAGCGGCACGCCTCTTCCCAGCACTTTGATGCCATCTGTGTCGATCAGGGGCAATTGCTGCAACACGTCGGTAGCCATCCCCAGCTGACTGAACACGGTCCCCTGTATGTGTGTGAAAAACTGTCCTTGCTCCATCTTGAAGGAAGGTCGGGAGGCCGTGACCGTCACTCCTTGCAGGGCCTGCTCCGACGGAAGCAAATGGATGGTCATGTGGGCTGCTGCTGGCAAAAACACCGTCTTGTATCCGATACATGAGACCTTCACTATTTTCCCAGATGAGTTCGTGTCAAAAGAGAAACTGCCATTCTCGCCGCCTATCACGCCAGCAACATAAGCTGAGTCGGAGGCCTGAAGTAGGGACACGGTGGCATAGGGAACAGGAATGCTGTCGTTTTCCATCACTTTTCCATCTATACTCTGGGCGTTTGCACAAATGGAACTTGTCAAAACTATGGCCAAGAGGCCAGAATATCTATTACGCATCATACTATTCTTATATTGATTTAGGTTGCTATTACTTTGTGAACACTTTCTGAAAGCTTCTCTTTATTGGCAAAAAGGCATTCCTCTAAAATGTGTTGATCGTTAAAGAAAGTGCAAGTATTAAACACTTTCCCCTCGAAAACATTTTTGTGCCTAAGCCATTGGCAGCCACCATCACAAACAGGAAACAAAGAACACTCTTTGCATTTTGGGGAGTTGTAAACAGACGTATCATACAAGTAGTGACAAACCAAAGAAGGATTCTTTAACTGTTTGTCACGAATGTATCCTATTATCTTGTTAGGCATGTTAAAATCGTTCCAACACTTGTACATTTCACCAGCTGGTCCAATTATAAAACTGTTATTTTGGTTAACCATGCATCCTTTTTGCGTAACTACATGTGGGAAAAAATCAACAGGTACTCCTTCTTTTGCTATTGTCTTGTAAAACTGATAACGCTTTGAGTTAAACAACGATTTATAGCACATTTTACACCCGTCATTGCTATCTTCGCGAATAAACCCCGGATATGGATTGATTTTCTTTCTTCCATACCTTTGCATCAGCTTGTTATACAATACGGCAAAGTCGTTTTCATTTGCTTTGTTCACATTGATACGGAGGTCTATTTTAAAATTCTCAGGGGTTAGCGCCACAAGGTTGTCCAAATTATCTAGTATTTTCGCAAATGTTTTTCCACCAGTAGCTTTTAAAAAGCGTGTTTTGTCATGACTCTCACAGTCTCCATCAAAAGAAATTTGAATCTGTGAAAAGCCTAAATCTACCATATCCCTAATTACACTGGAGGATAAAAGAAAGGCATTTGTAATAATTGACTGAGAGCATATTTTTGCAGTACACTCCTTTCGTATCTTGTTTATAATTGTCTTTATTTTGTTAAATGCCATAAGCGGCTCACCGCCATACCAAGTTAAATTTAATCTTTTTACAGAATTATATCCATTAATGAAATGGACAATATCTTCGATTACGTCATCGGATATTATCTTTGTTTTTTTTTCTCCTTCGAAGCAATATGGACAAGCAAAATTACAACCAGTAGTAGGGGCAATAACCAAATTAAGAGTGTCAGTAACCCCTATATTGGAGAGATGGCGAAGTTTGCATGAGTTATAATAATCATAGACATGATCGTCATTGAGAATTATTTTTTTCTCAACAAGAACCTTTAAGGCATCTTCTTCTAATTCGTCAAAAGCGCCATCATGCAGTTTTTCATAAATGAATTCAGGTATTGAAGAGAGGAATTCTGTTTCGGAGTTATATAGATAGAATCTATTCTCCCTCTCAAATAACAATGTATATAGGGACAACTTCATAGGCAAATTCTTAACAAGTGAACTTAATCACCAAGGCGTTCGGTTTTCAGAGATGCTTTTAGATTTAGTCAGAGACAGGAATACTATTCTGATCATTGATTGGCTCTCCTCAAATCGCATGCCTGATAATTAAGTCCACCATGTATTCAACAGTTTTTAATGAGTTACGTTTCAACCACCATTATATGCTAGGGGTTATTTGGGGTAGTTGGTCCCGTCGGGGGTGTTGAACCAGAAGGAGTTGGTGGATCTGGCTCCATTTTGTTGACGGCACAAATGTTACCATTCCCTTGATAGCAACCACATGATACAAGATTCGGGCAGTCCGGATTTCCACCGCTACCACCTTTCAAAGTATCCAATGTTGCTTCGTTCAATACTTCATTTTCGTGGATGACATCTAAAAATAGCTTGTTCATATTTGTTTTGTTTTTAGCGCCTTCTTGTAGCTTCCGGCATTGCTTTGTGATATGTCTGTAATTCTATAGTAATACGCATTTGGTTGTTAGTTAAAACCAATCCTCGCAATCAATATTGAAAGGGAGGAAAACTTTTGGTGCAAAAATAGGTTTTTTACCTATATCTTCCAAAAGAAAACCGTTAAAAAAAACAAAACACCTCGTCTTTACCTGCTTTTTTAAAGGTTTACAGATGGTTGAATTAAAAAGATGACGAGAAAAATGGCGTTCTTCCAACAACCAACGCTTTAAAATGGTTTATAAAGAAACAAATAACAAAATGTAGAAAGAGCTACTTGGGTTATCTCTGTTCAGTTTCAACATATCCATTTGTTATCTTTTCGCGACGCAACCCAATAGGTCACTCCAAGTTCGGACGAATTCAACAAGGAATAGGCCACCGCAATATACATTATTATATGTATTGCGGTGGTCTGTCTATGTCAGCAAGGAGCCATCTATTGACAAAGCTTATAGAAGAAATAGCAGGTGTCTCCTAAAATTTGAAAGAAATCCGCCTAAACAAAAAACGCAATGGTGGCGATGAAGACGACAACAGTAAAGACGACATTCTTCCATCGGTGCGTCTTCCACGCATAGTAGATATTGCGCACACCACCGAAGATGTTAGACACCGTCACACAACTGAGCATGACATATACTGCTACACTGAGAAGATTCTTTAATGTTTCCATTTATATTTTATGTAAATTTACAACATTGGTTCATTATTAATCAATACTATCTTTCAGTCCCTTTTCCAATTCCTCAATAGTCGGCATGGAAGACTTAAAGTCTTTAGGGAAGAGTTTGGAGAGTTGGTATTCTGATATGCCCATTGGTTCCTTGTATGAATCCAAGGCATATTTCGCCACCACATTGTCTTTATCCTTGCAGATGAGCAAACCGATGGTCGGATTATCGATATCGGTCTTAAACTGGTGGTTGACAGCTGACACATAGAAGCTAAGTTGTCCCAAGAAAGATGGATGGAACGAGCGGGCTTTTAGCTCTATAACAACATACGCATGGAGGTGGGCATTGTAAAATAGCAAGTCTGGGAAGAACTCTTGCTGACCGACCTCCAAACGAAACTGTCTGCCCATATAGGAAAATCCTTTCCCAAGCTCCAAAAGAAAACGAGTAACATTGTTCACCAGTTCATCCTCAATGTCACGCTCGTCGTATTTCTCCCTTAGATGAAGGAAATCCAATTGATAAGGGTCTTTGGTTATCTGTTGCGCCAAGTCGCTCTGTACGGCAGGGAGCGTGGATTGGAAATTAGTGATAGCCTTGCCATCGCGCTCGTACAAGTCAGTGTCAAGCCAATTGAGAAGAGCGTCACGCCCCCAATTGTTCTCCCAAGTCTTTCTGACAAAGAACAAGGCTTTATCCATATCACCCTTGCATCTTGATATGATTCGGCAATGATGATCCCATGGAATCATAAATAACAACCTGAAATCGTCAGCAGGTTGCCGACGATTTGCTGTCAACGAGGCATAGAGCTTATAAAAATAGCTCATATATTTCAAGTTGGTTGGTGAAAAACCCTTTACGCCAGGCATTTTTTCCTTCAAATCCTGACTGAGACTCTTGTAAAATCCTGAGCCATAAGTATTGGCATACTGCTTTGCTTCTATGTCTCGTCCCAACTTCCAATAGAAATCCAATACATAGTTATTGGTGGCACATGACGCTTTGAGGCGATGGTTGTAAAAGCGTTCCTTGAGTTCTACGAGCCACTCCTTATAATCGTTGTCATCATGAAGTACCATTGACAAGTTTATTTCTTTCTTTGCCATCGTTTTCATTCTTTATTCACACCTCAAATGCAATACATTTTCACGAGAAACTATCATGAGGAAAAGACTTCTCGGATAAGACGGCAACTATTTTGAGGAAAATCCCATATCGTTGCATTCTTTATTTTGCTTATTGTTTATTCTTGTTTTTACAACATCGCAAATACCACCTTGCTACGCCGCGACTTCAAGCGCCACTCCAAAACACGGACGAACTAGAAAAAACAACACCGTTGGTCTACAGTATGGCGGAGCCCCTCCTCGATGTGCCACAGCGGCTGCCATCCAAGCGACTGAAGGCGGCGGGTGTCAAAGACCGCCTTGGTGATGGGCGTGGTGACTCCATGGGTCGCATCGTCGGGAATGTCGAAGACGACTTGGCGTCCAGCCATTCCTGCCGTGAGTTCTGCCAGTTGGCGGATGGTGATATTGGACTGTTCGTCGGCGACATTGTAGGCTTCGCCGTCCTTACCCAAGAGGAGGATATGGAGGAGGGCCGTCGCACAATCGACCACATAGGTCCAGGAGCGGAAGGCCTCGCCCTTGCTCTTGAGGACGATGTCCTCGCCACGCTCCACATTGCGGATGAACTGCGCATAGACGCGGTTGTCCGACTCCGTGAAGCCCGGTCCATAGACGTGGGAGGGACGCGCGATGACAACCTCGACATGGTGCTGGGCGCCATAGCAGGCACATAGCGTCTCCGTCGCCCGCTTGGCCGAGGGATAGCAGGATCGCACCTCCAGCGGATTGACATAGCCACTATAGTCCTCCGTGAAGGGACGGCCGTCGCCCTCGCCATAGACCTCGCCCGAGGAGACATAGAGGAAGCGCTGGAGCGCGTGGCGGACGCCATACTGGAAGAGATGGTCCACGCCATTGAGATTGGACCGCATCACGCCGACAGGGTCTTCCTTGTAGAGACGGGGAGCCGCGCCGCCTGCCGCATCGATGACGAAGTGGAAGTCGGTGTCGCCTTCCAGCGGCTGCGTGAGGTCCATCGGGAGGAAACGGAACCGGTCGGACTGTGCGTAGCGGGCAAAACGCTTCTCCGCCCGCTGCTGGTTGCGACCCGAGGCAAAAACGCGACACGAGGTGGGCGCTGCCATCAGCACGTCGGCGACGGCACCGCCTATCAGTCCCGTCGCTCCCGTCACGAGGGCGTTCTTGCCGTCGAGCAGCCGCCAGGGCAGGTCCTGCGAGGCTGCCCGCAGGACGTCCTGCTCGTAGAGACTCACTTCAGCCATGCTTCCTTCGATGTGTGGATGAGGGCCTTGAAGAGCTCGACGTCCTCCGTCTGCGTGAGTTTCAGTCCGTTCTTCTCCGACCCGATGACCAGGTGCTGGTCCTCCACGCCGAGGGCCGCCATCAGCGTACACGAAGCCACCGTGTTCTCCACGTGCTTCTCCTCCGCCTCGTCGTGGGCCCGCAGCAGGTCGCCAAGATGATAGGTGTGGGGGGTCTGCGTGCGTACGAGGCGCTCGCGAGGGATGGTGATGTTCTCCACGCAGTCGCCGACCTTCTCCATGATGGCTTCCTTGCAGGTCATGCCCGTCACGGCGTAGCCATAGCGCTGGCAGAGGTCGATATTCTCGCTGATGATGCGCTCCGAGACCAAGGGGCGCACGCCGTCGTGGACGAGCACGATGTCGTCGTCCTTGCAGCCTGCGTCGCGCAGTCCCTGGAGTCCGTTGCGGATGGAGTGCTGGTTGCTGTCGCCTCCCTCGAAGATCCACTGCAGTTTGGTGATGTTGAACTGGTTGGCGTAGGCCTGCAGCATCACCTCCCAGCCCTTGAGGCAGACCACCGCGAGGGCGTCGATCTGCGGGTGCTGCTGGAAGGCCCGCATCGTATAGATGATGACGGGGATATTGTCTATGGTCATGAACTGCTTGGGAATGTCCTGTCCCATGCGGTTGCCGACACCGCCGGCAGTCAATAGTGCGATGTTCATATATTTCTTAACGGATTGTTTTGGGCAAAGTTAGGAAAAAAACTCCGTTTGGGCAAATCTTTCCACGAGATAAGCCTCTCGGGGCCTATGATTCTCCCAGATTCCTCCCTATCGACGCAATCATCGGGACGGCAGGCGGCCTTTTGTCTGGCTTCGTCCCTGTCGTCCCGATGATGGGTCCAGCCCCGAAGGGCGGGTGTTGTCTATCGAAAGTATTCGTTATTTCACGAGCACCTTGGTGGTCTTATTGCCCTGCTTCACGATGTTGATACCTCGCTGGGGAGCAGTGAGACGGCGGCCCTGCAGGTCGTAGCGGACGATGGGCTCGTCCTGTGCTGTGCGGGTAGCGGGGGCGATGGCCGTGGGATCCTTGTAGGTGAAATAACCATCGTCGTAGTTGGCGTAGCGGGCGGAAGTGCGGACGGGATCGTAGAGGATCGCTCCCTCCAGCGCCGTGCAGCCCGTGAACATATCCGTGCTATTCTCCACCGACTCGACCGTGAAGGTCTCGCTGGCGAAGATGGTGCCGAGGTAGTAGCTCCAGTAGAACATCTCGCTCATGTCCTTGACGTTCTTCGTATTGAAATAGGAGAGGTCGAGCGTGGAGAAACCCGTACTGAAATAGAACATGCGGCTCATGTCCTCGACGTTCTCGGTATTGAAATGGGAGAGATCGACGTTGTAGAGGTTGGAGCAAGCGCAGAACATGTTGTTCATGCTCTTGACGCTGTCGGTGTGGAGATTCTCCATACCGTCGATATTCTTGAGCAGATAGTAGCCACAGAACCAGGCCGTGCAGTCGGTCGGGCGGTAGTCGGCGAAACTGTCATCGAAGACGATGGTATCGACGGAGTCGCAGAGCTCATACCAGGAGGGCACCTTGCCGTAGGCCGGGTCCGTATGGAAGCTCATGTCGAAGTAGTTGCTGTCGGGCTGGTTCTCGTCGTAGTAGAACGTCAGCGTGCTGTCGTTGTAGAGGGCGTAGGCCGTCTGTGCCTTGCTCTGCAGCGCGCCAAGGAAACCAAGGAGCATGACAAGGGTGGCAAGGCGGGCGACCCTGTGGCCGCAGGAGTGGGGAGTCTTCGTTTGTCTCATATAGTTATTATTTAAGTTATGTTTCGTCGTCTGGGTAATCTGTAAGAGATCTGACCGTAACTATTCAGCAATAACACTCCTTTGAGTTTTTTTGTCAACAATCCTGACAAAACAAGTAGGCGATAATATATTGAAAACCAAT
>ERZ827043.63-NODE-63-length-118594-cov-8.554391_pt1 | contig 118594 bp, 103 predicted proteins | sample MGYA00519923_ERZ827043 | MGnify/ENA primary metagenome ERZ827043 (study PRJEB31778, sample SAMEA3449251) | human gut metagenome | biome: human gut; feature: human-associated habitat; material: faeces | place: United Kingdom | collected 2010/2012 ... | reverse complement strand
TCAGCTCTGCAACGATATGGTGGATGATTTTGATGTCTATCTCGCATATTCGCTCAGACCGCAAACTCCTAAGAATTACAAGGATTTTCTGGATCAGAGAGTGCATTTGATTGAAATGCAAAATGTCGGTGTTAAGGGACTAACCAACTTAAAGAGTGACATTGCAGCAATTAAGGAATTGCGTCAGATTGAAAAAGATGTTCAGCCAGATGTGATTCACCTGCATTCTTCGGTTGCAGGTGGTTTAGGTAGACTTGCATATAACGGAAAAAATAATACTGTTGTGTATACACCTCATGGATACGCACATATTCTTATGGGTCCGGGGAAGAAGAGCAAAGTCTATAAGTTTGCAGAAAAGGTTCTCGGAAATCGAGCACTTACACTTACCTGTTGCGAAAGTGAAGATGAAGAAGCAAAGAAATTCTCCAAGAGAACAGCCTATGTTGAAACGGGTGTGAATCTTGCAGACCTTTCGGCATCCCTTGATGGTATTAAGCCTGTAAAAAATGACAAGTTCACAGTCTTTACGCTTGGTCGTGCCTGCGTTCAGAAACAGCCACAGCTTTTTAATAGAATTGCTGAACTAGTACCAGATGCAAGATTTATTTGGATTGGTAATGGAGAACTTGAAAATGAGTTAACTGCTCCAAATATTGAAGTGACGGGATGGAAACCTCGTAAGGAAGCTTTGGCAATGGCCAAGGGGGCGGATGCATTTATTTTGTGCAGTCTTGGTGAAGCCATTGCAATGAGCCTTATTGAGAATATGTACATTAAAAAGTTGATTCTCGTCAGCAATACAATGGGAAATAAGAGTGTTATCAATGATGGTGTTAATGGCTATGTGTGTGATAAGGCAGAGGAGTATGCTGAACATATAAAAGCGGCTATGACGGAATTCCCCAAAGAACTTCCTGAAAGAGCCTATCAGGATGTCCTTGAGATTTATAATACTGATGCTATGAAGAAGAAGTATATTGAGTTTTACAGTAGTCTATAAAAAGAGAGGAAAATAGAATGTTATGATGACAAAGCTTGTTAATCTGGCGCGAAAGAATAAATTATTTGAGATTGTGATTAAGGCATTTGTCTGGATCATGATGGCTGTTATTAATGCTTGGTATGAATTTACAGGATTTTTAAGATGCCATGGGGTACTTAGAAATCAGTATAGTGATATAAAAGCATTAAAAGGAAAATACGATGGAAAGCGTTGTTTTATTATCTGTACGGGTCCTAGTTTGACTACAGAAGATTTAGAAAAAATTCGAGATGAATATACTTTTGGAATGAATTCTATTTGCCTGCTTGCTGATAAGACTAGCTTTAGACCGACATTTTATGGATGTAATGATTTAGGAGTTTACAAGAAATTAAAATCTAACATAGAACAATATTGTGGTAATCAGATTGAAGTATTTGTGTCGGATAGAATTAAGCGCCACGGTGATATAAAAAAAGGATGGCATGTGTTTCCAGAAAATGTAGCATACCATACTTATGATCGGTGGTTTAAACAAAGCTTTTGGTGTAAGTTTAGCGGCGATTGTTATAGAACCGTTTACGGCATGCATAGTATTACGCACTCCCTTATTCAACTTGCTGTGTATATGGGATTTAAAGAAATATATTTATTAGGTGCTGATTGCAACTTTCCGAAGGGAAAGCAAATTCATTTTCAAGATTATGGTGTTCCTGACACAACAATAGACACAGCAAGAGAACGTAATATTGCTGGTTATAAAGAAGTGAAAAAACAGATGAATCAATACGGATTTACAGTATTTAATGCAACCCGAGGCGGTGCTCTGGAAGTATTTGAAAGAGTAAACTTAGATGATTTGCTAAAAGAGGATAAATAGAATGAAATTATTATTTGTGAGTATGAGTGCTAGGACAATAGAGGATTCATCAGGAAATATATATCTTAACTCTCATATGAATCGAAAAACCATAAAACGTTATGCAGATATCTGTGACGAGTTTCGCATGATTTTAAGAGATAGCGGTATTCGATGCGATGAGGAAGAAGCAAAGCATAAATATGATTTATTTCCATATGATCTTGCGCAGTTAGACATTGGATTTAATCCATATAATCCTAAAACTAATTTGATTAAGGTAAAAAAATACAAAGAGCTGGAGCGTTTAATTGAAAAAGATATCTTATGGGCAGATCGCGTGATTCTAGCATCAGCTGTAGGCGTTTATTCTGAGATAGCAATTAAATACTGTAGAAAATATCATAGAAAATATATGCTGATGGTTGGTGGATTTGCATATGAAACAGATTGGAATCATGGAATAGACGGAAAAATAGTTGCGTGGAAACATGAACGCATTTGTAAGAAGAACATGGCAAATGCACCGTATGGCTTGTATGTGACGCAAAAGAGCTTGCAGGAAAGATATCCGTGTACTGGAAAAACTATAGGTTGCTCAGATGTCGAAATAATGGATTTGAGCCCTTCAATTCTTGAAGAACGATTAAAAAAGATGACAAGCGGAAAGACCATTCTTTCATTAGGTACAGCAGCAAATATCGATGACAAGCTGAAAGGCCATCGGTTTGTAATAAAGGCAATTTCATTGCTCAAGCTGAAAGGCCATCGGTTTGAGTACCATCTACTTGGCAGTGGATGTGGCGAGGAACTTCTTTCATACGCTAAGCAATGTGGGGTAGAGGATCAAGTAATCATAGACGGATCAAAGCCACATAATGAAGTGTATGGATGGCTAGATAGCATCGATATATATATTCAGCCTAGTTTTACGGAAGGCTTATGCAGAGCTGTTGTCGAGGCAATGAGCCGTGCATGTCCAGTTGTTTGTACGAATGTTGGTGGAAATAGCGAACTATGTTCGAATGAATATTTAGTAAAGCCAGGGGATTCTGAAGGTATTGTTAAAGCACTCGAATTTCTGATTTCAGACGATGAGAGGAAAAAACAGGCTCAAATAAGCTTTGAAAAGGCTCATGACTATTACAGCGAAACGCTTGATCAAAAACGACAGGAGTTTCTGTTGGATTTTATGAAATGAGATAAGAGGAGAAGAGATTTGACAAACATATATACTTTATTGGGTTGTTTAGCAATTTTATTTTTTTTGAGCTATGTACTTTGCGGAAAAGATTTTTTTTCTCCAGCAACAATGTTATCGCTGACATTTATGTTTTCAACAATGTGCGCTATATATAAATACCCAGTATGGAGATATGATTTTTCTGGATGGACAACTTTTATAATTACCAGTTCTTTGGCTATTACGCTGATTATAAATTATTTTGTTGTGATGTTTGGCCCTAAATATCTCATCAAAAAGAGATTGGCGTACTCAGAGAATATAACGCCAATAACAACATCAATGACTATAGTTGCTATTATTATTATTTTAGTGACTGCTTTAGCTCTAGTTAAACAGATAGTGCGAGTTGGCGGTACTGGAGGAACGATGCAGTCAATTATGGCGTCTTATAGAAATAATGGATCTTATTCTACAGATCTTGATAATCAAATGCCACAATGGATAAAAATCTTGCAGTATTTTACAAATGCTTTTTCATATTTATTCGCATTCGATTTGATGTTTTTTTGGAATGAACTTAAAGCGGGGAGAAGAATAGGAGACATTTTCATTGTTGTACTATGTGTGATAACAGGTCTTTTATCTGGTGGAAGATTTGGAATGGCATCATTATTGATTGCTATTTTTTTGATGAAACATCTAATTGAAATAAAAAAGAGAGGATATTACAAACAATATAAATTGTCATCAATTATCAAAATGACTCTTGCTGTTTTACTGGCTTTTTTTGTTTTTTATATTGTTAGAACACTTGTAGGAAGAGATGATGATCAAGGCCTTTTTGATTACATTGGTCATTATTTTGGTGGAGGAGTACCTCTTTTGGATATTTACTTAAAAAAAGATAGAGTTGAGCCACTGGTTTGGGGGCAGGAAACATTTTACTCACTCATAAATAATCTTCGGCGTTTGGGTCTTATAAATGTATCATATTATGTCCGACATCATGAGTTTGTATACAGATATGGAAATTCACTAGGAAATGTATATACAGCATTTAGAGATTATTATCATGACTTTGGCTTAGCTGGAATATATATTTTTCATATTCTATTTTCATGGATTTATTGTGTTCAGTATCAACGAATGAAAAAGTATGGAAATCTATTGAAAATTATTGTTTTTTCGACAACGTATTATGCAGTTGTATTTTATCCATTCAATAATTCTTTGTTTGCGACTATTTTTTCAATGGGATTTATGATTCAGCTTACAATACTTATTGTACTGTATGAGATTATGCTTAGAAAAAGGGTTGGTTTTAGGTGTTATGAGTGAATTTATGCTAGAAAATTATAAGTATATTTCATTTGATATTTTTGATACATTGGTTAAACGCTGTGTTACAAATCCACATGATGTTTTTGATTTGATTGATAGATACTGCAAAAAAAATGAAATTCCGGTGCCTGATGATTTTAAAGATAAAAGAATTACGGCAGAACGAATGGTCAATCAGAAAAATAAAAGACCAAGTACAATAGGAGAAATTTACGATTTTTTTTGTCAGGAATATGGTGGTAATCCGGCAAAACTAGAAGAGATTGAAAAATTAGTTGAGCTTAATGTCTGCAAGCCAAATACTGAAATTATAAATTTATATCATAAGTGCATTGAAGCAGGAAAAAAAGTATATGTGATTTCAGATATGTATTTGGATGCAGCTTTTTTGAAAAAGATATTGTCCAACTGTGGAATTGAAGGATACGAAAAAATATTTGTATCTTGTGAATACCATGAGACAAAAACAACAGGAGAACTATTCAAAAAGGTTATAGAGGAGAAAGGACTTGAGCCTGAACGATGGCTTCACATTGGAGATAACTCAAAAGGCGATGTAGGATCTCCGAAGAAATTAGGTATTTCTACATATCATGTTCCTTATGAAAAACCGCAAGTCTATCCTGTAAAAGCTACAATCAGAGAGAAATTGGATTTTGAAATTGCGAACAGGAATGTATCTATTCTCGCTCATACGCTAAATACAAGCAAGGCAATGGGGGCAAAAGTGCTTGGACCGTTACTTGCTGGCTTTTCAAAATGGCTTTCTGTTCAACTAAAGCAAAGAGACATTTTCAAAGTGTTTTTTCTTTCTCGTGATGGATATTCCATGAAAAAAGCATTTGATCTTATTAATCCAAGTGGATTTGAAACTGCGTATATTTATGCTTCAAGACGTTCATGGACGGTTCCTGCAATATGGATGGAGCCAGAGTATGAGGATATATTAAAAAATATTTCGATGTCACCCAAAACATCAGTTAAAAGCTTTCTGACTCGAATTGGTCTTGAAGCGGATAAATATGGGCAAGAAGTAAAACAATGTGGCTTAACACTAGAAACGACGATTAATAAAAAGGATTTATTGGATTCTGATAAATTTCGCCAGATTTACTCTATGGTAAGAGAAAGGGTAATAGAAAACTCAAGGAAAGAATATAACGCTGTTGTTCAATATCTTCAAGAAAATAACGTATGTGGAAAAATAGCCATTGTTGACATTGGGTATAATGGAACGATGCAGAAGGCGTTACAGCGAATTCTGGAGGCTGCAAAGATTAATGCAGATGTCGTTGGTTTTTATATGGGATTAAATCCTAAATCAAAGCTGATTGAGAGTCATGAAATCGATACGCTTAGCTTTTTGTACGGACCGGAGTTGAAAAATGACTATCAGGATAAGATAAATGCGTTTATATCCGTGTTCGAGAGCATTTTCCTTTCGCAGCATGGTTCTACACATCGCTTTTGTTTAGAAAATAATGTACCTGTTGTTGAGTTTTATGACTATGAGTATGATTTGCAAGAGTCAAAATATATAGATGAAGTTGAAATAATTAAGGATTTCCAACAAGGAGCAATGGATTACGTTGAGTTTGTAGCAACAATGTTAAATAACGAGTTGCTGGTAATCGATAATAGTATTGCAATTAACAATCTTCTCTATATGGGGCTAAAACCAGAAAAAAGTGGTGTAGATTTGTTTTCTGATTTCAGAATGTTTGACACAAGGATTTCCCATATTGCTCATCCAGATACTTTAATGCATTATTTGAGAAATCCATCAAGATTTAAAAGAGATTTTACAGAATCAACTTGGAAAATAGCGTTCTTGTATCGATTGTTTAAACTTCCAATTCCGTATGAGAAAATTTACTATATACTTAAAAGTTTTGTGAAATCGTGAGGAAAATCAACTTTGAAAAATGATTTAACAAAAAAGTTTGCTTCTAATTTAACGTATGCCTTTTTAGCACAGTTTCTCAGTTTGATGCTTAGCGTCTTGATGTCATTGATTGTGCCGAAACTATTGGGCGTTGAGCAATTTGCTTATTGGCAGTTGTTTATATTTTATAGTGGTTATGTGGGTTTTTTTCATTTGGGTTTGCCAGATGGAATATATCTCAGATACGGTGGGACAGAGCTTGATAAGATGGATAAATCATTATTGGGTTCACAACTGCGAGTTATGACCACAATGCACATTATTTTTAGCATTATTGGGATTACTGTATTGTCGTTCTCGCCAATGGAAGGTGACAGAAAGTTTGTCTGGATAATGACGGCTGTGTATATGGTGGTGACCAATGCGTTTTGGTTCCTTGGATTTATCTACCAAGCTGCAAATCAGACCAAAAATTATTCGATAGCAACGATAATAAGCAAGATATCTTTTACCGTTTGTGTTTTTACACTGATGGTATTTCGACCGGAAAATTTTCAAATTTATATTCTTCTATATGTTTTGGCACAGGGATTGTCACTAATCTACTGTATCGTTAAGGGAAAGGCGTTTGTTTTTTCAAAACAAATTTCGATGAAGAAAACTTTATCTGAAATGATTTACAACGCTAAAATTGGTATCAACCTTACTTTTTCGAACTTGGCAAGTAGTTTTATCCTTGGTGTTGGTCGAGTAATGATTGATGCGACGCAAGGAATTAGTTCATTTGGAATCGTATCGCTTGCAATTTCTTTGACAAATTTTTTCTTGCAATTTATTTCACAGATTAGTATGGTACTGTTTCCGATGCTGAGACAATTTGACAAAGAGAAAATGAAAAAGGTTTTTGTGCTTGTACGAGGTGGTATTAGTTATTTACTATGTGCAATTTTGGCTTTATATGTCCCAGTCAAGTTCGTTTTGAGTATATGGCTTCCGCAGTACAAATTAAGTCTGGAATATCTTGCTATTTTGCTACCGTTATGTGTTTTTGATGGAAAAATGCAACTGTTATATAACACATACCTAAAAGTATTGCGAAAAGAAAAGATGTTGCTCCTCATTAACATTATTTCATTGGGTATTAGTGCTGGGTTATGTTCGATTGGCGCATATGTTCTTAACAATATGATGGCTGTTGTGATTTGTATGGTAGCAGCCATAGCTATTCGTAGTTTAATCACAAACATATATTTATCAAAGATTATGGGAGTGTCAAATGAGATAAATGTTATCTGGGAGTGCGTTCTTTCCCTGATTTTTATTGTGATTAATCTTACCCTTCCGATGTATATTGCATTTTTTGTTTATTTGACGGCATATGTAATTTATTGTTTGGTTACTAGAAATACACTTATGGAGTGTATTCCTTTTATAAAAAAGCTTAGATAAGAGAGGTAATTATTATGAAAGTAGTATCATTTATTCCAATTAAACTTAATAACCAGCGTCTTCCAGGCAAAAATACGATGATGCTTAATGGTCGACCGATGTGCGACTATTTATTTGAAACTATTAGTAATGTGGACAGTATAGATGAAAAGTACATTTATTGTTCAGATGAGGCAATAAAACCATACATTGCACCTTATGAGCCAAAGGGACTCAGATTTTTGAAAAGAGATTCATATCTGGATGGATTTCAGGTAAAGGGATTGGAGATTATTGATCGTTTCGTTAAGGACGTTGATGCAGATATTTATGTTCTTACACATGTTACACAACCATTTACTAAGGGGTCTTCTATTTCCAATGCGTTGGAAAAAGTAGTTTCCGGTGAATATGATTCTGCATTTTCCGCTGTTATGCTCCAAGATTACATGTGGATGAACGGAAAACCCTTTAACTATGATATGAAAAATATAGTAAGGACACAGGATCTTGATCCAATTTATATGGAGACAGGTGCCTTTTTTATTTTTCGTAAAGAGGTCTTTACTAAATTGGGACAACGTATTGGAAATAAACCGTATATATATGAAATAGATCAGTTTGAGGCGGTTGATGTTGATACTGCAGAAGATTTTGAATTCGCAAAAGCGGTAGCCACATATTTAGCTAATAAGGGAGAAAAATAAAAATGAAAAATGTTAGAGTTCTCGATTGTACGTTGCGCGATGGTGGACGAATCATTAACTGCGCCTTTCCTGATCAAGAGGCAAAGGAAATTAGTCAGAGACTGGCTGATGCAAAGATTGATATTATTGAAATTGGTTTCCTACGTGATTGGAGAAAAGTCGCTTATAAGGGTAACAGTACGTTTTTTACAGATGTGGATCAAATGAGAGCGTTTGTTAACAAATCAAGAAAGAATACGTTATACACAGCCTTTATTGATTTTGGCATGTGTGATATTGATTCACTAAAACCATATGATGGGACTTCAATAGATGCAATTCGTTTTGGATTTACGAAAAAAAATTATGCAGAGCAAAAAGATGAAGTGATTCGATGGATTGAGGTTATTAAGGAGAGAGGTTATAAACTTTTTATTCAAGGAGTGAATTCTTTAAATTATTCGGATCGTGAGCTTCTTGAGATAGTTGATATGGTTAATAGCGTTCATCCGTATAGTTTTGGAATCGTTGATACATACGGGGCGATGTATATGGACGATGTTGACCGGCTTTATGGATTGATTGATCATAATATGGATTCTGATATTTGTATTAACTTTCATTCCCATAATAATTATCAATTATCTTTTGCGTTTGCACAGGAAGTTATAAAGCTTAGTGGTACTGGCAATAGGCAGATCATTATTGACGGTACACTAGGGGGAATGGGTAAAGTTGCAGGTAATTTGAATACAGAGCTTATTGTAGATTATCTTGTTCGTAAGAAGCATTATGATTATGAATTTGAAGATATTCTCGATATGATTGACGATTATATTTACAAATATAGTTTAAACCATAAGTGGGGATATTCAACGCCAGCTATGCTTGCAGGTGTTTACAAATCACACCCGAATAATATCATTTATCTAACAGAAAAATTTAGGCTGGATACAAAAGACATAGGAAAAATTTTATCTATGATTGATCCGGGAACAAGACAACGGTATGACTATGATAATATTCAGAGATTGTATACGGAATATGTAGCTGACAAGGTTGATGACCGTAATCAAATCGATTTGTTAAAAAAACAAATCGAAGGAAAAGAAGTATTTATTATGGTTCCTGGCAATTCGCTCAATACATATAGACCAGAAATTGATAATTACATTTCGGAAAACAAACCTGTGGTCATAAGTGTAAATTTCGTTGCAGATTATTCAGAAGCAATGTCGTTTTTTGGAAATGCAAAACGATATTCTCGCTTAAAAGGAAAGAGAGAAGGGCGAATGGTTATCATTTCGTCTAATATAAAGTCTGACACAAAAGAGGATATTGTGGTTAACTATCACAGTATTATTAATCGTGGATATAAATATTTTGAAAATTCTACAATTATGTTATTGAGTCTCTTAAAGAGAGTAAATCCGAAAAGGATAACAATGGCTGGTTTTGATGGTTTTGATGAATGCTCTGAAATGAATTATTCCGATACCTCTTTCCAAAACGAACGCCATATTGCAGAATTTAAGGAGTTAAATGAGGAACTAACAAAGATGTTTGAAGAAATTGTTGAGACAATGACTCCGGGATGTAGCTTTAGCATGATCACACCAAGTAAATTTGAAAAGGTTATTGAAGATCACTGCATATTGCGAAGCTAAACAGTTCATTCCAGAATTGAACGACCACTGAATAAGGCGTAAGCAGAACAATCTTTTGTTCTGCTTGATTGTTACAATCAACAGTTTGAGATTAAGTCAATGGGGCATTATGCCGGCTTTACTCCTTGCCATTGACTCGAATCGAAGACTGTGGTAAGATGACCGTTTGATTTCGGAAAGTGGCCGTTCTAAAGCGGAATAGTGACCGCTGAACTCCGTAAACTGCAGATTACGGCATTTTATAATTTATTGAGCCAGTGTACGGTACTAAAGCAGTATCTAATATAAGTACGTGCGCTGGTTTTTAAATTATAAGCTTGACAGACGAGTAGAGGGGAGAACATAATTTTGAGAGCAGAGCAGAGCAGAGCAGAGCAGATATCTATATGCTGTTAAGGCAGTAGCAGCACTTTTAGTAGTTGTTTTGCATTTGAAGGTGAATTCTGCATTATTAAATGGGATTTCTCGTTGTGCGGTTTTGACTTTTTTTATGATAAGTGGCTACTATACTTCGATTGATTCTCAAGATATTCAAAATATTCTGGTGAAAAGAATTGAAAGGTTACTAAAAATTTTGTTGAGTGCTTCAAGCATATATTTGCTTAAAGATTTGGTATTCTTAGCTATTCATCATCAAAGTGTATCGTTGTATTTAGTTGAAGAATTCTCGGCTTATAGAATCCTTAAAATGCTTATATTTGATGATTCCTTAATAAGACAGCATCTTGGGTTTATTGTGGCAATGATATATCTATATTTTGTGTTGATATTATCTGATAAATATGGGGTGCAGAATAGAATTGTACAATTTCAAATGCCTTTGATAACTATATTGTTTATTGCTAATTTATTAATAGGGGAAATACCACATCTAATTGGCTATGATACTCCTGTCTGTTTTTCTAGAAATTGGTTGATTACTGGAATGCCTGCATTTTTGCTTGGAAATCATATCCATAAGAATAACAAAAATCATAGCAGATATTTTGTCATTGTTCTTTGTATTCTTGGTATCGTAGAATCATGGATGGCATTTAGAATAATTGGTAAGGGCGATACTTATTTCGGCTCTATTTTAGTGGCATATGTATTGGTTTATGGTGTGAGATTGTTTTCAAAAATCAGGTGTGTTGCTTTAAGTTATATTGGATCAACATGCTCGTTATTTATTTACTTGTATCATATTTTAATTGGAGAGATTCTCACAGGAGTTAGACATAGAGTAATGATTGTTTATATATCCTGCATTATACTCTCATTAATATACAACCGCATTTTTAGAATTATAAAAAAATATGGTAAAAGAGCACTTGAATAATATTGGGAAAGGAAACATAATCTTGACAGACAGACAGACAGACAGACAGACAGACAGACAGACAGACAGACAGACAGACAGCCGTGGATAGATATTGCTAAGGGAATTGGAATATTACTAATTGTTCTTGGACATATTCTAGAATCAGGTTCATTTCGTATATGGATATATTCCTTCCATGTCCCACTCTTTTTTTGTATTTCTGGGATGACATATCGTTTGTCTTCTAGATTCCAAAGTACCCCTTGGAAAGAACAGATAAAATCAAAATTTAAAAGGACAGTTATTCCATATTTTGTATTCGGGAGCCTTAGCTATTTATATTGGCTGTTAATTGAAAGAAGATTTCGGGTAGATACTAACGTCTCGGTTTATAAACCACTATTTGGGATGTTTTGGGGAAGCGGCAGTGACAATCTTACATTTAATGCTGCATTGTGGTTCCTTCCATGCTTATTTATAGTTTTTTGCTTGTTTATATTTGTTGAATCACATTATACGGGAACAGTCAAAATTATTTGTTATTTGATTTTAATTTCGATGGGTGTTCTAATCGAAAAGTATCTATCTACTAGACTGCCATGGGGAGTAGATGTGGCTCTTTTTGCTTTGCTTTTTTTATTGGTGGGATACTATATGTATTCATATTTAGAAAATCTAAATGGTCTTTCGCTGTACTTGAAGATATGGTTTGCAATTGTTTCGTTGTCCATTAATATTCCGGTTGCCTTGTGGAATGGCGTTACCGGAATGGCATCTGTTATATACGGAAATGTTGTTCTATTTATAATAGCTGCTGTAAGTGGATCTGTGGCTGTCATTGAAATTGCGCAGATTATTAAATCCAATACAGTACTTGAATTTTTTGGAATAAACTCGATTATTATAATGTGCATTCATGAACCAATACGACGTATTGTGATTAAGCTTTTTTCTGTCCTTATAAGGGGTGATGTTTCTACTATTCGAGATAATGTGTTGTATTCTTTTTTTGTGTGCTTTATTGTGATTTTAATAGTATGTCCAGCATGCATTATCGTCCGTAATAAAATGAAATGGATGTTAGGCATTAAAAGTAAGTAGAGAAGAGGTGCTAACAGTATGGTTAAATACTTAGTGATGGATGTCGATGGAACATTGACTGACGGTAAAATTTATATGGGAAATGATGGTGAAATGATGAAGGCATTTAGCATCAAAGATGGTTGTGGAATTCATGATATTGCCATTCCTTCAGGTATTGTACCGGTTATTATTACTGGTCGAAAAAGTAAAATTCTTGAAAATCGGTGCGCAGAAATTGGAATTACAGATATTTATCAGGGGGTATCCAATAAGGTTGAAAGACTGAAAACCATAACTGAAGAATTAAAGGATGTTGCTTATATAGGCGACGATATTAACGATTTATCAGCAATGATGATTATTAAAGAAAACGGGGGCATAATCGGCTGCCCTAAAGACGCAGCGGTGGATGTGACAAAATTGGCAAATTTCATATCTTCACATGATGGGGGAGATGGGGCAGTAAGGGAATTTATCGAGTGGCTTGTCAGAGATAGCCAGATAGATTTGTAATTTCTAATGAAAAAATAGAAGGATCGGGTTGACATAAGATGTTCATGGGAGGACAATTTATAAGCAAGCAAGCAAGCAAGCAAGCAAGCAAGCAAGCAAGCAAGCAAGCAAGCAAGCAAAGAGATTATCATGGCTTGATGTATTAAAAGGCATAGGAATCATTCTAGTTGTAGTTGGGCATATATACTCGAATAATAGAATTAATCACTGGATTTATTCTTTCCATATGCCGCTGTTTTTCTTAACAGCGGGCTGGGTATATAAAGAAAAAACAATTTTAATAGACATAAAGAGAAGAATTCAGAACATTATTATCCCGTATTTCTCATTCGGTATTCTAATTCTTATTTATTGGCAAGTGTTAGAGAGAAGATTTCGGGATTCGGATATGAGCTTAATGGACGCTCTATTTGGCCTATTTTCTGGTTGCTATGATAGGCAACGGCTGGAAGAAGATACTGTGGTATAGTGGAAAGATGGCATTTATCTTTTTGGTAAGCATTGAGATGCTGCAATTATTGCTTCGCTTAGGTACGTTCCAGCTATCGGATATCTTTTACAACACAGTCGGCGGAGTAGTAGGTGGTTTGGCGTACTATGTGGCGATGAAGGCAAGAAAGCGTCTGTAAAACTGGATGAAATTGTGATATACTGGGAGCGGATGCTCCCTACGCTGCTCGTAATAATCACACACCTCTCCGTGGTGAGCAGCAGGCAACGGTCTATTATGATCGGCGAAGATGTGAGAAGGACTAATTTGTCGCTTATTGTTTTATTTGGAACTTGGCTGAGTTGCATGAAGTTAAAATTCGAAACCAATGGATTTGTCAAAGACATTGAGATTGATGGAGGTGCTGTGATGAACAGTCTGATTGTAACATATACGTGGGTTCAGATGGGATTCCCTACGGGTGTATTTGGGGTTCGTAGCCAACACTTACATGAACAAAACAGCTAAGCGAAGAATAAAGCGTTAATAAACGAAACTACACCTAGAGGCCGTACCTCTGGACCCCACTTTAATAATTATTGCACACATGCGTGTGAATTATTATATTGGAAAGTGAGGGATGATTTGCAATGGAAAAACATAAATTAAAAGATTTCATTGATGCTACCAAAGAAGAAGCTGGAAATGTTGCAGTGGAAGAGGTTTTGCCAGCAGTAGTAAAAGAGGCAGGTGGATTTATAGTCGGTGAGGGTGTAGGAATGCTGGCTAGTGAAATCGTTGGTGCGGTAGTTCCTGTCGCAAATAATATTCGTCTCTCATATAAACAGAATCGTTTGGAAAGAAACGTAGTTGAGGCTTTGCAAATTGTTCAAAGAAATCAAGATGAACTTGAAAATCAAATTGTGAAATTACAACAAAGTAATTTGGAATATCAAAGACAGATTACAGAAGCATTGCTTGATAATATTGTCGAAGAACCACAAGAGGCAATGGTTAAGTATAATGTCAATGGATATGTTAACTTGCTGAAATCAGATAACACAAATCTGGATATTGTATTGATGTTTTTTAAGACACTTTCACAGTTAAGCGATTTGGATATTCGTGTTTTGAAATCGTATTCGTATCTTGGAAACGATGGAGAAAATATTTTGGACATCTGTAAAGACATTCACGTTGATTTTGAACAAATGCGATTCATCAGAGAAAAGCTCGAACGATTTGGACTTTTGCAAAGTAAAAACGAGGAAATTAATGATAATAATCTTGAAGAGATTGTTAAATACCTCCAAAACCTTGAAAAAGAAAGCAAAAAATCTAAGCCAGGAAGTGTAAAGATTCCGAAGCTAAAAAAGGTGTCAGGTTTAGATAGCTATAAAATCACACCGTTGGGAAGGCAGTATCTTACATTGATTGAAGCGTGAGTATGCTGATGTGGTCTTGTGTAAAAGGAGGAAAAGATGGCAAATGGATTACTTTTGCAGTATGTGAATAAACGTAAGAATGATTATAAACATTTTATGGGAGTATCATCGCTTCCTTCATTTGAGTTGATTTCAAAACATATTTCGCTTTCTGATGCGAATGCGTCTGGATGGGGAGCATGGGCAACTCATCGATTTGATTTTCAAAGTCAGTCGCATTCTATTGAAGTGTGGGAAGATCTGTGGAAACCACAATTGCATGGCGATTATGTCATATTTCACGAATTGACGCATCTGCTCGATACGGAGAATCTCGTAAATGGGGATAAAAAGAAAAACGCCATGGTGCGTGGCTTTCTGGAATATCATGCAAGCCAAATTGAAACTATTAAAATTTTGGGATATGAGAGCATTGGCGAAAATATTTCTTTCTCTATGAAACAGCAAGTGGAAACTGTTGCATCAATCAAGTCAATGCAGAACTTTGTAGAGGAGCCGGCCAATACTGCAAAGTCGTTACTTAGAAGAAGCGACTTCCCTAAAGATTTAGAGACACTTGTAACAACAGCAGCGTTGATATTCAACTATTATGGTAGACGTTCAATATGCTTAATGTATGCTCAGGATTATCGAGAAGATGTAGATATTATGGAGTTTTCTGAATTTATAGGAACAGCACAATTAGCTGCTTTGGATACATTTTTGAAAGGTTGGCTTAATGCCGCGCAAATTGATGTGCTAGGACAGTTTTATTTCGGAATGATTGGCACAAAAATAAAGGAATATGGATTGGTATAATAAGAAATGCTCAGGAGTTGAATCTGTGATTTTATAATGCTATACTTAAACAACTATAAAAGGAAAGAGGTTATCACCTATACCAAGAACGAAAGGCAGCAAAAACCGTCCCAAAACCAATACTACCAAAGATTATGATTCTCTGTCATCAGAGAGAACTACTGCTCGGAGCGCAAGGACTGGAAGCTGGATCTGCGTGTCAATGAGCACACGGAGCTGGAGATTTTTGCTGTATTTAACACAGTGGGGTCAGGCACCATTAAATTTTAGAAATTAGCATAAGATAATAGCAACAGGACTCCCCGCACCTCTCACATATGTGATGTGTCCCATGGGGAGACTTTTTTATTTTTGGGGAGAAAATGATTGAATAATACAGATAAAGCCGAAGAATCTTGTGGAATTGAAAGGATGCCGAAAGCATATGGAGTAAAACAACTTTCTTTTATGAATTTTGAATACCCAATACCATATGAAAAATTGAAAATTTGTCATCCTACACAGAAGGTGCGATTATTGGAAAATGGAGATATAGTAATTTCTTCACTTCATTCGGATGGAAAGATAAGAGTATATTTAGTAAACAAGTAGCCCAAAAAAGACATTACTGTAGGTGGTTCGTGTTATATTGTAAAATCACAAAAAGTATGTCCTGAATATTTATATTTATATTTGCAGAGTGAAACTGCAGATAAATATATTTTTTATAATTCTCCATTTATTCAGGTGACTCCATCAACAATAAATGAAATTCTTGTATCGATTCCATCAGATAGGATGCAGGAATTAGCACGTTTAACTTTTCAAGCTGGACACAATACAAGTCAGCCCATTCAAATCGATAGAATGAACGAGTTTCTACGAGAGGATAAGTCTATTAATAGCGAAGAACATCCATTTCAGAGTTTAATGATCGAAGAATTTCTTGGTAACATAAAGATGGAAAAAAGGACTTGATACAGAAGCTACTAAGTGACGACGCAAAAGAACTTATTAGTTGTTTGGAAGTTGGGGCATATAAAGCATGTATGATACTGTGTGGATCTATACTTGAAACTATATTATTAGATTGGCTATCTGAGCTTGAAAACACGAATTATTTTGTTGATGACGATAACATGCATATAAACCTATATGGTGTTATTCGTCGTTTGAAGGAAATATACAATCCTAGCTGGAATTCAGAAGCTAATGCAGCACATGACATTAGATTAAAAAGAAATTTAGTTCATCCAGTAAAATTTGTTGTTGAAAATCCGACAGTAAATAGAGATACTTGTCTGCAAGTACTAAGAGAAATGCAGAGCATTTTAATTTCACGTGGATTTGAGAATGGTTTTACAATTCCGGCAAACTAGAAAGAAATAAAATGAGAAGACCACATTGGTGCCTGACACCATTAAATTCAAAAATCACTATTTAATCCAATTAAATCCAATCTAATTTTAAAATATTGGTTCTGAAAAACCAAAAAGATATTGACAAACTGAAATAAACTTGGTAATCTATAATCAAGAAATAAAGATGGTTATTCAAAACCAAGAAAGAGTGATCGCATTGTTAAACGAAATTAATGAAGTAAAAGGCAACTTTATTGACAATGAAACAGCTAATCAGCTTACACCGGAACTTAAAGCTGTTTGGGATGAAATATTTGTTTGCAAAAATGAAATTGAGTTAATTTTAAGAAGCAAGACTTCGATGGCAGGAAAAGGATTTTTTGGAGTGTTTGGAGATGTTACAGTGGCTGCTTACCTTTTGGCAAAGTCATTTGATTGCAGCGCACACGCCGCATATTCATTTGAAGAAGATGCAAGAATAGATGCTGACATTAAGAAAGTCGCAGAAGACTTTTATATTTCTGAAAACTGGAAGGAATTAATGGAACTTACAAAAGCTCATGAGCAGAAAATCTTCTATTTAGTTTCACTTTTAAGGGATTTATCTGATCCGATGATGACACCTGAAAGCTTAGGAAACTTGGCTGATGAATTACTTGAGATAAAAGCCAATGATAAATTCGCAGATTTCTGCTGTGGTGCAGGAACTGTTGTGGCTGATGTTGTCAAAAATCATCCAACTGTAGAAGCATATGGATTCGATAAACTTGTATCTTCTATTGCAATAGCAAAGATTTACAACGATTTATCAGAAGGTAAGATTACTTTTGAAGCAAAGGACATCTTTGAACTGGGATTAGACGAAGATAATGGCAGACGCTTTGATAAGATTTTTGCGAATTATCCGTTTGGAATGAGGATTAAAGAATTAGGTCTTGGAAATCAGTATTTGGAGCAGTTGGAAAAGAGAATACCATCTGTTTCAAAAGCCACATCATCTGATTGGCTGTTCAATAGCTTAATGGTTGATATGCTTTCAGAGGATGGAAAAGCTGTAGGCATCATGACTAATGGAAGTACATGGAATCAGAGTGATTCAGCAATTAGAAGCTATTTCATAGAGAATGGTTTGATTGAATGTGTAATTGCTTTACCGGCTAGGTTATTTGCAGGAATAACTATTGCAACTTCAATGATAGTTTTTAGCCGTAATAATAAAGGAGTGCGCTTGGTTGATGCTTCAGAACTCTTTGTAGAGGGAAGAAGAGTAAATGAACTGAGTGCTGAAAACATCTCTCTTATTATTAAAGCAACTAAGAGCAACTCTGATATAAGCATGTATGTAAGTGCAGAGCAGCTTCGAGATAACGATTATGTGTTAAGTATGAATCGATATATTGTCCATGATGTAGCAGATGGAATGGCATTTGGCGATGTGATTAAAAGAATTACTCGTGGAGCCCAGCTTAATGCTAAGGCATTAGATGAAATTACTACTACAGTGCCTACAGACATGCAGTATTTGATGCTGGCTAACATCAAAAATGGACTTATTGATAAGGAATTACCTTATTTGAAGTCTATTGATAAGAAAAATGATAAGTATTGTTTATCAAATCACTGCCTTATTCTCTCTAAGAATGGATATCCTTACAAGATTGCTGTTGCAGAAGTAAAGGAAGGACAAAGAATATTAGGTAACGGAAATCTTTATATTATAGAGCTCGATGAAGAAAAGGCAGATCCGTATTATCTTGCAGCATTCTTTGGAAGTGAGCAAGGTACAGCGGCACTAAGGAGTATAACGGTTGGTGCAACGATTCCAAATATCGGAGTTGAGCAGTTGACGAAGCTTGTTATTCCTATTCCACCAATTGAAAAACAGAAAGAGATTGCAGACAAATATAAGACTGTAAAAGATGAAATTACAATGCTTCAGCTAAAGCTTGAAAAAGCAAAGAACAGAATGGCACATATCATTGAGGAAGGGGGCGCAAATAATGCTTGAACTTAATGAATTATTGGAATTGGAAGAGGTTATCAGAGATGTTCTCAATGATGATTTAGAAAGAATACTCATAGAGTTAAATAGAACAGGAGAACTTGAGACTTTTCTCCGTCTGCTTGGAATGCATGACTACCTTGGTACTGAAGCCGAGGGAAAATGTAATCGTGACGGTAAAATAATAGTAATTGGTCAGTCAGAAGTGGGAAAAGACAAACTTGCTGCAGTTGCAAAGAAGATGGGAATAGCAAAAGATAGATTTGAGTTTCTCTTGGACTATAAGGATGCTAAAACATTTGATTTCAGAAAGACTCAATGGTCATCAAAATATAGTTACATTTTGGTAGGCCCGATGCCACATAGTGGTGTGGCAAAGGGCGAGTATAGTAGCATAATCTCAGCAATTGAAAGTGAAGCTGGTTATCCACCGGTAGTGAAAATGGGTACTGATGGCTTGAAGATTACGAAGACGTCATTCCGTAATACTCTTGAATATTTATTGACAGAGAAAAATATTGCTTAATGATTGAGATAATATCGCAATCGTAAAAATTAAAAAAGATTGAAATTATTGTTTTTCAATAGCAATTGCAGTATGATATATCTAATGGGAATACTACTAATTGTCAAAAATAGTATGGTCTATAATATTGCATAGTTATATAGAACTAAGAGTTTATGTCATCAGTTTAGGAGAATTATATGTTGAAGGAGATTTCGATAGAGATAATAAGAAAATGTCCGAATAACTGCCTGCATTGTTCATCTTTTTCAAACAAGAATTGTTCGGAAATAATACCATATGAGTTGTTTAAAAAAGTTGTCAGTGGTGCTAAGAACTTGGGACTCAAAACAGTTTGTTTTTCAGGAGGAGAACCATTTTTGCATCCTGATATAATAGAGATGATAGAGTATGTATATGATATAGGTCTTGATAGCTATGTGTATAGTAGTGGAATATATATGGATAAAGACGATATTCGGGGGCCTATACCGCAGCAAATATTTGATCGAATATCAAATAAGGTGACTAAGATTATATATAATATTGAGGCAACTCAGAAAGAAACATATGACATTATTATGGGGACACATGGATGTTTTGAATTCCTTAAAGAGTCTATTCGCAGAACGACAGAAGCCGGAGTGGTTGCGGAAGGACATTTTGTGCCTAATAGGCTTAATCAAAACCAAATTGAAGAAACTCTGCAGTTTTGCATAGGATTGGGAGTGTCTAAAGTGAGTTTTCTTCGTTTGGTGAATCATGGACGTGCTAGAGAAAATAGTGATAAATTATTATTGTCGAATGAGCAGATAGCGGATATTAAATGTAAGCTTGTAAAAATCCTAAATGAAAATAAATATAGTATAAGAATAGGTGTTCCGCTGTTGGGGGAGACGGAAGAATGTCATTGTGAGGCTGCCAATGGAAAGCTTAATATACGTTATGATGGTAAAGTCTTCCCGTGTGAAGTTTTTAAGAATAATGGCGTTGAACCGCTTTCGGATTGCGAACCGGATAATATATATGAAAAATCAATTGAATACATATATAAGGATTCATTGTATTTAAAGAAAGCCAGAGAATTAGTGAAATCTCATGTCGGCTGTATCAGTTGTGAGCAGTGTGTGGGACAATACTATTTAGGAAAAAGTATGGAGGAAGATATTAATGACAAATAAAGATTTACAATTGTTAGAAGAGATTGTTAATACAGATATTCCTAATTTAATTCCTAAATTCATGAATGAAGCATTTAATAATGGTACAAGGGAGATTGAACATCCGTTAGACTGTACGGTCACTGAAAAATTAAAAGAGATTAGTAGTAAAATGCGTGATGAGGATGACGATTATCGTATATTTTGCTTTGCAGATGATATAAAAGATATTTGGAAGTTGGTTATACAAAAATCAATTAAATGCTTACGTTATTTTGATACGCGGGAACCATATATTGAATATCCTTCAAAGCATCCTGTTGCGTATGGAGTAGAGGAGCTCAGCGATTATTTCGATAAGTACATTAGCTTTGAGTCTATGCTCTATGGTGGGGGAAAATACTACAGAGATCATGTCATTCATGTATTTAGAGTTTGGCTTCTGGGATTACAGTGTTTACTTGATGACGATGGAAAATATTTAAAAAAAATTGAGATTCAGCGAGATGTTGAGATTAATTGTTTTGAAAAGATTAGTATATGGTCAATGATAGCACTTACACATGATTTGGGATATCCTTTGGAAAAGGCTCAGGGTATTATTGATCGTACAAAGGATATGATGAAGTGTTTTATTTCAAATCCAACGGTGTCTATGGATTTGTCATTTAATGGTATTCAAACTAATATGAATGACTTTGTGGTTAGATTTATTAGTTCGAAAATGATTGAGGTAAATAATAAGTGCCCAAAGGAAGAGTGCGATGAAATTGAAAGAAGGTATGTTGCCAGAATACAGCCCAAATATTATAATAAATTTCAAAAGTCTCTGGAAAGGTATAATCATGGTATATTGAGTGCCATCATATTATATAAATTACTACGCTATTTCCTTGAGTCTGACTTCAATATTAATGAGGACTATCAGTTTGGACAGGAGGAAGCACGGCAATTTTATATTCATCGTGAAATATTAAGAGCTGTGGCATCTCATACGTGTAGAGATATATATCATCTGGACATGTTGAGTTTTTCTTTTTTACTAATTGTTGTGGATGATGCACAGGAATGGGGAAGAAAAAGAATTTCTGAGTTATACGTTAATAAGGATTCTTCATATGAGTTTTGCTCTATTGTTCCATCATTTGACGTTCATGAAAGCCAACATAGAGATGAAACTATTAAAATACATTCATTTAAGGCAAAAGAGAAGTTTTCGTTTAAAAATGAAAGTGATTTAAGAGATACATTTTTAAGCTTATATAAGCAATGCAGAGGATATAAAGAGATTTTCAGAGATGGACAAGATACAATTAGGCGCAACTTTAATTTTGAAAAACAATGTGATATTAGTTTCGAAAATACAAAATCGGTAAATTTTGTAGTTCAACTAATCATATCATACGATGATAGACCTAGATTTACCATAACAGTATCAGGAGATACTCCAAGGGCACTAAATAAATTTGGTGTTAAATACTTTGAAGAGATATTTAAACCTTATATGGTAGAAAAATTAGAAAGCAGTTCAAAAGAATATAGTAATACATATGAGATTATTGACCAGTCTGAGTGAATTACGATTAACTGCTAAAACTCCGCATGGAGAGGTGCCATATTGGAGTAAGGTAAGTACTGTCTCTGCGAAGGATATATTATCGTATTGCAATAAAAAGTACTTTGATAATTTATGTCAAGTAGGTTGCCCAAATTATTCAAGCAAGTGGTCATGTCCACCATATTCGCCTGCATATAAAGATTTTTCTAAAAACTATCAAAAACTTTGTGTAGTTTTATTAGGATTAGATATGTCAAGTCTTGATTACATAAAACAAGATTATTTAAAGATTAAAGCTGCTAATTCTATCTTGAAAAGTCGAATCGATAAGGTTTTAAGGGCTTGTAAAGATGATGATGAAAAATATATATCTACTGGAAGCTGCAGACTGTGCAAACCATGCCATAAAAAATTGAATGAACCCTGTGCACATCCTGATATACGCACATTTAGTTATGAAGCATTAGGGGTTAACGTATCATCAATGGTTCATGATATATTTGGTATAGATTTATTATGGTACGCAAAAGGTTCGTTGCCATTGTATACGTGTGTTGTGGCAGGATTACTTTCAAATCAAATGATGTTGGATGATAGAATTATAGCTAAGATAAAAGAATTTCGTTGAGTAAACCCTCAGTTTATACATAATGTGTAAACTGAGGGTTTGCTGCATAAAAGACAAGTTATAGAGAATAAAAGTAAAAACATTGAATATACTGATACAAAAAACAACAAATATTAAGAAGTGTGTTGACTATATCACAGAAAGGTGTTACTATGACTTTGGAGGTGCAGGAGATGATTACTTATGTTAAGATGCATAATTTTATGTCATTTAAGGATGTGTTGTTTGATTTTAGGAATGGAAGAAAGGGTGCGAAGAAATTCATTTCCATTTATGGTGAAAATGGTAGTGGAAAGTCTAATTTTGTTACCTGCATTGACTTGCTAAGGAAGTCTATTGAATCTTTTTATATGATAGGTGAAACTGGAAGGATAGCTGAATTTGCAAAAGAGAAAGATATTCCACAAGAGATAGTGGAGATGCTTGTTAAAAGCTCTAACATCCAAAAATACATTGAAAGTTGTAGAATGATTGAATGTGATGAGGCAACTCAAGTTGAATATGGATTCCAGACTAGTGGGCATGAGGGGTATTATATCATGTCTTTTAAAGAGCGGTTTTTATATGAAAAGCTTTATTATTTTACAGGAAAACAGAGAGGCGTTTTGTATGAGATAGATTATACAAAAGAAAATCCGAAAATAGATTTTTCAAACAAACTATTCAAGAGTAAGAAGATTGAGCTTGAACTTAGGGATGAAATCAGCAAATATTGGGGTAAACATACCTTATTGAGTATCTTTAATAAGGAAAGAGAGGAGAAGAATGAGGAGTATATTAAAGAAAGCTATTTAGACTATGTATTTGATATAATTGATATGCTAAAGGATACTACAATTCATTGTAAGAAATCATCGTCTTCTGGTAGTGAAGTAAATTCTTATAAACCTGCAAATGTGTTAAGAGACTTGAGAGAAGGAAAAATTAAGAAAGATAAGGAAGATTTACTGGATCGGTCTGAAAGGATTATTCGTGATTTTTTTACGCAGGCATATTCTGATATTAAAGACGTATATTATGACAGGAAAATAGATAGTGATGTAATTCTGTATAAATTGTTTGTCAGGAAGATGATTGGTGGGAAAATCAGGACACTTTCTTTTGATAATGAATCAGCCGGAACGCAGCATATTATTGATATTATCCGTTCTCTATTGGGAGCGTTTTGTGGAGTAACAGTTGTTTATGATGAAATAGATGATGGAATACATGACCTACTTTTGAAGAATGTATTGGAATCAATGATAGACGATATAACAGGACAGCTTATTATTACAACACACAATACGTATATGTTGGAGAGTATTGATATTAAATCGGTATATTTGATTAATGTTGATTATCAGGGAAATAAAGAGGTGAAGTGCTTAGATAAGTATCCAAGAATTCAGGGAACAAATAATCCTAGAATTATGTATTTAAAAGGCCTGTTTGGTGGGGTGCCAATTGTAGATATATTGGATTACGATACAATATTACAGGAGCTGGATGATTCGTCAAATGTAGAAGGAGGCGATTAAAAGTGTCTCATGATACATTGAATTATACGAGATGTGCAGTTATTGTTCATGGAAAATCGGAGTTTGCGTTAGTAAAGTATATTTACACGAATTTACATTTACCGGTGAAAATTATTGCGAAAGATAAAGGGCGTGGTAGTATTCAAATAAATGGATTACCAGAATATCTTATGAAAAAGCAGTTTAGGACACTTAAAGCATTTGCAGATGAGTTTTCTGTGGAATATGATAGAAAAACAAAACGCCTAATTAATTTTAAACTTTTTATTATAATGGATACAGATGATTGTGATGAGATTACAAGATCGAAATATATTTCCAAAGAACTGTTTGATGGTCATCCTTTAAAAGATTATATTGTTCCTTTATATAATGATACAAATTTGGAGGACGTAATGATAAAATCTGGAATAATGGTTAAAAGGATTCCTGATGCACAAAAAGGTTCATATTATACAAAGATTTTTCCGATTAATACCAAGCCTTTAAGTATTGATACGGTAAATCAGGTTAGAATATTTGCCAAGAAAATCGATGGTGTTAAAGAAACGAATATGCTGGCGTTTGTTGAATACTGTTTCCAACAAATGCCGGGAGAAGAATTATGGGGATAATAATATGGATAAAACAAAGAATATTTTTGTTTCGCATTATCATACTGATGCAGATAGTATTTTAAAGTTAAAATCGTTACTTGATAGGCATGGCCTGAAAATGAAGGATAGCTCAATTTATGAGAGTAAAAATCCTAATAATGCCAATAATGAAGAATATATAAAATCACTTATTCGGCCACGAATTGATTGGGCTGGAACAACAGTGGTATTAATAGGTAAGAATACAAGTAAAAGTGATTATGTAAATTGGGAAATAGAACATGCGGCAAGTAAGGGAAAAAGAATTGTTGGAGTGTATTTGCAAGGCGAAAGTGATAGTGAAATTCCAGAAGCGTTGAATAAATATGGGAATTCACTTCAGAAATGGAATGGAGAAAGCATTATTTCGGGAATTACCGGAGATAATACATGGAATGGACCTGGCAGAAATTGGGCCACGGAAAGAGTAACCTGCTGAAAGAGGAGATGAATAGATGAATTTGTATTCATATGTAATTACCAGAGATTATGGATTTGCACCAAATCCATTTTGGAATATTTGTACATTAGCAACTTGCAAGCCGCAGATTCGAGAACATGCATTAAAGGGAGACTGGGTAGCTGGATTTGGAAGTGCACATACTGAAATAGCAAAGAAAATGGTCTTTTTAATGCAGGTTGATGAAGTGTGTACGTTTGATGAGTATTGGGATGATTCAAGATTTTTCATAAAAAGGCCTCGTTTTGATGGAAATTATCAGCAATGTTATGGTGATAATATTTATCATCATGTTGATGGTGAATGGATGCAGGAAAATTCACATCATAGTTATGCTGATGGGATAAACCAGAATAATCTTGTTCACGATACGAGAATAGATAGGGTATTGATATCTTTTCACTATTGGTATTTCGGAGATAATGCTATAACGCTTCCACCGGAGTTTTCAGATGTAGTTGCAACTGGAAGAGGATACAGAAAATATCAAAATTCCGATTGTGCTGATACTATAGCTTGGGTTGAGAAAAAGTATGAGCTTGGCCAGCAAGGTTTGCCTTTTATGTGGAAGAAAATAAAGAACTTTGCCAGATTTGAAGGTGAAAGGTGATGGAAGAAGGGTCATGAACAATATAATGAATATATTTGACGTTGGATTAGATGGATGGAATATTATATATGTAAGGTTTAATTGGGTTGCAGTAATCGTTCTAATAATAGCATTTTTAATTCTTTCATTTATATTAAAAAGAGTCGTAAATATAGCTAATAAACATTGTATAATTTTTGATGAGATAATTTTAGGTATAGGTAGGAACAGTAGTGTTAAACTAAAATATAATAGGAAGGATCAGGAAGTCGCATATAAATTGTGGGTGGAGTTAAGTACACGAAAAATAGGGTTACCGTTTGATCAGGAAAATGATGTTATAACTGAAGTGTATAACTCTTGGTATGATTTTTTTAAGATTGCAAGGGAATTATTGAAGGATATTCCAGCTAGCAGACTTCCGTATTCTAATGATTTAATTAAACTTACTGAAAGAGTGCTTAATGTGGGGTTACGTCCGCATTTAACAAAGTGGCAGGCAAAATATCGGAAATGGTACAATAATGAATTTATTAAAAAAAACAATAAAAAATCTGAGACACCACAAGAAATTCAAAAACGATATCCTGAATATTCGGTGCTTGTAGAAGATTTGGTATTAACAAATAAAAGGATGATTGAGTACAAAGACCTAATGGGCAAAATAGCTTTTAATAGGTAATATAAAATGAGTAGTGGCTTATATTTGTTGGGTGTTTATGATTCCTTACCTTGTCAAAATTTAGCTCTCATTTTTGTCAGGCAACTGCTCATTTCATTGCCACATTGCTCATCATCTCCATAGAATGAAACATCAGATTGGGTTGGACATATTGTAGGCTATTTTGTTGAATAAATTGTGCAGACGATGCAATGATTTAAATTGTATTTTACATGGCAATCCGCTATACTAGTATTAAGTATAGCGGATTATTTTTTGGAGGCTTTTATGGCAAGTACTTTGAAGTTACCGGTTGGAATTGAAAATTTTGAGGAAATTCGTAAACTGGGTTTCTATTATATTGACAAGACAAGGCTTATTGAGCAGCTCTTACAGGGATGGGGGAAGGTTACTCTTTTTACCCGCCCTCGCCGTTTTGGTAAGACTCTCAATATGAGCATGCTAAAAAGCTTCTTTGAGATAGGCACAGATAAGACCTTGTTTGATGGCTTATATATTTCAGGCAATAAAGAGCTTTGTGATGAGCATATGGGGAAGTATCCTGTTATATTTCTTTCATTCAAGGGTGTGGATGGTTTAGACTTTACTACGGCAAGACGTATGCTGTGTGCTATTTTAAAGGATGAGCTTGACAGACATTACTATTTGAAGACCAGTGATGTATTGACTGATGAGGATAGAACACTGTTTACAAAGATGCTTCATGGGCAGGATGACAATATTGAGGATAGTATACGAATGCTTTCAAAGCTGTTGTATAAGCACTATGGTCAGAAAGTAGTTATTCTCATAGATGAGTATGATGTTCCACTCGACAAGGCTTTTCAGAATGGCTACTACAAGGAGATGGTTTCTCTCATCAGGGGGCTTTTCGGGCAGGCGCTCAAGACCAATGAGTTTTTACAGTTTGCTGTGCTTACAGGCTGCCTTCGTGTGTCAAAGGAGAGCATTTTTACAGGGCTCAATAATTTTGAAATCAATTCTATTGTGGATATCGACCATGATGAGCAGTTTGGCTTCACTGATGATGAAGTTATGAAGCTGCTTTTAGACTATGACAGGAGCGAGAGGTACCCGGATGCAAAGGAATGGTATGATGGCTATCATTTTGGTAATGCGGATATTTATTGTCCGTGGGATGTGATTAATTTTGCCAAGAAGCTTGTTTCAGATCCGTCAGCCAGACCGAGTGCGTTCTGGATTAACAGTAGTGGCAACGATATGGTGAAGCGCTTTGTGGACAAGGCTGACCAGACCACGAGGGATGAGATTGAAAAGCTCGTGGCAGGTGGATTTGTGGAGAAGCAGCTTCGTCTTGATCTGACATATGATGAGATTGACAATACTATTGACAATCTGTGGAGCGTGCTTTTCACTACCGGTTATCTCACCAAAATTGGTGAGGTCAAGGTGCCTGACAGCGAGAGCTATGCCTATAAGCTTGTGATTCCTAATAAAGAGGTGCGTGAGGTGTTTATTCTTCAGATTCAGGAGTGGTTCAAGGCTGTTGTTGCAAATGATGATGATACTATGAAGCTTTTATCAAAGGCAATTCTGGATAAAGATGAGAAACAGATTACCAGGCAGCTCAATATCGTTATGAGCCGCATGATTAGCATACTCGATACCAAGGCGCCTGATGCTATGAAGGAGAATTTCTATCATGGCTTACTTCTCGGTCTACTGCGTGGCAGCAATCCGGACTGGCTGATTAAGTCCAATCGTGAGTCGGGAGATGGCTTTAGTGATATTTTGATTGAGCCGGAGGATCCAGATGCTGGGATCGTTATAGAGGTGAAGTATGCTAAGGAGATGAAGGAGCTTGACGCAGCATGCGAGACTGCTATGGCACAGATTAAGAATAAGCGCTATGATGAGGCTCTGCGGGATGAGGGGCGGTGTGATATTTTAGCCTATGGCATTGCTTTTTGCAGGAAGCGGTGCAGGGTGGTTGGTGAGAAGCTGTAAATTATTTTTACTTTATACCAGAGGCTGGTATAGCGGATTATTTTGGAGGTGTTTTTATGAAGCTTAAAACAGGACAAAAGTGCGCATTCGGATTTGGCGCATTCGGAAAAGATATTGTGTATATGCTTATTTCATCGTATTTGCTCTACTACTACAATGTAGTGCTTGGGATGAGCAGTGTGTTTATCGGCACGGTGATGATGGCGGCGAGGATTTTTGATGCGTTCAATGACCCTGTGATGGGCATTATCGTAGCAAAGACGCGTACCGGGTGGGGCAGGTTCAGGCCTTGGATTTTTGCCGGCACGGTGCTCAATGCCGTGACCATATATGCTTTATATGCCACTCCTGAGTCTATGGGTGATTCAGCGCAGAGAGTGTGGCTTACAGTGTTTTACTTTGCATGGGGCATCACATATACGCTTATGGATATTCCGTTCTGGTCTATGATTCCCGCAATCACTGAGCCGGGCAGCGACAGGGAGCAGCTTACATCGCTTGCGAGGACATGCTCTGGCATTGGAGATGCTATCCCTACGGTGCTCACGATGACAGTGGTGCCTATTCTTGGTGCAGGAAGCTCTATGGCTGACTACAGGATTGGATTTAAGTGGTGGGCACTTATTATAGCGGTAGTATTTGTGATTTCTGAGCTTGTATGCGTGGCATGTGTGCCTGAAAGACCGGTTGCCTGTGATGAGAAGCCGGGAAAGATATCCGACATGTTTAAAGCCTTATTTAAGAACGACCAGGCTATGACTGTTGTGGTATCAATCATTCTCGTGTATACATCACTCAATATCTGTGGTAACCTGGTGCTTTATTTCTTCCGGTTTGATGTGGGAAACGAGGGTGCATATTCTATATTTGCTGCAGTTGCTTTTGCAGCACAGGTGCTTGTCATGATGGTTATACCGCTGCTTCGCAAGAGATTCAGCAAAAGCCAGCTTTTTATATCAGGATTTATTATTCAGATAGCAGGCTTTGCGGTGATACTTATCATGGCATTTGCAAAGCTCTACACGCCGCAGAGCTGGTACATACTCTGCCTGCCGGGTATTTTGATTTATCTGGGCTACGGTATGCTCAATGTTATCATGACTATATTTCTTTCAGATTCTGTTGATTATGGTGAGGTGATGAATGGCACGAGAGAGGAGTCGGTCATTTTCTCAATGCAGACATTTACGGTAAAGCTCGCTTCCGGTGTAGCGGTATTTCTGGCTGGGCTGGTGGTTGACTGGATACATCTGGATACCGCGGCTGCGGTACAGACACAGGATACACTTGATGCTCTTCGTATGTGGATGACGATTCCGTCTGTTATCCTGCTCATTGTGGGCATATTTGTATTTAAGAGGTTTTATAAGCTGGATGATACAAGGATGGAAGAAATTAAATCCAAGCTTAATTAAAAACTGCTTAGAGTCTGTAGAATTGTATACGAAAACAAATAACGCCCATGCATGAATGCATGGGCGAATTTTTATTTCTTAAGCTTCTTCTGTGCTGTAGAAAGCATCAGTTTAATACGGTTCAGCTGGTTTACCTCAGAAGCACCCGGATCATAATCAATAGCCACGATATTGGCATCCGGATGATCATGTCTGATTTTCTTTATAACTCCCTTACCCACAATATGGTTCGGTAAGCATGCAAAAGGCTGTGCACAGATGATGTTTGTGACGCCCTCATTGATGAGCTCAAGCATCTCACCTGTCAGGAACCAGCCCTCACCGGTCTGATTACCGCACGAAACGATAGGAGAAGCATACTCTGCGAGATCCTGCACGTGAGCGGTTGGCTCAAAATGCTTGCTCTTAGCCAGCTCATCTCTAGCATCCTTTCTGAGCCACTCGAAGAAGGCGATAAGGCGGTTGTTCATAAACTTAGCTTTCTTAGAAGCACCGAGATAGTCAGCCTTGAAATTCGTGTTGTAGCAGCAGTAGAGTAAGAAATCAGTCAGATCAGGCACTACAGCCTCGGCTCCTTCAGCTTCGAGCAGGTCAACCACATAGTTGTTTGCTGCAGGCAGGAACTTGACGAGAATCTCACCGACCACGCCGACACGCGGCTTAACCTCATCTGTCATAGGCAGATTGTCGAAATCCCTTATGATTTCGCGGCACATCTTTTTGTATTTCTTGTGAGAGAGCATCTTTGTGTTGCCGACAAAGTCGATGACTCTCTTTTTCCACTTCTCATGGAGTGCATTGGCACTTCCCGGCTCTTTCTCATAAGGACGTACCCTGTAGAGACAGCGCATAAAGATATCGCCAAACTCAAGTGCATACAGTCCGTGCTGGATAAGGCTTGGAGTAAACTTAAAGCCTGGGTTTTTCTCGAGACCTACCATGTTGATTGAGATAACAGGCACATCAGGATATCCGGCCTTTTCGAGGGCTCTTCGGATAAATCCGATGTAGTTTGTCGCACGGCATCCGCCACCTGTCTGTGAGATGAGGATGGCTGTGTGTGTCATATCATAGTTGCCTGATTTGACGGCTGCCATAATCTGTCCCACGACGATGAGTGAAGGGTAGCAGGCGTCGTTGTTTACGAACTTAAGTCCCACGTCCACACATTCCCTTGCAGGGATATCCGGTATGACCATATTGTAGCCGGCTGCCTTAAAGGCTGGAACGAGGAGGTCAAAGTGTATAGGTGACATCTGAGGGCAGATGATGGTGTAGTTGTCCTTTTTCATCTGCTCGGTGAATACAACACGCTCGTAGTTAGACGGTTTTAAGTCACGCTTTTCATGCTTGGTTTCCTTGACTCTTATGGCGGCAAGGAGCGAGCGGATACGGATTCTTGCTGCACCCAGGTTGTTTACCTCGTCGATCTTCAGGCAGGTGTATATCTTGCCGGAGCCTGTCAGTATATCGTTTACGCAGTCGGTTGTGACAGCATCGAGACCGCAGCCAAACGAGTTGAGCTGGATTAAGTCAAGGTCATCACGGGTCTTTACAAAGTTGGCGGCTGAGTACAGTCTGGTGTGGTACATCCACTGGTCCATGACGATGAGAGGTCTCTCAAGCTCGCCCAGATGGGATACGGAGTCCTCTGTCAGCACACAGATGCCATAGCTTGTGATGAGCTCAGGGATACCGTGGTTGATTTCCGGGTCCACATGGTACGGACGGCCTGCGAGCACGATTCCGCGACGTCCGGTGTCTTCCATGTAGTCGAGCACTTCCTCGCCCTTTCGCTGTATCTCAAGTCTTGTCATGGCAAGCTCCTTCCAGCCTGCGGCTACCGCATCACGAATCTGTGACTCAGGCAGGTTGAAATCACCCTTTGAGAAGGTGGCTACGAGCTGCTGTGAGATAGTTTCCTCACTCTCAAATGACATAAACGGATTTATGAATTTAACCTCGCCTGAGGTAATCTCGTCCACGTTGTTTTTGATATTCTCAGAGTATGATGTGACAATAGGGCAGTTGTAGTGATTGTTTGCATCAGGAAACTCCTTGCGCTCATATGGCACTGCCGGGTAGAAAATAAAATCTACATTTTGTTTTATGAGCCAGCTTATATGACCATGTGTGAGCTTTGCAGGGTAGCACTCTGACTCACTTGGGATGGAGTCGATACCCATCTCATAAATCTTTCTGGTAGACTGTGGTGACAGCACTACAGAAAAGCCGAGACGTTTGAAAAATGTAGCCCAGAACGGATAGTTCTCGTACATATTCAAGGCTCTTGGGATGCCGACTGTACCGTGTGGAGCATCCTTTGGGTCAAGTGGCTCATAGTCAAATATACGTTTGTTCTTGTATTCAAAAAGATTTGGGATGTTATCCTTGTTCTTCTCCTTGCCAAGACCCTTTTCACAGCGGTTTCCGGTGATGTACTGTCTGTTGTCGGAGAATTTGTTTATAGTTAAAAGACAGTGGTTTGTACAGCCCTGACAGCGTGCGAGCTTTGTGGTGTAGGTGAGCTCGTTTATCTGGTCGATTGTGAGCATTGTTGTCTTATAATCAGCCGTGTGGCGCTCACGTGCGATGAGTGCGGCACCAAAGGCACCCATGATACCTGCGATATCAGGCCTTGTGGCATGTACACCTGCAATTTTTTCAAAGCTTCTAAGAACGGCATCATTGTAGAAGGTACCGCCCTGGACTACGATATTTTCACCGAGGTCGCTTGCATCAGACAGCTTGATAACCTTGAAAAGTGCATTCTTTATTACTGAGTAGGCAAGTCCTGCTGATATATCTGCGACAGATGCGCCCTCCTTTTGGGCCTGCTTTACCTTTGAGTTCATGAAAACCGTACATCTGGTTCCGAGGTCGATAGGATTCTTTGCAAAAAGGGCTTCCTTTGCAAAATCCTGTACTGAGTAGTTTAAGGACTTTGCGAAGGTCTCAATAAATGAGCCGCAGCCTGAAGAGCAGGCCTCGTTGAGCTGTACTGAGTCGACTGTCTGGTTCTTTATCTTGATGCACTTCATGTCCTGTCCACCGATATCGAGGATACAGTCTACCTTTGGGTCGAAGAATGCTGCTGCGTAGTAGTGGGCTACAGTCTCAACTTCGCCGTCGTCCAATTTTAAAGCTGCCTTTAATAAAGCCTCTCCGTAGCCTGTAGAGCAGGAGTGTACGATGTGTGCATCCTCAGGAAGCTTTGCGTAAATCTCCTGGATAGAACGGATGGCTGTCGCGAGAGGGCTTCCGTTGTTATTGCTGTAGAATGAGTATAAAAGGTCTCCGTCCTCGCTTACGAGAGCGATTTTAGTGGTGGTTGAGCCTGCATCTATTCCGAGATAGCAGTTGCCCTTGTATGTAGAAAGGTCACCGGTCTTTACGTGATTGTTGCCGTGACGCGTTGTAAATTCATCGTAATCAGCCTGATCCTTAAAAAGAGGCTCCATACGTGCTACCTCAAATTCCATCTTTATGCCGTTTGAGAGGCGGTCGATTAAGGATGAGAGTGTGGTGACAGAGTTGTCTTTATAGTTTAATGCAGAGCCTATTGCTGCAAACAGATGAGAGTTCTCAGGAACGATAGTGTGCTCGTCATCGAGATTTAAGGTTCTGATAAATGCTGATTTAAGTTCTGACAAAAAGTGCAGAGGACCGCCAAGGAAAGCAACATGTCCCTTGATTGGCTTACCGCAGGCGAGGCCGCTGATGGTCTGGTTTACCACGGCCTGAAAGATTGAAGCGGATAAATCCTCACGTGTGGCTCCTTCATTGATGAGAGGCTGGATATCTGTTTTGGCAAATACTCCACAGCGGGCTGCGATAGGGTAGATGGCCTTGTAGCTTTTTGCGTATTCATTTAGTCCTGTGGCGTCTGTCTGGATGAGAGAAGCCATCTGGTCGATAAATGAGCCTGTACCACCGGCACATATGCCGTTCATACGCTGTTCCACGTTGCCACCCTCGAAGTATATGATTTTGGCATCCTCGCCACCTAGCTCTATTGCCACATCGGTCTGTGGAGCATAGTGTGTGAGTGCGGTAGATACAGCTATAACCTCCTGTACGAATGGCACCTCAAGGTGCTTTGCAAGAGTGAGTCCGCCGGAGCCTGTTATCATAGGACAAACTGAAAGGTCACCTGTCTTGTCGTAGGCCTTTCTGATAAGGGACTCAAGTGTCTCCTGGATATTTGCAAAATGACGCTCATAATCGGAAAAGAGGATATTGTCATCGGCGTCAAGAAGTGCAATCTTGACGGTTGTTGAGCCGATATCAATACCCAACTTATGTAAGCTGTTATTTTCCATAGTGGTTCCTCCATAATGTATTACTTATATGTTTTTATATCTTTCTTCTTATTAAAATATATAATAGTTCTATTTTCAAAACAGAGATTATTATACGACAGATATCGACAAATTACAATGACTATAATTATAAAGAATTTGTGAATAATTCGCTGTCTCGTTGACAAAGTATGATTTAACTATCATAATAAATTTTGTAATAATCGCTGCCCTTGGCACTATAGTGTAAAAGGCAGCAATAATATGACAGGAGGATGCAGACGCGTGGTTTTTTATTGCATCAAAACCATGTCTGCTAAAATGTATGAACTGGCTTAACAAACTAGAACAAAAATATGGAAGTAAAGCGATTCCGAATATCACTAGAATATTTATCGCTGCGAATCTGATAGGCAGTGTGCTGCTTTTGACAAAGGGAGATGTTGTCCTTTATTATCTGCAGTTTTCAGCCTCTGCTATTTTGCACGGACAGGTATGGCGTCTTATAAGCTGGATTTTTGTGCCGAGCGGCAGCATATCATTTTTACAGCTTTTATTTATATTCTGTCTGTGGACGCTTGGAGACAGCATGGAGTCATATCTTGGCTCTTTTAGGATGAATGTGTACTTTTTCGGAGGCTTTTTGCTGTATGATATAGTTGGAATGCTTGCATTTGCAGTGACACATGTATCCATCAATCTGACTATGTACTATATACTTATAGCTATGTATCTGATGCTTGGTCTTTTGATGCCGGAGGCAGAGGTTAGGCTTTACTTTGTGCTTCCTATAAAGATGAAGTGGATGGTGCTTGTTTACTTTGTGATGTTTGCATATGATGTGTATACCTATATGAGCTTTGGATGGCAGATTGGATTGGCATACGGCTCAGAAATCGTTCTTGCACTTATAAATCTGTTGGTATTCATTTATGGCTGCAAGCACAGGCTCTCATTCAGGCAGAATATGCACCAGAAGAGGAGAAAGGCACAGTTTAAGGCTCAGTTTTCCGAACCTCGCCCGGGCAGTGGCATCTCACGCCACAAGTGCTATATATGCGGCAGAACAGAATTGTCAAATCCTGAATTAACATTCAGATACTGCTCGAAGTGCACCGGCAACAAGGAATACTGTCAGGATCATCTGTTTACACATACGCACGTATAATATACATGTACTACTTTTTCTAATTCATTGACAAAGTAAACTGATGAATTTATAATGGACACAGTATTATTTTCGGAGGAACATTTATGGAGAACGAGGCAACAGTTTCGAAAAATTTTATTGAACAGATTATTGAGAAGGACTTGGCAGAGGGGCATTGCAAGACAGTAAAGACCAGATTCCCACCGGAGCCAAACGGTTATTTACATATCGGCCATGCGAAGTCTATTCTTTTAAACTATGGACTGGCAAAGAAGTATGACGGACAGTTCAATCTCAGGTTTGATGATACAAACCCTACCAAGGAGCGTCTGGAGTTTGTAGAGTCTATTGAGGCCGATGTTAAGTGGCTTGGCGCTGACTGGGCTGACAGGAAGTTTTTTGCATCCAATTATTTCGACAAGATGTATGAGTGTGCAGTAGGACTGATAAAGAAGGGAAAGGCATATGTATCTGACCTGACACCTGATGAGATAAGAGAGTATAGAGGTACACTCACAGAGGTCGGCAAGGAGGATCCATACTCAAAGAGAAGTGTTGAGGAAAACTTAGACCTTTTTGAGCGCATGAAAAACGGTGAGTTCGAGGATGGCACAAAGGTGCTTCGTGCGAGAATTGACATGAGCTCTTCAAACATCAATATGAGAGATCCGATTCTTTACCGTGTGGCTCATATGACACATCACAATACAGGTGATAAATGGTGTGTATATCCTATGTATGATTTTGCTCATCCTATAGAGGATGCTATCGAGGGTATCACACATTCTATATGTACTCTTGAGTTTGAAGACCACAGACCGCTGTATGACTGGGTGGTTATTGAATGTGGATTTAAGAATTCTCCTGAGGAGTCGCCAAAGCAGATTGAGTTTGCAAAGCTCTATCTGACTAATGTTGTAACAGGAAAGAGATATATCAAGCGTCTTGTGGAGGATGGCATCGTTGATGGCTGGGATGACCCGAGGCTTGTTTCTATAGCAGCGCTCAGACGCAGGGGCTTCACACCGGAGTCTATCCAGAATTTTGTTGATCTGTGTGGTATATCAAAGGCTAACAGCTCTGTTGACTATGCTATGCTTGAGTACTGTATCCGAGAGGATTTAAAGGCTAAGAGCCCTCGTATGATGGCTGTGCTTGATCCGGTCAAGGTGATTATCGACAATTACCCTGAGGGACAGGTTGAGTATCTTGAAGTGGACAATAACGTGGAGAATCCTGAGCTTGGAAAGAGAAAGGTTCCTTTCACCAGAGAGCTTTATGTGGAGAGAGAGGACTTCATGGAGGAGCCACCGAAGAAGTATTTCCGTATGTTCCCTGGCAATGAGGTGCGTTTCATGAACGCTTATTTTGTGAAGTGCAATAGCTGTGTGAAGGACGAAAACGGCAATGTTACAGAGATTCACTGTACATATGACCCGGCATCAAAGGGTGGCAACAGTCCTGATGGCAGAAAGGTCAAGGGAACTATCCACTGGGTTTCAGCCGAGTATGGAAAGCAGGTAACTGTACGTCTTTACGAGAATATCGTAAATGAGGAGCTTGGTGTGTACAATGAGGACGGAAGCCTAAATCTTAATCCAAATTCACTCACAGTGCTTGATAACTGTGTAGTGGAGCCGGAGCTTATGAAGGCCAAGGCTTATGACAGCTTCCAGTTTGTCAGAAATGGCTTCTTCTGCGCGGATTGCAAGGACTCAAAGGATGGACAGCCTGTATTTAACAGAATCGTCTCATTAAAGAGCTCATTCAAGCTTCCGACAGCTAAATAGTTTTTGACTAAAAATAAACAGAAGAGAACGAAATTATTAAAAAATAAGAGATGTGAAATAATTGCTGTTATTTCACATCTCTTTTCTTTTATTTGTTGTAACAATTAATTATTTTTCTTGTTCTCAAGCTCAAGAAGCTTCATTGCACGCACCTTGAGTGGCAGACCAAACAGTGTGATGAAGCCGTCTGCATCATGGTGATCATATAAATCTCCTGTAGTAAAGCTTGCAAGAGACTCACTGTAGAGTGAATATGGTGAAGTAGTGCCGGCCTTGATGATATTGCCTTTATATAATTTGAATTTAACTTCTCCGGTTACATATTCCTGTGTTGACTCTACGAAAGCCTGGATTGCTTCACGAAGTGGTGTGAACCATTTTCCTTCGTATACTACCTGAGCGAGCTTGTTGCCCATTTCTTTTTTGACCTCCATTGTGGCACGGTCAAGGCAGAGCTCCTCGAGCTGGTCATGTGCCTCCATGAGGATTGTTCCACCAGGAGTCTCATATACACCACGTGATTTCATACCTACTACACGGTTCTCAACGATATCGATGATGCCGATGCCGTGCTTGCCACCGAGACGGTTGAGCTCTCTGATGATGTCTGCTACCTTCATCTTTTTGCCGTTGACAGATGTAGGAACACCCTTCTCAAATGTCATTGTAACATACTCACCCTCGTCAGGAGCATGCTCAGGTGTGACGCTTAATACGAGCAGATGGTCGTAGTTTGGCTCCTGTGAAGGATCCTCAAGCTCAAGTCCCTCGTGGCTGATGTGCCAGAGGTTACGGTCACGGCTGTAGCTTGAATCTGTGCCGAACGGAAGGTCGATTCCGTGTGCCTTGCAGTACTCAATCTCAGCCTCACGTGAATCCATTTTCCAGTTGTCCTGACGCCATGGAGCGATTACCTTTATATCAGGAGCAAGTGCCTTGATACCGAGCTCGAAACGGATCTGGTCGTTTCCTTTACCTGTTGCACCGTGGCAGATGGCTACAGCGCCTTCTTTTCTTGCAATCTCTACAAGCTTCTTTGCGATGCCCGGTCTTGCCATTGCTGTTCCAAGGAGGTATTTGTGCTCATAAACTGCGCCGGCCTGTACACAAGGTACGATGTAGTCCTCACTGAACTCATCACAGATATCCTCTATGTAAAGCTTTGAAGCTCCGGATAATTTAGCTCTCTCATCGAGTCCGTCAAGCTCCTCTCCCTGTCCGCAGTTGATGCAGCAGCAGATTACGTCATAGTCATAAGTCTCTTTAAGCCATGGAATGATAGCAGTGGTATCAAGTCCGCCTGAATAAGCTAATACAACTTTGTCTTTCATAAGTGCGTGTCCTCTTTTCGTTTATTCTTTATGATGGTAACCATTAACTGCTTTTGTGTCTAAAAGCCTTGAATAATTACTTTAGAATAAATATATACCAGTTCTTTACATATTGCAAGTGAAAAAATATACATTATTCATGTATAAATATACATAATTTTGTATAATTTTTCTCTTTACGGATTGAAATTACTGTACTATATTATTATGTATGATGCGTCAGACCCATTTTATATGGTTATGCAGAAATACAATATGAAAAGAGGAAATACTATGATAAAGGCTGGTATTATTGGAGCTACCGGATATGCCGGAGCAGAGCTCGTGAGAATTTTGATGAATCATAAAGAGGTAGAGATTGCATGGTATGGCTCACGAAGCTATGTGGATGAGAATTATGCCGATATCTATGGAAATATGTTTCAGATAGTTGATGCAAAGTGCATGGATGACAATATGGAGGAGCTTGCAGAGTCTGTTGATGTGATTTTCACTGCGACCCCACAGGGCTTTTTGGCAGGCGTGCTCACTGAGGATATATTAAGTAAGGTAAAGATTGTCGATCTGTCAGCGGACTTCCGTATCAAGGATGTAGCCACATATGAGAAATGGTACAAGATTGAGCACAAGTCGCCGCAGTTTATTGATGAGGCTGTATATGGTCTGTGTGAGATAAACAGGGACAAGGTCACAAAGGAGACAAGGCTTGTTGCAAATCCTGGCTGCTATACCACATGCTCCATCCTTACAGCCTATCCGCTTGTGAAGGAGGGACTTATTGATACAGATACACTTATCGTCGATGCAAAGTCAGGCACATCAGGCGCAGGACGTGGTGCAAAGACACCTAATCTGTTTTGTGAAGTAAATGAGAGCATGAAGGCATATGGCGTTGCCTCACACAGACATACCCCTGAGATAGAGGAACAGCTTGGATATGCGGCAGGAAAAGAAATCCTTATCAACTTTACTCCGCATCTTGTTCCGATGAACAGAGGAATCCTCGCTACAGAGTATGCGACACTTAAGAAAAAGTCTGATGGAACACTTCCTACATATGATGAGATTAAGGCAGTTTACGATAAGTATTATGCAAATGAGAAGTTTGTCAGAGTGCTCAAAAAAGGTGTCTGCCCTGAGACAAAGTGGGTTGAGGGTAGCAACTATGTGGATGTAAACTTTGTGATTGATGAGAGAACCGGCAGAATCATTATGATGGGTGCTCTTGACAATCTGGTAAAGGGTGCTGCAGGACAGGCGGTTCAGAATATGAATCTGTTATTTGGCTTCGATGAGGCAGAGGGACTCAATATGGTTCCTATGTTCCCGTAATGATTAATAATAGGAAAGTAATTATCAGAAAGATGCTTTATGATGCTGATAGTTATATAAAAATATAAGGATGATTTAATAAAATGAGTAATGAGAATAAATATGAAATAAGAGTCATGACGATAGATGATTATGACGAGGTATACAGCCTCTGGCAGACCATCCACGGCTTTGGAATCCGTTCTATTGACGACTCAAGAGAGGGAGTCCTTAGATTTCTTAAGAGAAATCCGACTACGAGTGTTGTAGCGGTAGAAGATGGAAAGATAGTTGGAGCGATACTCTGCGGACACGATGGCAGAAGAGGCTGCCTGTATCATGTATGCGTGGATGAGCATTACAGGAAGTGCGGCATCGGGAAGAGTATGGTGGTTGCCTGCATGAGAGCACTTCAGGCAGAGCATATCAACAAGGTGTCAATCATAGCCTTCAAGGTGAATGAGCTGGGAAACCACTTCTGGAAGGAAGAGGGATGGACATTCAGAGAAGACCTAAACTACTATGATTTCACACTTAACGAAGAAAATATAACAAGATTTAACAAATAAGGAGCATTACAATGGCAGATAAGAACATGGAACAGGTAATGGAAAAGGCACAGGTGCTCATAGAGGCACTTCCGTATATACAGAGATTTAACAGAAAGATTATCGTTGTAAAGTACGGCGGATCTGCAATGGTTGACGAACAGCTTAAAAAGCAGGTGATCCAGGATGTCACACTTCTCAAGCTGGTCGGCTTCAAGCCTATCATCGTACACGGCGGAGGCAAGGAAATCAGCAAATGGGTAGGAAAGGTCGGCATGGAGCCTGTATTTGTAAACGGACTCAGAAAGACTGATGCCGATACAATGGAGATTGCCGAGATGGTACTGAATAAGGTAAACAAATCTCTCGTCACACTCGTTGAGGAGCTTGGTGTGCAGGCTGTCGGAGTGAGCGGCAAGGACGGCGGTCTCTTAAAGGTTAAGAAAAAGTATTCAAACGGAGAGGATATAGGCTTTGTAGGTGAAATCACTGATGTCAATCCAAAAATTCTTTATGACCTGCTCGAGAAGGATTTTCTTCCAATTGTGTGTCCAATCGGTCTTGATGACGAATACAATACATACAATATCAATGCAGATGATGCAGCATGTGCTATCGCAAGAGCTGTATCAGCCGAAAAGCTTGCATTCCTCACAGATATCGAGGGTGTATACAAGGACCCTTCAGATAAGAATACTCTTATTTCAGAGCTTACAGTCTCAGATGCAAAGAAGCTTATAGGTGATGGCTTTATCGGCGGAGGCATGCTTCCTAAGCTCAACAACTGCATAGATGCCATCGATAACGGAGTTTCAAGAGTTCATATTCTTGATGGACGTATCGCGCACTGCTTACTGCTTGAGATATTCACAAACAGAGGAATCGGAACAGCTATTCTTGGAGATTCGGAGGAGAAATTTAACAATGAGCAATAATATGGATAAACAGTCATACATTGATGAGGCAGAAAAGGAACTGCTTCATACCTACAACAGATTTTCACTTGTACTCGATCACGGCGAGGGAGTACATCTTTATGATACAGACGGCAATGCATATCTGGACTTTGCCGCAGGAATAGCTGTATGTGCACTTGGTTACAGTAATGAGCACCACAAGGAGGCATTAAAGGCACAGGTTGATAAGCTTTTACATACATCAAACCTTTACTACAATGCGCCTGTCATCGAGGCGGCAGACAAGGTGCTTAAGGCAAGCAAAATGGACCGTATTTTCTTTACCAACAGTGGTACAGAGGCTATTGAGGGAGCTATTAAGGCTGCAAAGAAATATGCCTTTACAAGAGACGGCCATGCAGGTCATGAGATAATTGCCATGAACCATTCCTTCCACGGAAGAAGCATCGGAGCGCTTTCTGTCACCGGCAATGCACATTATCAGGAGCCGTTTGAGCCACTTATGCCGGGCGTTAAATTTGCGGATTTCAATGATTTAGAGAGCGTTAAGGCTCAGGTGACAGACAAAACCTGCGCCATTATTATGGAAACTATTCAGGGTGAGGGCGGTATTTACCCGGCAAAGAAGGAGTTTATCGAGGGAGTGAGAGCTCTCTGCGATGAAAAGGATATTCTTCTTATCCTTGACGAGATACAGTGCGGCATGGGCAGAAGTGGCGAGATGTTCGCATGGCAGAACTATGATGTGAAGCCTGATATCATGACATGTGCGAAGGCACTCGGCTGTGGCGTGCCGGTTGGTGCCTTTCTCATGACACAGAGGGTGGCAGATAAATCCCTTGCACCGGGCGACCATGGCACCACATACGGCGGCAATCCGTTCGTAGGAGCCGCAGTAAGTGCAGTGTTTGATGAGTTTAAGCGTCTTGATATAGTAAGCCATGTAAAAGAGGTTGTACCTTACCTGGAGAAGAAGCTTGATGAGCTTGTTGCAAAATTCGACTGTCTCACAGCCAGAAGGGGTATGGGACTCATGCAGGGCGTGGAGTGCAGCCTTCCTGTAGGAAAGGTCTCAGCTGAGGCTTTAAATCAAGGCCTTATAGTCATTACGGCAGGCAGCAATGTGCTCAGATTTGTGCCTCCTCTTGTTATCGAAAAGAGTGATGTTGACGAAATGATAGAAAAACTTGAAACAACACTTGTAATACTGTCAAAAAGTCTGTAAAATAAAGAGGACATCGATTTCTCCTTTGAGATTATGATATTAATCAAAGGAGACCATATGAAAAAAATAATATTATTAAGTGCGTTTATTTTAACAATAGCGTTTGGCCTTTGCGGCTGTAAAAAGGATGATGCCACAGTTCATTTTGCTTCTGAAACGGAGCAGACTGCTGTGGTTTCAAGTGATGTAAACAGACAGACTGCTGATCCCAAGGAGAAGAAAGCTTCATCCGATGGAGAACAGGAGCAGAAGGCAAAAGACACAGCAGATGACACTGATGAATCTACTGAGTGGTGCGTCTATATCTGTGGTCAGGTTGCCAATCCCGGTGTATACAGAGTAAAGCCGGGCGCGAGAGTTTGTGAGCTCGTTGATATGGCAGGAGGCATGCTGGAAACAGCTGACAAGAGCTTTTGGAATCTGGCATCAGAGCTGTATGATGGGCAGATGCTGTATTTCCCGACTGTAGAGGAGCTTAAGTCAGATCACATACCTGAGGGCACATATACCACCGGCATAGATGGCTCGCTGATGAAGGGCGGCGCTGAGGAGCATATAGGCGTAAAGGATGGCAAGCTCAATATCAATACCGCAACTGTCGAGCAGCTAATGGCTCTTTCCGGAATTGGTGAGAGCAAGGCAAAGAGTATTGTTGAAGATCGCGCTAAAAATGGATTGTTTTCTTCGATTGAGGATATCACGAGGGTGTCCGGCATCGGTGAAGCAATGTTTAATAAAATAAAAGATGATATAACAGTAAATTAGGAGTGTATAAATGGCAAAAAAAGTGCTGGTCGTTGACGACGAAAAGTTAATTGTAAAAGGAATACGTTTCAGTCTGCTGCAGGATGGCATGGAGGTAGACTGCGCATATGACGGTGAGGAGGCCTTAAATATGGCGAAGGCCAATTCATATGATATGATTCTTTTAGATGTCATGCTTCCAAAGATGGATGGCTTTGAGGTGTGTCAGGCAATAAGGGAGTTTTCTGATGTCCCGATTGTCATGCTCACTGCAAAGGGCGATGACATGGACAAAATTTTAGGACTTGAGTACGGCGCTGATGACTATATCACAAAGCCATTTAATATTCTTGAGGTAAAGGCCAGAATCAAGGCAATAATGCGGCGCACTTCACCGGAACGCGCACCACAGGTACAGTCATCTGTAATCGAAAAGGGTGATATCAAGCTCGACTGTGACAGCAGACGTCTGTTCATAAATGATAATGAAATCAATTTGACTGCAAGAGAGTTTGAGCTGCTCGAGATTCTGATCAAAAATGAAAATAAAGTGTACAGTAGGGAGAGCCTTTTAAAGATTGTATGGGGCGAGGATTACCCGGGTGACGTGCGTACGGTTGATGTGCATGTCAGACGTCTTCGTGAAAAGATTGAGGCAAATCCAAGCGAGCCGAAGTACGTTCATACCAAGTGGGGTGTGGGATATTACTACAACCAGAAGTAATACTTTCAGAAAGGTTCTAAAATGTTTAAGAGTAAAGTACATTTTGCATTTTATAAGAGTCTGAAATCCAGGCTGATTTTCATGATTTTTGTTCTCGTTCTGGTACCGGAGGTGGTGCTGTGTTTCGGCATACTTAACACCTACGAGTCCAGAGCGGTTTCAATCCGCGAAAGTGAAGTGCTTAGTCAGGCAAAGATCCTCGCAAACAAGATATCCACAAGTAAATACTTTGATGAGGATGGCGGTGACTTGAGCAATATTGATGCTCAGATAGACACTCTTACTACTATATATGAGGGACGTGTGCTCATAGTTGACAAGCATTTTAAGATCATTAAGGATACTTACAATTTAGATGATGGCAATACTATTATCTCAGAGGAGGTTATCAAGACATTCTCTGCTTCAGAGATTACGAACTATGATTCTAAAAACCACTATATCGAGCTTTCTGTTCCGATAAGCAATCCAAACGACAAGGATTCAAAGATAGAGGGAGCACTTGTTGTAAGTGTGTCGACGGACAATATATCGCTAAATATGTCGTATCTGACACAGATTGCGGTGACGGTTGCCATTATCGCAGGTGCGGTGGTGCTCTTTTTTGGTGTGCTTGTGCTTTTGCACCTTTTTGTACCGATTAAGAAGCTTTCTGATGAGATATCAGACATTAAGGATGGCTTTGGAAAAGAGCAGCTGGATGTAGATGACTATGCGGAGACTGCTATAATAAGCAGGAATTTTAATGAGCTGATGAGCGGAATGAAGGTCATGGATGAGTCCAGACAGGAGTTTGTATCGAATGTGTCACATGAGCTCAAGACACCTCTTACTTCCATGAAGGTACTCGCAGATTCCATCAACAGCATGGGTGATGAGGCTCCGATTGAGATGTACAGGGAGTTCATGGGAGATATCACAAGCGAGATAGACAGAGAGACAAAGATAATAAATGACCTGTTATCACTGGTCAAGATGGATAAGTCGGCTGCCACGCTGAATATCGAGAGCGTTAATATCAATGACCTGCTCGAGCAGATTATGAAGAGACTTCAGCCGATTGCTGACAAGCAGCAGGTGGAGCTTGTACTCGAGAGCTTCAGACCGGTAACTGCAGAGATAGATGAGGTGAAGCTGACGCTTGCTTTTACAAACCTCATTGAGAATGCAATCAAGTACAATGACAACGAGACCGGTGGCTATGTTCATGTATCCTTAAATGCGGACCATCAGTATTTCTATCTGAAGGTGGAGGACAACGGTATCGGTATACCGGAGGAGTCCTTAGAGCACATCTATGAGAGATTTTATCGCGTGGACAAGTCGCATTCGAGAGAGATTGGCGGTACAGGTCTGGGACTTGCCATTACAAGAAGCTCTATTCTTATGCATAGGGGAGCTATAAAGGCTCACAGTGTGATGGGAGAGGGCACTACCTTTGATGTGCGTATACCGCTCAACTATATTGTATAGGAGGCTTGATGTGAAAAGAATAATTATATTCGTGCTCACTGCAGTAATTCTGCTCTCCATGGGCGGCTGCACAAAGAGAAAAGCAGACAATACGGTTGAGGTGTTTTGTCTGAATATGGATGTTACGAGCAGCGTGCCGGAGTCATATGTGCTTAGAAGTAAAAACTCAGATGTGGACAAGCAGGTGGATGAGCTCCTTGGGAGAATGCAGGATAAGCCTGAAGACTCAAGACTGCGCAAGGCGATTCCGGATGAGGTGTCTGTGAGAGGTCATGAGGAGAAAAACTATAACTGCACTGTGGATTTCAGCAAGGAGTATTATGACCTTACGGCTGCGCAGGAGGTGCTTTTGAGAGCTTCTGTAGTCCGCACGCTCACACAGCTGGATAGTATTTCATATGTGACATTTACCGTAAACAGTATTCCTCTTGTGGACTCGGATGATGAGATTGTCGGTAGCATGGGTGCTGATGATTTTGTTGAGAATCCGGGTGAGCAGATTAATACAAGTGTGAAGGAGACGCTCACGCTTTATTTTGCTGACAAGGATGGTACAGGGCTTGAAAAACAGACCAGAGTGATACATTACAGCTCAAATATAGCGCTTGAAAAGCTTGTTGTTGAGCAGCTTATTGAGGGACCGAAGGGCTCTAAGCTCAAGGCAACTCTTCCGGGCACAACAAAGCTTATCAATGTGTCTGTGGCAGATAGAATATGCTATCTGAACTTTGACTCTTCGTTCAGAAATACTATTGACAATAAGCTGACAGAGGATGTGGTGCTGTATTCGATAGTTAATTCACTCACCTCACTTCCTACTGTGGACAAGGTACAGATCTCACTTGACGGTGAGAATGACGGCATGCTGCTTTATAATTACAAGCTAAGCGACATGTATGAGTTTAATAAGGACATAGTGGATTCTGATGATTCCACGGAAAAAACTGAAAAATAGAATAGATTGGATTAGGAGGAGAAGAGTATTAGTAAAAGACCGATGTTTTTATTTGCGTTGGTCTATACTGCAGGAACTGTTTCCGGTATGTATGGCAGGGGCTTTGGGTTTTTGGCCTTTGCCATTCTGCTTGTGATTTTAATAGCTGAGTGTGTGGCGACTAAGGGCAGTTTTTCCGGTGTCAGGCGCATAGTTGTTTTGCTTATCCTGATATCGTCAGCTGTTTTTGCCACAGCACAATTCAGATACACTTCGGTAGAAGAAAACCGTGACAGCTATATGCAGTATATGACAGATGAAAAATCTGTCATCGTCTGGGGGAAGATTTATAAAACTGAATACAAGTATTTCTCATACAGGTATTATATGACGGACTGCGTAGTGCAGTCCGGGTACGGCAAGGCTTTTGGCAGAAAAATATCCTGTGGTGATGTCGTGGTATACTGTGACAGCAAAAGCGCACATCTGGGCGATTATATGAAAGCTTGTGGCAAGATAGGCTTGTTTAAGTCTGCAACCAATGAGGGAGAGTTTGACAGAGCGCGTTTTTACCGCTCGCAGGGAATTGATTTCTCGGTGAATGCAGACAGTATTAAGACAAGCGCCGGTAAACATGCATGGTATTACCACAGACTTGAAAAACTTCGTGATATGCTGTCAGCTTCACTTCTTGAGGTGACTGATGAGACAACGGCAGGAGTGCTTTCGTCCATGCTGCTTGGAGACAAGTCGTATCTGGATGATGAGATAAAGGATTTGTACCAGGTCAGTGGTATTTCACATATACTGGCTATTTCCGGACTTCATATTTCTATAGTTGGCATGGCCTTTTACAAGCTTCTCAGAAAAAGAAGGGTGAGCTATACAGCAGCATTTGTCTGTTCTGCGGTACTTATACTTAGCTATGCTGTTATGACAGGAAATGCCGTGTCCACAATGCGTGCCGTAGGGATGTTCATACTTACAATGTTTGCGGCAGCTTTAGGCAGATGCACAGATATGCTCAATTCTCTTGGCATCATGGTCATTTACCTGCTGTGGGACAATCCTATGGTTTTGGGATATGCCGGATTTGTGTTCTCGGTAGGGGCAATACTTGCTATAGGTATTGTGACGCCGGTGATGAGTGCTCCTAAGGGCGGAAAATTCTGGGCATCAGTATCCATACAGCTTCCGATGCTTCCGGTTGTGGCTATGAACTATTATGAGCTGCCTCTTTTTGCGGTGTTTGTAAATCTCATTGTGATACCGGCTTTGCCTGTAGTATTTATTTCGGGTCTGCTTGCGTCTGCCGCAGGCTGCTTTGGCGTGATGCCCGGCAAACTGCTGGTGTTTCCTGCATTTGCAGTGTTAAAGCTCTATGAGGTGCTTTGCAGTCTTGTTATGAAGCTTCCGGGGGCATCGGTTATCACAGGAGCTCCTGATGGATACAGGATTTTCATTTTTTATGCTGTTATGAGTGGCTTTTTGATGGCATTTTCGCTTAAAAAACGTGCCATAGAGTGTGGCTTAAAAGAAAAAAGCCAAATCCTTTACAGTGTCCAAAGAGTGGTGTGCACAGCAGTCCTGCTTGCGATTTTGCTTGTGAAGCCAAAAACTGCTGCGCAGCTTGATATACTTGATGTGGGGCAGGGAGATGGCATATTTTACCGCTTTGAGTCAGGTACATGCATCTTTATTGATGGAGGAAGCTCTGACCGAAAACAGCTTGGCGAGAATGTGATTATGCCGTTTCTTAAGTATAATGGCATACAGAGTATATCATACTGGTTTGTTTCACATGCAGACAGTGATCATATAAGCGGATTGTCTGAGGTGATAGATAGTGGGTATACTATAGAGCATATAGTTGTGGCAGAAGCAGCGGCTAAAGAGGAAGCTATGGAGGAACTGCTTTTTAAAGCTAAGGAAGCAGAAATTGATATATGCCTTATGTCAAAGGGGGATTCGATTGAAATAAATGATGCATCAGGTTCGCGCAGTACCGCAAATGAAGAAGCTGATGGCATCATGTGCCTGTATCCGGGGCCTTCGGATACTGCCTTAGACAGAAACGATATGTGTCTTGTGCTGAAGCTCACGGATGGCAAATTTAGTGGTATTTTCGGCGGAGATATATCATCTGAGGTAGAAAAGAAGCTTGTTAATGAGTATGGGGATGAGCTTTCTGTGGATTTTTACAAGGCAAATCATCATGGTTCCAAGTATTCAAACTCTGCAGACTGGATTGAGGCTTTAAGCCCAAGGTGGGCTGCAGTATCATGCGCGGCAGAGAACCGCTATGGACATCCGGCTGATGAAGCCATGGATAGGCTTATGGATGCAAAGTGCCGTATTCTATACACAATGCAAAGTGGTCAGATTAAGTATAAAGAGAGTACTATATATGAAAACAATAGACAATGATATAAAAGCAGGAGATTTCAAAAAGGTTTATCTGCTGTATGGACAGGAGAGATACCTCATAAAACAGTACAGGGACAAGCTGATAAAGGCTATGGTAAGTGAGGGCGACAGCATGAACTTTTCATCGTTTGAGGGCGATGGAATCAACCAGAAGGAGATAATTGACCTGGCGGAGACACTTCCGTTTTTTGCGGATAAAAGAGTGATTCTTATAGAGGATGCAGGCATTTTTTCAAAGGCAGGCGATGAGCTTGGAGAGTATTTAAAGGATTCACCTGAGAGCACGCACTTTATATTTGTTGAGGAGAGCGTTGATAAGCGTTCAAAGCTTTATAAGGCGGCAGCCAAGTGCGGTAATCCTGTGGAGTTCAAGGAACAGACGGATGAGACACTTGCCAGATGGATAGGAATAAGGATTAGAAAAGATGGAAAGGGTATGAGTCAGGCTGCCTACAACAGCTTTATAGAAAAAACCGGCACAGATATGGAAAATATCGACAAGGAGCTTGAGAAGCTGCTGTGCTACTGCATGGACAAGGACGTGATTGAGCTTTCGGATGTTGAGGCTGTAACGACAGAGCAGATCACAAACAAGGTGTTTGAGATGGTTGATGCGATTGCATCACACAAACAAAAGCGTGCGCTTGAGCTGTATTACGATCTGCTGGCACTTAAAGAGCCGGCCATGCGTATTATGTATCTTATATCGCGCCAGTTCAATATACTGATGAATGTGAAAGCCATGACAAATAAGGGCTTTGGAAACAAGGATATAGCATCAAAGGCCGGATGTCCGGAGTGGGCGGTGCGCAAATATCAGGCGCAGTGCAGGGCATATTCACTGGATGATTTAAAGAGGGCTGTGAGAGACGGTGTGGCATATGAGGAGGCTGTGAAGACCGGCAGGATGAATGACCAGATGGCTGTGGAGCTTTTTATAGTGCAGTACTCTGCAGATATGACCGGCACTCATGCGACAGGCAGTATATGATATAGCGCAAATATACAAAAAAGCAAATAAAAAACCCATCGGTATGACGGCACCGATGGGTTTTTATTTATTGTTATATAGTAATTAAGCTAATCCGTTAACAAGCTTTGTTAAACGAGATACTTTTCTGGCTGCGTTGTTCTTGTGGAAGATACCCTTTGAACCAGCGCTTGCGATAGCAGAAGTTGCATCCTTTAATGCAGCCTCAGCAGCAGCCTTATCATTTGCAGCTACAGCAGCCTCAACCTTCTTGATTGCTGTCTTAACTCCTGATTTGATTGCTTTATTTCTTGCAGCCTTAGTTTCTGTTACTAAAATTCTCTTTTTTGCTGATTTAATGTTAGCCAACTCGTACACCTCCAAATATTTAATCTAATGTATGCCAAAACAGACACGGACGCTTTGGCACAAACATACTAGAATATAATATGTCAACCTTTCTGCTCTGTCAATACATATTTTGAAAAAAATTGCAAAAAATTAACATATATGTGATTTTGGAATATCATACAGGGGAGGTGTATTGATTTGTCGGCTGATAAATGGTGTGCAAGAACTGATCTGGCGCTTGAGACGCAGGAGAGCCTTAAAAAGGCAAACACAGATATGAGAGGTGTGAATTTCTCTGAAAAAAAGCTGGATAATGGAATCATAGTCAGTGTAGTGACAATTGACTCAGAAAATGCAGTCAGGGCTACAGGCCGTCCTAAAGGAAAATATGTGACAATTGAGGCTGCTATGCTGTCTGAGGGAGATGAGGAGTGCTGTCAGGCTGTGACGAGGGAGCTTTCAAGAGAGCTTAAGAGCTTTGTAAAGGCTGTCTGTGACAAGCGTATATATGCGGCGCTTGTTGTCGGGCTTGGAAACAGAAATGTAACTCCTGATGCGCTTGGACCAAGATGCGTTGACAGCTTGTTTATCACCCGCCATATAGTAAAGGAATATGGCAGGTATGCGTTTAGCAACGAGAATGTAAACAGTGTGTGCGGCCTGGTGCCGGGCGTGATGGCTCAGACAGGCATGGAGTGCCTTGAGATAATAAAGGGTGTGGTGAGCGAGGTGAAGCCTGATTTTGTTGTGACAATTGATGCGCTTGCGGCACGCAGTACAAAGAGGCTGGGCTGTACCATACAGCTGACGGATACAGGCATAGTGCCCGGAAGCGGGGTAGGAAACCACAGGGACGGTATTAACCATGGCAATCTCGGAGTGCCTGTTATCGCAATCGGTATTCCGACAGTCATTGATGCGGTGACTATTGTTTCAGATGCGGTAAATGCCAGCCGGGAGAACACCGCAAAGCTCATGTCGCCTAAGTTAAACGGCATGTTTGTGACGCCAAAGGATATTGACGAGACGGTTAAGAGACTGGCAGGGCTTTTGTCTGAGGGCATAAATATGGCTTTTTCAAACGATGAATATGATGACTATAGTGAATAATTTTATTGCTTCGAATATCATTAGAGCCAGCCGCATATGCTTTATGTAGCAGGGGCTGCCTGATGCTTTAGATGGGAGATGATATTGTGAAGAAAAAAATGATTGTGCTTATAGCATTTATATATATTGCGTCTATGCTGTTTTGCGGTGATGGTGTGGGAAAGAAGTTCGTGGAAGAAAAATTTCCGCACCTTACATATTCTGACAAGGAGTGTGATGATTCAAAAAAGAAGGAGCTGCGTATTGTGGAGGATGAGGATACAGCAGGAGGTATTCTCTCATATGAGGAGCTTGCTGCGATGGAAAATGAAAATGCAAGTGTCAGGAACAATATGCTGCCGGATACCGACCAGCTGGCATTTGTTGATGAAGCTGAAAAAAACGGTGAGCTGGCAGAGCTCAAGGAGCAGCAGAATGTGAAAATGCCGCAGGTAGATATGAGCTTTGACAATCTGGTAAAAAACTATTATCAGGTGGACAAGACTACATATATAGGAGCCGATGAGCTATGTGAGGAGGCTTTGCTTGGGCGCGATATGTCTATAGAAAAGTCAGGCAACGGTCCTGATATACTCATATACCATACACATTCGCAGGAGGGGTACAGTGATTCTCTTGATACATCAGAGACAGAGACCGTAGTTGGAGTGGGTGACAGGCTTGAATCACTTTTGAGGGAAAAATACGGCTACAATGTGCTGCATCACAAGGGGCAGTATGATGTGAATGACCGCGACCATGCGTATTCTAATTCACTTCCTGAGATTACAGAGATTATTGAGAAAAATCCGTCTATAAAGGTGGTTATTGACCTGCACAGGGATGGAGTGGCTGAGACTACAAGGCTTGCTGCCACAATAGATGGAAAGCCTATGGCACAGATTATGTTTTTTAACGGGCTGTGCCGCACTGCTGCAAGGGGACCGATTAATAGTCTGCCCAATGAGTATCTGGGGGATAATCTGGCGTTTTCATTTCAGCTGCAGCTCATGGCAAATGAGTATTATCCGGGGCTTGCAAGGCGCATATACTTAAAGGGATACAGATATAATATGCATCTGTGTCCGAAATCACTGCTCGTGGAGGTGGGAGCGCAGACAAATACCAAGGAGGAGGCATACAATGCAATGGAACCACTTGCAGATATACTTGATAAAGTGTTAAAATAATATAGACTTTATTTCACAAATCTGATAAACTTTGATGAGTTATTGAAAGCATTAGGAGGACATATGTCAATAGATCAGAGCAAAATCCGCAATTTTTGTATTATTGCCCATATTGATCACGGTAAATCTACACTCGCGGACAGAATTATAGAAAAAACAGGCACACTTACCAGCAGGGAAATGCAGGCTCAGGTGCTCGACAATATGGATTTAGAGAGAGAGCGTGGTATCACAATCAAGTCTCAGGCAGTCCGTATTATATATAACGCAAAGGATGGCGAAGAGTATATTTTTAATCTGATAGATACACCGGGACACGTGGATTTTAACTATGAGGTATCAAGGAGTCTTGCGGCATGTGACGGAGCTATACTTGTAGTGGATGCGGCCCAGGGCGTTGAGGCACAGACACTTGCAAATGTTTACCTTGCACTGGATCATGACCTGGATGTATTTCCTGTTATAAATAAGGTGGATCTGCCGAGTGCGCGCCCGGATGAGGTGGCACAGGAGATTGAGGATGTTATCGGTATCGAAGCTATGGATGCACCGCGTATTTCCGCAAAGACAGGACTCAATATAGAGGATGTGCTGGAGCAGATTGTAAAAAAGATTCCGGCACCAACAGGCGATAAAGATGCACCGCTTAAAGCGCTTATATTTGATGCAACATATGATTCTTATAAGGGAGTCATTATTTTCTGCCGACTGAGAGAGGGCTCTGTAAAGGTAGGAGACACAATAAAGATGATGGCTACAGGTGCATCTGATGTGGTTACAGAGGTGGGTTATTTTGGCGCAGGCCAGTTTATACCATGCGATGAGCTTTCGGCCGGTATGGTTGGATACATTGCGGCCAGCATCAAAAATGTCAGGGATACACGCGTGGGTGATACAGTTACACTCGTTGACAGACCGTGCGATGAGGCGCTTCCGGGCTATAAGAAGGTCAACCCTATGGTTTACTGTGGTCTTTATCCTGCCGACAGTGCAAAGTATCCTGATTTAAGGGATGCGCTTGAAAAGCTGCAGGTCAACGACGCTTCATTACAGTTTGAGCCTGAGACATCACTGGCACTTGGCTTTGGCTTCAGATGCGGATTCCTTGGTCTTTTACATCTGGAAATTATTCAGGAGAGGCTGGAGAGAGAGTTTGATCTGGATCTCGTTACCACTGCACCTAGTGTTATTTACAAGATTCACAAGACAAGCGGTGAGGTGATAGATCTGACCAATCCTTCAAATATGCCGGATCCGTCAGAGATTGAGTATATGGAGGAGCCATACGTATCTGCAGAGATTATGGTCACAAGTGACTATGTCGGTGCGATTATGAAGCTGTGCCAGGAGAGACGAGGAGTCTATATCAGCATGGAGTATATCGAAAAAACACGAGCTCTCATAAAGTACGACTTGCCATTAAATGAGATTATCTATGATTTCTTTGATGCTTTAAAGTCACGCTCGAGGGGATATGCTTCGTTTGACTATGAGATGAAGGATTATGAGCGCTCAGAGCTTGTCAAGCTTGACATCTTAATCAATAAGGAAATGGTCGATGCACTTTCATTTATCGTATTCAAGGAGAGTGCATACGAAAGAGGCCGTAAGATGTGCGAGAAGCTTAAGGGTGAGATACCAAGGCATCTGTTTGAGATACCTATTCAGGCAGCAGTCGGTGGCAAGATTATAGCAAGAGAGACGGTTAAGGCACTTCGCAAGGATGTGCTTGCCAAGTGCTACGGTGGTGATATTTCACGTAAGAAGAAGCTGCTTGAGAAGCAGAAGGAAGGAAAGAAGAGGATGCGTCAGGTGGGCAATGTAGAGATACCACAGGAGGCATTCATGAGTGTGCTTAAGCTGGATGAGGAGTAATCGCACATATGAAGAATCTTGAGATTTATATTCATATACCATTTTGTGTGAGAAAATGTGAATATTGTGATTTTTTATCATTTCCCGCAGACGATGATGCAAAGCTTCGCTATGTCAAGGGGCTTATGGCGGAAATGATATTTTACGGCCCGCTTATGAAGAACTATCAGGTGTCATCTGTCTATATTGGAGGAGGTACACCAAGCTCTATAGATGAGCAGTGGATTGCTGCTTTGATGGAGGGTGTGTTTGACTGCTTTAATGTGCTGCCTGATGCTGAGATATCCATAGAGTGCAATCCCGGTACGCTTAGCAGGGAAAAGCTTTTAGCATACAGGGATACGGGAATCAACCGCCTGTCCATAGGACTGCAGTCGGCAAATAATGATGAGCTTAAGCTGCTCGGGCGTATACATACCTTTGAACAGTTTGTGACGAATTACGAGGTGGCCAGAAATGTGGGCTTTAAAAATATCAATGTAGATTTGATGTATGGTCTGCCGGGACAGTCAGCGTCACAGTATATGGCGACAGTAAACAAGATTATAAGGCTTCATCCGGATCATATATCGGCGTATTCTCTTATAGTGGAAAAGGGTACTCCTTTCTATGAAAAGTACAAGTTTGACATGGTGCGCCAGGAGGCGGGCATGAGAACGGAGTTTCTGCCTAATGAGGACGAGTTATATGATATGGAAAAGGCGGGACAGAAGGCGTTTATGGATGCCGGCTACAGGCAGTATGAGACATCTAACTATGCTAAAAGGGGTATGGAGTGCCGCCATAATATAGGCTACTGGACCAGAGCTGACTATTTAGGACTTGGAATAGGGGCGGCATCGCTTATATCAAATGTCAGATATACCAATACATCCGATATGGATGAATATCTGTCGCGCTGCCGTCATATACATGATGTGGGTGATGATATATTTAAGGCCAATCTGCATGTGGCATCTGATGTTATAGACAAAAAGGGACAGATGGAGGAGTTTATGTTTCTTGGACTTCGTATGAATGAGGGGGTCACAAGAGAAGCCTTTGAGAGGGCATTTGGTATTTCGATAGATGCAATCTACAAGGATACGATAGACAGCCTGAAAAAACAGGAGCTGCTCGTGGTAAAGGCCGGGCATATCTATTTATCGGAGAGAGGAAAGGATGTAGCCAATTACGTTATGGCACAGTTTTTGAAGGATTAACGGAGAGCAAATTATGGATATGACTTTTAAGCTTCAGGTGTTTGAGGGACCGCTTGATCTGCTTTTATACCTGATAGAGAAAAATAAAGTAAATATTTATGATATCCCGATTGTCGAGATTACAGCGCAGTACATGGAGTATGTGAATCAGATGAAAAAGGATAACCTGGACACGCTCAGCGAGTTTCTCGTGATGGCAGCTACGCTCCTCGACATAAAGTCAAAGATGCTTCTCCCAAAGAAAGAGGAAGAAGAGCAGGAACAGGAAGATCCAAGAGCAGAGCTTGTGCAGCAGCTGCTTGAGTACAAGATGTACAAGTGCATGGCAAACGAGCTTAAGGATCGCCAGCTGGATGCCGGCAAGGTGTGGTATAAGAAGAAAGACATACCTGATGAGGTCCTTGCATATGAGGAGCCTGTTAATCTTGAGGAGCTTGTCGGAGATATCCGTCTTTCTGATTTAAACAGAATCTTTCAAAGTATAATGAAGAGACAGGAAGAAAAGATAGATAAGGTCCGTTCGAAGTTTGGAAAGATTGAAAAGGAAGAGGTCTCCTTAGAGGAAAAGATGGAATATCTGACAGACTATGCTGCCTCACACAAGCACTTCAGCTTCAGAGGGATGCTTACTGCATCGTCAAGCAAAGTGGAAGTCATAGTTACATTTCTTGCCATACTGGAGCTTATGAAGACCGGCAAATTAACTATCGTTCAGGAGCATATTTTTGATGATATCAGGATTGAGTCAAGAATTGCTGCATAAAGAGGGGTTGAGGATATATGAATTATAAAGCTGCAATAGAGGCTATTTTATTTACCATGGGAGAATCCGTGGAGCTTGGAAGGATAGCCGATGCAATACAATTAAATGAAAAAGAAACAAAAAAGCTGCTTGACGAGCTGATTAAGGAGTATAGAAGCTCTTCAAATATTGGTATGAATATCATAGAGCTTGATGGTGCTTATCAGATGTGTACAAAGCCACAGATGTATGAATATCTCATCCGCATTGCAAAGCAGCCTAAGAAGAGGGTGCTTACGGATGTGCTTTTAGAGACTCTTTCGATCATAGCGTACAAGCAGCCTGTAACAAAGGCAGAAATAGAAAAAATCAGAGGTGTGTCAAGTGAACATGCCGTAAGCAAGCTTGTTGAGTACAATCTGGTGCAGGAGCTTGGAAGGCTTGATGCTCCGGGAAGGCCGCTTTTGTTTGGTACCACAGAGGAATTTCTAAGGAGCTTTGGGGTTTCGTCTATCGACGAGCTGCCGGTACTAAGCCCTGTGCAGGTTGAGGAGTTTAAGCAGGAGGCAGAGGAAGAGATGCACGTGAAGCTTGATGTGTAGTGCAGGTGTATTGCGTAAGCTGCCATTTCATATAATAAGGACATGCAAATAATCATATATATTACCGATGGAGGTAATTATATGATTATTTTTTTAAGAAAATATAAGTCGAAAATAGCTTTAATGGTTTTCGTTTGTGTGTTGGTTTGTACTGTCAGCTGTTTGCTTGATTTTAAGACGCTGGAAAAGCAAAAAATGCCCGGTTTGGAAAAGAAAAGTGTGTTTATGGCAGCGGAAAATACAGTTGCTAAGAATACTGACAAAGCCGTAAATGAGCCCAGGCTTCATGCTGTTTCAGCGGCATTATATGATGCGGATGACGAGACGTTTATATATGGTAAAAACATGAGAGACAGCATGGCAAATGCCAGCACCACGAAGCTTCTTACGTGCATTGTGGCACTTGAAAAAGCTGATATAAATGATACTGTTACGATTTCACAAAATGCCGCATCACAGCCTGCGGTCAAGCTTGGACTTGTGGCAGGGAATAGCTATAATATGAAGGATTTACTCTATGGCATGATGCTTGAGTCGTTCAATGACTGTGCCTATGCGATTGCGGAGCATGTGGGCGGCTCGACGGAGGGCTTTGCAAAGCTTATGAATGAAAAGGCAAATGAGATAGGTTGCCTCGGCACGTATTTTATTACACCAAACGGGCTGGATGCTGAGAATGATATAAGCTTTCACCACTCCACAGCGGGAGATTTGTGTGTTATAATGTCTTATTGTGCGTGGAAATCACCAAAATCAACACAGTTTCTTGAGATAACACAGACTATGCAGTACACATTTGAGACAGAGGAAGGTCAGATGGTTTTTAGCAATCACAACAGGCTCCTTACGGAGACGGACTACTGCATATCGGGAAAGACCGGCTTTACCACAAAGGCAGGCTACTGCTATGTCGCAGCAGTTGAAAAGGATGGAAGGAGAATGTGCCTTTCTCTCTTGGGCTGTGGGTGGCCAAACAATAAAAACTATAAGTGGGCTGATGCAAAGAGTCTGGTGGAGTATGCGGTTTCAGATGCTGCCGAAGATTCTTACTGTGATGCTGCTTGTGTAACAACACAACAGACCGGTGATACACAGACAACGGATAAGCAGGCAACAGGAAAAGAAACTCCGGCGGTAAAAAAAGAGGATAAAAAAACAATTAACTTAAAATATATAGAAAATAACAAGAAGAATAAGAAAATTTGCAAGAATTTTCTCAAGAATTTTACAATTAATATAGGAAATTTTTTCTAAATAAAAATAAAGGTTAAAAATTTAACAAATTAGTTGAAAAAAATTTAGAAATAGTCTATTATCATACTAGCGAAAAATTTTATTTTTTTATAGATGGAGGATATAAAATGAGTAGTAACAATCAAAGCTTGGCAATGCAGCGTATTGCTAAGTTAGTCGACGAGAACAGTTTCATGGAAATTGGTTCTCTTGTGACAGCTCGCAGTACAGATTTTAACCTTACTGCAGCAAAAGCTCCTTCAGATGGTGTTATTATCGGACACGGTCTGATTGATGGAAATCTTGTATTTATCTACAGCCAGGATGCAACAGTTCTTAACGGAACAATCGGCGAGATGCATGCAAAGAAAATTGCTTCTGTATATGATATGGCCATGAAAATGGGTGCACCTGTTATCGGATTTATCGATTGCGGTGGTATCAGACTTCAGGAGTCAGTTGATGCTTTAGACGGATTTGGTCTTATCTACGCCAAGGAAGTTGCAGCAAGTGGCGTTATTCCACAGATTTGTGGTGTATTCGGTAATTGTGGTGGCGGACTTTCTGTAGTACCGGCTCTTTGTGATTTCGCTTATATCGAAGAGTCTAAGGGCAGAATGTTTGTTAATACTCCTGATGCAATAGAGGGTAACCGTGTTGAGAAATGCGATACAGCAGCAGCTTCATTCCAGAGTGAGAACAATGGATGTGTAGACGGAATCGGTTCAGAGGATGATATTATCGCTGATATCAGAGCTCTTGTCAGCATGCTTCCGCTCAACAACGAGGGAGATGTATACACAGACTCATGTGAGGATGATCTCAACAGAGCATGTAACAGCATGGCTGATATGAAGGCTGATCCAAGATTCCTCTTATCAGAGCTTTCTGATGATCATGTATTCTTTGAGACAAAGAAAGACTTTGCCAAGAATATGGTAACAGGCTTTGTTAAATTAAACGGCATGACAGTCGGTGCAGTTGCAAACTGCAGCACAGTATATGATGCTGAGGGCAAGAAGGCAGAGGAGTTTGCACTCTCTCTTACTGCAAAGGGCTGTAACAAGGCAGCTGAGTTTGTATCATTCTGTGATGCTTTCTCAATTCCTGTACTTACACTTACAAATGTAAACGGATTCAAGAACTGCATGTGCTCTGAGAAGAAGCTTGCAAAGGCTCTTGCCAGAATGACATACGCATTCTCAAGTGCAACATGTCCTAAGGTTAACCTGATTACAGGAGAGGCTTACGGAAGCGCATATGTTGCAATGAACTCTAAGTCAATCGGAGCTGATATGGTTTATGCATACCCTGATGCAAAGATTGGTATGATGGATTCAAAGATTGCAGCTGAGATTATGTATCCGGGCGCTGATGCAAAGGAAATCGATGAGAAGGCAGCTGATTATGAGAAGCTTCAGTCTTCTGTTTCATCAGCAGCAGCCAGAGGATATGTAGATCTCATCATTGATCCGGCTGACACAAGAAAATATCTTGTAGGTGCTTTTGAGATGCTTTACACCAAATATGTAGATGCACCAGAGAAGAAACACGGAACTAAATAATAGAAAGGCGCATTTTGTTATGAAGAAAAAAATAACATATATCCTTAGCCTTCTTATGATTGTATGTATGCTTGGAGCATGTGGCTCTGACAATGCCGAAAAGACATACGGCGGATACACAACAGACGAGCTTCATACTGAGGCAACAGACAGCCTTGGCAATATCCAGAACTACATTGCGCTCGTAGATAATTGTGGCGGTTATGACAACTATGAGAAGAGTGTCAAGGAAGTTGAGGAGAAGACAGGCATGACAGAGGGTGAGGTTGTTTACAACACACTCGGACAGTCGGGAGCAAGCGTTTCAATGAAAAATATCGACGCTGAGCTTGATGCTGTTTCATCATGGCTTGATCTGGTTGACAAATACGGAGACGTAAAGGATGCAACTAATGGCAAGGATTTTACAGTAACCAAGTCAGGTGGTACACTCACTACCGATATGACACTTACATTTGGCAAGCAGGATGTAACATACGAATTAGTATATGATTCGGTTACCATGGAGGTAACAGGTATCTCACTTACTCCTGTTCAGACAATGGGGCAGAAGCTTGCTAAGGCAGGACAGAACACAGTAATTTCAATGAGTATTGTATTCTGTGTACTTATTCTTATCTCTCTTATCATTTACTGCTTCAAGTTTATTGCTCTTATCGGCAATAAGCCAAAGAAGGCAGAAGCAAAGAGCGAGCCTGAAAAGAAAGAGACTGCTGCAGCTGCACCTGCTGCAGACCTTACAGATGATACAGAGCTTGTAGCTGTTATCTCAGCAGCTATAGCAGCAAGCGAGGGTACTACAACAGAGGGCTTTGTAGTCCGTTCAATCAATAGAAGATAATTTAGGAGGACATTTGAGATGAAAAACTATACAATTACCGTTAACGGAAATGTTTACGATGTTACAGTAGAAGAGACAGGAAGCACACCTAGCACAGCAAGCACACCTAGAAGAGCTGCAGCACCTGCTGCCGCTGCACCAAAGGCTGCTGCACCTGCAGGAGCAGGAAGCATCAAGGTTGAGGCCGGAGCTGCCGGAAAGGTATTTAAGCTCGAGGCTAAGGTTGGCGATGCAGTAAAGAAGGGTGATACACTTCTTATTCTTGAGATCATGAAGATGGAGACACCTGTTGTTGCACCACAGGATGGAACAGTAGCAAGCATTGATGTTGCTGTTGGTGATTCAGTAGAGTCAGGTGCATTACTTGCAACATTAAACTAATTCCAGGAGGTAAACTAATTTGAGTTACGTAGGTGAAACACTTTCAAACCTCCTACATCAGACTGCCTTTTTTAATCTGTCAGTCGGAAACTATGTTATGATTGCCGTAGCATGTGTATTCCTGTTTTTGGCTATTAAAAAAGGATTTGAGCCTTTACTTTTAGTACCTATTGCTTTTGGTATGCTCCTTGTTAATATCTATCCTGATATTATTGTAAGTCCAGAGCACTCAAGCAATGGAGTAGGTGGTTTACTTTATTATTTCTATACACTTGATGAGTGGTCAATTCTTCCTTCACTGATTTTCCTCGGTGTCGGAGCTATGACAGACTTTGGTCCGCTTATCGCAAACCCTATCAGCTTCTTACTCGGAGCTGCAGCACAGTTTGGTATTTTCGGAGCTTATTTCCTTGCAATCCTTCTCGGATTTAATGACAAGGCAGCAGCAGCCGTATCTATCATCGGTGGAGCTGACGGACCTACATCTATTTTCCTTGCCGGAAAATTAGGTCAGACAGGTCTGATGGGACCTATCGCCGTGGCAGCGTACTCGTACATGGCATTAGTACCTATCATCCAGCCGCCAATTATGAAATTATTTACTACAAAGAAAGAGCGTGCGATCAAGATGCAGAACCTTCGTCCTGTAAGCAAGCTTGAGAGAATTCTCTTCCCTGTAGTAGTTACTATCGTTGTTTGTACACTGCTTCCAACTACAGCACCACTCGTTGGTATGCTCATGCTTGGAAACCTTTTCCGTGAGTCTGGTGTAGTACGTCAGCTTCAGGAGACAGCAAGCAACGCCCTTATGTACATTGTAGTTATCTTACTCGGTACATCAGTAGGTGCTTCTACAAGCGCAGAGTCATTCCTTAATATGAGCACAATCAAGATCGTTATCCTTGGTCTTATTGCATTCATGGTGGGAACTGCTGCCGGAGTACTTTTTGGAAAGCTTTTATGCTTCTTTACAAAAGGCAAGATCAATCCACTTATCGGTTCAGCCGGTGTATCCGCTGTTCCTATGGCTGCCCGTGTATCTCAGAAGGTCGGTGCAGAAGAGGATCCAACAAACTTCCTTCTTATGCATGCTATGGGACCTAACGTAGCCGGTGTTATTGGAACTGCCGTAGCGGCCGGATGCTTCATGGCTATATTCGGTATTTAGATTTAATTAAGGAGGATTAATCATGTCAGAAGTGGTAAAGAAACCATTAAAAATAACAGAAACTGTTCTTCGTGATGCACATCAGTCACTGATTGCAACCAGAATGACAACAGAGCAGATGCTTCCAATCGTTGACAAAATGGACAAGGTTGGATACAACGCAGTAGAGTGCTGGGGTGGTGCAACATTTGATGCCTGCCTTAGATTCTTAAAGGAAGATCCATGGGATCGTCTCAGAAAATTAAGAGACGGCTTCAAAAATACAAAGCTCCAGATGCTTTTCCGTGGACAGAATATCTTAGGATATCGTCCATATGCAGATGATGTTGTTGAGTATTTCGTACAGAAGTCAATCGCAAACGGAATCGATATCATCCGTATTTTCGACTGCTTAAATGATATCAGAAACTTACAGACAGCAGTTACAGCATGTAACAAGGAAAAGGGACATGCTCAGGTAGCTCTTTCATATACACTTGGAGATGCTTACACACTTGACTACTGGATGGATATGGCAAAGAGAGTTGAGGACATGGGTGCTGACTCACTTTGTATCAAGGATATGGCCGGTCTTTTAGTTCCTGCAAAGGCTACGGAGCTTGTTCAGGCTTTAAAGGATTCTACAAGCCTTCCTGTCGAGCTTCATACACACTACACATCAGGTGTTGCTTCAATGACATACATGAAGGCTGTTGAGGCCGGAGTTGATATCATTGATACAGCTATGTCACCATTCGCTCTTGGAACAAGCCAGCCTGCAACAGAGGTTATGGTTGAGGCATTCAAGGGCACAGAGTTTGATACAGGTCTTGATCTTAATCTCTTAAGTGAGATTGCTGATTACTTCAGACCAATGAGAGAGGAAGCCTTAGCTTCAGGTCTCATGAACCCAAAGGTACTCGGAGTAAATATCAATACTCTCCGTTATCAGGTTCCTGGAGGAATGCTTTCAAACCTTATCTCACAGCTCAAGGAGCAGGGCAAAGAGGACAAGTACGAGGAGGTTCTCGCAGAGGTACCTCGTGTGCGTAAAGACCTCGGTGAGCCACCACTTGTAACTCCTTCTTCACAGATCGTTGGTACACAGGCTGTATTTAACGTACTCATGGGCGAGAGATACAAGGTTGCTACTAAGGAGACTAAGGATATCCTTCTTGGTAAGTATGGTCAGACAGTTAAGCCTTTCAACCCAGAGGTTGTTGACAAGGTTCTTGGTGATGATAAGAAGAATGCCATCACATGTCGTCCGGCAGATCTTCTTGAGCCAGAGCTTGACAAGATTGAGGCTGAGATGAAGCAGTGGAAACAGCAGGATGAGGATGTTCTTTCTTATGCTCTTTTCCCACAGGTTGCTACTGATTTCTTCAAGTACAGACAGGCACAGCAGACAGGTGTTGATGCAAAGGCCGCTGATACTGAGAATAAGGCTTATCCTGTATAGTATTTAAAAATATAATTCATTCTTTTGAATTTCAAGCAGGTCCGGCTTTGCCGGGCCTGTTTTTTATATTATGTGGATAGGGTGACTCGTAAGTCCAGGGCGCCGGAAAGGCATGCACACTTTCATGTGCGCGAATAGCGCAGCCTCTTAGATACTGTAGAAATTATGTCCATGAAACACAGAAATGTCCTGCCATGGACGGCAGGACAAGGTGTTATGCGCCATGGATGGCGCATAAAAGCCGGTTTCGTCAAGCATAGAACAACTACAAACATAATTTCGTACAGTATCTTAGAGACGTAGCGTAGCGCACGGGAAAGTGTGCGTGTCTGTCCGGTGCCCTGGACTTACGAGTCTATTTTATGGCAAAAATAAAAAATATAAATTCGCTCTTTCATATAGAGGGAAAAAGTGATAATATTTTAAGGTATGAAAAAATCGCTGCAGGTCACACAAATGTGTGAAGCACAGCCATAAACGGGAAAGCTCAGGAGTATATGATGTCAAATACTAACGACTTACTTAACAGGATAAATGCTAAATACAGTACGATGAGCAAGGGGCACAAGCTGCTTGCTACATACATAACTGATAATTATGATAAGGCTGTCTTTCTGACAGCGGCTAAGATGGGCGAGACGGTAGGAATTTCTGAGTCTACGGTTGTCAGGTTCGCTACATCGCTCGGATATAAGGGATATCCCGATTTTCAGAAGGCACTCGAGGAGCTTGTAAGGAACAAGCTCAATTCGGTTCAGCGCATGGAGGTCACATATGGGCGTATCAGCCAGTCACAGATTCTTGAGACTGTACTGCAGTCTGATCGTGACAAGATTAAGACCACTCTGGAAAAAATTGATGCGGATGCATTTGACCTGGCGGTAGATACTATTTTACAGTCAAGGAAAATTTATATTGTCGGAATCAGAAGCTGTGCACCTCTTGCAAGCTTTCTTGCATTTTATATGAATCTGATGTTTGAGGATGTGTGCCTGCTTACGACAAACAGCTCGAGCGAGCTTTTTGAGCAGATGGTGCGCATTGGCAAGGATGATGTGATTATCGGCATCAGCTTTCCGCGTTACTCTATGCGTACTCTTAAGGCATTAGAATTTGCCAACAACAGGAGCGCAAAGGTCATCACTATCACAGACAGCATTCATTCACCGATGAATCTGTATTCTTCATGTAATCTGATTGCCGACAGTGATATGGCCTCTATAGTTGATTCACTCGTGGCTCCGCTTTCTGTCATCAATGCCCTTATTGTGGCTCTTTGCATGAAAAAGCAGAATATTGTCGCAAAGACACTGACAGAGCTTGAGGATATATGGAATGAGTATCAGGTATATGAGAATGATGAGATTGATTACATTGATGACTCTATAAAAGTACATTACGCAAAGCTGGGGGAATCACAGGATGAGTAAGAATATTATTGTGGTAGGAGGCGGAGCCGCCGGAATGCTTGCAGCATATTTTGCTGCAGATGTAGGAAATAAGGTTACGCTTCTTGAAAAAAATGAGAAACTTGGGAAGAAAATATATATAACCGGAAAAGGCAGATGCAATCTGACCAATGCGTGCGATGTTGAGGAGCTTTTTTTAAATGTAAAGAGCAACAGTAAGTTTTTGTACAGTGCATTTTATGGCTTTGACAACAGCAGGGTGATTGATTTTTTTGAGAGTCATGGCATGCCTGTAAAGGTGGAGCGTGGCAATCGTGTATTTCCGGTGTCTGATAAGTCGTCGGATGTGATTTTTGCTTTACAGAGAGCTTTGAAGGAAAAGAAAGTGGAGGTATTGCTTCATACGGAGGTATCGAAGCTGTGCTATGAGAAAATCACTGATACTAGGGCAGATGAGGAAGCTAGTGATAAAAAGCCTGAATTAAAAATAACAGGTGTCATATTAAAGGATGGCACCAAAATGGATGCTGATGCAGTCATTGTTGCCACAGGAGGACTTTCATATCCGTCTACAGGCTCTACAGGTGACGGCTACAAAATGGCAGAGGATGCAGGTCATACTGTGACAGAGTGCACACCTTCACTCGTTCCTTTTAATGTAAAGGAAGAGTGGGTAAAGAGTCTTCAGGGGCTTTCACTTAGAAATACGGCTATTTCCATATATAGTGGCAAAAAGAAGCTGTATGAGGATTTTGGAGAGATGCTTTTTACGCATTTCGGGGTCAGCGGCCCTATGATTTTGTCTGCGAGTGCATCAATTAAGCAAAGCCTTATTAAGCAGCCTCTTGACATGTATATTGATTTGAAGCCGGCTCTCACACAGGAGGCCTTGGACAAGAGGATTCTCAGGGAGTTTGAGGAGGCGAAAAACAAGCAGTTTAAGAATTCGATAAACAAGCTTTTGCCTGCAAAAATGATTCCGGTGATAATTGAGCTTTCAGGCATTGACCCGGATAAGAAGGTTAATGAGATATCGAAAGAGGAAAGAAACAGACTTCTTATGCTTTTTAAGAAGCTGCCTGTCACTCTTAATGGTCCAAGAGGATATAATGAAGCTATTATCACAAAGGGCGGCATAAATGTGAAGGAAATCAATCCATCCACTATGGAGTCGAAGCTTGTGAATGGTCTCTACTTTGCCGGCGAGGTGCTGGATCTGGATGCATATACGGGAGGTTTCAATCTGCAGATAGCATGGTCCACAGGATATCTGGCAGGAACAAGTGCAGCGGTTTGATGATTTGGAAAACTATTTTGAGACACTTATAATAACAGTTATTTATGCGCATAGTGAATTGAGCAGCTGGGATTTTAATAAAAATGATGAACAATAATATTTTAAGGAGAAATTATGAGATACAATATAGCAATTGACGGACCGGCAGGAGCCGGAAAAAGCACTATAGCAAAGAGACTTGCAAAGGAACTTGGCGCAATTTATGTCGATACAGGTGCCATGTACCGTGCTATGGCATACTATTTTATCCAAAAGGGTGTGGACAAGGATGATATTGACACCATCACGAAGCTGTGTAAGAATGTTGAGGTTTCTATCAGCTATGAAAACGGTGAACAGCAGGTTATCTTAAATGGTGAGAATATCACAGGATTTATAAGACAGGAGGCTGTCGGCAATATGGCATCAGCTACCAGTGTTTATCCTGTAGTTAGAGAAAAGCTTGTTGAGCTTCAAAGACAGCTCGCTGCCAGAGAGAATGTGGTGATGGACGGAAGAGATATAGGAACTGTTGTGCTTCCTGATGCCAATGTCAAGATATTTTTAACAGCAAGCTCTAAAGTACGTGCAAAGAGACGCTTCGATGAGCTTACTGCAAAGGGTGAGAAATGCGATATTGATGCAATCGAGAAGGATATTATAGAGAGAGACCACAGGGATATGACAAGAGAGACATCACCTTTGAAGCAGGCGGATGATGCTGTGCTGCTTGATTCGTCTGATATGACAATCGATGAGGTGGTAGATAGAATGAAGCAGCTTGTGAAAGAGGCATAGCGTATGGGAGAGCTTACTATCGCAAAGAGTGCCGGCTTTTGTTTTGGAGTGACGAGAGCAGTAAATATGGTCTATGAGGCAATTGAAAAGGAAAATGTGCCTATATACACCTATGGCCCGATTATTCACAATGATGAGGTCGTAAAGGATATGGAAAAAAATGGCGTAACCGTCATAAACGATCTCGATGAGCTTTCTTCTCATGAAAAGGGTGTGATGATTATCCGTTCACACGGTATAAGCAAGGCTGAGTATGACAGGATAAAAAACTGTGGCTTTGAGGTGCTTAATGCAACCTGTCCTTTTGTATCAAAAATTCACAGATATGTGGAGGATTACAGCTCAAAGGGCTATGATATTATAATTGTCGGCAGTCCAAAGCACCCTGAGGTGTGCGGGATAAAGGGTTGGGCAGACGAAAAATGTCATGTAACCATCATAAATTCGCCTGAGGATGCCGAAAATTACATGAAAAATAGTACAAAAAAACTATGCATAGTGTCACAAACGACATTTAACTACAATAAATTTCAAGATATAGTTGAAATTATTGCAAAAAAAGGTTATGATATAACTGTTTTAAATACAATCTGTAATGCTACAGAGGTCAGACAGACCGAAGCAAGAAAGGTAGCACAGTGCTCAGATGTCATGATTGTCATAGGCGATAGGCACAGCTCCAATACACAGAAGCTATTTGAAATATGTAAAAACGAATGCAAAAATACTTACTATATACAGACAAGTGACGAAATGGATTATACACAAATCAGGTCCAACAATAACGTAGGTATTACAGCAGGGGCTTCAACCCCAAATAATATCATTGAGGAGGTTTCAAAGAATGTCAGAAATGAGCTTTGAACAAATGCTGGAAGAATCTTTTAAAACTATAAGAAATGGAGAAGTGGTAGAAGGTACCGTTATTGATGTTAAACCTGACGAGATTTTCTTAAATATTGGATACAAATCAGACGGAATTATTACTAGAAACGAGTACACAAATGAGCCTAACGTAGATCTTACTACTGTTGTAAAGGTTGGCGACAAGATGGAAGCCAAGGTAGTTAAGCTTAACGATGGCGAGGGCCAGGTTATCCTTTCTTACAAGCGCCTTCAGGCAGAGAAGGGCAGCAAGCGTCTTGAGGAGGCTTTTGAGAACCAGGAAGTATTAAAGGCAAAAGTTACACAGGTATTAGCCGGTGGTGTATGTGTCAGTGTTGATGAGACAAGAGTATTCATCCCTGCAAGCCTTGTATCAGATACTTATGAGAAGGATCTCAACAAGTTCAAGGATCAGGAGATTGAGTTTATCATCACAGAGTTCGATCCAAGAAAGAGACGTATTATCGGAAACAGAAAGGTATTACTCGTTGAGCAGAAGGCTAAACAGCAGGAAGAGCTTCTTGCAAATCTTCATGTTGGCGATGTAATCGAAGGAACAGTTAAGAATGTTACAGATTTCGGTGCATTCATCGATCTTGGCGGAGTAGACGGATTACTTCATATTTCAGAGATGTCTTGGGGCAGAGTAGAGAACCCTAAGAAGGTATTCACTGTTGGACAGACTGTAAGAGTATTTGTTAAGAACATCAATGGTTCTAAGATTGCTCTTTCAATGAAGTTTGATGACGAGAATCCATGGAATGGTGCAACAGAGAAATTTGCTCCTGGCAATATCGTAAAGGGTAAAGTAGCCAGAATGACAGATTTTGGTGCATTCATCGAGCTTGCTCCTGGTGTTGACGCACTTCTTCATGTTTCACAGATTTCAAAGGATCATGTTGAGAAGCCATCAGATGTTCTCAAGATTGGTCAGGAGATTGAGGCTAAGGTTGTTGAGTTCAATGAGGACGATAAGAAAATCAGCTTAAGCATGAAGGCTCTTCTTGATTCAGAGGATGATGGAGCAGATGTTGCAGATGTAAATATCGACGAGGTTGCTTCTGATAACGAGTAGTTTTTGATTTTAAAGCTGTCATATATAATTATATGACAGCTTTTATTTGTATCGGGTGGCACCTATTGGAGGATTGTGATGTTTGATCATTATGAATGGTTTAAAAATGAAGTGTACAGGCTGACGCAGATAGATCTCAATTATTATAAAGAAAAGCAGATGCGCAGGCGTATTGATACTCTTGCGAAAAAAAACGGGGCTGATTCTTATGAGACATACATTGATATGATTTCTGCAGATAAGGCTAAGTTTAAACAGTTTATCAATTTTATCACTATCAATGTATCTGAGTTCTATAGGAATCCTGATCAGTGGAGTTTTTTGGACAGAGAGGTCATTCCTGAGATATTAAAGAACAATACAGGGACTATTAAGATATGGAGCGCGGCATGCTCAACAGGGGACGAGCCGTATTCGCTTGCCATGGCTTTTTCGAAGCATGTTCCACTGTCCCGTATAAAGATACTGGCTACAGATATTGACGACCAGGTGATTGCGAGTGCTAAAGCCGGGCTTTACAGCGCAAAGTCTGTAGAAAATGTGCCGGCTGACCTGAAGAAGAAGTACTTTACCCAGGTGGAGGGCTCATACAAGATATCTGATGATATCAAGCGATGTGTGACCTTTAAGGAACACAATCTGTTGAAGGATTCATATCCAAAGGATTACGATCTTATCCTGTGCAGGAATGTGGTGATTTATTTTACCGATGATGCGAAGGATATGATATACAAAAATTTCTTCAATACTTTAAAATCCAAGGGAATACTGTTTATAGGCAGTACTGAGCAGATAACTACATATCGTGAGCTCGGCTTTGAGAGATTAAGCAGTTTCTATTTCAGGAAGCCATGATATCTTATCAGAGGTTAAACAGATGGTCTGTTATGTGTTTTACATATGACAGTACCATCTGTTTTGAATTTATAAAATCTTCAGTCAGCAGGAAATAGCTGTACTTATCCTTTATATCGAATCGAAACTCGGGCTTCATGAAGTCAGAGTACTGTCTGATGAAGGTACCGGTTTTGCGCACATAGCAGTTGTACGCCTTGCATTTTTCACGGTATTCGTGGTCGACATATGCTGCGACACTCTTGTGTATGGCCATGTCCTCCTTTGGAAGATAGTAGTAGTTTTTGTAATCGCTGTAGAAATGGCGCATTTCCCCCTCGAATATCTCTGCACGCACATAGCTTTTTGTAGTGCCTATGGTCAGATAGATGTCATTGTCATGGAAGCTTACAGATTTTGGAACGGAAAATTTATTTTCAAATGATATGATAAGCTCATTCATCAGACTGCCGTCGTAAGCTGTATATGGGTTTACGGATACACCGGTTATATCTGCAATGCCATGTATGCATTCTTTATACGAAAGTATACTAAGGAGCTTTGTCATGCCAAGGACATCCTCGTAGTTGTGTGTCAAAAGCAGGGATAGCTTTTCGTCGTCTTTTTGGGCAAGATATTCATAATAAACGTTTATGAGCTCGCCACCGGAATATTTATCCTCCCTATCTATACCAAGAAATGCTTCGATGCTTTTTTGCTTGTAGTTTTCGAGGCGCAAAAGAGGCTTTATCGGGGAAAGCTCCTTAAAGATATCGAGTATCTGCACATTACAAAAGGGGCCATCCTGCTTATATTTCTTGTATTTATTCTTTAAAAATGGTATATCAAAACCGACACCATTGAAGGATATGATAGTGCTGCAACCTGACAAACTTCCTGCGAAGGCTTCAATTACAGCTGCTTCGTCATCGACAGATTCGGCAAAATACTGGTCTATTACAATACGGTTTTTAATGCGCCTTGCACAGCCTATCATGTAGACAATCGCTTTCACCGGTGAAAAGCCTGTTGTCTCAATATCAAAGAACATAGTATTTTCTTTAAATATGCTGTCTGAAAAATTATCGGTTTTTATGTAAATTTCTTCATTGTGAAATATTTTCATTTCTCGATTCCTGCCTTGAATATCATTTGTATAAACATTATAACATAAAGTATTAAAAAAAGTACATAATATACTATTTAACTAAAAATCATAAGTGGTATAATAGGAATAGTAATGTGCAATAGCATTTCCACGTTATTAATCTAAAAGAAAGAGGGGCACAAAAATGGGTCATAAAACGTTTATTGGCGGTGTTCATCCATATGATGGCAAAGAGCTGTCTAAGGATTCACCAATTAAAGAAGTTTTGCCCAAGGGCGACATGGTATATCCGGTTTCGCAGCATATCGGCGCACCGGCTAAGCCTGTTGTTGCCGTAGGTGACACTGTGTTGAAGGGACAGATGATAGCAGAGGCCGGTGGCTTTGTTTCATCACCTATCTATTCATCAGTGTCAGGAAAAGTTAAGGCTATTGAGAAGCGACGTGTGGCGGTCGGCGATATGGTTGACAGTATTGTTATCGAAAATGATGGCATGTTTACTGAGACAACATATGAGAGCGTCGAGGATGTCACTGCGCTTTCAAAGGAAGAAATCATCGAGAAGGTCAAGAATGCGGGAGTTGTCGGCATGGGCGGTGCCGGTTTCCCTACACATGTAAAGCTTTCTCCAAAGGAGCCGTACAAGATTGAGTATATTATCGCAAACTGCGCAGAGTGTGAGCCTTACCTCACATCTGACTACAGACGTATGCTCGAGAATCCTGAGGAATTAATTGGCGGCATGAAGATCATACTTCAGCTTTTTGACAATGCAAAGGGTATCCTTGGTATAGAGGATAATAAGCCTGACTGTATCGAAAAGCTCACAGAGCTCACGAAGGATGAGCCACGTATTGAGGTTTGTCCGCTTATGACAAAGTACCCACAGGGTGGTGAGAGACAGCTCATCTATGCTACAACCGGCAGAGCCATCAATTCTAAGATGCTCCCTGCTGATGCAGGCTGTATCGTTGATAATGTAGAGACAATCATTGCTGTATACAATGCCGTAAAGAATGGACAGCCAGTCCTTAAGCGTATTTCAACAGTTACAGGAGATGCTGTGAAGAATCCTTCCAATATTTTATATAGCATCGGTACCTCATATCAGGAGCTGGTTGATGCTGCAGGTGGCTTTAAGAGCCAGCCGGAGAAGATTATATCAGGCGGTCCTATGATGGGCTTTGCCATGTTTAGTCTTGATATCCCTACTACAAAGACTTCTTCATCAATACTGTGCTTCACACATGATGAGGTGGCAGCATTTGAGCCACAGGCCTGCATTAACTGCGGTCGTTGCGTGGAGGCATGTCCTGAGCAGCTCATTCCAAGCCGTCTTGCGAAGTTTGGTTTGCGTGGACAGATGGATGAGTTTGAGAAGTGGCACGGACTTGAGTGTATTGAGTGTGGAAGCTGTTCATTTGCATGTCCGTCAAGGAGACAGGTGGCTCAGCCTATTAAGACAATGAAGAAGCTTGTTCTCGCTGAAAAGAGAAAACAGGCCAGCAAAAAATAAAGAAAGAGGTGGATTAAAGTGAGTGATTTATTTCATGTTTCATCATCACCACATGTACGTGCCAAGGATTCCACTGACAGAATAATGCTTTATGTCATTATAGCATTACTCCCAGCAAGTCTTTTTGGTATTTACAATTTTGGATTTAGAGCACTTTTTATCATTCTGCTTACCATCGCATCGTGTGTGGCATCAGAATGGGTGTTTGACTACATAGTTAAGAAAAAGAGCACAATTACAGACCTTAGTGCGGTAGTTACAGGACTGCTTTTAGCACTAAACCTTCCGGTTGCACTTCCATGGTGGGAGGCTGTACTCGGTGGAGTATTTGCAATCATCATTGTCAAGTGTATGTTCGGAGGACTCGGACAGAACTTTATGAACCCGGCACTTGGTGGAAGATGCTTCCTTCTCATCGCATTTGCGGCTGATATGACTAATTTCAATGTCACAAGAAACGGTGTGGATGTATACTCAGGAGCAACACCACTTGCGCTCATCAAAAATGAGGGGCTTTCAAGTGTCAATGTAAGGGATATGCTTATAGGAAATACTGCAGGAACTATTGGTGAGACATCAGTTATAGCTATTTTAATAGGTGCTATCATCATGATTTTACTTGGAGTCATTGATTTAAAGATTCCTGCATCCTACATTATTACATTTGCTGTTTTCATGTTCCTTTTCGGAGCACAGCAGTTTGATATCAACTATGTTGTTGCAGAGCTCTGCGGTGGCGGACTGATGCTCGGTGCATTTTTCATGGCGACCGATTATGTCACAAGCCCGATTACGCCGATGGGAAAGATAATATTCGGTATCTGCTGTGGTATATTGACAGGAGTATTCCGTTGCTTCGGTGCCAATGCAGAGGGTGTTTCCTTTGCTATCATCTTAAGCAACTGCCTTGTTCCTATTATTGAGAAGGTTTCTATCCCAAGAGCCTTTGGTATGGTAAAGGAGGCAAAGAAGAATGAATAAACGTATTGTACATGACGCTTTGATTTTAACTGCCTTTACTCTGGTGCTTGGTTTTATTCTTGCCCTGGTTCAGGGAATCACGGCAGAGCCTATCGACAAGGCCAATAAAGCAGCAGCACAGAAAGCATATCAGGCAGTATTTTCGGATGCAAAATCATTTGAGAAATATGATTATGATGCTGATGAAGCTGATAAGCTTGTATCTGATGCGGGCTACAAGGATACAATCGATGATATTGAGACTGCCCTTGATTCAAACAAAGAGACATTAGGCTATGTCATCACAGTTACAGCCAAGGATGGAAGCCAGGGAAGTATCACATTCTCTGTAGGTATCAAGAATGATGGTACTGTAAACGGTTACTCAATCACAAGCATCAGTGAGACTCCGGGACTTGGAATGAAGGCCGAGGAGGCTGATTTCTACAAGCAGTTTGAGAACAAGAAAGTAGACAAGTTCGACGTTGTAAAGACCACACCTTCAAAGGATGATGAGATTGAGGCCATCACAGGCTCAACAATCACATCAAAGGCTATGGCCAACGGCTGCAACGCAGCTATTACTTACTTCCAGAATAAATTACAGGGAGGTGCCAACTAATGAACAAATATGTAGAACGTTTATATAATGGTATCATTAAGGAAAATCCTACCTTTGTACTTATGCTTGGTATGTGTCCTACACTGGCTGTTACATCCAGTGCGGTAAACGGACTTGGAATGGGACTTTCCACCACGGTGGTACTTATATGTTCAAACCTTTTGATTTCACTTTTCAGAAAAGTGATTCCTAACGGAGTGCGTATGCCGGCGTATATCGTCATAGTTGCATCTCTTGTTACAGTAGTACAGTTTTTAATGCAGGCTTATCTGCCTAGCCTTTCAGCAGCACTTGGTGTATACATCCCACTTATCGTGGTTAACTGTATTATCCTCGGACGTGCCGAGAGCTATGCTTCAAAGAATCCGCCTGTAGAGTCTATCTTTGATGGAATGGGAATGGGACTTGGATTTACCATGGGTCTTACAATCATCGGACTTATCCGTGAAATCTTAGGTGCAGGAACATTCTTCAACATCAAGATTTTCGGTGACTGGTTTACACCAATCACAATCTTTATCATGGCACCGGGAGCTTTCCTCGTACTTGGCTTCCTCGTTGCAGGCATGAATATCATCCGTAAAAAGATGGAAGCAAAGGGTACACCTCTTGCAGAGCCGGCAGGCTGCCTTTCAGGAGATTGTGCACATTGTGGAGCATCATGTCCATCAGCAAAAGCAGCACAGGCCGCTGTTGAGCCTAACACTACAGAAGGAGGGGATAAATAATGGGTACATTAGGTCATTTACTGCTCATTGCAGTAGCATATGCAATAGTTAACAACGTAGTACTTAGCCAGTTCCTTGGTATCTGTCCTTTCCTCGGCGTATCAAAGAACACAAAAACTGCTGCAGGAATGGGTGGTGCGGTAATTTTCGTTATCACAATCGCCACATTCGTTACACAGCTTATTTACAATTTTATACTGTATCCGCTTAATCTGTCATATTTACAGACTATCGTGTTCATTCTTGTAATTGCAGCACTTGTTCAGTTTGTAGAGATGTTCTTAAAGAAACAGATGCCTCCTCTTTACAAGGCACTCGGTGTGTATCTGCCTCTTATCACAACAAACTGTGCCGTACTCGGTGTAGCACTTAACAGTGTAACAAAGGGCTACAATATCTTAGAGAGTGTAGTTTACGGCTTTGCCACAGCTTTTGGTTTCTTTATTGCCATCGTGCTTATGGCAGGGGTTCGTGAGAAGATTGAGTATAATGATATTCCAAAGCCTTTCCAGGGAACAGCCATCGTGCTTCTTACAGCATGTCTTATGGCTATCGCCTTTATGGGATTCTCAGGAATGGTTTCTGTATAGGATTGGAGGAAAAGTGATATGAATGTTACTGCGATTATTATTGCAGCTTTAGTTGTTGGAGCTGTCGGTATAATTCTTGGATTTTTCCTCGGTATTTCAGGAGAAAAATTCAAAGTAGAGGTTGACCCGAGAGAGGAAGCAATACTTGAGGTGCTTCCGGGCAACAACTGTGGTGGCTGTGGATATGCCGGATGCTCCGGACTTGCTGCCGCCATTGCAAAGGGAGAGGCACCGGTAGGACAGTGTCCTGTAGGTGGAGACCCTGTTGCGGCAAAGGTCAGCGAGATTATGGGTGTAAAGGTTGAGGCCGGAGTAAAGAAGGTTGCATTTGTAAAGTGCGCCGGCACCTGCGACAAAGCAAATACAGACTACGACTATACAGGAGTAGAGGATTGTGTTGCCATGTCATTTGTACCGGGCGGCGGACCTAAGTCATGTAATTATGGCTGCCTTGGCTATGGAAGCTGTGTGAAGGCATGTCCTTTTGATTCAATCCATGTGGTTGACGGAGTGGCATGTGTCAATCCGCTTACATGCAAGGCATGCGGCAAGTGCGTAGAGGCTTGTCCAAAGCACCTCATCGAGCTTATTCCATATGACACAAAGCACGTTGTAAAGTGCAGCTCAAAGGATAAGGGCAAGGATGTCATGAAGGCATGTTCAGTGGGCTGTATCGGCTGTCATCTGTGCGAGAAGAATTGTCCGTCAGATGCTGTCCATGTAGTAGACAATGTAGCTTATATTGATCAGGAGAAATGTACAGGCTGCGGAATCTGCGCAGAGAAGTGTCCAAAGAAGATTATTTTATAATGCATAAAAGCTGTCACATATCATTATGATATGTGGCAGCTTTTTTATAAGCTTTAGGCAGCTATCCTTTGCTTACGTTATATTCATCTGATGTCGTGATAATACTATAATCATCTGTCACAAATATTGCCTCAACACCGGAAAGGGAATTTATAAGCTCCTTTGCTTTATCAATGCCAAGAGCAAAGCATGTGGTGCTTAAGGCATCTCCATCGCAGGAGGAGTCGCTTATGATGGTGACAGAGTATAGATTGTTTTTTACAGGATAGCCGGTTGTGGTGTCCAGTATATGGTGATATAGCTTGCCATCTACTCTGTAGTATCGCTCGTAGATACCTGAGGTGACGACGGATTTGTCCTTGACTTTGACGGTACATATTGGCTCGCCGCTCTCGTCGAAGGGCTTTTGTATGCCGACGGTATAATCACTTCCGTCGGATTTTTTACCGACAGTGAGGACGTTGCCGCCCAGGTTTATGATGCCTGAGGTGATTTTTTTGGACTGTAAATAAGCCTTCATCTTATCGGCGATAAAGCCCTTTGCGATTCCGCCAAGGTCAAGCTTTGCTTTTGAATCGGTTAGCATCACATCGTTTCCGTTAATCTGTATATTGCGGTAATTTACATGTGACAGCTCGCTTTGTATCTGCGCATCAGACGGAACGACTGATGCATCCACCTCATTATCTTTAGAGTCGGTATTTTCAGCTATTTCAGAAAAATTCCACAAATCAGACAGCTTTCCTATAGTGATATCAAACCTGCCGTCACTTGTGTCGCCGTATTCGATGCCCTTTTTTATGAGCTCAAGTGTATCATCGCTTACTGTGACATACTCTTTGCCGGCAGCGTCATTTATTTTGCTCACCTCTGAGTAACTAACTGTGTTTGACAGCATATCCTCATATTTCTTTGCCATATCAAAGCAGTCGTCTATGTATTTCTCGTCGGTAGTGCCATAAAGCGTAATCTGTATTATCGTGTCAAAGTAGAAACCCTGTTTTGAAACCTTCTGCTGAGACTTGGGCTTTAATTCACATGCAGACAGGCTTCCTGCTATTGTGGCAAGCGCCAAAAGGACAGGGACAAGGTGTTTTAGTTTATTTTTCATAGTGCATCCTTTATTAATTTTCTAGTTGTAAATTATTTATAGTTAAAGCTTAAATAGTAAAAGCATAAATATAACTTTGCGTCCGGGCTTTATGAAATTTAAAACCGAAAGCAACAGAAATATAATAACACAAAATAAAAAAATGAGACAGTAGTAAAAATGATTTTGTATTTTGCATGAATATATGGTAAAGTAGTAAATGTATGCGTAATGTAGTTATGTATGCATTTAGACTTACAATAGGAAAGATGATAGAAATGAGTTTTTTAGACAATTATAAAAGAGTGGTAATAAAGATAGGTTCATCGACGCTGACACATGCAGAGACGGGAAGCCTCAATTTTTCAAAGATGGAGCGTCTGGTGCGCTCGATATGTGATTACAGAAACAGCGGTATGGATGTGTGCCTCGTAAGCTCCGGTGCTATCGCGGTTGGACGTGATGTGATAGGCATAAAGGAGCGCCCGAGCGATATTTCAATAAAGCAGGCATGCGCCGCAGTGGGACAGGGCAGGCTTATGATGACATATCAGAAGCTTTTTTCCGAGTATAATCAGAATTCCGGACAGGTGCTTATGACAAAAAATACCATAGTCAATCCTGTTTCCAGACGCAATGTTATGAATACATTTGAGGAGCTTTTTGCTCTGAACGTGGTGCCTATTGTCAATGAAAATGATACGGTAAGCACATACGAGATGCAGTTTGGTGACAATGATACGCTGTCTGCTATAGTTACATCGATCACGAAGGCTGATCTGCTCATACTGCTATCTGATATAGACGGACTGTATTCCGACGATCCTCATGACAATCCGGATGCAAAGCTTATCAGAGAGGTTGATACGCTTGACAGGAAAATACTTGGCATGGCAAAGTCATCAACCGGCAGCGATGTCGGAACCGGCGGCATGGCGACAAAGCTTACAGCGGCAAAGATTGCCACATATTCCGGGGCCGATATGATTATCGCAAACGGCGGCAATATGGGGATTTTATATGACATTATGAATGACAGATATACAGGAACACTTTTCCACAGGGCAAAGGATGCAGAGTTTGTGCTTGCGGATTATATACAAAGAGAGATGGCACCTACATCTACAGGCGGCCAGTAATCAGTTATAAATTTGAAATCAGGAGAGTGCTATGACACAGGAAAAAATACAGCGAATCAATGAGCTTTACAGAAAGTCACAGGCAGAGGGACTTTCTGAGGCAGAGAAAAAGGAGCAGGATCTTTTGCGCAAGGAGTATATAGCAAACGTGAAGAAGAATTTAAGAAACCAGCTCAACAATATCGATATGGTAAACGATGACGGTTCGGTTGAGAACCTCGGCGAGAAATATGGAAACAAAAAAAGAAATTCGTAGCAGGCTAAAAAAGCAAAGAGGCCTTCTGGGTGCTGATGAGTGCCACAACATGAGCCATGAAATTTATAAAAGGCTCATAGCTTTAGAGCTCGACAGGGAATATAACAACATACTTTTGTATTCAGCTATCAGAAATGAAGTGAATACTGATGAGTATTTTGCCTATTTAATAAAAAAAGCAAAAAGGATATATTATCCGAGGGTTTCGGGCAATACAATGTCCTTTTACATGGTAAGAAGCCTTGATGAGCTTAATTGTGGTTCATTTAATATTAAAGAGCCTGATATGACGAAGGAGTATACGCAGGCGGATGGCAGGGCGCTTATGATAGTGCCGGGGCTTGCATTTTCGGATACCGGTTACAGAATCGGTTACGGAAAGGGCTTTTATGACAGATATTTATCGTCTTTTACAAAAAGAGACACTGTCATGGCAGTTGGAGTGGGCTACGATTTCCAGTTACTTAGCAGCATGACGTTTGAAGATGAATATGACGTACCCTTAGATGGAGTGATAACAGATAAGAGAGAGGTGTTTATTGATGACTGATTTAGAAAAAATTTGTGCGGATGCATACGAGGCCAGGGTAAAGATAGGAACACTGGATACGGATATCAAGAATAAGGTATTAAATGATGCAGCGGACAATCTGCTTAAGGCAGAGGAAGAAATCCTTGAGGCAAACAAAAGGGATGTGGCTACAGCAGAGGAAAATATGAAGGCAAAGAGCATGATTGACAGGCTCTCGCTTGACCATGACAGGCTCCTTGGCATGGCTGACGGACTCAGACAGATAGCAAAGCTGGCAGACCCTATAGGGGAAGTGATGTCTATGGCAAAGCGTCCTAATGGCCTTATTATAGGAAAAAGAAGAGTTGCAATCGGTGTTGTGGGAATCATTTTTGAGGCTCGCCCAAATGTCACATCAGATGCCTTTGGTCTGTGCTTTAAGACAGGCAACTGTGTCATATTGAAGGGTGGAAGTGATGCGATAAATACCAATATCGCAATAGTTAAGGCACTAAAAAAGGCTTTAACGGACAATTTGGTTTCTGCTGCTGCACTTGCACTTATTGAGTCAACAGACAGAGAGACAACAAATGCGTTTATGAAGATGGATCAGTATGTGGATGTGCTCATACCAAGAGGCGGTGCGGGACTCATCCAGAATGTTGTCAAAAATGCCACAATCCCTGTCATCCAGACCGGTACAGGCAACTGCCATGTATATGTGGACAAGGATGCTGACTTTGACATGGCTGTTAATATTATTAACAATGCAAAGACACAAAGAATCAGTGTCTGCAATGCATGTGAGTCGATTGTAGTACACAGCGCCATAGCAGAGGAGTTTCTGCCAAAGCTGTATGATAAGCTAAGAGAGCATCATGTACAGTTGCGTTGTGATGAAAGAGCACAGGCCATTCTTGCCGGAAGAGACGATGTGACAGAGGCAGCTTCCGATGACTGGGGTATGGAGTATCTTGATTACATCATGTCGGTAAAGATTGTTGACAGTATTGATGAGGCAATCGAGCATATCAACAGATACAACACATCACATTCAGAGGCAATCATCACAAATGATTATGACAACGCACAGAAGTTCTTAAATGAGATAGATGCCGCCTGCGTTTATGTAAATGCCTCAACCAGATTTTCTGATGGAAATGAATTCGGCTTTGGAGCTGAGATAGGCATCAGCACACAGAAGCTTCACGCAAGGGGACCTATGGGGCTTGAAGCACTGACAAGCTATAAGTATATTATTTACGGTAGCGGTCAGATCAGGGAATAGTCAGGTAAAGTATCATAGAATTAATTTGAGAGGAAACATAATATAACATGAGCTACGATATAGATATAACAAAGACACCACCGGCACATGAGCCTGAGAGGCAGTATTACTACATGGCAAAGGCAAAGGATTTTGTTGAAAAGAAATCTAAAGAAATCGGCCGTCCTATGACTTATTTTGTAAAGACTTTCGGCTGTCAGATGAATGCCCGCGACTCAGAAAAACTTGTCGGAATACTCGAGCAGATAGGCTACGTGGAAGGAACTGATGAGCACTCGGATTTTATTGTATACAACACCTGCACCGTACGTGAGAATGCTAACAATAAGGTGTACGGCAGACTTGGATATCTGCAGAACTACAAGAAAAAGAATCCTCTGATGAAGATTGCTCTCTGCGGCTGCATGATGCAGGAGCCGGAGGTTGTTGAAAATATCAAAAAGCACTATAAGTTTGTAGATATCGTATTCGGAACCCACAATATATTCAAGTTTGCAGAGATTTTGTGCAACAATATCGAGTCAGGCTCACAGGTGATTGACATATGGAAGGATACCAATCAGATTGTCGAAGATCTGCCGGTGAAGAGAAAGTTCTCTTTCAAATCAGGTGTCAATATCATGTTTGGCTGCAACAATTTCTGCAGCTACTGTATCGTGCCATACGTAAGAGGCCGTGAGAGAAGCAGGGAGCCTAAGGATATCATAAGAGAGATAGAAAAGCTTGTTGCAGACGGAGTGTGCGAGATAATGCTTCTCGGACAGAATGTCAACTCATACGGTAAAACTCTTGACAATCCTATAACCTTTGCAGAGCTTCTTCGCGAGGTCAATAAGATTGAGGGACTTAAGAGGATTCGTTTTATGACATCTCATCCAAAGGATTTATCAGATGACCTGATTATGGCGATAAAGGAGTGCGACAAGGTGTGCAAGCATATGCATCTGCCGCTTCAGTCAGGAAGCTCAAGAGTGCTTAAGGAGATGAACAGGCACTATGACAAGGAAAAATATCTCGACGAGGTAAAGAGACTTCGTGAGCAGATTCCTGATATTGCAATCACAACTGATATCATTGTGGGCTTCCCGGGAGAGACTGAGGAGGATTTCCTTGAGACAATGGATGTTGTTAAGCAGGTCAGATATGACAGTGCTTTTACATTTATTTACTCAAAGAGAACAGGCACACGCGCAGCTACCATGGAGAATCAGGTGCCGGATGATGTGGTTAAGGACAGGTTTGACAGGCTCTTAAAGGAGGTTCAGACTATCTCATCAGAAAAGGCAAAATGCTATGAGGGCAAAGTGGTGCCGGTACTTGCAGAGGAGATGGATGACCAGAAGGATGGCTATGTGACCGGACGTATGGACAATAATTCAATCGTACATTTTCCGGGTACCGAGGATATGATTGGAAATATTTATAATGTGAAGCTTGATGAGTGCAGAGGCTTTTACTATATGGGAGAGATAAAAGAGGATGCGTAAGCGTTTTGGCAGAAATGATATAATCCTGATATCGGTTATTGTAATTATCTCTGTCGCTCTGCTTCTTGTATGGAAGCTTGTATATTTAAAGGGGCAGGATACGGATAGCGATGCATGTGTCGAGGTGACTATCGATGGAAGGGCCTATGGCACATATCCGCTTTCAAAGGATGATACAATTGAGATAAAAAACGGCGATGGCGATGTTACTAACACCCTTGTCATAAAGGGCGGTGTGGCGGATATGACCTCTGCCGACTGTCCGGATCATCTGTGTGTGAAGCAGAAGGCGATATCAAAGGAGGGAGAGTCGATTATCTGTCTGCCGAATAAGGTTGTTGTGACGGTAAAAAGCGACACGAAATCAGATATAGATTCGATATCCAAGTGATACCCGAACATTTTTATAGAAAGAATGAGATAAATGAAAACCAGAAAGATTGCATATCTTGGTATGCTTATGGCACTGGCACTGGTGCTAAGCTATGTTGAGTCACTTATACCGTTTGCGGTAGGCATACCGGGAGTGAAGCTTGGACTTACAAATATAGTGACAGTAATCATGCTTTATATAGCAGCACCCATGGAGACATTTCTGCTATGTGTATTTCGTGCGGTGCTTTCAGGATTTATGTTTGGAAATGCGTTCAGCATCATATATTCACTGGCAGGCTGTATACTAAGCTTTATCGTTATGTACCTGCTTAAGAAATCAGATAAATTCAGTTCGGTTTCAATAAGCCTGGTCGGTGGAGTGTGTCACAATATAGGACAGATAATAGTTGCGGCTATAGTTTTGTCAACCTACAGCGTAGTGTATTATATTCCGGTGCTTCTTGTGGCGGGATGCATCACGGGACTTGTGATTGGAATAGTAGCTTCACAGGTGCTTTTAAGAATTTCTGACAGCTTTCATGTATAGTTTTAATGGGCTGTAATCTACGTGTATTTAATAATAAAAGGAGATGCTGCTGTTTTATGCCTGTGTGTCAGGCTGCAGTCGAAACAGTAACAAATGGATTCAATGTATGCATATATAAAAGGAGAGCTTGCAGAAAAAAATATAGACAGCATTGTAGTGGAGGCAGCAGGTGTAGGCTATCTCATTTACATACCGACGCAGTATTTTGATATGCTGCCTGACGAGGGAGAGGATGTAAAAATTTACACTTACCTGTGTGTCAGGGAGGATGCCATGATACTTTATGGTTTTTTGAGCAAGGATGATCTTGAAATCTTTAAGCTGCTGATTACAGTCAGCGGAATCGGACCAAAGGGAGGTCTTGCCATTTTGTCAACTCTGCCTGCCGATGATTTGCGTTTTGCGATTCTATCGGGGGATTCAAAGGCTATATCAAAGGCACCGGGAATAGGTGCAAAGACGGCTCAGAGAGTGATACTTGATTTAAAGGACAAGCTGTCGCTTGAGGATGCATTTGAAAAGAAGCTTGAGAATCAGGCATCCGGTGCTGCTGTATCCATGAACAGCACTGTGAAAAATGATGCTGTCATGGCGCTCAATGCGCTTGGATACTCATCTACTGAGAGTCTTAGGGCAGTGTCCAAGGTTGATATCACAGAGGATATGGATGTAGAGGATGTGCTGAAGCTTGCGCTCAAAAATATGGGCTGATTGATAAAAGCTGTAAGCTTAAAACAGAAACGGGGAACAAAACGTGAAAAGAGTAATTTCCACACAATTGCAGGAAGAGGACATAAAGATAGAGAAATCCCTGCGTCCTATGTATTTTGATGACTATATCGGTCAGCAGAAGATAAAGGACAATTTAAAAATATATATTGAAGCCGCAAAATCAAGGGGCGAGGCGCTCGATCATGTGCTGTTTTACGGACCTCCGGGGCTTGGAAAGACAACACTTGCAGGAATCATTGCAAATGAGATGGGCACAAAGATAAAGGTGACCTCAGGTCCTGCAATAGGTAAGCCGGGAGAGATGGCAGCCATACTCAACGGACTTTCTGAGGGCGATATACTGTTTGTCGATGAGATTCACAGACTAAACCGTCAGGTGGAGGAGGTACTCTATCCTGCCATGGAGGACTACGCCATTGATATCATGATTGGAAAGGGCGAGTCTGCAAAGTCAATCAGATTTAACCTGCCCAAATTCACACTTGTAGGGGCAACAACGAGGGCGGGTATGCTGTCAGCGCCTCTTCGGGACAGGTTTGGCGTGGTAAATCACATGGAGTTTTACACTGTCGATGAGCTAAAGCATATTATCGTCAATTCCGCAAAGGTGCTTGGAGTTGAGATAGATGACAAGGGAGCCTACGAGATGGCGCGTCGTTCAAGAGGTACCCCAAGACTTGCAAACAGACTGCTAAAGCGTGTCAGGGATTTTGCGCAGGTCAAGTATGACGGCAAAATCACCTATGATGTGGCAAGCTTTGCGCTGGATCTTTTGGAGGTGGACAAGTACGGACTGGATTTGAATGACAGAAATATACTTCTCACCATCATTGACAAGTTTGCGGGAGGACCGGTAGGTCTTGATACGCTTGCGGCGGCAATAGGTGAGGATGCCGGAACCATTGAGGATGTTTACGAGCCGTATCTGGTGAAGAACGGCTTCATAAACCGCACACCAAAGGGACGTGTGGCGACAGACCTTGCCTTTGAGCATTTTGAGAGAAAAAGGGCTTAAAGTTGCAATTTATATCTATAAGGCATATAATAATTAAGTATTTGATATTGAAATTGATATTAATATAGCTGGTTTGAATAAATGTGAAAACGGAGGATGATTAAATGTCTGCAAAAACAAATGCCGAGGTGGTAATAGACGGAAAGGTTTACACACTGTCAGGATATGAGAATGAGGAATACTTACAGAAGGTTGCGGCATACATCAACAACAAGATTGCAGAGTTTGATGATATGGATGAGTATAAGCATCTTCCGGGCAATATGAAGAGCACACTTATTGAGCTCAATATTGCTGATGATTATTTCAAGGCAAAGGCACTTGTCGAAAAGCTCGAGGGTGATATAGAGAATAAGGATAAGGAAATATACGATTTAAAGCATGATTTAATTTCTAATCAGGTAAAGACCGAGAATGCTGAGGCGAGCATGAAGGAGCTTGAGGCACAAAACAAAGAGCTTTTACTCAACAAGGCGAGACTTGAGGCAACTCTTGAGGAGTCACTTCTTGATGGAAAAAAGCCTGTTAAAAAATCTGCACATGCTTCTAAAGGGGCAAATGACAGTAGCGATAAATAGCAATAAAAGGGGAACAGTTATCGTACACTGTTCCCTATTTTATTGCAGGTTTATATGACATAAAATGAGCATCTATATGAGGAAATATATGAGAAATAAAGATTTTGAACTGCTTGCACCGGCAGGAAGCCTTGAGATACTTAAGGGTGTGATAGAAAGCGGCGCCGATGCTGTGTATGTGGGCGGAAGCATGTTTGGAGCCAGGGCATATGCCAATAATTTTACAGAGGAGGAGCTTTTAGAGGCAATTGATTTTGCGCATTTACGAGGAGTAAAGGTGTATCTGACGGTCAATACGCTGATTAAAAACAGTGAGTTTTCAAAGCTCTACGACTACCTGCTTGTGTACTACAAAAGAGGGCTTGATGCAGTGATAGTGCAGGATATTGGAGTGGTGAAGGCTATCCATGAGTATTTTCCGTCATTGGAGATACATACGAGTACACAGATGACGGTAACGGGAGCAGACGGAGTGCGCTTTCTTTCGCAGTTTGGAGTGACGCGTGTGGTCATGGCAAGGGAGGTTTCTCTTGCCGAGATGAAGCGCATACATGAGGAAACAGGCATGGAGCTTGAAGCCTTTGTTCATGGAGCATTGTGCTATTCGTATTCCGGACAGTGCCTTTTTAGCAGCATTTTAGGTGGTAGAAGCGGAAACAGAGGCCGCTGTGCACAGCCGTGCAGACTGCCGTATACCGTGGAGGGCAAAAAGGATGAATACATTTTAAGCCTTAAGGATATGTGTGGTATAAAGGCTCTTGACAAGCTGCATGATGCAGGCGTTTATTCGCTCAAGATTGAGGGACGTATGAAGCAGCTTGAGTATGCATGCGGAGTGGTAAAATACTACAGAAGCTATATCGACAGTATGAAGCCTGTTACCGATGCTGATTATGACAGGATAAAGGCACTTGGAAACCGCTGCGGTTTCACAGACAGGTATTATTTCGACCACAATGGCTCTGATATGGTGACTTATGTGAAGCCTAATTTCGTTTCAAATGCTGCAGAGCCTTCGCCTGAAAAGAGAAAGCTTTCGATAGAGGGAGAGCTTGTTTTAAGAGAAGGCGAGCCCGGAAGCCTCACTGTAAAAAGAGGTGATGTGACATACAAAGCCTCAATAGAACCTGTCAGCGCCGCACTTAAGGCACCGCTTGATAAAAAAGCCGCTATCGACAGGATAAACAAAACCGGTGATACAGACTTTGAGTTTTCACATATTAAAGCTCAAATCGGAGAAAACGTCTTTGTGCCAAACGGAGCACTAAACAAGCTGCGGCGTGATGCAATTTCAGGGCTTTGTGATAAGCTGTTGAAAAAGTATTACAGGAATGATGCACGATATGCTGATATATCAAGTATGTGTGAGCTCCCTGAACATGTCGTAAAAAGCGATGCAGCACATGAAGATGGAGCTGTAAATGCAAAGGATTACACCACCATATGCTCGTGTATGACACGCGCGCAGCTTGATACACTTATTAGCTATGACTGCTTTGATGTATTTTATCTGGATTTTGACATGTATGACAGGAAGACTCTGATACAGCAGTTTGCAGATGATGTGAAATGCCTTACAAAGCGAAATAAAAAAGTGTATCTCATGCTGCCTACGATATTCAGGGCGGATTCATCGGATTATTTTGTATCTATCGCAAAAGAGCTTGATAAGGTAAGCTTCGATGGCTTTGTTGTGAAAAATTACGAGGAGCTTTATCTGACAGAAAATTTGTTTACAGGGAGAAAAGTTATTTTAGACCACAATATGTATACCTTTAATGATGTTTCAAAGAGTGCTTTTTTTGAGCACGGAGTAAGTGGTGACACAGTGCCGCTTGAACTTAATTCAAGGGAGATTATGCATAGAAACAATATAGGCTCGCAGATGATAGTCTATGGATATTATCCGCTTATGACCACCGCCAACTGTGTGCACAAAAACACAAAGGGCTGTGATAAAAAGCAAAAGCTTATATATTTAAAGGACAGATACAATAAATCCTTTGCAGTTTGTAACAACTGTAAGGAGTGCTATAATACAATATATAATTCACTGCCTACCATGCTCACAAAGAACATAAGTAAGCTTAAGGAGGCAGGTATAAGAAGTTTTAGATACAGCTTTACAATCGAGACTCCAAAGCAGATTAAGGCGGTTATGGATGATAAGGTAGCTGAATATACAAACGGACATTACAAAAGAGGAGTAGAATAACATGGTACATCTGATAGTACAGCTTTCCAAGTATATTATGATAATACTTTTTCTCATATATACTTTTTTATGCTTTCATTTATTCAAGTATCCCGACAAGCCGAAAAAGCAGAGGCATATATATAATCTGCAGAGATTTTATATGTTTCTGATTCATTTAGATGGTTTTTTGGTGCTCTTTGTCACGACAATGGATACAAAGATAATAGGATTTTATATAGCACAGCTTGTGCTTTTTGAATCAATTTATTTGATTTATCATAAGTTTTATAAGAATGCCTCAGAGCTTGTGCTCAACAATATGGTGATGATGCTTTGTATTAGCATGATTATTCTAACGAGAATTTCGTTTGACAAGGCATTAAGGCAGTTTGTTTTTGTACTTGCCGGAACGATATTTGCGTTTTTAATACCGCTTATCATGCAAAAAGGCACGATGTTTCGAAAATTGACATGGACATATGCCGGTGTGGGAATACTTGGTCTTTTGTCAGTGCTTGTGGTAGGAGTGGCGAGCAGAGGAGCAAAGCTTTCTTTGACATTTGGTCCTGTTTCAATTCAGCCGTCTGAGTTTGTAAAGATACTTTTTGTGTTTTTTATTGCATCCATGCTGTATAAATCAACTGATTTAAAGCAGCTTGCCATAACAAGCGGCGTATCGGCAGTGTTTGTGCTGATACTTGTTGCATCAAACGACCTCGGTGGAGCGCTTTTGTATTTCTTTACATATCTGGTCATGATTTATGTTGCGACAAAAAAGTTTTATATTTTTGCCGGAGGACTCGCGTTTGTGGGGCTTGGAATGTACGCAGGCTATCATCTGTTTTCACATGTGAAGAACAGAATTGTTGCATGGCTTGATCCTCTTTCTGTCATAGACAAGGCCGGCTATCAGGTGTGCCAGTCGCTCTTTGCCATAGGTACAGGCGGACTGTTTGGCTTTGGACTGGGGCAGGGTCTGCCAAATAAGATACCTATTGTGTCTAAAGACTTTATCATAGCGGCTATCTCAGAGGAGATGGGCGGTATATTTGCTGTCTGCCTCATTATGGTTTGTGTCAGCTGCTTTCTTATGATATTTAATCTTTCCATGCAGATGAAGGATGCATTTTACAAGTATGTGGCGTTGGGACTTGGCAGTGTGTATGCACTTCAGGTGCTTTTAACTGTCGGCGGCTCAACCAAGTTTATACCGATGACCGGTGTGACGCTGCCGCTTGTGAGCTACGGTGGCAGCTCGCTTCTATCTACGATGATTATTTTTGGAATGATACAGGGCATGTATATTATGCAGGCATCCCCTGAAAAAAGGAGAAAAATAGATGACAAGAGACGAAAGGACCATGAGACAAAAAACAGACAAAAGCAGACAGCTAAAGAGCCGGGGGCGCAGGGAAGTCAACAGAGAAGGAGAAAACCGGCAGCAGGCGGCAAAAACAGCACGAAGACACAGAAATAGAGAGTATGCGGTTGTTACATATTTTTTCCTTATAGTTTTTGTTGGATTGATAGGTTATTTCTTATATTTCCAATTTGTAAAAAGCGACGAATTCATCAACAGCCCATACAATTCGCTGCAGGATCTTTTCTCTAAGAATGTAGTGAGGGGCGAGATACAGACTAAGGATGGACATGTCATAGCTCGGACAAAGGTCAGCTCGGATGCATCTGAGACAAGGGAATACCCTGACGGCAGGTTGTTTGCGCATGTAGCGGGCTTTGCCGTAAATGGTAAGGCCGGGCTTGAAAAGCAGGAAAATTTCTCATTGCTTCGCTCACATGAGTTTTTCCTTGACCAGATAGTAAATGATATAAGCGGTAAGAAAAATACCGGTGATAATGTCATAACCACACTGGATTATGAAGCACAGGCGGCTGCATACAATGCACTTGACGACTATGAAGGTGCTGTAATTGCAATTGAGCCGAAGACAGGAAAGATTGCAGTTATGGTGTCAAAGCCTGATTATGACCCAAATACCATCGCAAGTGACTGGGAGAGCGTAAACGGTGAGGGCAGCACTTCTCTTTACAACAGGGCAACACAGGGACAGTATGCTCCGGGCTCAGTGTTTAAGATTTTTACAGCACTTGAGTATTATAACGAAAATCCGTCTACATACAACGACTATAGCTTTGATTGTGACGGCAGTATTACAAAGGACGGCTTTACAATCCACTGTGCCGGCAATAAATCACACGGACAGGAGGACTTAACAAAGTCGTTTGCAAAGTCGTGCAACTCATCCTTTTCCAATATAGGTCTTTTGGTGGATAACAATAAGCTTAATACCTTGTGTGACGACATGCTTTTCAACAAGAATCTGCCCATAGCCTTTGATTCAAAAAAGAGTAAATTTGCACTGGATAACAATGCTTCGTCAGCTCTGACCATGCAGACCACGATAGGACAGGGAAACACGCTTGTTTCACCGCTTCACATGTGCATGATTGCCGGTGCAATCTGCAATGATGGAAATATGATGAGGCCATATCTGGTAGACCATACGGAAAATGCGAGCGGGGCGCTTGTGGAGCAGAATAAACCGGCTTCATACAAGCAGATTATGTCAAAGGATCAGGCAGCTTTTCTTCAGAATCTTATGGCAGCAGTGGTATCTGATGGAACAGGCGCAAAACTAAGAGACCAGAGCTATGAGGCCTTTGGAAAGACCGGAACTGCCCAGGTATCAGATTCTACAGACCAGACCAATGCCTGGTTTGTGGGGTATGGAAAAAAGGATGGCTACAATGATCTGGCAATCGCAGTAATTGTGGAGGATTCGGGTGCCGGAAGCACATATGCGGTGCCGGTGGCAAAAAAGGTATTTGATAAATATTTCAATGAATAGGCTTGTTGCACTTTTTTTAGAAGTAGGTTATACTTAAGTGTAATGACAGACGTTATCGTTCATATTTCGCTTGAACTGACAGATAGCGTTAAACCACACTTGGAGGAATGGCAATGATAGAAGCAACGAGCTGTGGCGGTGTGGTAATCTTTCGTGGCAAAATATTACTCTTATACAAGAACTACAGGAACAGGTACGAGGGGTGGGTACTGCCCAAGGGAACTGTGGAATCTGATGAAGAGTATAAGGACACTGCAATCCGTGAAGTGAAAGAGGAGACTGGTGCCAGTGCAACGATAATCCAATACGTGGGTAAGAGCCACTATTCTTTTACCGTGCCACATGATACAGTGGAAAAGGATGTACACTGGTATCTTATGATGGGCGAAAGTTATTATAGTAAACCGCAAAGAGAAGAGTATTTCATGGATTCAGGGTTTTACAAGTATCACGAGGCATATCATCTGCTCAAGTTTGCAAATGAGAAGCAGATACTTGAGAAGGCTTACAATGAGTACCTGGATTTAAAGAAAAGCAATTTATGGGGGACACACAAGTATTATTAGTATTATTAAAAAGCAGTTTTAAAAACTGCTTTTTGAGGTTTTGGAATGAAATGGTATGAGGATTTATTTGTAGGAGAGTCTGTTACCGGAAAGATAAAGAAAATCAAGTGGAAGATAGAGCATAATGCCGGCATGCTTCACACATACATCATCACGTTTCCGTCAAATGAGGAAAATCTTTTGGATATCATTCCGACAAGAGAATTGCTGCAAAAGGGATATCCGAAGAAGAATCTGCACATAATCGCAGTAGCGGGTAATTATGATGAGGCACTTTTGCTGGCCTGTGATATTGTTAAGGAAACATACGAAAATACAGGTAAAACAGATGTGAAGAGCTATTTAAAGAGCAGACGGAGGAAATAGATAGATGATATTTACGATTTTAAAGGTCATAGGCATCATACTCCTTGTAGTGCTTGCTCTTATACTTACAGTGCTGCTTTGCGTACTGTTTGTGCCGGTCAAGTACAGGGCTGTCGGAAGCTTTGACAATACAGACATAAGAGCAAAAGCGCATGCGTCGTGGCTTTTTCATTTGTTTGCACTGCATATAGAGTATGCGGATGAAACTGACGGATATATAAGACTTGTCTTTGTGAAGAAGGGGCTGTTTGCTGATTTGTTGGGAGATAATTATGAGGCTTTTAATGATGATGTAATGGATGATGCAGCTAAAACTGAAACAGAAGATAAAGCCAGTGAAAACACCGGAGATGAGCCTCAAATACCGGCAGATGAGTCAGAATATGTCGCAGATGAACAGACAGAGAATGAAAGCACAGCACAGACTCATAACGAGCAAAGGACAGTAAGTGATGAGAATCAGCATATAAAACAACAAACAAAGCCCACTCATCAAAAAACGTATAAAAAGCCACACAAAAAGTCACATAAAAAGCAATTTAAAGATAAGTCAGAAAAAATAAAAAACTGTATCTATAAGCTAAAAAGAGAATACAGTGATGAGAGAAATAAAGCCGCTTTTTTACATCTGAAAAAAGAGCTTTTTATCATTCTTAAAAGGATATGCCCAAGGCTGCTTAAGCTTACAATGGTTTATTCAACAGGCTCGCCTGATACAACAGGCATTTCATTGGGTATTTTAGCATGTTTTCCTGTCGGCTATACAAACAGATGGCGGATTACACCTGATTTCGAGAGTGAAAAGCCGTATGCAAAGGGCAGCTTTGATATAAAGGGGCATGTGATAGTAATAAGTATTTTAGCGGCAACACTTAGAATTTTATTTGATAAAAACTGCCGCAGATTATATAATAGGATAAGCAGATAGGAGGAAGATATTATGGCAGATAATAGTTTCAATAACACAGTAGAGTCACTTTTCAAGGGGATGGACAGCTTTATCACTACAAAGACGGTGGTCGGTGATGCGATTCATATAGGGGATACAATCATACTTCCGCTTGTGGATGTGTCGTTTGGAGTGGCAGCAGGAGCATTTTCGGCAGAAAAGAAAAATAACGGAGCCGGCGGTATGGGCGGAAAGATTCAGCCAAGTGCAGTGCTCGTTATCCAGAATGGACAGACAAAGCTTGTCAATGTAAAGAATCAGGACGGCATGACCAAGATACTTGATATGGTGCCGGACATTGTAAGCCGCTTCTCAAAGGGAAAAAATGATGACCTTAATCTCGACGATGTAAAGGTAGATGATAAAGAGGACGATAAGCAGGATTAATATCATATATGAGAGCAAATAAAAAGGACATCCAAACGGATGTCCTTTAAAATTCAAAAGATTCAAAAATAAAGACTAAGCTCTCTCAACTTTGCCAGATCTTAAACATGAAGTACATACATATAACTTCTGTGGAACTCCATTGACCTTGCAAGAAACCTTCTTAATGTTTGACTTCCAAACATGATTTGATCTTCTATGAGAATGGCTGACATTATTTCCATAATGAACACCTTTTTCACAAATTGCACATTTTGCCATGATATTGCACCTCCTTGCATTTCACTAAGCTTACCATACTCTTAAGCTCACAACAAATGTATTCTATCAGATTAAAATAAAGAATGCAAGGATAAAATATAAAAATATTTGCTTTTTGTGAAAAAAAAGGTATAATAACATTAGCTACGTCACAATATGATGGAGGTATATATTATGAAGGGACAGATGGATACCCAATATGGACAAATTTTAATTGATACAGATGTTATTGCAACCTATGCAGGCTCTGTAGCTGTAGAGTGCTTTGGAATAGTAGGCATGGCAGCGGTCAACATGAAGGATGGTCTTGTAAAGCTTTTAAAGAGAGATTACCTGAACCATGGAATAAATGTAAAGGTAGATGAGAACAACGAAATTACGATTGATTTCCATGTAATAGTAGCGTATGGTATTTCGATCGGCACTGTTTCGGACAATCTTATCGAGACGGTTAAGTACAAGGTTGAGTCATTTACAGGAATGAAAATTGCAAAGATCAATATTTACGTTGAGGGCGTAAGGGTAATTGATTAAGGAGGACTACAAAAAGTGGAGATCACAAGCATTAATTCAAAGCTCCTTGCAAGGATGTTTCTTGCGGGAGCCAAGAATCTTGATTCAAAGAAAGACTGGATAAATGAGCTGAATGTATTCCCGGTACCGGATGGTGATACCGGAACAAATATGACAATGACAATCATGTCTGCGGCCAAGGAGGTCAGCTCGCTCACAGAGCCTACCATGGCAGAGCTTGCAAAGGCTATTTCATCAGGCTCTTTAAGAGGTGCCAGAGGAAACTCGGGTGTTATCTTATCACAGCTTTTCAGAGGCTTCTGCAAGGTTATAAAGGAATACGATGAGATAGATGTCACTATTCTTTGTGAGGCATGCCAGAAGGCGGTTGAGACAGCTTACAAGGCAGTTATGAAGCCAAAGGAGGGAACTATCCTTACAGTGGCAAAGGGCGCAGCAGAAAAGGCTCTGGAGCTGTCAGACGAAACAGAGGATGTTGTCACATTTGTTGAAGGGGTTATAAAGCAGGCTGAGTATGTGCTTGACCAGACACCGGAGATGCTTCCTGTATTAAAGCAGGCAGGTGTTGTTGATTCAGGCGGACAGGGACTTGTTCAGGTATTAAAGGGAGCATATGATGCTCTTATCGGCAAGGAGATTGATTATACAATTGAGGGCGCACCAACAGGAGCAGCTCCTGCAAAGATTTCGGCTGAGACAGAGGCAGAGATTAAGTTTGGTTACTGCACAGAGTTTATTATTGTACTCAATGCGCCAATGTCAGACAATGAGGAGCACGCATACAAGGCATTCCTCGAGTCAATCGGTGACTCTATAGTCGTTGTAGCTGACGATGAGATCGTAAAGACTCACGTACATACAAACGACCCTGGACTTGCACTGCAGAAGGCACTTACCTTCGGCTCACTCAGCAAGATAAAGATCGACAATATGCGTGAGGAACATCAGGAAAAGCTCATCAAGGATTCACAGAAGCTTGCAGCACAGCAGAAGGCTGAGGAAGAGGCTTATGAAGCTGCTCAGGCTGATGAAAAGACAAATAACATGCCTGCAAAGGAAATGGGCTTTGTATCTGTTTCAATCGGAGAAGGCATGAATGAAGTGTTTAGAGGCCTTGGAGTGGACTATCTCATAGAGGGTGGTCAGACCATGAACCCTAGCACAGAGGATATGCTCAACGCTATCGAGCATGTAAATGCAAAGACAGTATTTATCCTGCCAAACAACAAGAATATCATCATGGCTGCAAACCAGGCAGTAGACCTTGTTGAGGATAAACAGATTATTGTTATCCCTACAAAGACTATCCCACAGGGTATCACAGCGCTCGTAAATTATATACCTGACCACAGTGCCGAGGAGAATAAAGAGCTGATGATGGCTGAGATAGAAAATGTCAAGACAGGACAGGTGACATATGCAGTCCGCGATACTGAGATTGACGGAAAAACCATCAAGCAGAACGACTTCATGGGAATCGGCGACAAGAGCATCCTTTCTGTTGGAACAGACTTAATGGCTACCACACTTGAGATGGTAGATGCTATGGTAGATGAGGATTCAGCGATTGTCAGCATCTATTTCGGAAGTGATTCTGATGAGGACTCAGCTAATGAGCTTGCGGCAGCAATCGAAGAGAAATATCCTGATGTAGAGGTTGAGGTCAACGATGGCGGACAGCCAATCTACTATTATGTTATTTCTGTAGAGTAAAGCCTTTTAAAGAATATAAATGACATTTATTATATTTAGGAGCAAATATGGATATAGCTTCACCGATTACCTCGGTTAAGGGAATCGGGGAAAAAACACAAAAAGCATTTGCTAAAATGGGAGTATACACCGTTGGTGATATACTCCTTCATTTTCCCCGGGATTATGTAAAGTTTCCGGAAATAACGGATATTGATGAACTGAATAATGTAAACGTAAGCAGCACCTATGCCATCCATGCTGTGATTAAAAAGGCACCTGTAGTGAAAAATACAGCGAGAATGCAGATTACATTGCAGGATATCGGCTCGCCCGGGCATATGATACAGCTGGTATGGTACCGTATGCCATACCTTAAGGCACAGCTTGTGCAGGGGAGACAGCTTATATTTTACGGACATATTAAGCCAAAGGGCGGCAGATATGTCATGGAGCAGCCTGTGGTGTATGAGGTGCAAAAGTACGAGGCTATACGCGATACACTGCAGCCTGTGTATTCCGTGACAAGCGGTGTGACAAACAATCTGATAGTCAAGACGATAAAGGAGACTTTGTCACATGATACACTGCTGTCAGATTACCTGCCTAAGGATATAAGGCACAGATACGGCTTTTGCGAGTATAATTATGCTATGAAGCAGATACATTTCCCTGATGACTTTGACGCTCTTGTGGAGGCAAGAAGACGGCTTGTTTTTGATGAGTTTTTTCTCTTTATCATGGGCATGCGGTATCAGAATAAAAGGCAGCAGAAGGACAAAAATGAGTTTGAGTTTACGGATGATGCTTTTATAGACGGACTGATTGAGAAGCTTCCGTATGAGCTGACAGGCGCGCAGAAGAAGACGATAGATGAGATAAAGCAGGATATTAAAAGTCCTTATGTGATGCAGAGGCTTATTCAGGGCGATGTGGGCTCAGGAAAGACGATTGTTGCTTTTCTTCTTATGGCGTGGGCGTCAAAATGTGGCTATCAGTCTGCTATTATGGCTCCGACGGAGGTGCTTGCAAACCAGCATTATGAGACGTTTTGCTCACTGGTTAGTCAGTTTGGACTTGACAGTCCTGTTGTGCTTCTTACCGGCTCCATGACGGCAAAGCAGAAAAGAGGAGCCTATGCGTGCCTTGAAAACGAGAAAAATGCGCTTATTATAGGCACTCATGCGCTCATACAGGAGAAAGCGGATTTTTCCAATCTGTCGCTTGTTATCACAGATGAGCAGCACAGATTTGGCGTGAAGCAGAGGGAGAGCTTCTCGGATAAGGGAAGAAAGCCACATATACTTGTGATGAGTGCCACTCCAATACCGCGTACGTTAGCAATAATCATATACGGTGATATGGATATCTCTGTCATAAATGAGGTGCCGGCAAAGAGGCTTCCGATCAAGAACTGTGTGGTTGGCACGGCATTCAGGCCAAAGGCCTACAGCTTTATTGCTGAGCAGGTGAGAGCCGGCCATCAGGCGTATGTTATATGCCCTCTTGTGGAGGAAACCGAAAACTCGGAAGGGGAAAATGTCACAGACTATGCAAATGTGCTTAAAGCGGCACTGCCAAAGGATATCACTGTAGATGTGCTTAACGGCAGGATGAAGAGCAAGGCAAAGGATGAGGTGATGCAGCGCTTTGCAAATAATGAGTCGCAGGTGCTTGTGTCCACAACAGTCGTGGAGGTTGGTGTAAATGTGCCCAATGCAACTGTCATGATGATAGAGAATGCAGACAGGTTTGGACTTGCACAGCTTCATCAGCTAAGAGGCCGTGTAGGCAGGGGGGATGCACAGTCGTATTGCATTTTCATCAATTCGTCAAATTCAAAGAAATCAAAAAAACGTCTGGAGATACTAAATAAATCAAATGATGGCTTTTTTATAGCAAGTGAGGATTTAAAGCTCAGAGGTCCCGGGGATTTCTTTGGAATCAGGCAGAGTGGAGATCTTGCGTTTGCTCTTGCGGATGTGTATCAGGACAGCGATGTGCTAAAGGAAGCATCTGAGATGGTGGATGAGGTGCTTGAAGCAGACCCGGCGCTTTGTACACCGGAAAACAGAATACTGAAAAAGAAAATGGATGAATTTGCAAAAGAACAATTAAAGAGGATGAATCTGTGATGAGATTAAATGGCTAAAATAAAAGCTGATATAGCATGCAGGACTATGCATGTGTATATCAGCTTTTTGCTTTAAGGGTTTTGGAATGGTTATGAAATTGTTATGAAATAAGTATAATCTGCTTACTCAATCTGCCTGATATCGGATATATCCGGGTGAATCGTGAGAGAATAGTTTGTGTAATACACGACAAAGCCGGCTGCGGCACCGTTTGGCTTTTTGACATTTTTCTTTTGTAGATAGTCTATCTCTACCTTGTCGGCATTTTTGCCCTTTGAATAGTAGCCTGCGAGCTTGCCGGCCTCCTCAAAGGTGCTGTCCGGCAGCTCTTTGTTTTCAGCTTTTACAATGACATGTGAGCCGGGCATGCCCTTGGCGTGGAACCACCAGTCGTTTCCGGTTGCCAGCTTGAAGGTGAGCTCATCGTTCTGGTAGTTGTTTTTGCCAACGTACATATCAAAGCCGTCTGATGAGATATAGTGGAAGGGTTTGCTTTTTACCTTCTGTTTCTTTGAACCCTTTCCTTTTTTGATAAAACCGTATTCTATCAGCTCATCCTTTATCTGGACGAGGTCGTCAGCGCTTAAAGCGATATCCAGTGAATTCTGGATTGATTCGAGATGGTCTATCTGACCTTTTGTTTCAAGAATCAGCTCGTTCAATGCTTCGGCAGTACGTTTCATCTTTCCGTATTTGTCAAAGTATTTCTGCGCGTTCTCGGCAGGAGTTTTTGTGTTGTCGATAGGGATTTTGATGATTTTGTTGTCATCATAATAGTTTGCAGCTTCAAGAAACTTGTCGTCCGGTGTAAGTCCGTAGCCGAATGCGTTGATAAGCTCGCCGTACACCTTGTACTTTTCGCGTTTTTCGGAGTCCTTAAGCTGCTTCATCTGCAGGGAATATTTCTTTTGGTTTCGCTCCAAGAGGGTATTTACGTGTTTTCTCAGGTCGGCTGACTTCTGGCGTATACGTGTATAGGTGTTTCTCTCAGAGTAGTAAAGCTCTAAAACCTCTGATATAGATTCATATTTTGTGACCGTTAAATCGCTATACTGAGTCAGCTCTATTGAAGAAAATTCCTTTGGTTCATTGCCGTCACGCACGATATTCGGCGTAAAACGATTATTTTTTATGTCCTCCATCATCCATGTGAAGTTGCTTCCCAGGTGCAAAAGCTCATCGTGTGAGTAGGCAGCTACCGGTGCGTCAGCGTCAAGGCCTGCCCGGTGAGCCAGCTCATTTGCCACAAGTGGGCTGATGCCGGAAAAGGATGAGTAGATAGCCTTTGAAACAGTAAGCGGCTTTGCTGATATAATATCCGCAAACTGCTTCGAATCTACAGTCAGAGGATTATATTTATCCTCCTGTGTCGCGGGGATGGTGTAGGCTCGGCCCGGAAGCACTTCACGCACAGAGCTTACGGATGCGGGAATACGCTTGGCACTGTCTATTATCGTACCATCGGAGTCGGTAAAGATGATGTTTGAATATTTGCCCATCAGCTCGATAATAAGCACCTTGTGGCATAGATCGCCCATCTCGTTTAAGTGCTCGATTTCAAAGTTTATGATACGCTCCATGCCCGGCTGGTAAATCTTTGTGATGCGTCCGTTTGCTATATGCTTTCTTAAAACCATGCAAAATGTAGGGGCAGTGAGAGGGCTTACCTTATTTGTAGGTGTCAGGTAGATGAATGGAAGCGATGCACTTGCAGACATCGAAAGCCTGAACGAGCCGTTTGGTCCCTTTAGGGTAAGAAGCAGCTCATCTGCCTCAGGTTCTGCGATTTTACTGATTTTTGAGTTTAGTATCGTGCTGTTTAGCTCTGCAACTATATTTGAAATGACTATTCCGTCTAAAGCCATGATGTTCCTCCTTATTTCCTGTAAATATTCTAAGGTGCTGAATATTTATAATCATGAATATTTATATTATAATATATTTGACGAAAATCTCAAGGAGTTATATAATAAACTCATCTATGCATATGCGAAAGGAAAAATTATGATTAAAAGTATGACCGGCTTTGGCAGATACGAGTACGCAGATGCAAGCCGTAAGATTACAGTTGAGGTAAAATCTGTAAATCACAGATATCTGGATGTCAATATCAAGATGCCTAAAAAGCTCAATTTCTTCGAGAGTGCAATAAGGACTCTGCTTAAGGAGTACATAGAGCGTGGCAAGGTTGATATTTATATCACATATGAGGATTTTACAGAAAATAATCTCTCATTGCAGTATAATAAGGCTCTCGCGGGAGAATATCTTAAGTATCTTAATCAGATGGCGGAGGAATTCGGACTGGAGAATGATATAAAAGTGAGCACGCTGTCGAGATATCCGGAGGTATTTGCGATGGAGGAGCAGCCTGTAGATGAGGATGAGCTGTGGAGCAGTCTTGAGAAGGCTCTTCGCGGTGCATTTGAGCCATTTGTTGAAAGTCGCGTGCGCGAGGGAGAAAATCTTAAAAAAGACCTTTGCGAAAAGCTCGATAATATGGTATCATATGTTGATTTCATTGAGGAGCGTTCGCCACAGATTATTGTCGAATACCGTGCGCGTCTTGAGGAAAAGCTAAGAGAGCTGCTTGCAGACAATCAGCTTGATGATTCAAGAATAGCCCAGGAGGTCACTATTTTTGCGGACAAGATCTGTGTGGATGAGGAGACAGTCAGGCTCAAAAGCCATATCCTTTCCATGAAGGATTCGTTAAATGCCGGTGGCAGTGTGGGAAGAAAGCTTGATTTCCTCGCACAGGAGATGAACCGTGAGGCGAATACCATCCTTTCAAAGTCCAATGATCTTAAGATTTCTGACACAGGCATCAGTCTTAAAACTGATATAGAAAAGGTCAGGGAACAGATTCAAAATATTGAGTAATTTTAGGAGATTGTGATGAGTAACACAGGAAAATTAGTTGTTTTTTCAGGCTTTTCGGGTTCCGGAAAGGGAACTATCATGAAGGAGCTTATGGCAAAGCATGGTGATGATTATGCACTGAGCGTATCAGCCACGACCAGAGGTCCAAGGCCGGGTGAGGAGCATGGCAGAGAGTATTTTTTTATCTCAGAGGAAGAATTTGAACAGATGATAAAGGCAGATGGACTGCTTGAGTATGCCAAGTATGTAGATCATTACTACGGCACACCAAAGTCATATGTCAATGAGCAGCTTAGCGCCGGAAAGAATGTGATTCTTGAGATAGAAATTCAGGGAGCTTTAAAGATAAAGAAGCAGTTTCCTGATACGGTGCTTATGTTTGTGTCAGCGCCGAGTGCAGATGAGCTTAAGGACCGGCTTGTAGGAAGAGGCACAGAGACAAAAGAGGTTTGTGCACAGAGACTTTCAAGAGCATATGAGGAGTCTTTGGGCATAGAGAAATATGATTATTTAGTGGTAAATGATAAGCTTGACGATTGTGTAGAGCTTGTGAATGACATCATCCACAGCTCTGACGACACAAAAAAGAATCAGGATTATCTGGTATCATCAAATATAGATTTTATAAATAAAATGAGAAAAGAGCTTTTAAGCTTTTCGAAAGGAGATAAATAATATGATACATCCATCGTATGTAGAGTTAATGAAGGTAGTAAACAACAATGTAGAGATAGGTGAAGAGCCGGTAGTAAACAGCCGTTATTCTATCGTTATTGCTGCAGCAAAGCGTGCACGCCAGATTATTGATGGCGCAGAACCACTTATCGCACGCCCTAAGTGCAATAAGCCATTATCTATTGCTGTAGAGGAGCTGTACACGGGAGCTGTCAAAATCGTCTCAGATGATGAGGATTTAAACGAAGGCGAAGAGGCTTAATCTAGGAGGGGAAAGGCTGTTTTGTCTTTCCCTTTTAATTGTAAATACTTACATTTGAGAGGTACTATGAAATTATTATTTATTTCGCTTGGATGCGATAAAAACCTTGTGGATTCAGAGTATATGATAGGCATGCTTGCAAATGACGGCATTGAGATGACCGATGATGAGACGCAGGCTGATATCATTATCGTAAACAGCTGCTGCTTCATAGGTGATGCAAAGGAGGAGAGTATCAATACAATTCTCGAGATGGCTCAGTATAAGGAGACAGGCAAATGCAAATCACTTATTGTGACAGGCTGTCTGGCACAAAGATACAAGGATGAGATTTTTAAGGAAATCCCAGAGGTTGATGCCATACTTGGCACCAATTCATATGATACTATAGTTGAAGCTGTCCATGAGACACTTGAAAAACACAGATACAGCAATCTGCACACCTTAGAGGGGCTTCCCAGCATAAAGACAAAGCGTATTGTTACCACAGGAGGGCATTTCGCTTACCTTAAGATAGCGGAGGGGTGCAATAAAAACTGTACCTACTGTGTCATTCCATCTGTCAGAGGCCGTTACAGAAGTGTGCCGATGGAGGATTTGATTGAACAGGCGAAGAGCCTTGTGGAGCAGGGAGCAAAGGAGCTTATACTTGTTGCCCAGGAGACCACACTTTACGGAGTGGATTTGTATGGTGAGAAGTCACTTCACAAGCTTTTGGATGAGCTCAACAAGATAAGCGGGCTGTTCTGGATAAGGATCATGTACTGCTATCCTGAGGAGATATACGATGAGCTTATAGAGTCCATGATAAAGGATGAGAAGGTATGCCATTATCTGGATATGCCAATCCAGCACTGCAATGACGATATTTTAAGGCGCATGGGCAGAAAAACAACAAAGGCTGAGCTCATAGAGCGTATCAGAATGCTGCGTGATAGAATACCTGATATCACATTAAGGACCACACTTATATGCGGCTTTCCGGGTGAGACACAGGATAATCACGAGGAGCTTATGCAGTTTGTAAATGATATGGAGTTTGACCGTCTGGGAGCATTTACGTATTCCCCGGAGGAGGGCACAAAGGCAGCTGCAATGCCTGATCAGATAGATGAGGATATAAAGGCTGACTGGCAGGCAGATGTCATGGAGCTTGAGGAAGAGGTCATTTTTGATAAAAATGAGACACTAAAGGGTAAAGAATTATATGTTTTCATAGAGGGTAAGGTGGCTGATGAAAATGCATATATCGGCCGTACATACAGAGATGCACCGAATGTTGACGGATATATATTCATCAACACTGATGAGACGCTTATGACCGGCGATATATGCAAGGTTATGGTGACCGGTGCGTATGAATATGATTTGATAGGAGAACTTGTAAAATGAATTTACCAAACAAACTTACAATCTTAAGAGTGATACTTATCCCGTTTTTTGTATTTTTCCTTATTTCACCGTTTTTTGACGGATACGGAAATTATATAGCGCTTGCGATATTTATCATTGCAAGTCTGACCGATATGGCTGACGGAAAAATTGCAAGAAAATACAATCTTGTTACAAATTTCGGCAAGTTTATGGATCCGCTTGCAGACAAGCTGCTTGTATGCTCGGCAATGATATGCCTTGTTGATTTAAAGCTTATCCCTGTATGGGTTGTGCTTATTATCATTGCAAGAGAGTTTATCATAAGCGGTTTCAGACTCGTTGCATCAGACAATGGAATTGTCATTGCAGCAAGCTACTGGGGCAAGTTTAAGACAACCTTCCAGATGCTTATGGTTATTGTTATTATTTTTAATATCAATCTGCAGCTTGGCTGGTTAAATATCCTTGGAACAATCCTCATTTATGTGGCACTTGTGCTCACAGTTGTTTCACTTATTGACTATATTGCAAAGAATAAGGACGTCTTAAAGGACCAGAAATAGACTATAACAGGGAGAAAAGTATGAGAATAATAGCAGGAACGGCGAGAAGCCTCCCTCTAAAGACTATTGAGGGAAAAGATACAAGACCGACTACTGACAAGACGAAGGAGACTCTTTTTAATGTCATGCAGTTTGATGTTCCGGGAGCATATTTTTTAGATTTGTTTGCGGGAAGCGGACAGATAGGACTTGAAGCACTAAGCCGTGGTGCAGCTTATGCTGTATTTGTGGAGAATTCAAGAAAAGCCGCTTCATGCATTGAGGACAATATCCATTTTACAAAGTTTGATAAGGTCTCAAGACTCATGATGACGGATGCTGTCACGGCAGTACGTACGCTTGAGGGCAAATACAAATTTGATATCGTGTTTATGGACCCACCATACAATAAGGAGCTTGAAAAGGAAGTGCTTATTACACTTTCGGACAGCGATATATTAAAGGATGATACACTTATCGTGGTTGAGGCTTCAAACGATACTGATTTTGGTTATCTCACAGAGCTTGGCTATGAGATAGTCAAAGAAAAAATTTATAAGACAAACAAGCATGTTTTCATAAAGCGTGCATAGGAGATACAATATGAAGGTAGGAATTTATCCGGGAAGCTTTGATCCGGTGACATTTGGACACCTGGATATAATAGAGCGTTCAGCCAGAATAGTTGACGAGCTGGTTGTCGGAGTACTCAATAATAGTGCAAAAAACTCGTTGTTTTCTTTGGAAGAACGTGTTAGTATGATAAAGGAAATGACAGCACACATACCAAATGTCAGGGTAGGGTGCTTCGAAGGACTTTTAGTTGACTACATGAAGGAAATCAATGCAACAATCATAATAAGAGGATTGCGTGCAGTGACAGATTTTGAGTATGAGCTGCAGATTGCACAGGCTAACGGAGTACAGAATCCGGAAATAGAGACGGTTTTTCTCACTTCGAGCCTCAATTATTCATATTTAAGCTCTACAATTGTCAAGGAATTTGCATCATACGGAGGAGATATATCAAAGTTCGTACCTGAACAGTTCATTGATAGAATTTATGCTAAATACAATATTACCAGGTAAGGAGACAGTATTTATGAGCAGTAAAATGGAACAGATTATTGAAGAAATCGAAGACTATATTGATGGCTGCAAGCCGTCACCTATTTCAAGAAACAAGATTCTTGTCAATCGTGAACAGTTAGAGGAGCTTCTTTCAGAGCTTCGTACAAAGACCCCTGAGGAAGTCAAGAGATATCAGAAGATTATCAGTAATAAGGAGGCTATCCTTGCTGATGCACAGGCGAAGGCTGATCAGATAATCGCGCAGGCTCAGATTCAGACAAATGAGCTTGTCAGCGAGCATCAGATTATGCAGCAGGCATATGCTCAGGCAAATGAGGTAGTGCAGATTGCAACAAAGCAGGCACAGGAGATACTTGACAGTGCCACAAACGATGCAAATAATCTCAGAATGAGTGCCATGGCATATACGGACAGCCAGCTCAAGAGCATTGAGGACATCTTAACAGGCTCTATTGAGACTTCAAAGGCCAGATATGACAGCCTTATAAGTTCACTGCAGCAGTTTGAGGATGTTGTTGCAGCAAACAGAGCTGAGCTTTTCCCACCGGAAGAGAATGGCGATGAAGCTGCAGGGGCAGAGTCGTCTGACAATGAGGCAGCTTCAGATACAGATACATCTGATGATGACATAGAAATCACCAATATTTCCGATTCAGATGAGGATGCAAAATAGGATAATACATAACAGGCATGAGAGTATGCTCATGGCTGCCTTAAGCAGTATGTATCTGTAAAGCCTAAAGCCTGTATCCCGGAATATTGATTTGGTCTGGACCATGCATGATACACCGCCAAATGACAGAAGTGCAATGCATAGCACTATTGACAGGGTGCGTGGGATGAATAGACCGCAGACTATGCCGATACCGTTAGTGGTTTCAAAGAAGGCACCTATTATGTCTGCCGACAGCGGCATGCTGCAGTCAGCCTTTTGGGCAATTGTCTGTGGGATACGTGAGACTATAGAGAACAATACAATATATCCACAGAGTTTTATAAGGGTTTCAAACCCTTTCATTATTCCGGCATCAACGATTTGCATGTTAAGCTTAAATCCTTGAGCCGGAATTTTTTGTGTTAAGCTTTTGTTTTTGTTAATCGAAAGTATAGCTATCATTCCTATAGCAGATGGCAGATACAGTGACACAAGATAAATGCTGAAGTGGCTGCATATGCCAAGCTGCTCGGACAGTGCATAGGTAATGATAAAGGGAAGGCTGAAATGGTTTGCCAGTGCACTCAGTATTTCCCTGTGATTTTTATCTATGTATCCTTTGGAACAAAAATCTGCTGTGAGCTTTGCTCCTATCGGGAATCCAAATATTATGCCTATTATGTATGTAAAAAGCATGATATGCTTTTGGGGAATGTTTTGCAGCACATTTGTTGAGATAATCAGGTTAGATAAAATCGTAAATATAAATAGAAGCGGAAATATCTGGTTGAACCATAGCATTATGCCTGCTTTAGCGCACGTACTTACCTGTGCCGGAAACAATATGTAATAAATACAAAATAGCAGTATAAAAGCGATAAACAGTGATTTTTTAAGTTTGTTTTTACTCATGTGACAGTATATGTGGAGAGAAATATCAATATGATTCGATTAGATAAATTTTTATCAGAGATGGGGCTTGGTACACGCTCTGAGGTAAAAAAGCTTATAAAGACCGGACAGATAGCCATAAATGGCACGGTGGCCGTAAAACCTGAGACAAAGGTAGATACTGATGCCGATGAGGTATCAGTTAACGGCAGAATAGTTAAGTATCAAAGGTATGAGTATTACCTGTTTAATAAGCCATCAGGCTGTGTTTCTGCGACCTGTGATAATGTGCATGAGACTGTCATGGACTATATCACGGATGTGGTGCATGATGATCTGTTTCCTGTCGGAAGGCTTGATATAGACACGGAGGGGCTTTTACTTATCACAAATGATGGAGCGCTTTCGCACGAGCTCTTAAGCCCTTCAAAGCATGTGGCAAAGACTTACTATGCACGTATCGATGGTGAGGTGACTTGGGATGATATCATCAGGTTTAAAGAGGGCATTGATATAGGTGAGGAAAGACCTACAAAGCCTGCGGAGCTTGTTATTAAAAAAAGCGGCAGCGTATCCGAGATTGAGCTTACGATAACAGAAGGAAAGTTCCATCAGGTCAAGCGGATGTTTGAGGCGCTTGGAAAGAGGGTAATCTATTTAAAGAGAATATCCATGGGACCGCTTAAGCTGCCTGATGACCTTAAAACAGGGGCTTACAGAGCTTTGACACAGGCTGAAACGGATATGCTTATGCAGATAAAATCCGGCAAATAAAATAATTTTTAATTATGAGGTATGATATGAGTAATGGTTTTTTACCGATTTCAAAACAGGATATGATAGATGAGGGCATTGAGCAGCTTGATTTTGTGTATGTCTGCGGTGATGCATATGTGGATCATCCGTCATTTGGACATGCAATAATTGCAAGGCTGCTGCAGGCACATGGCTATACGGTCGGCATCATTTCACAGCCCGACTGGAAGGATGATGAGTCTATATCCATACTCGGAGTGCCGCGTCTTGGTTTTTTGGTATCAGCAGGCAATATGGACTCCATGGTAAACCATTATTCGGTTTCAAAGAAAAGAAGAGCAAAGGATTCATTTACACCGGGTGGAGTGATGGGAAAGAGGCCTGATTATGCGACCGTTGTGTACTGTAACCTGATACGCCATACTTATAAAAAAATCCCTATCATAATAGGCGGCATCGAGGCGAGCCTTAGGCGCATGGCACATTATGATTACTGGTCAAATAAAGTCAAGCGTTCAATTCTTTTAGATTCCGGTGCGGATCTCATCTCATATGGCATGGGAGAAAGAAGCATCATCGAGATAGCGGATGCGCTCGACAGTGGTATGGATGTAAAGGATATCACGTTTATAGATGGTACCGTGTTCAAGACAAAGGACAGGGATATCATATATGATGCGATTGAGCTTCCGGATTATGACGTTATAAAAGAGGACAAGAGGGAGTTTGCAAGAAGCTTTTACATACAGTACTGCAATACTGATCCTTTCTGTGCAAAGAGGCTCATAGAGCCGTATGACAACTCTACGCTTGTGGTGCAGAATCCACCGCAAAAGCCGTTGTCGCAGGAGGAGATGGATGAGGTCTATGCACTCCCTTATATGAGGACTTATCATCCGAGCTACGAGGAGGCAGGCGGAGTGCCTGCTATAAGCGAGGTAAAGTTTTCTCTTATCAGCAACAGAGGCTGCTTTGGAGGATGTAACTTCTGTGCACTGACCTTCCATCAGGGCAGGATAATCCAGACAAGAAGTCATGAGTCAATCATAGAAGAGGCAAAGCTTATCACGCAGGATAAGGACTTTAAGGGGTATATTCATGATGTTGGTGGTCCTACAGCCAATTTCAGGCAGCCGGCATGTAAAAAGCAGCTCACAAGGGGTGCATGTCCTACAAAGCAGTGCCTGTTTCCTAAGCCGTGCAAAAACCTGATAGTTGACCATAGTGACTATATACAGCTTCTTAGAGAGCTTCGTGCACTGCCAAAGGTGAAAAAAGTGTTTATCCGTTCAGGTATCAGGTTTGATTATCTGATGTATGATAAAGATAAGACGTTTCTTCGTGAGCTGTGTGAGTATCATGTCAGCGGACAGCTCAAGGTAGCTCCGGAGCATATCTCCAATGCTGTTTTGAGCAGGCTTGGAAAACCGAGTGTAGAGGTGTACGATAGCTTTGTGAAGGCATACAAGGATATGAACAAAAAGATAGGCAAGGAGCAGTATCTTGTGCCGTATCTCATGTCATCACACCCGGGCTCAACACTTAAAGAAGCGATAGAGCTTGCGGAGTATCTGCGCGATCTGGGATATATGCCTGAGCAGGTGCAGGATTTCTATCCGACACCGTCTACCATCTCTACATGCATGTACTATACAGGGCTTGACCCGGCAACACTTAAGCCGGTGTATGTCACAACTAACCCACATGAGAAGGCTATGCAGAGGGCGCTCATCCAGTACCGCAATCCAAAGAATTACGATCTCGTGCACGAGGCACTTGTGAAGGCCGGCAGGGAGGACTTAATCGGATTTGACAAAAAGTGCCTGATAAAGCCTAGGAAAATGCATACTGATGGCGGCTGGGACAAAAAAACTTCTAAGTCTGATAAAAATTCAAACAGCAGCTATGGCAGCGGCAAGAATGCAGGTGTAAGGAAAAACTTGAAAAATGCAACAGAGCGAGGAAAAAACGGAAGCGGAAGTAACACCGCAGGCACAGCGCACAAAAAGAAAACAATCAGAAACGTCCACAAGAAGAAAAGATAAATAGTTAATAGCAGATATTTGATAATATACAAGATAAGACAATGAAAGAATTTAAAGCTGGTAAAAACGAGGCAGGCCAGAGGCTTGACAAATACCTTAAAAAGATACTTCCAAACGCATCCATGGGCTTTATTTACAAGATGCTCAGGAAGAAGAACATAAAACTGAATGATAAGAAAGCGTCAGGCACAGAAATTGTGTCAGTTGACGACAAAATCAATATTTTTCTGTCAGATGATACATTTGCTAAGTTTTCCGTCAATGAGGACAGTCTGATGAAGGATTTCAAGGCACTTGGTGCACTAAAGCCTGACGGACTTGGTGTGGTATACGAGGATGATGACATACTGGCTGCAAACAAGCCAGTCAATATGCTGTCGCAGAAATCAAAGGAGACTGATATTTCTGCAAACGAAAGACTTATCGGATACCTGATAAAAGAGGGAAAGCTTGATTTTGACACATATAAGAGCTTTAAGCCATCGGTGTGCAACCGCCTGGACAGAAATACCTCGGGGCTGATTCTGATGGGTAAATCGCTTCATGGACTGCAGTACCTGTCACAGGTGCTTAAGGACAGAACCGCAGAAAAGTATTATATGGCGCTTGTTGCAGGAGAGGTTGATGAGCCTATGACCATAGAGGGCTTTCTGACAAAGGATGAGGCTGTAAATAAGGTGCAGATAACCAAGGAGCCCATAAGTGATGAATCACTGCCAATAAAGACTGCCTACAGGCCTCTTAAGACAATTGAGATGAGTGCTTCGTGCCATAAAGCAACTCTTCTTGAGGTGCATCTCATTACAGGAAGAAGCCATCAGATCAGGGCACATCTGTCATCGATTGGTCATCCGATCATAGGTGATATGAAGTATGGTGATAAAAGGATTAATGCTTTTTACAAAGAAAATTATCATGTGACCAGCCAGCTTTTGCATGCGCACCATGTGATTTTGCCTGATGGCAGATATATAGAGGCGGCTTTGCCTGACATATGGAGCAGGGTGGGGCTTTAATCCCGTCATTATTTACTTTACGTCGCATAGCTTACAGTATTAAGGAAGATAGAAACGATATGGCAACCTGGAATTCAAGAGGCTTAAGAGGCTCGACCTTAGAGGATATGATAAACAAGACAAATGAAAAATACAGGGAGAACGGCCTGGCGCTCATACAAAAGATTCCCACTCCGATTACACCTATAAAGATGGAGCCGGAAACCAGACACATTACACTGGCTTATTTCGAGCAGAAGAGTACGGTTGACTATATTGGCGCTGTACAGGGAATCCCGGTATGCTTTGATGCAAAAGAATGTAATACCGACACGTTTCCCCTTGCCAATATACATGAGCATCAGGTAGAGTTTATGAGATGCTTTGAAAAACAGGATGGTGTTGCATTTATCCTTATATCGTACACACACAGGAACGAATACTATTATCTCACATTTAAAAAACTGACAGAATTCTGGGATAGAGCTGCAGAAGGCGGCAGAAAGAGCTTCCGCTATGAGGAGCTTGAGCCGGCATTTTTCCTCCCGGAGGTGCCCGGAATACTTGTGCCGTATCTGAACGCACTTCAGCTTGACTTAAATTGCAGGGCTTGACAGTATTACTATCGTATGGTAGCATATTACCACGATAACACTTTACTACATGAAAGCGAGATTTTACAGATTATGGAAAATCAATTATTACACACTCCGGACGGAGTAAGGGACATATATAACGGAGAATGCAAAAAAAAGCTGTATTTGCAGGATAAGCTGCACCGTACACTTTTAAAATACGGATATCATGATATCATGACACCTACGTTTGAATTTTTTAATATTTTTGGAAGCGATGTCGGAACAACCCCTTCAAAGGATTTATACAAGTTTTTTGACAAGGAGGGCAATACGCTGGTCCTTCGTCCTGATTTCACACCTTCTATTGCAAGAAGTGCGGCTAAGTACTATATAGAGGACGATATGCCTGTCAAGCTGTGTTATCTTGGCAATACTTTTATCAATTCATCGGATTATCAGGGCAGGCTCAAGGAAAGCACACAGTGCGGTGCAGAGCTGATAGGTGATGGCTCTATCTCTGCAGATGCCGAGATACTTTCGATGACAGTTGAGTCGATGCTTGAGAGCGGACTTAAGAATTTCCAGATTTCAGTCGGACATTCGCAGTTCTTTTACGGTCTCACAAAGGCAGCAGGGCTGTCAGGGGAGCAGGAGGAAAACCTAAGAGAGCTCATAGCAAATAAGAATTTCTTCGGCGTGGAGGAGTTTGTTGACAGTCTTTCGATGAACGACAAGCTAAGGAAGTTGTTTGGACTATTAGACAATTTCGATTTACAGGATGAACAGCTTATGGAGGCTTTAAAGCTTGCGAATGGATATGATGAGATATTATCATCTATTGATACTCTGCTTAAGCTTAGAGAATATTTAAAGGCATACGGCATCGAGAAATATATTTCGTATGAGCTTGGACTTATCAGTGACTACACATATTACACAGGTATTATTTTCCAGGGCTACACATATGGTACAGGAGAGCCTATTGTAAAGGGAGGCCGTTATGACAAGCTGCTTTCACACTTTGGAAAGGACGCTGCTGCAATCGGCTTTGCAATTGTTGTGGATCAGCTCATGGCAGCATTAAGCCGTCAGGATATTGATGTGCCTGTCATTGAGAATTCATCACTTATAGTATTTGAGGAGGCTGCATACCATGCGGCAATCAAGCGCTCTATGGAGCTTCGAAGAGATGGAGTAAATACACAGATGGTGCTTAAGGACAAAAATAAAACGAAAGAGGACTATGCTTCATATGCGGTAGACAACCGTATAAACAGAGTAGAGTTTATAGAGGAATAAAAGATGAGTGATGACAGATATTTAACCTTTGCCCTGGGAAAGGGCAGACTTGCAAAGAAGACCCTGCAGCTTTTTGAGCAGATAGGCATCACCTGTGAGGAGATGAAGGATCCGGATACCAGAAAGCTGATTTTCGTAAATGAGGAGCTTAAGCTTAGATTTTTCCTGGCAAAGGGACCTGATGTGCCTACTTACGTGGAGTATGGCGCTGCCGATATCGGTGTGGTAGGAAAGGATACCATCCTCGAGGAGGGCAGAAATATATACGAGGTGCTTGATTTAGGTTTTGGAAAATGCCGCATGTGCATATGCGGACCGGAGAGCGCAAGAGAGCTTTTGCAGCATCATGAGCAGATAAGAGTTGCCACCAAGTATCCTCATATCGCAAAGGATTATTTCTACAATAAAAAGCATCAGACGGTAGAGATTATAAAGCTAAACGGCTCAATAGAGCTTGCTCCGATTGTTGGACTTTCAGAGGTGATTTGTGATATAGTAGAGACCGGAACTACACTTAAGGAGAACGGACTTACCGTGCTTGAGGAGGTCTGTCCGCTGTCTGCGAGGGTTGTGGTAAACCAGGTCAGCATGAAGATGGACAATGAGCGTATCACAAAGCTCATAAGTGATTTGAAGACTGTTATCAAATAGCGTATAATTTATATCAATACATGATTTTAGACGGAGGCTGTAATGAGAACTTTAAAACTTACAAAGGATTCACAGAAGAACATATTGGAGAGCCTGCTTAAGAGAAGCCCTAACAACTATACAGAGTATGAGAGCACGGTAAATGAGATTATAAACAATGTAAAGGAAAACCGTGACAAGGCTGTTTTTGAATACACAAAGAAATTTGATAAAGCGGATGTGGATGCATCAAATATCCGTGTCACAGAGGAAGAAATAAAGGAAGCATATGAGCTGGTTGATGAGAAGCTTCTTGCCGTTATAAAAAAGGCTCTTGTAAATATCAGAAAATATCACGAGAAGCAGCTGCAGAACTCATGGTTTACAACAGAGGACGGAATCATTTTAGGACAGAAGGTCACACCTATAGCAAAGGCAGGAGTATATGTGCCGGGAGGCAAGGCTGTCTATCCTTCATCTGTGCTGATGAACGTGCTTCCTGCAAAGGTAGCAGGCGTTGAAAAGATAGTTATGTGTACACCATGTGGAGCTGACGGCAAGGTATATCCTTCCACACTTGTAGCCGCAAACGAGGCCGGAGTAGATGAAATCTACAAGGTAGGCGGTGCACAGGCTATCGCTGCAATGGCATTTGGTACAGAGAGTGTGCCAAAGGTAGACAAGATTGTTGGACCGGGAAATATCTTTGTTGCCCTTGCAAAAAAGGCTGTGTTTGGATATGTCAGCATTGATTCAATCGCAGGACCTAGCGAGATTTTGGTGCTTGCAGATGAGACTGCAAATCCACGCTATGTGGCAGCAGATTTACTTTCACAGGCCGAGCATGATGAGATGGCATCAGCTATCTTGATCACAACAAGTGAGGAGCTTGCAAAGAAAGTATCAGAGGAAGTTGATAAGTTTGTTGAGGTCCTCTCAAGAAAAGAAATCATCGAGAAATCTCTTGAAAACTACGGATATATACTTGTTGCAGAGGATATGGATGAGGCAATTGATGCAGTAAACGATATCGCTTCAGAGCATATGGAGATTGTCACAAGAGATCCTTTCTCAGTCATGACAAAAATCAAAAATGCAGGAGCAATCTTTATCGGAGAGTACTCATCAGAGCCTTTAGGAGACTATTTTGCAGGACCAAACCATGTTCTGCCTACAAACGGAACAGCAAAATTCTTCTCAGCCTTATCTGTAGATGACTTTATCAAAAAGTCAAGCATCATCTCATATTCAAGAGAAGCACTTGAGAGAATACATACAGATATTGAGCAGTTTGCAGAGTGTGAGAAGCTTACAGCACATGCAAATTCAATCAAGGTTAGATTTGAGGATTAGTCAAAGGAGTAAGAAATGGCAGATAGATGTGCTAAGCTTAGCAGAAAAACAAAAGAGACTGATATTTCGGTCGGTTTAAATATAGATGGAACCGGAAAATCAAATATAGACACAGGCATAGGCTTCTTTAACCATATGCTGGAGGGCTTTTCAAAGCATGGTTTTTTTGACCTCGATATGACATGCGACGGTGACTTAAATGTGGACTGTCATCATACTATAGAGGACTGCGGCATAGTGCTTGGTAATGCTATAGCACAGGCTGTCGGAGACAAAAAGGGCATAAAGAGATTTGGAAGCTTTATTTTACCGATGGATGAGGTGCTGGTGCTTTGTGCCATTGATTTATCAGGCAGACCGTACCTGCAGTTTGACGGTGAGTTTACCTGTGAGAGAGTCGGCGATATGGATACAGAGATGGTGAGAGAGTTTTTCTATGCCGTTTCTTACTCTGCTGCGATGAACCTGCATATAAAGGTTTTGACACCGGGAAATAATCATCATATGATAGAAGCTATGTTTAAGGCATTTGCCAAGGCGCTTGACGATGCCTGCACCTATGATAGCAGAATAAAGGACGTGATGTCCACGAAAGGAAGTTTGTAATTTGACTGGTTTTAAGAACATCGTTGCTACACTGTATTTAAAGAACGGCCAGGCCGTGAAATCAGCGTCAGATATGACAGTAATGGGCGACGTCTACAATCTGTGTCAGCTCTACAATGACAGTGGCATAGACAAGATTATTATTTTTGATCTTTCAACTGATGATGATGAGCATGAGAAAAACATACATACGATAGAAAATATAAACAGAAATATCGACATAAAGGTGTGCGCAGGAGGCAATATCAACCGCATAGAGGACGTGAAAAAGCTGCTGTATGCAGGCTGTTTACAGGTCATCTTCAATGCCACAAAGGATTCAAGCCTTGAGCTTGCAAATGTGGCAAGCGAGAAGTTTGGCAAGGATAAAATTCTTTTGTCAATCAGCAATGTAGACTATATTTTCAAGCATCAGGAGGAGATAGAGGATACCTTTCATGAGCTTTTGGTCTTGAATATAGATATAATAGATGCGCTTGAGAATCTCACATCCACACCGTATGTGGTCTATATGCCGCAGTTTGACATGGATAAAATAATTGATGTCATGAAGCGTGAAACACTAAGAGGCATTGCAGGAGAGTTTATCAATGATCCTGAAAATGATATCATGGCGATAAAGACAAAGCTTTCTGACGGAGGAATACTTGTTGATAATTTTACTCCCGACTTAAAGTGGTCTGATTTAAAGCTTAATTCTGACGGCATGGTGCCTGTCATAGTGCAGGATTACCGCAATGAGCAGGTGCTCATGCTTGCCTATATGAATGAGGAGGCCTTCAATGTCACGATAAACAGCGGCCGCATGACCTACTGGAGCAGAAGCCGCAATGAGCTTTGGACCAAAGGACTTACATCAGGACATTTACAGTACGTAAAGTCTTTGACAGCGGACTGTGATTATGATACTATCCTTGCGAAGGTTTCGCAGGTGGGAGCTGCATGTCACACAGGTAACAGGACCTGCTTTTTCAATAATATCGTGAAAAAGGAGTATGTGGAGAAGAATCCACTTACAGTGCTTGAATCAGTCTATGCGGTGATAGTTGACCGTATGAAGAATCCAAAGGAGGACTCGTACACCAATGCTGTCATGGAAAAGGGCATAGATGAGATATTGAAAAAGCTCGGACACGAGTGCACTGAGATTATTCTGGCAGCCAAAAATCCGGACAGTGATGATTTGAAGTTTGAGATATCGGACTTTATGTACCACTGCATGATTCTTATGGCTCAGAAAAATATCACATGGGCAGAGATAGCAGGGGAGCTGGCACAGCGATAGCCTTAAAACACAATAATTATTTAGAGGAAATTATATGAGAAAACTAGCTTTAAGTGATGAGATACTTATGAAGGTAGACAAACCGGCTAGATATATCGGGAATGAGTTCAACTCAGTAATGAAAGACACATCGCAGGTAAATATACGTTTTGCGATGTGTTTTCCTGATGTTTATGAGATTGGTATGTCACATCTGGGAATCCAGATATTATATGATATGTTCAACCGCATGGATGACGTGTGGTGCGAGAGAGTTTATTCTCCGTGGCCTGATCTGCATGAAATCATGAAGCAGGAGAATATACCGCTTTTCGGACTTGAGTCGCAGGAGCCTATAAAAGACTTTGACTTTGTAGCCATGACGCTGCAGTACGAGATGTGCTACACAAATATTTTGCAGATACTTGACCTCGCACAGATACCGCTTCGTTCAAGGGACAGAGCGGAAGGCTGTCCTATTGTGATTGCAGGAGGTCCTTGTACCTACAATCCGGAGCCGATTGCAGACTTCTTTGATATATTTTATATCGGAGAGGGCGAGACACAGTACGGCAATCTCTTTGAGCTTTATAAGAAGGCAAAGGCTGATGGTCTTTCAAGGGAAGAGTTTTTACATGAGGCTGCAAAGATTGAGGGCCTTTATGTACCTGCTTTGTATGAGGTGGAGTACAATGAGGATGGAACAATTTGCTGTATGAAGCCTAAGTATGATGATATTCCTGTAAAGATAAAAAAACAGGTGCAGGTAGATTTGACGAACTCAACTTACCCGGAGGCACCGGTTGTGCCTTTTATCAAGGCTACGCAGGATAGAATGGTGCTTGAAATACAGCGTGGTTGTATAAGAGGCTGCCGTTTCTGTCAGGCCGGTATGATTTACCGCCCAAACCGTGAGAAAAAGGTTGACCACCTAAAGGACGTTGCAGCGGCTCTTATCAAAAATACAGGACACGAGGAGATTTCTTTAAGCTCCTTAAGCTCATCCGATTACAAGGAGCTTGATGAGCTTATCACGTTTTTGCTTGATATCTGCAAGGAAAAGAAGATAAATATCTCCCTGCCTTCACTCAGAATTGATGCGTTTTCGCTCGATATCATGCAGAAGGTGCAGGATGTCAAAAAAAGCAGTCTGACCTTTGCACCTGAGGCCGGTACACAGCGCCTTAGAAATGTCATTAATAAGGGCCTTACCGTGGATGATATAATGAACGGCTCAAAACAGGCATTTGAGGGCGGCTGGAACAAGGTGAAGTTTTATTTCATGCTCGGTCTGCCTACAGAGACAGAGGAAGATATGAGGGGCATTCCTGAGCTTGCAAACGATGTTGCGGCATTGTACTATGATACCGTTCCAAAGGAAAAGAGAGCCGGAAAATGCCAGATTACGATAAGTACATCATTTTTCGTGCCAAAGCCGTTTACACCATTTCAGTGGGCGAGAATGTATGAGCCATCCGAGTATCTGGGCAGGGCCAAAATAGTAAATGACCATGTAAAGGAGCAGCTCAACAGAAAGAGCATCAGATACAACTGGCATGAGGCATATGTCACTGTGATAGAGGGCATACTTGCAAGAGGCGACAGAAGGCTTTGCGATGCGATAGTAAAGGTATACGAAAAGGGCGGATATTATGATGCCTGGACAGAGTATTTTGACTATGACAGATGGATTGATTCGATAAAGGAATGCGGACTGGATCCGGATTTCTACACGATGAGAGAAAGGCCTTTAGATGAAGTATTCCCATGGGATTTTATTGATATAGGTGTGACAAAGCAGTTTATGATAAGAGAGTGGGAGACAGCCCATAAGGAGACAGTCACTCCTAACTGCCGCATGAGGTGCTCTGCCTGCGGTGCAAAGAGCTATGGAGGAGGTGTCTGCTATGAAAATTAGAGTGAAGTTTAAAAAATGGGGCTGCATGAAGTTTATAGGACATCTCGATATGATGAGATACTTCCAGAAGGCGGTCAGAAGGGCAGATATTGATATCCGCTATTCAGAGGGGTATTCTGCTCACCAGATTATGTCGTTTGCGGCTCCGCTTGGAGTGGGCATCACAAGTGATGGTGAGTACTTTGACATAGATGTAAATACAACAGAGTCTACAGAAAAAAGCATACAAGCTTTAAATGCCCAGATGGTGGACGGAGTAGAGGTGACAGGCTATGTGCTTCTGCCTGATGATGCTAAGAAGGCTATGTCGCTTGTTGCGGCTGCAGACTATGTGCTTAGCTTCAAGGAGGGCTATGAGAGCCCATACACCATAGAGGAGTGGAAGAATGCGATAAATAAGCACTTTTTTGACGCGTCATCCTTTGTTGTGATGAAAAAGACTAAAAAGAGTGAGAGAGAGGTAGATATAAAGCCTCTTGTATACAAGCTTACAGTCATGGAAAATAACAAAAAGCCTGAGTTTTTCATGCAGGTATCAACAGGAAGCATTGACAATATAAAGCCTGAGTTTGTGCTTCAAGCCATATACGAAAAGTGTGGCCTTGATTATAATCCGCTTGCCATACAAATCCACAGGCAGGAAGTATATGCAAGAAAAGACGATGGAACACTCATTTGTCTGCTTGACATGGGAGAAGAAATCTCATAATGAACAGAATTATTCTGACTAAAACAGTAAAAAATAATAAGACATACACAGTGTATGCACTGATGGATGAAAACGGAAATTATAAGGATTTCCAGCTCCTTCCCGAGAAGGATACGATAATAAACAATATATACGCGGCAAGGGTAAATAAGATACTGCCGGGCATAAATGCGGCATTTGTGACCATTGCGCAGAATAAAAGCTGTTATCTGTCGCTAAATGATGCAAAAAATCCTGTATACACAAACAAAAAATCAAAAAAAGAAGGATTGTGTGAGGGCGATGAGATACTTGTGCAGGTCATAAAGGATGCGCTAAAGACAAAGGATCCGGTGGTCACAACAAAGCTTTCTATATTCGGAAGCAATGTGATTCTCACCAATTTTGATACACAGATAGGTGTTTCATCGAAGCTGGATAAGGAAAGGGCGGCTCTTTTACGTGAGGCTGTGCTTTCAAAGTGTTCAGACCACGAAAAAGAGGGCTATGGCATCATAGTCAGAACCAATGCCAAAAATGTGGAGGATAAAGCTGTTTCGCAAGATGCGTATTCTGTAGCACAGAAATACAATCAGATAATAAAAAAGGCACCGCATCAGGCACTCTATTCATGCGTATATCATGGGATGAGCGATTATCTGCTTTTAATGAAGACAATTGATTTTGCCACGGTGGAGTGGATAAAGACTGACTGCGATGACATATATGACAGTCTTCTTACAGAGTACGGCATATATGACCATGCTTCTGAAAAGATAATGAGATATGACGATTCAGCTATCAGCCTGTCAACACTCTATGGCATAAGAGGGCTGATTGATAATCTGACCTCGCGCAGGGTATGGCTGGACTGTGGTGGCAACATCATAATAGAACAGCTTGAGACAC